>Ga0233385_1000499_pt1 | contig 19791 bp, 30 predicted proteins | sample ElkDunMinimDraft_16_FD_191543 | JGI IMG/M metagenome (GOLD analysis project Ga0233385, IMG submission 191543) | Fecal eukaryotic communites from dung pellets of Tule Elk in California, USA - Elk Dung G36 | ecosystem: Host-associated > Mammals > Digestive system > Large intestine > Fecal | place...
CCGGCCGGACCGAAGCCAGGACGAATACGGTCACCTCGGCCTCCTCAGCAGCTCGCGCTTGCGCTCGTACCGGAGCAAGGTCTGGTCGGTGACGGGCTCGCCGTAGTTGTTCACCGTCAGGTGCGAGGTGCTCGAGTTGTCGACGCTCGAGGGCCCTGCGACAGCGAACTGTGGGCGGGGGTAGCCGACCACCGCGGCGGGGCGAAGCATGTCCCGTGCGGCCGTCTCGATCGCGGCACGCTTGTCGCCGAGCCCTTGCACCGCGCCGTCGCCGACGTGGTGCATCAGGTCGCGGAACACCTTCGACGGCGACTTGATGCCGAGCGCCCGCTTGAGGGCGCCCTCCATCGACTTCGCCAGGCGCACGATCGCGTCCTGCACCGCCTTGTCCTGCGACTCCAGGCCCTTGACGAGGCCCTCGGCCGCGGCCAGGCCGCCCTTGTAGAAGCCGCCGGTCACCGCCTCACCGGCACGGTTCGACCACGTCTCGACGTCGCGGTAGGCCTGGTTCAGCGACTTCGTGTCGGCGGCCGACAACGACAGCAGCGCGTCCGCCGCCGCCGGCCCGACGGTGACACCCATCGCCGCGATCTCCTGCAAGATCACGCCCGAGAAGCCCTTCTTCTGCAGGGCCTGCAACTTGCCGGCGAACGTCCGGACCTTCGCCGCGTAGCTCTGCGCCGCGGCGAGCATGCGCTGACCGCCGCCCGCCTCCGCCTTCCCGGTGAACGGGTTCACGACCCCGGAGACATCGCCCAGGGAGAACCCGCCCGCGAGCGCCGAACCGACCGACGCCTTGATCGCTGCGAGCTCCTGGACGCGGTCCCGCGCGGCCTCGAGCCGCTTCTCGATGCCCTCGGCCTGCCGGTACAGGACCCGCAGGTTCTGCTCGGAGGCCGCCGCCGCGGACCGCAGCTGCTTGCTGCGGCCCTTGGACAGGTCGCCGGAACCGGCGAGGCTGAGCATCTCGTCGACGACGCCGTAGGCGCCCGACAGGCCTCCGGTCACCGAGGACCGGACCTCGCCGCGCCGCAGATCCTTGCGCAGCTGGAGCATCGCCTCACGGAGCCGCTCGCGCCGGTCGCGCTCGGCCTCACCACCGCCGCCGCCAGCAGCGTAGGCCTCCATCCGCCTGCCGTGCAGGGACGCGCGCAGGGCGTAGACGCCGGCCTGGCCGCCGAGGGCCTCGACGTCCTTGGTGGTGAGCACGTGCTCGCCCGGCATGAGCAGGGCGTGCACCGAGTCGCGGCCGCGCTCACCGCCGTAGACCGCGCCGCCGGTGGCCTTGGCCGTGACGGCGGTGACGCCGACGACGATCGACCGCTGGTTGCGCAGCCGGTTGATCGCCATCTGCGCCGCCTGCGTGTCGGCGCTGACGCCGAGCGTGGCCCGCTGCTGGTTGATGTACCGCTGCAGCTCGGCCGTCTTGGCGGTCGCCGGCGAGATGTTCGCGTTCACCGGGATCGGGTCGGGCCGCGTCGAGTTGATCTCGTCCGCGAACGCCTGACCCGACGCGGCGCCCTTGCGGCCGTACAGGCCGACGACCTTCGCGAGCTGGGCGTCGGACATGTCGTGCAGCAGCTTGACCTGGGCGGCGCCCTCGGGCCCGAGCTGGATGAGCTCGTCGATCATCGCGTTGGCCGCGTCGCGCATGTCGGCGGGCAGCCGCTTGTTGACCCGGCCCGACAGCGCCGTCATGTTCGAGGCCCAGCTCTCCTGGGCCTGGACCTGCTTCTGGAGCTGACCGATGTACTGGCGCGCCGAGACGGACGTGCCGTCGTAGAAGTCCTCCCACGAGTCCTTCGACGACTTCGACTTGTCCGCGGCGACCTCGGCCTGCTCGCGCTGCTTGTCGATCGCCGCCTGGAACGCGCCGCCCGGGTCGATGAACGACGCGAACGCCTCGGCGGTCTGCTCGACCCACTTCTCCAGCGCCTCGGAGGCCTCCTCGGTCGCCGAGGCGGTCTGCTCGAGCCCGCCGGCCATCGACTGTGCCGAGGCGCCGGCGGTCTGCTGCTGGGCGTCCGCGGACGCCAGAGCGTCGTTGTACGTCGGGAAGATCGCGGCGAGCTGCTCGACGGAGTAGCCGAGCTCGACGGCGCGCTCACGCACCAGGGCGAAGGTCTGCCCGGCGAGCTCGGTGTTCCCGCCACCGACCATGTCAGCCAGCTGCTGGTCCAGACGCCCCCAGGCGTCCTCGAGGATCTGCGTGGAGCCCTCGATCGGGGTCACGGCCGCCACGAGGCGCTGACCCCAGTCGTCGAACCGCTGGCCGGCGTCCGGGGAGAACGTGCGGCGCAGCGCGGCGTCGAGCGAATCGACCTGGTCGACGATCGCGGCGCCGTCACGGCCGACGAAGATCTGGTCGAGGCCGGCCGCGTTCGAGGCCTTCGACGCCTCGGCGACGGCCTTGGCCACGCGGCCCATGCCCTCGTCGATGCGCCGCATGTAGTTGGCCTCAGCGATGCTGCCGAGCGCGGTCGCCAGGGTGGCGATCCCCGCGGCCGCGCCGCCGACCTTCAACGCGCCGGTCGCGACCCGGCCCAGGCCCGACGCGACCCGCGGTGAGATGACACCGAGGTCGCGCAGGGTCTTCGTGGCCTCGGCCAGGCGCGGCACCACCAGCAGCGCCCCGCCGGCGAGCATCGAGGTGACGCCGACGACGCTGCCCAGGGCGGCGACCGTCTGCTGCACCGGCTGCGGCAGAGACGCGAACGCCTGCGCCAGCCCGGCAACCTGGGTGGCCGCGTCGGCGAGCATCGGCAGGAACGCGTCGCCGATGCTGATCGCGGCGTCGTTCAGGCTGTTGCGCGCGATCTGGAGCTTGGCCTCGGTCGTGTCGTACCGCTTGGCGGCCTCCGCGACCAGCGCGGCGTTCTCCTGCCACGCGCCGTTCGCCAGGTCGAGGGAGTCGACGAGCAGGTCCTGGGCGCCCTTGAGCTGGAGCAGCACCCGCTGCTCCTCGCTGGACGTGAAGCCCAGGTCGCGCAGCGTCTGCACGACGTTGCCGCCCGACGCCTCCACACCGTTGAGCCCGCTTGCGAACGCCGCGAGCGCCCGCACCGGGTCGGCGCGGAAGGCCTCGGCGAACTGGCCGGCCGACAGGCCGGCCACGTCGGCGAAGCCCTGGAGCTCGGCACCGCCCGACGAGACAGCCGTGTACAGGTCCTGCAGGACGCGCGAGGCGACGCCACCGCCGAGCTCGGCCGTGATGCCCATCGAGGTCAGCGCGGACGCGAGCGCCAGCACCTCGTCGGCGCCGGCTCCCACGAGCTTGCCCGCACCGGAGATCCGGGTCGCCGTGGCCATGATGTCGGCCTCGGTCGACGCGCCGGCGTTGCCGAGCGCGACCAGGGTCGAGCCGAGACGCTGCACGCCATCGCCCGACTGCAGCAGCGCCGGGTCCATGACGTTGGCCATCTGCGCGATCGCCGTCGCCGCCGTGTCGGCCGACAGGTTCGTCGTCTCGCCGAGGTCGATCATCGTGCGGGTGAACCCGACGATGGCGGTCGACTGGACGCCGAGCTGGCCCGCGGCCTCCGCGACCGCGGCGATCTCCTGGTGCGACGCGGGCAGCACGCCGGTCAGGCCGCGCAGACCCTTCTCGATCTTCGCCAGCCCTTCGGCGTCGGCGTCGACCGTCTTGGTCACGCCGGTCCACGCCGACTCCCACTCGACCGCAGCCTTGGACGCCAGGCCCAGCCCGGTGAGGATCATCGCGCCACCCGCGAGCGCCGCCTTGCCGGTGCGGTCCATGGCGATCGCCTTGCGGCTCTCGGCGTCCTGGACCGCCTTGGCGGCTGCGGCCTGCCGGCGCGCCTCGTCGTTGAGCGCCGCCTGGTGCGCCCCCTGCATCGAGCGCCACTTGCGGTCGGCCGCCTCCTGCTGGCGGAGCATCTGCTTGGTGGCCCAGGTGACCCGCTCGGCTCCCGCCTCGTACTTCGACGGGTCGAGGCTGGCGCGGACGTTGACGTCGCGAGGAGAGCTCACCGGTCACCCCCTGACGAGATTCGCTTCCAGCTCTGCCCTGCACCGCAGGCACGTGCCTTTGGTGCCTGGCTGGGATGTGATGTGCGCGCCCTTGGTCTTGGCGTCCTCGGAGTCGCGGACCTTCTCCAGCTGCACGCACGTCGCGCAGACGTCGACGTGGTAGTGCCGCTGCGGCTCGTCCGGGTGGGAGCCGCACCCGGGGCACCGGCGGGACTCGTAGCCCTGCCACGTGAGCGCTGCGTCCTGGTCGCCCTGCTCCCAGCCGAGGAACTCGCTCAGGGGGATGCCGCGGGGCCCGCAGTACGCCATGCGCGCCGCGAACAGGCCGTCACGGGTCAGCCTTTTGGGAGGTGCTCCGGAGGGGTCGCGACGTTCAGGGTGATGAGCGCGTTCCACAGCGCGGCACGCTCACCGGTCGACCAGGCGCCGCCTTCGAGCTGCTCGGACCACCACTCGGGGTCGCGCAGGTCCGGGTCGGTGGCGCACATCGCCGCGAGCTCAGGCGCCGCAGTGATGGACCACTCGCCCTTGTCGTCGGTGTGCGTCGACAGGATCCGCTCGACGTCGGCCGGGTCGCCCGCGGCGAACTCGACCTCGACGAAGTGCTCGAGGAACGCGGTGCGAGCCTTCTCCAGGTCGGCCTTGGCGGCCTTGATCTGCCGCTCGACCTCGGGCGTCGGGTCGTTGACGAACTGCAGCACCGTGAGCCGGTTCTCGTGCTTGGCGACGTCGTCCCGCACCGGCCCAGGGTCGGAGACCTGGACCGGCACGGTGACGGTGCGGCGGACCTTGGCCGCAAGCCGTTCCTTGATCGACATGGATCAGGCCGCCGCGGGGATGTCGACGTCTTCGGCCGGCTCGCTGGTGATGGCGAACGAGATCGTGACCTGGAACGCCTGGTCACCGACCGAGCGGACCTTGCCGACGGACGAGACCTGGACCGCGTAGATGTCCGAGGGCTGCCCCGGGACGTCGCCGCCGTCCATGAAGATCAGGAAGCCGGTCGTGCCGCGCGAGAGCACCGTGCGCACGTCGTTGCCGGCCTTGTCGGCGTAGAACGTGATCGACGAGGCCTCGGCCGAGGTCCGTCCGCCGATCTGGCTGGTGAACCGCGAGCCCATGTCGGGGGTGTCGATCATCCCGGAGGTGACCGCGAAGCCCGACAGGTCCGCGATCTCGTTGGTCAGGTCGATCGACGCTTCGGCCTCGACGCGCGTGTACGCCTCGGGGTCGGCGAGGTCGGCCGCGAACAGCACCTTGCTGATCTCCGGAGCGAAGAACCGCTCCGAGCGGGGCAGAGCCTGCATGGGTATTTCCTCTCACTCGGTGTGGGACGCGGCGTCGCCGTCGCCCTGGGTGTCCGGCTCTGCCGGGGTCTTGGGCGCCCGTGGCGCTGGGCGGCCGTGCGGGGTGAGCTCCGTGGGCGGCTCGGCCGGCTCCGCGGCGCGCTCGACGGCCGGCTTCTCGGTCGTCCAGCCGGCCCGCTCCCAGGTCTCGACGGATCTGGGGTGAACGCGGGCGCTGCCGCCGGTGGTCGGGTGGTAGATGGTCACCTGGTCGCGCATGTGGACCTCCTCAGGTCAGTCCGGCCTTGGCGTGGATCGCGTCGACGACGCGGCCGATCTCCTCGGCGATCTGCTCGCCGCCGGCCACCACGGCGGGGAGGGCGTAGGGGCGGGCTGCCTGGGCGTACCAGGGCTCGTCACCGAACAGGGGGTGGCGGAACGTGTCGCCGAGCAGGCCCTCGAAGACACGGGCGTGGGGCGCCTGGCCTACGGAGACACGCAGGGCGATGCCCGGCCGACGTCCGGCGAGCGTCACCCGCAGCGCGATCGCCGCAGGGATCCGAGACGACCAGGAAGCGTTGGCCTGGGCGTCGCGCAGGATCCGCTGGCCCACCGGCTGCAGCGCCTTGCGCGTCTCACGCCGGAAGTCGTTGGGGATCCGGGCGAGTCGCGCCGCGAGCCCTTGGACCTCGGCGAGGTCGAGACCGTCACCACTCACAGCAGCGACTCGCCCTCGAACGAGAACAGCACCGCCATCACGGCTCCGGTGGGGCCCTGCACCGGGACCCACGACATGTTCGACCCGGCGACGCCGGCGCGGTCCCACGCAAGGCTGGCGGCCGACACGTCGCGCAGCGCGTCGTCGAGCGCCCCAATGTGCGCGGCGGCCTGTGCGCGCAGGGCGTGGACGTCGTCGCCGCCGGACAGTGACAGCAGGCAGCGCACCTCCCACGCCTCGCGCAGGTGTGCTCGGCCCATGCCCTGTTGGCGGGTGGGGGTCGTGGTGTAGCCCGGCGTGCTGCCGTCGGGCACCCCCAGGATCAGGACGTTGTCGTCGAGCTCGCCGACGAACGGCCCGTCGACGACCTGCAGGCCGGTAGCGGTGCGGCACAGCTCGACGAGCGCATCCACGACGGCGTCGATGCGGGTCAGCGCGGACACGTCAGAACCCCCTCGGTCGCTGCACGGGGCGGAGCAGCTCGGTCGCGCGCCGAGGGATCGCGAAGCCGGGCGACGGGGTCCCGTCACCCACCGGTGTGGCCTGGCCCATCGCGGCCGCCGTCACCTGCGTCGCGGCACGGCCACGGCGCGGCTCGTACAGGTGCGAGGCGATGATCTTGACCGCGAGGCGGACGTTGTGGCCGTGCTCGCGCGTCGTGGCCACGACCGTCCAGGTACCGCGCCGGAGCGGGGCGTTCGCCGACACCTCGATCACGCCGGCGAGTAGATTCACGCGCTCGGGCGGGACGTCGATGACCGTCCCGCGGGGGTCGGTCACCGACGTCACGCTCTCCAGGTGCGTGTCCGGCAGCACCAGCGAGCGCCCCGAGGGCCACACGCTGTAGGTGCACGCGGCGTGCTCGAGCGGGCCGACCTGGTCGGTGGTCCACTCGAGCGCAGACCCGAGGGCTTCGATGAGGTGCTTGTCCTCGGCCAGCTGCGACGCCTTCATCCAGTCCGCGAGCTCGGTCGGCGTGACGAACCACTTCGCCTCGTCCTCGGGCAGCGGCACCGGTCAGTCCTTCTCGGACTCGGGCTTCTCGTCGATGATGACGTCGAAGTCCTTGGTCTGGTCCGGGGTGCCGTCGGCGCGGTAGGAGACGGCCGCGACCTGGTCGCGTCGCGCCTCGGGGGTCTCGATGGCCTTGCCGGGGGCTGCGTTCGTGGTCTTGCCGGTCATGACGACCTCCTCGTTCGTGCGGGTGGTGGCAAATGCGGGAGGGCGGCGGCCACGGGCCGCCGCCCTCTCGTGTGGTGGGTCGATCAGGCGCCGGCGGCCTGGTGCAGGACCGCGACCGCGGCGTTGTCCTGGATGGTGCCGTCGATGCGCTGGAAGCCGAGGAACCCGACCTGCAGGTAGTCGGCGTACCGCTCGGTGAGGCGCAGCGTCTGGCCGCCCCTGACGACGCGGACGACGTAGGCGGTGGCGATGTCGCCGTAGATCGCCGACTTGCTGCCCGCCGCGAGCGCCGGGAGCGAGTTGTCGACCGTGTAGGGCTGCCCGTTGATGGTCGACGGCACGCCGCCGGCCATCGCCGGCACCCAGAGCGGACGGTTCTGGCCGTCCTTGAGCTTGCGGACCGCCCGCACGACGTCGTCGTGCACGACGTACTGAGCGCGGCCGCGGTAGGCCGGGTCGATCTTGTGCTCGAGGTCGACGAGGTTGTCGTAGGTGATCGCCGTGGTCGCGGCACCCGTCACCAGGACGTTCGTGGCCGTGTTCAGGCCCTTGGGCTGGCCGGTGCCCGTGCCGGACGCGAAGTGCGCCGACGCGGCGCGGCCGATGCGCTCACCGAACTTGCGGGCGACGAACGCGTTGAGGTCGAACGCGGAGTCCTGCAGGAGCTGGAAGGAGAGCCGGACGACCTTCGACGTGTACATGTACGCGCCGAGGGCCACGTTGCCGAACGTGAAGTCCTGCTCGGTGACCTGGGTGTTCTCCCCGACGATCGCGCCGACGTTCGCGGAGTCGTCGTTGGACGGCCACCGCAGGTCGTTGCCGCTCGAGGTGTTGAGGACCTCGGCGAGACCGAGGATGCCGCCGTAGGCCTTGAGCGACTCGGTCATCTTCGCCACGAAGCCGTCCGGGACGGTGTAGCCGCCGGCCGCGTCGACGCCAGCGGCGCCGGCGCGCAGCTCGGGGTCCTCGACCAGGCTGCGCTCCATGAGGGTGAGCTGGTCGGGGGTCATGCCGGCCATGCCGCGGCGCAGGTAGTGGGAGAACGCGCGCTCGTACTTCTCGGCGTTGCCCGACCGGTCCTCGGGGCGGGGGTTGGTGTCGCCCTGGCCGGGGGCCGGGGCGTTCATGACCGAGTCGAGGCGCTGGGCGCGCTCCTCCTGCTCGATCTCGTTGCTGAGCCGGTCGACGTCGTTGAGGGCGCGGGTGTAGGTCTCGCCGTCCTCCTGCGTCGACTCGTAGCCGTCACGCTCGCGACGGGCCTGGATGTCCTGCACCTGCGACCAGGCCTGGGCCCGGGACTCGAGCAGGTTGCGCATGCGTGCGCTGGTCATGGTTGCCTCCCGGCATGACGAAGGCCCGCCTCGGCGGGCCTGGGGTGTGGGGTTTCGGCGCCTGCGGTCAGAGCCGGAAGCGCGCCTTGAGCGCGACGGCGCGGTCGTCCGCGAGCCGCCAGTCGAAACCCCGGGTGGCAGGTGCCGGCGCGGGGTCGGTGGTGTCCCGGGTGTCCTCGTCGGACGGCGCGGGACGGTCCCCAGCGAGCGCCGGGGAAGCGTTGGGGTCGCGCGGTGGCAGGCCGCGGGCCGTGCGGATCTCGGCGGCGACGTCGGCGCGCAGGCCGGCGTCGGTGTCTTCGTAGGCGGGGAACGTCACCGCGGACACCTCGAGCAGGCGCACCTCGTCGATCGTGCGCACGTCGACGGCGACGGTCTGCGTCTTGCCGTTGACCTCGATCTCGACCTCCTCGGAGGTCCAGGTGTCGCGCACGACGTAGAAGCCGAAGCTCATGCCGGTGATGCGGCGCTTCTCGAGGTTGCGCACGAGGTCGCGCACGTAGGACAGCTCGGTGTCGAGGTCGGCGTCGGTGTCGAGCCCGACGTCGTCGGTGCGCAGCCGCAGGTCGCCCGCCGAGACCCGCGCCACGAGCAGCGAGGTGTCGTGGTCGATCAGGAACCGGGCGTCGCCCTCGGCGAGCGTCTTGTCGAACGCCGACGAGCCGATCTCCTCGTACCAGCCCCACCGGAACGGGTCACCGATCGTCGTGCGGCTGTTGAACACCGCGGCGTGGCCCTTGAACCGCGGGGCCGCGTCGTCGTCGCTGTCCGCGCGCAGCAGGCACGCGTCGGTGGCCGCGAGCGCCCGGGTGCGGTGCTCGAGCACGTTCGACAGGCCCGCGGACCGCCGGCGCTCACTCGTCGTCGTCGTCATCTTCGCCTCCGGTGCTGGCGTCGTCGTCGGCCGCCTGCGCTCCGGCGGACTCGTTGTACGGGCGGTAGGGCTCGTTGCCCCACGGGACAGGCGGCAGGTCCTCGAGCGGGCGGATGTCGTTCGGCACGAGCCAGCCGTGCTGGATGCCGGAGCCGTAGAAGGCGGCACGGCTCTTGGAGTCGCCGCGCAGGAGGCCCTCGACCTTGAACTCGGCCTTCTCGGTCTTGGGGTCGCAGATCTCCCGGGTGACGCGCTGCTCGATCCGCTTGAAATACGGCTGCAGCGTGATGACGACGAAGGCGATGAACTGCTGCTCCATGCCCGCGCCCCAGGACGTCGACTTCTCCTGGTCGTTGACGATCCAGCCGGGCAGGCCGAAGATCCGGGCGATGTCGGAGGTGGAGAACTTCCGCGTCTCGAGGAACTGCGCGTCCGACGGCGAGAGGGTCAGGGTCTCGAACTTCGCGCCCTTGTCGAGCACGAGCACGTCGTGGGCGTTGTCGACGCCGGTCTTCGCGCGCCACCGGGCCCGCAGGATGTCGGCCTTCTCCTGGTCGATGTCCTGGTCGGTGTGCAGGAAGCCCTGGGTGAGCAGGCCGTCGTCGAACATCTTGGACGCGACGCGCTCGGCCGAGTCGGCGAGCTCGAACGTGCGTCGCAGGTTCTCGATGACGCTGATGCCCTTGATGCCGTCCATCGACAGGCCGGGGATGTGCATGATCTCGTTCGTCGTCAGCGACACCTTGCCGCCGTCGACCTCGAACTTCTTCACCCACGGCAGGCCGACGGCGCTGCCGTCGGCGATCTTGACGTCGACCCGGTCGGGGTGGATCGGCACGAGCGCGGTGAGGCGCCCGTCGCGGGTCCGGACCTTGCGCACGTATCCGTTGCCTCGCGTCGCGAGGTGTGCGACGACGGTCTCCCACATCTCGAACGGCGTTGTGACGCCGCCGTCGACGCGCTGCTCCAGCGCGCGGATGCTGACGTCGTGACGGGTCGCGCGGTTGGTGACGTTCAGCGGGCAGCCGGCCACGCCGGAAGACAGGATCTGCACGCAGCGCAGGCCCGCCACCGTCCGCATCGGGTCGCCGTTCCCACGGCTCCCGGACCACAGGTCGGAGGCCGCGCCCATCGCGGACGCCCCCGTGATCGGGCTGCCCGGGTCCTCGACGTTCCGGGTGGCCATGCCAGCGAGCGCGCGCAGCGCGCCCCTCACTGCTCACCCTCCCGCGGCGGCCGCGGCCGCTGCGCTGCGGCGGCCTGCTCGAGCACGCCGAGGGCCACCAGCTCGACGCCGGCGGCCAGCACGCCCCACCAGGCGCCGGCGAGGAAGCCGACGGCGAGCGCGACGAGCAGCAGGCCGGCCACGAAGTAAGTCGTTGCCACCGAGGCCTCCTCTCACCAGATGTTGGGGCCGGTGTCGACCGGCTGAGATGCATGCCAGACCGCGCGGTCGAGCGTGAAGATCGTCGTGACCGCGCCGTCGATGCGGCGGGGCGAGTCCGGGGTCTCCTTGACGATGCGGGCGAAGCCCTGGGACGTCGGCTTCGGCACCGCGTCGGCCACGTGACGTGCGAGCCCTCGATGGCCGTCCTGGGTCATCGCCTTGGTGGTGACCATCTCGTAGAACCGCTGCGTCGCCTTGCCCATCCGCTCCGGGGTCTGCGGGTACGCCTCGACGGGCATGCCCTCCTCCTGGAGCTCGGTGAACGCGTCCTGCCACAGGTAGTCGTCCCAGGGCGCCTCGACGAGGTCCCAGCGGGCCCGTGCCTCGCGCAGGGTGTTCTTCACCTCGGCGCGGGGCACCCGCCAGTTGGGGTCGAACGGATCCCGCTCCCAGATGCCGAGCACGAAGATGTGCGGCCGCTCCTCGACCGTCACGCCGATCAGCGCCGTCGTGTCGCCCGTCTTGGAACCGTCGAGCCCGACGACGACCTTCACGCCGTCCGGCGGCCCGCCGGGGTAGCGGTCCCGGTCCTCGATCGCGTCCCACGCGCCGTGCGGCAGCCACACCTTGCCCGAGGCCACCCACTGGTTCGTGCGCTTGATCCGGAACTCGTTCTGCTCGGTCCGGACCACGGTCGAGCGGAAGTCCGCCGCGGCGACCAGGTCGTCGAACGCGGGGTTCGACTCGCGCCAGGTGCGGACGTCGTCGTGCGGCGCTTCGACGCCGCGCCACGGCTCCCACCACGCCATGAAGAACGTGGGGTCGTCGACCAGGCCCTTGGCGACGTCGACGCCGTGCTTGTACAGGGCGTAGCAGATCGAATCCCCGCCCGTGCGGTCCGTGCGGACGCCCGCGGTCGTGAGCGCCACCATGAGCGGCTCCACGCGCGCGCCCATGGCGAGCTGCATGACGTTCCAGAGCTCGCGGTTCGGCTGCACGTGCAGCTCGTCGAACAGCACGAGGTGAGGGTTCAGGCCTTCCTTGGTGAACGCCTCGGCGGACAGCGCGCGGTACGTCGTGCCGGTGGCCGGGACCTCGATCACGTTCCGATAGGTCTTGATGACCTCGGACAGGTACGGGTCCATCTCGATCATCCGCTTGGCGGTCTTGAAGATGATCGACGCCTGCTCGCGGTCGCCCGCGCAGCTGTAGATCTCGCCGCCGGCAGGGCCGAGCAGCAGGCCGCCGACGCCGATGCCGGCTCCGAGCTCCGACTTGCCGTTCTTTCGCGGGACCCCGATCAGGCCCGTGCGGTGGCGCAGGAACCCGTCGGCACGCCGGGCGAAGACCCGGCGCAGCAGCTGACGCTGGAACGGGCGAACCCTGAGCAGCTCGCCGACCCCGCCCGCGATCGAGTCCTTCGTGATCCGGCACGTCGCGCCGATGAGGTCGGCGTACAGATCGCCGTCGCCGCGGCGCATCTCCGCAGGCGTGACGGGCGTCAGCCACCGCGGCCGCGCCGTCGCCCACGGGTTGCTAGCCACCGGCCCTCCGCGTCCCGCGCTCTGCGGCGCGCAGAAGGATCTCGGTCAGGGGGTTGGACGCCTCGCCCGCCGGCTTGACCTCGCCGACGCCGAGCGACCCGCGGGCCGCCGGCGTCAGACCGATCTCGCGCTCGAGCTGGAGCATCTGCGCGGCGGTCGCGCGCAGCTGGGACAGCAGCGGGTTGGGCCGGAGCTGGCCCTGAGAGCCGGTCACGTAGAAGCCCTCGCCCGCGAGCGCCTTGGCCATGCCGGCGTACAGGTCCTCGGCCTCGCACAGGCGGACGACGACGTCGCGGTCGGTTGCAGGAGACAGCCACTTCGCCTCGCGCCAGATCCGCGTCCACCGCTCGGCGCCGGGACCGTCCTCGGCCAGCGACGGCGGCGGCGATGGCATGGTGCCGTCGACACCCCGCAGCGGCACGACGTTCTCCGGGTCCGGCAGCTTGCGCCCTCCGGAGTCCCGCCCGGGCGTGCGGCCCTTGCGTCGACGCTCCTCGAGCGGCGTCTTCGGAGGACCAGGCACGGGCGATCACCCCCTCAGAACCACCCTCAGACCGGGGCAACAAGAATCAAACCGGGCAAAAAAACGGTTCCAACCTGAGCGCGCGTGCAGACAGCGGGGCGCGGGTCCTCGTCTGTGGGGTATGCCCGACTTTCGACCGCCCCCCGGGGGGTGGTCAGGTGGTGGCGTGGCCTCGGTTGCACGGCCTGCACTGTGGCCCGAGGTAGCGGGAGCGGTCGCCAGGCGCGTGGCCCAAGTCCCAGGCGCGGCCTGTGATGACCGTGGGGCAGGTGGCGCATCGCACGAGCTCGCCGTCGTCGATCCGCTCCTGCCACGCTGCGCGGAGCTCGTCGTGCTCGCCGTCGTACCCACGCTGCTGTCTGGTGCCGCGTGCTCGGTCGCGGCCTCGCTTGCAGTCGTCGCAGCGGCCACGGACACCGGGCCGGCCACAGTCCAGGCACGGCATCGGCTCACCCCCTGCATGACGAAGCCCCGCCTGGCTAACCCGAGGCGGGGCTTCGTATCTGATTCAGGGTGTGCAGAAACCCCGAACCGTTTTCAGGCGAATCATGACACGTCCGAGCCACTCTGCGCTACCACGTCGCTCGTGGGCGTGTCGCCGGCACGCGCGCTCGCGTGCGAACGCTCAGCCATCGCTGCTGACGATCACCATCGCACCCACCTCGATGCCGTAGTCGCCACCCCAGCAGACCCCGACGAAGGTGCCGTTGACCTCGCCGAGCAGACGGACGAACGCGTCTCGGTGAAGGTCGCCATCGTTGCTCGTGTCCCACCCTTCCTTCGAGCCATCCGGCATGAACGCCCAGAAACTGCCTCCGCCGACCAGGGCCGGCACGGGTCCGACCAGCAGCGGCTGCCACTTCTCGGGGAGTGAGTCGCGGAAGGCCGTGATCGCGTCGTGCTGCTCGGTCTTCCACGTGGACGCAAGGATCGTGTCGTGCGCGATGTATCCCATGCCTGATCGATCACCTCTCCGTATCGGTCGAAGGCGGCGCGGACTTGGCGCTCACCCACCTGGTCTTCCCTGGCTGGTGCCGGCCGTCACTGCTACCCGGGCACACGGCGCAGGCGTGGCCACGGTCAAGGGTGCGCCACACCGGCACGCCCTTCGACGTCGTGAACATCTCGCGGCCACGCTCGACCACCCGAGTCCGAAGGCCCTTGAGCAGCAGCGCCTCCTCGACCTCCTGCCCGCACACCGTGCAGGTCGACCGCCTGCCCGTCGGATCATTGGTGACCGTCATGGGTTCGGCTCCTCCTTCGCGGGGTCACCCGCCGCACGACGCCACATCCTCTCGGTCAGCTCGGCGAGCATCGCCGGGCCGCTGATGTGCGCAAGGTGCGCGACGCCGCCGATGATGTCGGCGCTGAGGTTCGCCCGGCAGTTGACGCGGTGGGAGACGTAGCCCTGCGACCTGTCGAGCAGCCTGGCGACGGCGGTCTGGTTGATGTCGTGCTCGGCCATCACGTCCTTGAGCGCGTCGGAGAGCCTGCGGTTGAAGTCGTCAACGCTCGCCGGGGTGGTCATGCTGTCATCCTCTCGTGTCGGGCCTCGCACTCACGGGCGAGGGATGGAACGGGGTGGTGCTGCCCGCAGACGCCGCAGCGCCACGGGTCAGGCTCCGGCACGGGCGAGCTCCTCACGCTCGGTCTCCTCGCGGTGCGCCTCGAGCCAGCAGGCGAGCACGTCGACGTCGACCATCCGGTAGAGCCGCTCGGTCGTGCCGTTCGGCCGGGTCTTGGCCCGCTTCTCCGAGCGGGGCCACGGACCGAGCACCGGTCGCAGGTGCCGGCGGTGGATCCACGTCGCGATCGTCTGGCGGTCCACCCGGCCGGCGAACGCGTCGACGAGCTGGCGGAAGGTCAGCAGCGCCTCGGGCCGCACGCGCGGCATCCCCGACATGGCAGCGAGCGCCGAGACGTGGAGGTGGGCGCGGGTCTGCCAGGAGCGGGTGCAGCGGGTGCAGCGGACGACGTCGGACAGGCCCTCGGTAGGTGTGCCGGTGCGGTGGGACCAGCCGCGGCTGTTCTCGGTGGCCCAGACGTGGTCGGCGCGGGGTCGCCACTCGCGGATGGTGCGGCTGCCGCAGTCGGGGCAGGGGGTGCCCTCGGGGACGGGGGTGATGCCGAGGATGCGGCGGACGGTGGCGCGGACGTCTCGTGCCTCGTCGGCGTACTGGTGCCAGTCGGAGGCGTCGGGGTTCTCGATGGCCCAGGTGGTGCGGGCGGTGAGGTAGTCGAGGTGGCCGTGGGTGAGCTGCTCGCCGCGGGTCTCGGCCCACAGCGTGGCCCAGCTGCGCAGGATGTCGAGCGCGGTCGAGGGGTACTTCGCCGCGGTGATGCGGGCGTCGTGGGGGTCCTCGGTGATGGCGTCGAACCCGAACGGGAGCCGGGCGTCGTCCTTGGTGCTCGAGGTGCCGGTCATGTCGTAGCGGGTGGAGCGGAGGCCGGCGGCCTCGAGGACGGTGAACGGGAACCGGGCGAGGTCGTCCTGGATGTCGGTGACGAGCCGGCGGCCGCGGTCGATGCATCGGGTGCACGCGGTGCGCTGAGGCTCGGCGACGGGGTGGCCGCAGTGCAGGCACCCGACGGTGGCGGTGCCGCAGGTGGAGCATTGCCAGCCGTGGCCGTGGGGCGCGGCCGGGTTCTGCTCCCAGGCGTGCCGGTCGCAGGTCGGGATCACGAGGTTCCTCCATCGGTAGGGCGAGGGCGACCTCCACGCTTTCCTCGTCTACGGCGAGGGCGTGGGGCGTGGGGTGTGGGCTGGTGGGGGCTGACGGCGGGTGGTGAGCCGGAGGTGCCCTGGTGGTTCCTGTAGGCAGAACCCGAGGTGTCCCGACCCGACCCGGCATTACTCGTTCTGACGACCTGCGATGTCGACTTCGGGGTCGACTTCGGCGGGGTGGTGGGCCGCGCTGCGGCCGGTGGCGCTGCAGGTCGCACAGCCGGAGGGCGTGCGGGGTCTGCTGCTGCCGGCGCTGCGGGTCGCACACCGGGGGTGGGTGCGGGGTCCGCTGCTGCCTGTGGCGCTGCGTCGTCGTCGGACAAGACGTTGGGTTCGGTGGGCCACCCGTTGTCGCTCAGGAACTTCGCGGTCCACTTGCCGTAGCGCGGGGCCGTCGGCTCGGCGCGCAGCGTGTGGTTGTCCGCCCAGAGCTCCGGGTTGTTCTTGCGGGCCGAGTTGCAGCCGAGGCACGCCACGGCGAGCGTGGCGACGGTCCCGGCCTTGCCCGGCTCGAGGTGGTCGAGCGTCGCGGTGCGGTTCGTCTTCTTCCCGCGCCACTGCACCAAGACCCCGCACCAGCGGCAGTTGTCGCCGTCACGGCGCCGCACCGGCACGGCCAGCGCGGGGTCTCGGGTGTCGTTGCGCTGCTGACGCTCCCACTCGATCTCCTCGCGGAGACGGATGTGAATGAACTCCGGGTCCTGCAGCAGGGTCCAGGCCTGGTGGCCGCGCGACGTCGTGGTCGGCGTCAGGACGCCGGCGTCGACGCACAGCCGGATCAGCTCGACCGTGCGCGACCCGCCGAGCATGTGGGCCGTGCCGGCGTCGATCGCGTAATCGGTCAGATGAGCGGCCGACTGGAACGCGCACCGCATGACCCACCCGAACACCTCGTTGACCGTGCGCTCGTCAGCGGCAGGGTCACCCGCGATCGACATCATCGCGGGATAGGTGGCGGCGTTGTCGCCAGATCGGGTCCAGGGCACGAGGTGCGGCTCCTTCCGGGAGTCGAGACAAGGTGGCGGGCAGGGTCAGTCGGAGCAGCGGCACTCCCCCGTCTGGGGGTTGATCGGGCCATCGCACGATTCACAGAGGATCGGCTTGGGCATCAGGTGTCACCTCCACTTCGACTCGTCACGGACCCGACGACGACGCTCCTGCTCAGCAGCGAGCGCCTCGCGGTACTTGCGGATCGACGCCTGGCGCTTGCCCGACGCGACGGCACGCTCATCGACGACCGTGTCGCCGGCCGGGGTGCCGATCCGGTCCTTGCCCGCCGCGGCGAGCCGCCCCGCGAGCGTCGTCTCGAACGGCGGCTTGGGCACCGGCGGCGGCGCATGGCGCTCGCAGCGCCAGCCCTGCGGCCACAGCCGCGCAGGACCCGAGCACCCGTACACGCAGGGCCGCGAGCGCCGAGCGGCGGTCACAGTGGCCCGCCGGTGAAGGTCGTCTCGAGCGTGATCGCGTGCCGCGCCTCGAGGAGTCGGTCGACGTCGGGGTGGTTCTTGCCGGCCCTGGTGAGGAGCTCGCCGAGCGCGGCGTCGATCGACTCGAGCGGACGGTCGGAGGCGAGCGGGTACCGGATGTCGTACCCGGCGATCGCGCTGGCGACGTAGTAGCCGCCCTTCGCGTCACCGCTGATCGGAGAGTCGCCCTCCGGGGTGCGCGCGACCTGACCGATGGCGCGGCGCATCAGTGCCCCTCCTTGCCCGCCATCGCGGGGACGCTGCGCCCTTGCATGAACCGGCCGATGAGCAGTCCCCAGCAGGGGTCGCACAACGCCTCGGTCTCGTCGGCGGTGAGCAGCGGCGAGCCGCCAAAGCGAGGGCTGCGGCGGTAGTACGTCGCGAGGAAGCGCACGACGCGTGTCGTGGTCGTGATCGTCTGCAGCTGGATCGCGCCCCAGAACGACGACCCCTCGACGTTGTCGCGTGTCGGTGTCGGGTCGCCGCACCGCGCGCAAGGCTTCTCGTCGGTCACCGTCGGGCCTCCTGGAAAGAGCGGGCCATCTGGTGCAGCCACGCCTTCACGTTCATCTCGCCCACCGGAACCGGCCGGGCCGCCGCCTGCCGCAGCGCCTCCGCCTTCGCCTCTGCCAGCAGGTCGCGGCCGGGGACGTGGAGCAGGGTGACGGGAAGGCGGAGCTTGGCCCACGGGAACGGGCGGTCGTCTCCGAACACGGTTCCGTGCTGCTCGTTGTAGCGGGCGGCGATGGTGCCGGCGTCCGAGCGGACAACGGAGCCGTGGGGCAGCTCGTCGAGCTCGGTGGGGGTGGTGATCGACGTTGTGTCCATGTCAGCTCGCCTCCCGGGTGATGGCGTTGACGTTGACGAGGCGTCGATACGACAGATCCCACTCGCCGGAGCGCAGCGCCGGGATGATCCGCTCCGCGCCGGCCCCGTCGGCCTCGATGTCCCAGCCGCCGCCGAGCGTGTTGAGGGAGGACCGGACGACGCCGTTCCCGGCGCCGTTGTACTTGCGGTCCTGCCAGCCGGTGAGGTCGACCACGGTGTACTGCAGGACACCCTTCGGCTCGAACGCGGCCTGTGCAGTGGCGACGATGAACCGCTCGTCACGGTCACGCACGGTCCACCACTGGCTGCCGCCGTTCGGGCCGAAGCGGACCCGATCGCCGACGCCGACGTCCTCGTAGTCGCTGGAGTTAGGCATGGGACTCGTTCTCCTTCGGTGGGGTGGTCAGGACGGCGACGATCGACTCGTCGAGAAGGTGGATCGGACGCCACACGTAGGCCTCGGCACCCGCGGCACGGAGCCGGTCGAGCCACATCTCCTGGTCAGGCTCGACACGGCGGCGCATGTCCTTGAGCTCCGCGAACACCACACGGCCGCGAGCGCCGTGGACCAGGACCAGGTCCGGGAAGCCGGGCTCAGACCGGCGGCTGTCATGCGTGTGGTACGTGAGGTACCCGAGCTCGCGCGCCGTCTGACGGACCTTCTCGAGCAACGTCCCCTCGGACATGCCCTTCGCGATCTGCGCGCGGTACTCGGCGGGGGTGAGCGGGCGGACGGTCATGCGGCCACCGCCCCAGGTGCGTGCATCGCACGGACCGCGAGCAGGTGCCGCAACGCCGCCTCGGCCTGCTGAGGCACGACACCATTGCCGAGCGCCTTGACGTCGCCGAGGTTCGGGACGCCGGGGAACCGATGGGCGAGGATGCGCGACGGCGCGGCGTCGAACTCCGAGACCCAGGCAGGGCGCGCGCCGAACACGGACTCGACGGCGAGGTCGAGACCGCCGTAGCCGGCGAACAGGGCACCGTTCCTCATTCCCCGTCGCCGTCCTCGCCCTGAGCGTCGTGGCCGACCGTCTCGTCGTCAACGGGCACGAGCTCGCCCGTCTTGGGGTTGAGCTCGAAGCCCTCGCCGAGCCAGGACTCGATCTCACGCTCGACGTCGATCGGCAGGACGGTGTCTCCCTGGCGGTGCTCGAGCGCGCGGCGCACGAGCCGCTCGACCTCGGGCACGTCCTGGGGGTGGACCCGCTCGATACGCAGGACCCGTGCGGTCGGCTCTCGCATCCCCGTGTCGGTGTCGGTGGTGATCCGCGAGCAGTCGATGATGGCGAGCATCAGGTGCCGGTTCTGCGGGTTGGTCAGCAGGTCGCGGCCGATCCACGCGAGGCCGTTGCGCTCGGGGTCCTTCGGCAGTCCAGAGCTGAGCTTCGTCATCGGTCCTTCTCCTCGTCGACGATGTCGGATCCCAGGCCGTCCCTGACGGCCTTGAGGTACGTGCGGCGGGCCGCGATGAGGCGCAGGTACGCGGCGAGCCACTCGGCCCGGGTCGCGCCGCCGTACAGGTAGCGGCGCTCGACGGCGTCGTACCGGCCCTTCTCCGCGTGGAGCTCGGCCCACGCGCCGGAGCGCGCCTTCACGACATGCCTCGGCGGACCAGCGCGATGTCGGCGCGGGCGTGGTCCGCGAGCGCCCGCATGCGGCGGGTGGCGTCGGCGAGCACGGCGTCGCGCAGCTCGTCGACGGCGAGCAGGGCGTCCTCGAGCGCGCCGAGGAACTCGCCGACGGCGTCGACGTCGCCGGCGTCGAGCGGGGCCGCGAGCGCCGCGGTCTGGGTGCGGGCGAGGTCGTCGCGGGTGGCGGCCGGCAGGGCGATGGTCGGTGTCGGCTGCGGGTGGGTGGGCGGCGTCGTGGCGGTTGCCGGGCGGTTCGCGAGCGCGTTCGCGACCTGGGTGGGAGTGGTCGGGGGGTGCGGGGCG
>Ga0233385_1000500_pt1 | contig 19782 bp, 11 predicted proteins | sample ElkDunMinimDraft_16_FD_191543 | JGI IMG/M metagenome (GOLD analysis project Ga0233385, IMG submission 191543) | Fecal eukaryotic communites from dung pellets of Tule Elk in California, USA - Elk Dung G36 | ecosystem: Host-associated > Mammals > Digestive system > Large intestine > Fecal | place...
TGTCGCAGGACACGACGTCGAACGTGCCGAGACCCAGCGCACGGTGCTGCCGGCGGACCGCCAGCATGCCGTGCACCCAGTGCAGCAGGGACGTCGGCTGCGCCAGCTGCGACTCCACGTTGACGTTGCCGTAGTGGTAGACGAGCGACTGCACCAGCGGCAGGTAGAGCTTGCCGGGGTCCGCGGTGGAGAACCCGGCGTTGCGGTCCGGCGTCCACTGCATCGGCGTGCGCACCGCGTCACGGTCCGCGAGCCAGATGTTGTCACCCATGCCGATCTCGTCGCCGTAGTACAGGCACGGGCTGCCCGGCAGCGACAGCAGCAGCGCGTGCGCCAGCTCGATCTCCTTGCGGGAGTTGTCGAGCAGCGGCGCGAGCCGGCGGCGGATGCCGATGTTGGCGCGCATCCGCGAGTCCGGTGCGTACCAGCCGTACATCGACGCGCGCTCCTCGGTGGAGACCATCTCGAGCGTCAGCTCGTCGTGGTTGCGCAGGAACGTGCTCCACTGCCCGCTCGCCGGGATCGGCGGGGTGTCCGCGAGGATGTCGACGATCTGGGTGGCCCGCTGGTCGCGCAGCGCGTAGTAGATGCGCGGCATGACGGGGAAGTGGAAGCACATGTGGCACTCCGGCTCCTCGTCGGTGCCGAAGTAGTGCACCACGTCCTCGGGCCACTGGTTCGCCTCGGCCAGCATGATGCGGCCCGGGAACTCCTCGTCGATCATCCGGCGGACCTTGCGCAGGAACTCGTGCGTCTCCGGCAGGTTCTCGCAGTTGGTGCCCTCGGCCTCGAAGAGGTACGGCACGGCGTCCAGGCGGAAGCCGTCCACCCCGAGGTGCAGCCAGAACCGCGCGACGTCCATCATCGCGTCGACCACGCGCGGGTTCTCGAAGTTCAGGTCCGGCTGGTGGCTGAAGAACCGGTGCCAGAAGTACTGGCGCCGCACGGGGTCGAACGTCCAGTTCGACGTCTCGGTGTCCACGAAGATGATGCGGGCGTCGTGGTAGCGGGTGTTGTCGTCGCTCCACACGTAGAAGTCCCCGTACGGGCCGTCCGGGTCGGAGCGGGAGGCCTGGAACCACGGGTGCTGGTCGCTGGTGTGGTTCATCACCAGGTCGACGACGATCCGCATGCCGCGCCGGTGGCACTCGATGACGAGCATGCGGAAGTCGTCGAGCGTCCCGTACTGCGGGGCCACCGCGGTGTAGTCCGACACGTCGTACCCGCCGTCGCGCATGGGCGAGGGGTAGAACGGCGGCAGCCACAGGCAGTCGACGCCCAGCCACTGCAGGTAGTCGAGACGCTGGATGAGGCCGGGCAGGTCACCGCTGCCGTTGCCCGAGGAGTCCGCGAACGTGCGCAGCATGACCTCGTAGAACACGGCGGTGCGGTACCACTCGGGGTCGGTGTCGCGCCCGCCGGACGGCAGCGGCGTCGGCACGTCGGGCTGCCGGCGACCGGGCAGCCCGGACAGGGCGATCGCCGCGGTCGTCGGGGGCGGCTCGCGGTGGACCGGGACCGCGTCGGGGGACGGCACGGAGCCCGGGGGCGGGGTGCCCACCGGCGGCTCCGTCGACCGCGTCGGGGTGCCGAGCACCGGGGTCCGGGGCGCGCGCGGATCGCCCGACGCGGAGGCGGCACCCTCCGGGGGCGGGAGCACGGGCCTCATCGTGCCTCGTGCGGGTGCTCGAGGTGGACCACGTGCGCGACGCTCACCATCGGGTCGAGCCGGACGTAGACCTGGTCGGACCAGGCGTACGTCTCGCCGGACAGCGCGTCGTGCGCGGCCACCGGCCGGTCCGCGGGGAGGCCGAAGGCGCTCAGGTCCAGGTACGCCACGCCCTCGCGGGCGTTGTGCGGGTCGATGTTCACGACCACGACCACGGTGTCCGGCCGGCCCGTGGGCGAGTGGGCGGCGTCGAGGTGGCGCGAGAAGCACACGAGCGCGTCGTCGGTCGTCGGGTGCACCCGCACGTTGCGCAGCTGCTGCAGCGCCGGGTGCGCGCGCCGGATCTCGTTGAGCCGCCCCAGGAGCAGGGCGATCCCGAGGTCGTCGGCACGGGCCCAGTCCCGCGGCCGGAACTCGTACTTCTCGTTGTCGATCTGCTCCTCCACCCCGGGCCGGGGCACGTTCTCGACCAGCTCGTAGCCGGAGTACACGCCCCAGGTGGGCGACCCCGTCGCCGCCAGCACGGCGCGCACGGCGAAGCCGGGGACCCCGCCGTGCTGCAGGTACGGCGGCAGGATGTCGTGCGTCGTCGGCCAGAAGCTCGGGCGCAGCCAGGCGGCCTCCTCGCCGCCGACCCGGGCGAGGTACTCCTCGAGCTCCGCCTTGGTGTTGCGCCAGGTGAAGTACGTGTACGACTGGTGGAAGCCGATCTTGGCCAGCGTCAGCATCATCGCCGGGCGGGTGAACGCCTCGGACAGGAAGATCACCTCGGGGTGCGAGGCCCGGACGTCCGCCAGCAGCCGCTGCCAGAACGACAGGGGCTTGGTGTGCGGGTTGTCGACGCGGAACGCCGTCACCCCGTGGTCGATCCACACCTGCACGACCCGGCGGACCTCGGCGTAGATCCCCTCGGGGTCGTTGTCGAAGTTCAGGGGGTAGATGTCCTGGTACTTCTTCGGCGGGTTCTCCGCGTAGGCGATCGTGCCGTCGGCCCGCGTGGTGAACCACTCCGGGTGCTCCGTGACCCACGGGTGGTCCGGCGAGGCCTGCAGCGCGAGGTCGAGCGCGACCTCCAGCCCCAGCGAGCGGGCCCGCGCGACGAAGGCGGTGAAGTCGTCGAACGTCCCGAGCGTCGGCTCGATGGCGTCGTGCCCGCCGTCCGGGGAGCCGATGGCGTAGGGCGAGCCCGGGTCGCCGGGCAGCGCGGCCAGGGCGTTGTTCCGGCCCTTGCGGTACGTGGTGCCGATGGGGTGGATCGGGGTCAGGTACACGACGTCGAAGCCCATCGCGGCGATGCGCGGCAGCTGGTTGGCGGCCGTGCGCAGCGTCCCGGACGTCCACCGCTGGGTGGTCTCGTCGTACGTCGCGCCGTGGGACCGCGGGAACATCTCGTACCACGAGCCGGTGAGCGCCAGGCGGCGGTGCACGACCAGGGGGTAGGCCCGCGACCGCGTGACCAGGTCGCGCAGCGGCGCGCGGTCGAGCACCTCACGGACCTCGGGCGCCAGCGCCGCGGCGAGCCGCGCGAGCGGGGGACGGGACGTGTCGCGCAGCCCGGCGACCGCGTCGAGGAGGACGCGGGCGTCGCGCGGGCGCATCGCGTCCTCGCCGGTGCGGCCGGCGGCGCGCAGCAGCACGAGCTCGCCCTCGGTGAGCATGAGCTCGACGTCGATGCCCGCCTCGACCTTGATCGCGGCGTCGTGCGCCCACGTGCCGTACGGGTCGGACCAGCCCTCGACGCGGAAGGACCACTCGCCCTCGACGTCCGGGACCAGGCGGGCCTCGTACCGGTCGAGGCCGGGCGCGATGTCGACCATGCGCGCCGAGGAGTGGACCGAGCCGTCGGGCCGCAGCAGCACCGCCGTCGCACCGAGCGCGTCGTGGCCCTCACGGATCACGGTCGCCCGCACGGGCACCGCCTCGCCCACCACCGCCTTCGCGGGGAAGCGTCCCTCCTCGGCGACGGGGTAGACGTCGAGCACCGGGATGCGACCCACGGGCACCACGGGCACGGGGGCGTCCGTGGCCGGGGTCACGGTGGGCTGCGGCGGCAGCACGGGGGCGACGGCACGTGCGGGGCCGGGGGATGTGGCCGGTGACGTGCGACGAGAACGGCGGGGAGTCGTCACGGTCCCGAACCTATCCGTCCTGCAGGGGTGGCGGCATCCGGTGGGCGGCGCGTCGCGTGCCCGCCGCGCCGCGGGACGCCGTCGGCGGTCCGGCAGCCGGACGCTCGTCCGGGTCGGACGTCCAGGACGGGCTGTGCGATCCGTCCGTTCTGCGTAGTCTGCGCGCGTGAGAGCCATCCGCCGGTTCACCGTCCGCACCCTCCTGCCTGCACCGTTGGCCGAGCTCGAGGAGCTCGCGCACGACCTGCGGTGGTCCTGGCACCCGCCGACGCGTGCCGTCCTCGCCGACGTCGACCCGGTGGCCTGGTCCCGCGTGGGCGGGGACCCCGCCGCCCTGCTCGACGCGCTCGACCCCGAGCGGGTCGCCGCCGCCGCCGCGGACCCCGCGCTGGTGGCGCGCGTCCGGGCCGCGGCGGCGGACCTGCGGGCGTACCGCACGGGACCGCGGTGGTACCAGCGCCAGGGCGGGGCCGCGCTGCCCGCCGCCGTCGCGTGGTTCCCGCCCGGCCCCGACGACGCCCCCCGGGCCGCCGCCGCCGCCCCCGGGCCCCACGGCCTGGAGGCCCTCGCGGACGACCACGTGCGCGCGGCGTCCGACCTGGGCGTCCCGCTGGTCGCCGTCGGGCTCGTCGACGACCAGCGGCGCCCGACGGCCCACGGCACCCGGGACCTCGGTCCCGGCGCGCCCCCGTCGCCCACGGAGGACGGCGGCGCCGCGCCGCTGCTGCGGGAGCCCGACGGGACCCCGGTCGTCGTGCAGGTGGCAACACCCGGGAGCGCGCTGCGCGCCCGCGTCCGCGTCGCCCGTGCCGGTCGCGTCCCGCTGCTGCTCCTCGACCCCGTGGAGCCGGGGACCCCGACGGCCGGGGGACGGGCCACGGCGGGACCCGCCGCCGAGCGGTCCGCCGCCGTGCGTCGGCTCGAGCGGGCCCTGCTGCGGGGGGTCGGCGGGCTGCAGGCGGTGCGTGCCCACGCGCGTCTCACCGGTGCGCCGCAGCCCGAGGTGGTGCACGCCGGCGGCGCGCACGCCGGGTTCGTCGGGCTGGAGCGGGTGCGTGAGCTCGTCGCCGCCGGCGCGACGTACGACGCCGCGCTCGAGCTGGTCCGGGCGACGTCCGTCCTCGCCGTGCAGGTGCCCGGCCCGGCGACGGTGCTCGACGGCGCGCTGGTGGCCGAGCACCTCGCGGCGCTCGACCCCGCCGGCGACCTGCCCACGACCGACGTCCTGGCGCTGGGCGCGCGGGCCGGGGGCGAGGCCGACGCGCCCGTCGACACCGCCGTCCTCGCGCTGCGCCTGGCCGACCGGGCGAGCGGCGACTCCCGCCGTCACGGCCGCACGTGCCGCGAGGCGTACGCCGACCTGTGGCCCGGCTTCGACCCCCAGGAGGTCCCGATCGGCTCGGTCACCGCCGGCGTGCACGCGCCCACGTGGGTCGCGCCCGAGGTCACGGACCTGGGCGCGCGCCGGATGAGCGCGCGCGACCTGGCCACCGGCGCGGGGTGGGACGTCGGCGGGCCCGTCGACGACGCCGACCTCTGGGAGCTGCGTCGTCGGCTGCGTGCGCGACTCGACGACCTGCTCCCGGGCGGGGCGGACGGGCCGCGCCCGTCGGCGCCGGGTACCGTCCCCGCCGAGCCGCTGACCGTGGGCGTGGTGCACCGGCCGTCGTCGGGCGGCGCACCCCTGGACCTGCTCCTCGACGACCCGGACCGCCTGGCCGCGCTGCTGCTCGACGCGGCCCGTCCCGTGCGCCTGGTCGTCGCCGCCGGGCCGGGCGGCGTCCCCGCCGCGCTCGGTGCGCTCGCGGACCGGCCGGACCTCGACGGCCGGCTCGTCGTCCTCACCGACGCCTCGTCCGACCTGCTGCGAGCGCTCCACGCCGGCTGCGACGTGTGGCTCGACACGCCCGTGGACCCGTCGGGTGCGAGCACCGCGTCGGGGATGCGCGCGGCGCTCAACGGCGTCCTCACCCTCGCCGTGCGCGACGGCTGGTGGGACGAGTGGTACGACGGCGAGGACGGCTGGGCGCTGCCGCGGCCCGCGCCCGAGGACGGCGACGAGGGCACGGCGCAGCGCGCCGCGGTCCTGCACGACGTCCTCGCGGAGCAGGTGGTGACCTGCTTCCACGAGCGGGACGGCGACGGGCTGCCGCGCCGCTGGCTGGCGGCGGTCCGCCGCACGCTCGTCACCCTCGCGCCCAAGGTGCAGGCGACGCGCATGGTCGCGGACCACGTCGCGCACCTCTACGCGCCGGCCGCCGCGGCGGGCGCCGCCCTGGCGGCCGACGACCTCGCCGGCGCCGTCGCGCTCGCGGGCTGGCGGTCGCGGGTGCGGTCCGCGTGGCCGGGGGTCGCCGTCGCCGACGTCGAGGTCACGGGCGCCGGCACGCCACCGCGGGTCGGTGACGTGCTGCACGTCCGGGCGTCGGTCACGCTCGGCGGCCTGCTGCCCGACGACGTCGCGGTCCAGGTGGTGCACGGCCCCGTGGGCCCGGACGACGAGATCACGGACCTGCACGTCGCGGCCCTCGTGCAGGCGGCCCCCGCCGCCGACGCGCCGGACGCCGTCGACGCGCCGGACGCCGACGCGGGCACCGGCGGCGTCGGCCGGACCGAGGGCGGCCGGTACGCGTACGTCGGGGAGGTCGGGCTGACGCGCGCCGGACCGTTCGGGTGGACCGTGCGGGTGGTGCCCCGGCACGACGCGCTCACCTCGGTGGCCGCGACGGGGCTGGTGGCGACCGCGGGCTGACGGGCGCGGGTCGGCGGGGCGGTCGTGCTCAGGCGGCCGCGAGGGCGCGCCCCGTGGTGCGGCCGGTGAACAGGCAGCCGCCGAGGAACGTCCCCTCCAGGGCACGGTGGCCGTGGACGCCACCGCCGCCGAAGCCCGCGGCCTCACCCACCGCCCACAGCCCCGGCAACACCTCCCCGTCGGGGCGCAGCACGCGGCCCTCGAGGTCCGTGGCGAGCCCGCCGAGGGTCTTGCGGGTCAGGACCGACAGCCGCACGGCGTACAGCGGGCCGTGCGCCGGGTCCAGCAGGCGGTGCGGCGGCGCGACCCGCACGGCCCGGTCGACGACGTACCGCCGGGCGGTCGCGGTCGCGACGACCTGCAGGTCCTTGCCCAGGCCCGTCGCCACCTGGGCGTCGCGCGCCGCGATGGTGCCGGCGAGCGCGTCCGGGTCGATGCGGTCGGTACCCGTCAGCGCGTTCATGCCCGCCGCGAGGCCCGCCGGGGTGGTCGCCGTGACGAACTCCGGCGACCGTCGCGCGAACGCCTCGACCGGGCCGACCGCCCCCGCGCGCACGCGCTGCAGCAGGAGCCGGACGTCACGCCCGGTGAGGTCCGGGTTCTGCTCGGACCCGGACAGTGCGAGCTCCTTGCCGAGGATCGTGCGGTCGAGCACGAACCACGAGTGGTCGTGCCCGTGCGACGTGAGGTGGGTCAGCGTCCCCAGGGAGTCGAACCCGGGGAACAGCGGGGGCGGCAGCCGTCGGCCGTCGGCGTCCAGCCACAGCGAGCTGGGTCCCGGCAGGATCCGGATGCCGTGCGCCGTCCACACCGGGGAGTGGTTGGCGACGCCCTCCGGGTAGTGCCACATGCGCCCGGCGTGGGCCACGTGCGCGCCGGCGGCGCGGGCCGCCGCGATCCCGGAGCCGTCCACGTGGTCGGGCACGCCGGAGAGCAGGCGCCCCGGAAGGGGGCCCGCCGTGGCGGGCCACGTGGCGCGCACCAGGTCGTGGGCGGCGCCGATGCCCCCGGTCGCCACGACGACCGCAGGGGCGGCGACCTCGAACGGCCGCAGCACGTCGCGCGACGACGGCGCGCCGCGGGCCACCCGGTCGGGCACCAGGACGTCCCCGCGGACCCCGGTCACGCGGCCGTCCGTCGTGGTCAGCGCGGTGACCCGGTGCCGGAACCGCACCTCGACGAGCCCGTCGCGGTGCCCGTCCAGCAGGGTCCGGACGAACGGCTCGAGGACCGCGGGACCGGTCCCCCAGGTGACGTGGAACCGCGGCACGGAGTTGCCGTGGCCGTCGGCCAGGTACCCGCCGCGCTCGGCCCACTGCACCAGCGGGAACCAGCGCACGCCCTGGCCGTGCAGCCACGACCGCATCCTCCCGGCGGCGAACTCGACGAACGCCTCCGCCCAGGCCCGCCCCCAGCGGTCGGACCCGTCGTCGGCGAACGCCGCGGAGCCGAGCCAGTCCGCGAGCGCCAGCTCGGGGCTGTCGCGCACGCCCAGACGCCGCTGCTCGGGGGAGTCGACCAGGAACAGCCCGCCGAACGACCACCACGCCTGCCCGCCGAGGGACGCCGGCGGCTCCGCGTCCAGCAGGAGCACGCGCCGCCCGGCACGCAGCAGCTCGGCGGTGGTGACCAGGCCTGCGAGCCCGGCACCGACGACCACGACGTCGTGGGGGTGCGTCATGCGGGCACGCTACCGCTGCCGGGGGTCGGCGTCAGGGGCGGACGTACACCCGCATGCTCAGCGGCTCGACCGTCGTCACGGTGCCCCCCGGTTGGTGCAGGCCGCCGGAGATCGCCGCGGTCGACACCTCGGACGGGTGCTCCCACACGGAGTCCCACGCGAGCCGCCACGGCCGGTCGTCACCCGCGACGAGCTGCACCTCCACGGCGTCGAGCGCCCCGTTCACGACGAGCAGCACCTGGTCGTCGTGGGGCTCCGGCGCGACCCGGGCCATCTGGAAGGTGCGGACGCCCGCGTCGTGCCACCGGGCGTGGTCGAACTCGACGCCGTCGGCGCCGTACCAGGCCAGGTCCGGCGGCCCGCCGGGGACCCACGGGCGCCCGGAGTAGAACGTCCGGGTGCGCAGGGCCGGGTGGTTGTGCCGCAGGGCCACGAGGTGCCGGGTCGTCGCGAGCAGCGACGTCCGCCACGGCGCCAGGTCCCAGTCGACCCAGGAGACCTCGTTGTCCTGGCAGTACGCGTTGTTGTTGCCCCGCTGGGTGCGGCCCATCTCGTCGCCGGCGGTGATCATGGGCGTGCCCGCGGACAGCACGAGCGTGGCGAACAGGTTGCGCAGCGACCGGCGGCGCAGCGGGGCGATGTCGGCCGCGGGGGAGTCGCGCTGCACGGGGCCCTCGACGCCGTGGTTCCACGACCGGTTGTCGTCCGAGCCGTCGCGGTTCTGCTCCCCGTTGGCGGAGTTGTGCTTGTGCTCGTAGGCGACGAGGTCCGCCAGGGTGAAGCCGTCGTGCGCCGTCACGTAGTTCACCGACGCGCGGGGGCCGCGGGCGAGGCCGGGCGACCCCCCGCCGAACAGGTCGACCGACCCCGACAGGCGCGTGGCGAGCTCGCGCACCCGGTGCCCGGGCAGCCCGTGCGCGGCGCGGCCGGGGTCGGCGAGCCAGAACGAGCGCACCGCGTTGCGGAACCGGTCGTTCCACTCCGCGAAGGGCGGCGGGAACTGCCCGGTCCGCCAGCCGCCGGGGCCGACGTCCCAGGGCTCCGCGACGAGCTTGAGCCCGGCGAGCCGCGGGTCCGTCGCGGCCGCCACGTACGTCGCGTGGTCGGCGCGGAAGCCGTCGGTGCTCCGGCCGAGCGTGACGGCGAGGTCGAACCGGAACCCGTCGACGCCGACGACGTCCGCCCAGTACCGCAGCGAGTCCAGGGTCTGGTGGACCACGCCCGTGCGGCGGAAGTCCAGGGAGTTGCCGGTCCCCGTCACGTCGGCCGGCGTGGCCGGCACCGCGCCGCCGTGCGCGTAGTAGTAGGCGTTGTCGAGGCCGCGCCAGGAGAGGTGCTGCCCGTCCGTGCCGCCCTCGCAGGTGTGGTTGTAGACGACGTCGAGCAGCACCTCGAGCCCGGCCTCGTGCAGCGCGTGGACCGTCGCGCGCAGCTCCGCGAGCACGGCCGCCGGGCCTGCGGCGCGGGCCGCCGCGGTGGCGTACGCCGCGTGCGGGGCGAAGAACCCGAGCGTCGAGTAGCCCCAGTAGTTGGTCAGGCCCTTGGCCACCAGGTGCGGCTCGGACGTGAACGCGTGGATCGGCAGCAGCTCGAGGGCGGTGACGCCCAGCCCGAGGAGGTGGTCGATGACGGCGGGGTGCGCGAGGCCCGCGTACGTGCCGCGCAGCTCCTCCGGCAGCGCGGGGTGCAGCCGGGTCAGGCCCTTGGTGTGCGCCTCGTAGACGACCGTGCGCGACCACGGCGTCCAGGGCCGGTTGGCCGCCGGGTCGGGCCCGGGCAGCGCGCGCGTGTCGACGACCACGCCGTGCGGCACGTGCCCGGCCGAGTCGCGGGGGTCGGGCGGACCGTACGGGTTGCCCGTCAGGTCGCTCGCCACGACGTGCCCGTACGTCTCCGGGCCGTGGCCCAGGTCGCCCACGAGGCCCCGGGCGTACGGGTCGACCAGCAGCTTGGCGGGGTTGTACCGCAGCCCGTAGGCGGGCTCCCACGGGCCGTGCGCGCGCAGGCCGTAGCGCTGCCCGGGCCGGACGCCCGGCACCGACGCCGCCCAGTGGCCCAGCCGCGGGCCCGACAGCGGCACGCGGCGCTCCGTCGGGGCGTCCAGCGGGCCGTCGAGCAGGCACAGCTCGACCGCGGTGGCGTGGGGAGCGAGGACGGCCACGTCGACGCCCGTGTCGGTGACGTGGACGCCGAGGCGGTACGGCCCGTGCGCTCGGCCGGTCGTCGTGGGGTCGGTCACCCCCACATCGTGCCAGCAGCGCGATCCGGTCCGTGTCGGGCGCGTTTCCAGCAGGCGACACGGACCGGGCCCCGGGGTCGGCGGGAGGTAACGTTCGGGGGGTGAGGATCGTCGTCTGCGTGAAGTTCGTCCCCGACATCCAGTCCGACCGGCAGCTCGGTCCCGACGGGCGCGTCGTGCGCGACGGCGGTGACGGCACCCTCAACGAGCTCGACGAGAACGCCGTCGAGGCCGCGCTCACGCTGGCCGAGGAGCACGACGGCGAGGTCGTCGTGGTCACCGTCGGCCCGGACGACGCCGTCGACGCGGTCCGCAAGGGCCTGCAGATGGGCGCCGACGAGGCGGTGCACGTGCTGGACGACGACGTGGCCGGCTCGGACGCGATCGGGACCGCGACGGTCCTGGCCGCCGCGGTGCGCCACCTGGCCGCGGACTCCCCGGTCGACCTGGTCGTCACCGGCATGGCGGGGCTCGACGGCCTGACGTCGCTGCTCCCGGCCGCGCTGGCCGAGCAGCTGGACCTGCCCGCGCTGCCCCTGGCGTCGGCGCTGACCGTGGACCCGCAGGCGCGGACCGTGACGGTCACGCGCCGCCTCGACCACGCCACCGAGACGCTGCAGGCGCCGCTGCCGGCCCTGGTGTCGGTCACCGACGGCATCAACGAGCCGCGCTACCCGAACTTCAAGGGGATCATGGCGGCCCGCAAGAAGCCCGTCACCACCCTCACCCTCGCCGACCTGGGCGTCGACCCCGCCACCGTCGGCACCGCGGGCGCCCGCACGCAGGTGCTCGAGGCGGCGCCCCGCCCGCCGCGGGAGGACCGTGTGCTCGTCACCGACACCGGCGACGCCGGCACCCGGCTGGCCGCCTGGCTCGTCGAGCGCAAGCTCGTCTGACGCCGGCCCGCCCCACCCCCGTCACCCCGTACCACCCGGAGGACCGCCGTGACCGCCACCCCCGTGCTCGTCCTGCTCGACCACGCCGCCGACGGCACGCTGCGCCCGCCGGTGCGCGAGCTGCTGACCCTCGCGCGGGAGCTCGCCGGTGACGGCGGTGTGCAGGGCGTGTGGGCGGGTGCCGAGGACGTCGCCGGGGCGCTGCCCGTGCTCGCCGCGCAGGGCGTGAGCACGGTGCACCGTCTGGTGACCGACGCCGACGTCCACCTCTCGGCGGTGCTGGCCGACGGCCTGGAGGCCGCGCTCGCGACGTCGGACGCCGCGGTGCTGCTGCTCGTCTCCTCCTTCGAGAACAAGGAGGCGGCGGCGCGGGTGGCCGTGCGCACCGGCGCGGGCGTCGTCACGGACGCCGACGGCGTCACGCTCGAGGACGGGCGCGTCGTCGCGCACAAGACCGTGCTGGCCGGCACGTGGACCACGCGGTGCGCCGTGACCACGCCCCGCGCGGTGGTCACCGTCAAGGCCAACTCGGTGACCGCGCAGGACGCAGCGGTCCCGGCCACGCCGGCCGTCGTCGACCTGCCGGTCGACGTGCGCCCGGGGTCGACCCGCGTGCACCTCGTCGAGCGCACCGAGCACGCCGACTCCGGTCGCCCGGACCTGGGCTCCGCGCACGTCGTGGTGGTCGGGGGACGCGGCACCGAAGGTGACTTCTCGGTGGTCGAGGAGCTGGCCGACGTGCTCGGGGGTGCCGTGGGCGCCACCCGCGTCGCCACCGACGAGGGCTGGATCGCGCACGACGCGCAGATCGGCCAGACGGGGGTGACCGTGTCGCCGCGCCTCTACATCGGCGCCGGCGTCTCCGGGGCCGTCCACCACCGCGGCGGCATGCAGGCGTCCGGGACGATCGTCGCGGTGAACAACGACCCCGACGCGCCGATCTTCGAGATCGCCGACTTCGGCGTCGTCGGCGACCTGTTCACGGTGCTGCCGCAGGCGGCGGCGGAGCTGCGGCGCCTGCAGGGCTGAGCGCGCCGGCGGGTCGCGCCGGGCGGGTCAGCTGAGGTCGCGCAGCCAGCGCAGCGTGGCGCCCGCCTGCGCGGCCTGGAAGGCCCGCAGGTTGGGGATGCCCGTCGGTGACGGCAGCGCGGACGACCACGCGAAGTACCCCGCCAGGCCGGCGAGGGCCGCCCGCAGGTCGTCGGCCCCGACACCCTGAGCGGCCTGGCTGCTCGCGAACAGCGCAGCGGGGTCGTCCCCGGCGCCCCCCTGCAGCATGACGCTCGGCAGCATGAACGCGAGGTCGATCCACGGCGCCCCGACGCACGCGTGCGGCCAGTCGATGAGCCACACGCGGTCGTGGCCGTCCTCGACCATGAGGTTGTCGGCCCGCAGGTCCCCGTGCACCAGGGAGTCGCCGGCGCACACCCGCAGGGCGTCCTGCTCCCACGCGACCAGCTCGTCGAGGTGGTCCAGCGCCCAGCGGCCCGGCTCCTCGAGCAGCTCGGCGACGTGCTCGCGCTGCTGCGGCGTGCCGCGCAGCATCGAGCGCCACCCCGTGAAGTCCTCGGCCAGCAGGTCGTCCGCGCGGGGCAGGTCGTGGCCGGGCGCCGGGGTGCAGCGCGCCAGGTCGTCGAGCGTCCGGAGCACCAGCGCGAGGTCGTCCGAGCGCCACGGCAGCTCGGGGGACCGCCCGTGCACCGCGTCGAAGCCGAGCAGGACCCAGTGGCCGTCGTCGTCCCACCAGCGCAGCGCGGGCGCGGGCACCTCGGGGGGCAGCGCGCGGGCGGCGCGGATCTCGGCCCGCGCGAGGTCGGGCGAGTGCGGGTTCTGCTCCGCGGAGACGGCCTTGACGAAGACGGCGCGACCGTCGGTGAGCTCGAGGACGGCGCAGAACCCGGGGGAGAACCCGCTCGTGGCGGACATCTCGGCGGTCACGCGGGCGCCGGCCAGCGTCTCGATGCGCTCGCGCACCGCACGGGGCAGGTCGCGCCAGTCCAGCCGCTGGCCGCCGAAGGCGAGCGGCAGCGCCATGACGTCGTCGGCACTCACCCCCACATCTTTGCAGCATCCCGGACCGGTCCAGGGCGTGGCGGCCGTGCTCGTGCGGGCGAACGTGGCCGGGGACGGGCCGCGGCCGGACGAACCGGGCGGACCGCCCGGCCGGGGCGGCCCCCCGGCGTTCGTAGACTGTCGGGGTGAGTGCACCCCGCACCCGCGCGGTCTACCTCGACCACGCGGCGACCACCTCGATGCGCCCCGCGGCGCTCGCCGCCCTGACGGCCGGGCTCGCGCGCACCGGCAACCCCTCCTCGCTGCACACGGCGGGACGCGCGGCCCGCCGGACCGTCGAGGAGGCCCGCGAGCAGATCGCGGCGGCCCTGGGCGCGCGGCCGAGCGAGGTGGTGTGGACCGCGGGCGGCACCGAGGCCGACAACCTCGCGGTCAAGGGGCTGTTCTGGGCGCGGCGCACGCAGGACCCGTCGCGCCGGCGCGTCGTGGTGTCCGCTGTCGAGCACCACGCGGTCCTGGACCCCGCCTTCTGGCTGGCCGAGCACGCCGGTGCGGAGCTCGCGCTGCTGCCCGTGGACGGCGAGGGGCGCGTCGAGCTCGACGCGCTGCGTGCCGAGCTCGAGGAGCACGGGGACGCCGTGGCGCTGGTCTCGGTCATGTGGGCCAACAACGAGGTCGGCACGCTGCAGCCGCTGGAGGAGGTCGTCGGCCTCGCGCACCGGTACGGCGTGCCCGTGCACGCGGACGCGGTGCAGGCCGTCGGGCAGGTCCCCGTCGACCTGCGCGCGTCCGGCGTCGACGCGCTGACCGTCAGCGGGCACAAGGTCGGCGGGCCGGGTGCCACCGGCGCCCTGCTGGCGCGCCGCGGGCTCGACCTGACCCCCGTGCTGCACGGCGGCGGGCAGGAGCGCGGCGTGCGGTCCGGCACGCTCGACCCCGCGCTGCTGGCGGCGTTCGCGGCCGCGGTGGACGAGGCGGTGGTGACGCGCGAGGAGCACGCCGCGCGCGTGGGGACGCTGCGCGACGACCTGGTGCGGCGCGTGCTGCAGGCGGTCCCCGGCGCGACGCTGCGCGGCCCGGCCGACGCCACCCACCGCCTGCCGGGCAACGCCCACCTGACGTTCGCGGGCTGCGAGGGGGACTCCCTGCTGTACCTGCTCGACGCCGCAGGGGTCGAGGCGTCCACGGGCTCGGCGTGCCAGGCAGGCGTGCCGCGGCCGTCGCACGTGCTGCTCGCCATGGGCGTGGGCGAGGACGACGCGCGCGGTGCGCTGCGGTTCTCGTTCGGTGCCACCTCGACGGCGGACGACGTCGACGCCGTGGTCGACGTGCTGCCCGGCGCGGTCGAGCGCGCGCGGGCAGCGGGTCTGTCGATGGCGGTGGGGGCCTGATGCGCGTGCTGGCGGCCATGTCCGGCGGCGTGGACTCCGCGGTCGCGGCGGCCCGGGCCGTCGACGCGGGCCACGACGTGGTGGGCGTGCACATGGCGCTGTCCCGCACGCCCGCCCAGGAGCGCACCGGGTCGCGCGGCTGCTGCTCGATCGAGGACGCGTCGGACGCGCGCCGCGCCGCCGACGTGCTCGGCATCCCGTACTACGTGTGGGACATGTCCGAGCGCTTCGAGGCGACGGTCGTGGCGGACTTCCTGTCCGAGTACGCGGCGGGACGCACCCCCAACCCGTGCGTGCGGTGCAACGAGCACGTGAAGTTCGCGGCGCTGCTGGACAAGGCGGTCGCGCTCGGCTTCGACGCCGTGTGCACCGGCCACTACGCGCGGGTCGTCGAGGGCGTCGACGGCGCCCGCGAGCTGCACCGCGCCGCCGACGCCGCCAAGGACCAGTCCTACGTGCTGGCCGTCATGGGGCCCGAGCGGCTGGCGCGGGCGCTGTTCCCGCTGGGCGACGTCGCCTCCAAGGCCGAGGTGCGGGCGGAGGCCGTCGCGCGGGGTCTGTCGGTCGCCGCCAAGCCCGACTCGTACGACATCTGCTTCGTCGCCGACGGTGACACCCAGGGGTTCCTGCGCCGCGCGCTCGGGGAGCAGCCCGGCGACATCGTCGACGAGGACGGTGCGGTGGTGGGCACGCACGACGGCGCGTACGCGTACACGGTCGGGCAGCGGCGCGGGCTGTCGCTGGGCCGCCCCGCACCCGACGGCCGGCCGCGGTACGTGCTCGCGGTCGAGCCGGTCCGGCGCCGTGTCGTCGTCGGGCCCGCGGAGCACCTCGACGTCGCGCACGTCCGCGGCGACGCCGCGGTCTGGTTCGGTACCGTCCCGCCGGCCGGGGCGTCGTGCACCGTCCAGGTGCGCGCGCACGGCGCCGACGTCCCGGCGCGGGTGCTCGCCGCCGACGCGGGGTCCGTGACCGTCGACGTCGCGGACGGGGGAGTCCGCGGGGTCGCCCCGGGGCAGTCCCTCGTGCTGTACGACGGCACCCGGGTGCTCGGGCAGGCCACCGTGGCCGCGACGCGCACCGCCGCGGACCTGGCCGGTGCGGCATCGGACGGCCCCGCGTGACCGCGGTCAGCGGTGTCGGCCCGTGGCCCGGCACGGACGCGCTCGAGGCCGCGACGACGGTGGTCGGCGACCTGGGGGACACCCCGGACGAGGTGGTGGGTCTGCCGTTCGCCGTGCTGCTGCCGGCGCGCGGGCCCTGGGGCGACGCGACCGGTGCGGCCGTCGCGCTGCTGGCGGACCTGCCCGCCGAGCTCGGACCGCACGGGTGGAAGCTCGCGGACCGGCCGGGCCGCGACCTGGCCCGCGCCCGTGCCCTGGCGCGCGAGGACCTCGACGCGCTCGCGGTGGCCGCCCACGGCTGGCCGGGCGGGATCGTGCTGCCGGTGCTCGGCCCGTTCACGCTGGCCGCCGAGGTGTACCTCGCCCGTGGTGACCGCATCCTGTCCGACCCCGGGGCGGTGCGGGACACCGTCGCGTCGGCCGCGGAGGGCATCGCCGCCCGCGTCGCCGACGTGCGGCGCGTCCTGCCGGCCGCCGACGTGCGGGTGCTGCTGCGCGAGCCGCTGCTCGCGGCCGTGCTCGCGGGCGTGGTGCCGACGTTCAGCGGGCGGGCTCCGCTGCGGCGCGTCCCGCTCCCCGTCGTCGCCGACGGTCTGACCGCCGTCGCGGGCGCCGTGCGTGCCGCGGGCGCGTCCGCGGTGGTCGTGCACCCCGGGCCGTCGTGGTCGGCGCTCGGTGCGATCCGCGCCTCCGAGGCGGACGGCGCGGCGCTGGCGGTCGCGGACCTCGGCGAGCGCGGCTGGGAGGAGGTCGCGGGTCTGGTCGAGTCGGGGCGGTCCCTGTGGGCCGAGCTCCCCGCCCAGCGGTCGTCGCAGTGCGCCGGGCCCGACGTCGTGGGGCAGGCCGACGCGCTGACGCGGCCCTGGCGGGCCGTCGGTCTGCCGGCGACCGCGCTGCGGGACGTCGTCCTGCTGGCCGGAGCACCACCCGAGCGGGCCACGCCCGACGACGCGCGCGGTGCGCTCGCCGGCCTCGTGCGCGCCGCGAGCATCGTCGCCGAGAGAGCAGAGTCGTGAGCGCACCCACCCGTCGTCGTCCCCGCTCGCGCCGCCGCGCGATCCTGCTGCTCGCCACGTCGGGGGTGGCGCTCGTCGGTGTGCTCACGCTCGCGGCGGTGTGGCTCGGGCTGGGGGTGAACGCGCTGCGGGTCTCCGCGACCGGGGAGGAGCCGTGCCTGGTCGCCTCGGAGACCGAGGACGACGTCCGCCTCCGCTTCGACCTCGTGCCCGCCCGTGCGTTGTGCGTGCGCGGCACGGGGGCCGAGCGGCAGGAGGTCGTCCTCGCCTCGGCGCCCACGGGGGTCGTCGTCGGGGGGATCACGCTCGCCGTCGTCGGCATCGCGGGCACCGTGCTGGTGCTGCTGCCCGCCCGCACGCGCCCGGCGCCGCCGTCCGGCGAGGTACCGGCGGACCGGTCCGCGGGAGCCGCCGACGCCGTGTGACGTGCGGCGGGCCCGGTGCGCGGCGCGTCACACGGCGACCTGCCGTGGCGACCGGTGTGGGCGGTGCACGCCATGATGGGGGCGTGAGCGACGCGACCCCCGTGACCACCGAGCACGACGTCCCGGCCGAGGCCCGCCACCGGTGGACCGCGCTGGCCGAGCAGGTCCGGGCGGACCAGTTCGCGTACTACGTGCGCGACGCCCCGTCGTCGTCGGACGCCGCGTACGACGAGCGGATGCGCGAGCTGGAGCGGCTCGAGGACGAGCACCCCGGGCTGCGGACGCCGGACTCGCCGACCCAGCGCGTCGGCGGCACCTTCTCCACCGAGTTCACGGCCGTCGAGCACGTCCAGCGCATGCTGTCGCTCGACAACGCGTTCTCGCGCGAGGACCTCGTGGCGTGGTCCGAGCGCGTGCACCGGGACCTGGAGACCACGGCCCCGCTGGACTACCTGTGCGAGCTGAAGATCGACGGGCTCGCGATCGCGCTGCTGTACGAGAAGGGGCGGCTGGTGCGGGCAGCCACCCGCGGCGACGGCCGCACGGGCGAGGACGTCACGCTCAACGTCCGCACGATCCCGACGATCCCCGACGTCCTGGCCGGCGACCCCGCGACGCACCCGGACCTCATCGAGATCCGTGGCGAGGTGTTCCTGCCCGTCGAGGCGTTCCGTGCGCTCAACGAGGCGCAGGTCGCCGCCGGCCGGGCGCCGTTCGCCAACCCCCGCAACGCCGCCGCGGGCTCGCTGCGGCAGAAGGACCCGCGCGTGACCGCGACGCGGCCGCTGCGCATGTACGCCCACGGCATCGGTGCGCTGACGTGGGGGCGGGGGCGCGGCACGGGCATCGAGCGGCAGTCGCAGGTCTACGACCTGCTGGCCGGGTGGGGTGTGCCGACGTCCACGCACACGCGTGTGGTCAGCAGCCTGGACGAGGTCTGGGAGCGGGTCGCGTACGTCGGTGAGCACCGCCACGACGTGGAGCACGAGATCGACGGCATCGTCGTGAAGGTCGACGAGATCGCGCTGCAGCGGCGCCTCGGCGCCACGAGCCGTGCCCCGCGCTGGGCCATCGCGTACAAGTACCCGCCGGAGGAGGTGAACACGCGGCTCCTGGCGATCGAGGTCGGCATCGGCCGGACCGGGCGCGCGACGCCGTTCGCGGTGATGGCGCCCGTGCTCGTCGCCGGCAGCACCGTCCGCCAGGCCACGCTGCACAACCAGGACGTGGTGCGGGCCAAGGGCGTGCGGATCGGCGACATGGTGGTGCTGCGCAAGGCGGGCGACGTCATCCCCGAGATCGTCGGCCCCGCCCCCCAGGCGCCGGGCGACGACGTGCCGCGCGTGGAGTGGCACATGCCCGCCGACTGCCCCGAGTGCGGCACCCCGCTGCGGCCCATGCGCGAGGGCGACGTGGACCTGCGGTGCCCCAACGCGCAGGGCTGCCCGGCGCAGGTGCGTGGACGGCTCGAGCACATCGGGTCGCGCGGGGCCTTCGACATCGAGGTCCTCGGCGAGGTCACCGCCGCGGCGCTGACACAGCCGGAGGTGCCCGAGACGCCCCCGGTCCCCAACGAGGCGTACCTCTTCGACCTGGTCGGGTACGGGCCGGACGCCCCGCCGGACGAGGTCGACCGCGTGCGCACCGCGAGCCTGGCGCGGCTCGCGGAGGTCGAGGTCGTCGTCCGCGACGCCGAGACGGGCCTGCCCAAGGAGGACGAGGACGGCACGCTGCGCCGCCGCACGCCGTTCCGACGCACGCTCAAGCACACCAAGGCGCAGCGCGCCGCCGCGGAGGCGGAGGGCCGCACGCTGCCCGACTGGGAGCCGTCGGAGGCGGCACGCACGCTGCTCGACCAGCTCGACCTCGCGAAGACCAAGGAGCTGTGGCGGGCGATCGTCGCGCTGAGCATCCGCAACGTCGGGCCGACCGCCGCGCGGGCGCTCGCGCAGGAGTTCGGCTCGATGGCGGCGCTGCGGGCGGTCGTGGACCCGGGCGACGCGGCGCTCGCGGACGGCAGCGGCGCGCAGGACGCCCTGGACCTCGGCGCCGCCGACGAGCCCGACGGTGCCGACGCCTCCGTGGACACGGTGCCGGACGCGCACGCCGCCTGGCGCACGCGGGCCGTCGAGCGGCTCGCCGGGGTCGAGGGCGTCGGACCCACCATCGCGCAGTCGCTGCTCGACTGGTTCGCCGAGCCGTGGCACCGCGAGATCGTCGACCGCTGGGCGGCCGCGGGCGTGGTCATGGCGGACGCCGTGGACGACTCCACGCCGCGCACGCTGGAGGGCGTGACCGTCGTGGTCACCGGCAGCCTCGAGGGCTTCAGCCGCGACGGCGCCAAGGAGGCGATCCTGGTCCGCGGCGGCAAGGCCTCCGGCTCGGTCTCGAAGAGGACGGACTTCGTGGTGGTCGGCGAGAACGCCGGGTCCAAGGAGGCCAAGGCG
>Ga0233385_1000503_pt1 | contig 19664 bp, 14 predicted proteins | sample ElkDunMinimDraft_16_FD_191543 | JGI IMG/M metagenome (GOLD analysis project Ga0233385, IMG submission 191543) | Fecal eukaryotic communites from dung pellets of Tule Elk in California, USA - Elk Dung G36 | ecosystem: Host-associated > Mammals > Digestive system > Large intestine > Fecal | place...
CCGCCGGGCGAGCGGTGCCGGGCCTGCCTACCGTGGGCACTCGCGAACCCCTGGACGGAGGTGCAGCCGTGCTGGACGAGGTTGCCGACGGTGTTCACCGCATCGAGCACGCGTACGTGAACGTCTATCTGGTCGTCGACGGCGACGGCGTGCTGCTCGTCGACACCGGCCTGCCGGGCGCGTGGTACGAGATCGGGTCGGCGATCCGGCGGCTCGGCCGGCGCCCCGCCGACGTCGTGGGCGTCGTCCTGACCCACGCGCACTTCGACCACACCGGGTGCGCGGCCCGGCTCCAGGAGACGCTGGGTGTCCCGCTCTGGCTCCACCCCGCCGACGAGCACCTTGCGGCGCACCCGTACTCCTACGCGCACGAGCGGCCCCGCGCGGCCTACCCCCTGCGGCATCCTCGTGCCGTGCCGATCCTCGGCGCCGTGGCCCGCGCCGGAGCTCTCCGTGTGCCGGGCATCCGTGGCACCCAGCCGCTCGACCCCGCCGCGACGCTGCCGCTGCCGGGGTCGCCCCGCGTCGTCTTCGCACCCGGCCACACCTCCGGCAGCTGCGCCCTGCACCTTGCCGACAGGGACGCGCTGCTGACCGGGGACGCCCTGGTGACCCTCGACCCCTACACCGCCGGGGACGGGCCGCAGGTCGTGGCGGGCGCGGCGACCGCGGACAGCGCGCTCGCCCTCGCGTCCTTGGACGCGCTCGCCGCGACCCACGCCTCGACCGTCCTGCCCGGCCACGGCGCGCCGTGGTTCGACGGCATCGAGTCCGCCGTCGAGCACGCGCGCGCCGTGGGAGCGCACTGAACGCTCAGCCGGTGCAGGTCAGGCGGGCGTCGGCCCAGTCGGCGTGGTCGAAGTTCTTGCCGTTGGTCGCCTCGTCGGCCACGAGCCGCAGGCGGCGCACTCCCGTGACGTCGACCGTGAGCGGTGTGGCCCCGTCGTCGTTGGTGAGCACGGGCGTCCGCGCGAGCAGCTCGCCGTCCCCGTAGACCTCGAACCGCACGGACCCGACACCGCTCTCGCCGGGCGTCTCGAGCACCTCGTCGTCGATGCCCACGACCGCGTCGAACGTCGTGCACGTACCGCCGAGCCACGCCGTGAGCGCGCCGGTCGCGTGCATCCCGACGCCCTTGGCGTACGTCACGTCGTCGATCTCCAGCGGTCGTCCGTCACCGGCCGCGGCCTGGCCGTTCGACATGTCGCGCTCGACCGGGCCGTAGCCGTTCGTCTGCTCGAGCCATTCCAGGTCGGAGACGTAGACCGTGCCGTCGAGCGGCGGCGGGGTGACCCAGACCGTCGACTGGCTCGCGGCGGCGTACCGCTTCCCGCCGTCCCGGTAGGCGGCCTCGACGGGGATCTCGACCGTGCCGCTCACGCCGTCCTCGGGCACCGTGACGGTCCAGGACGCCTCGAGCACCTCGCCGGCACCGAGCCTCTTCGCCGCCACGGGCGCGCCGTCGACGCTCCAGCCGTCGGGCACGACGGGCGCCACGACGACGCCGCGCACGTCCCGGTCCGCGACCGAGAACGTGGCGCGGAGCTCGATGCTGGAACCAGGCGCGGCCTCGGTCTCGGCCGGCTCGACCACGAGATCCGCCGCCGGTGCGGGCTCGACCGGCTCGAGGCACGAGTCGCGGTGCGGCTTGGCGAGGCAGACGACGGCCGCGAAGCCACCGTTGTTCGCCGTCGGCACCGAGAGCGTGTCGTCCTTGGTCGTCCGGACCGTCGACGCCACGGTCGCCGAGCCGTTCGTGCCGTCGTCGGTCAGCAGGTCGACGATCAGGTGCTTGCCGCCGAACGCGTGCAGCGGCAGCTCCAGCGGTGCACCGTTCCCGGCGCGCATGCCGCCGACGAACCAGCGGTCGCCCGAGCGGCGCGCCAGCACGATCTCCGAGCCGGGCGTCCCGCTCACGAGCCGCGTCTCGTCCCAACGGGCGGGGACGTTCTGCAGGAACGGCACGGCGCTCGGCTCGGCCGCGTAGGCCTCGGGCTTGTCGGACATGTGCTGCCAGCCCGACTCGTAGACGATCGACATGGCGACCTCGTGGGCCTTCGACGAGCTGCCGTTGCCACGCGAGAACGTCACGGGCGTCCAGTCCATCGAGCCCACGACGTTGCGCGTGAACGGCACCGTCAGGCTGCGCTGCGGGCTGATGCCGTTCTCCGCCCCGCGCACGGCCTCGTACGTCATGATGTGCGGCCACGTGCGCTGCATGCCGGTGGGCAACGACGCCCCGTGGAAGTTGATCATGAGGCGGTGCTTGGCCGTGTCCGCCGCGACCTGGTCGTACCACTGGTGGATCGCCTGGCTGTCGGTGTCCATGAAGTCGACCTTGATGCCGCTGATGCCCCACGAGGCGAGCCGCGGGAGCCACTCGTCGCGCTGTGCCTGCGTCCGCAGGTCGCGGCTGTGGAACCAGGCGATGACGTCGACGCCCTTGGTGTGGGCGTAGCGGACCGTGCGCGGCACCCAGCTCGCGTCCCAGCCCTCGTCGAGCAGCACGTACTCCCAGCCCATCTCGGCCGACAGGTCGATGAAGTCGCGCTGGCGCGCCTCGCTCTTCGGGCTGTTCCAGTCGGTCAGCCAGCTCCAGCTCGACACGCCCGTGCGGATCCACGACGTGTCGGCTCCGGCGAGCTGGTTCGGCGTCGCGAGGTCGTCCACGATGGTCGACGAGACGACGTCGTCGAGCCCGCCGACGATGGCGACGCGCCAGGGCGTCGTCAGATCGCCCGTCGACGTCACGGGCCGTCCCTCGAACAGGTCGACCGCGTAGGTCAGCGACCCCACGCCGTGCGAGAGGTGCGATCCCGAGTAGTCGCCGTGCAGGTCGGACTCGGTGAGCAGGACGTAGCGGGAGCCCTGCTCGAACAGTGCCGGGTAGCCGACAGAGCCCGTGCCGTTCGCGGCCGCCGCCGTCGTCTGCATCCACTCCGCCTCGTAGTTCACGGCGTACGAGCGCTGCATCCAGGCCGCGCCGTCCGCGGGGAGCTGCCAGCGTCCCGACTCGTCGTCGACGCGGTGCTCGCCGTCGCCGTCGACCAGGTACCGGTAGGCGACCCCGTCGGACCCGACGCGGACCGCGATCGAGAAGCGGTCGCCGGCGGGGTTCTGGAGCTCGAACACCGACTCCGCGTGGACGTACTCGCGGTCCTTCTCCTTGCCCGTCGTCATCGTGTACCGGTCCGCGACGACGTCGTCGGAGCGGCCCACGAAGGACAGGCCGGTGCGGAAGTCGCCCTCGCTGCCGACCAGCCCCAGGCGGGTCGCCGACACGACCGGCTCCCCTCCCGCGAGGACGTCGAGCGCCACCCGGCCGGCCGAGTCGAGCGTGACCTCGGCGTCGAGCGCGGACCCGGACGGGCCGTCGACCGCCCAGCGCTCGACCACGACGGGTTCCTCGGGCGCGCCGTCGGCGCACGTGAGCCGCGCGTCACCCCAAGAGGCGTGGTCGTAGTTCTTGCCGTTGGTCGCCTCGTGGGCCACCAGGCGGAGGGTCTCGACCTCCGTGACGTCGGCCGTGAGCTCGACGGGCGCATCACCTCCCTGGAGCACCGCGGTCTCGTCGAGCAGCCGCCCGTCGCCGAACACCTGGAACCGCACCGTGCCCACGCCGGACGTCACCTCGTCGTCGAGCCCGACGAACGCCGAGAACGTGGTGCAGTTGGCACCGAGCTCCACGGACAGGGCCCCGGTCGCGTGCATCCCGATCCCCTTGGCGTACGTGACGCCGCCGATCGTGATGGTCCGCCCGTCCCCGCCCGCCGACTCGCCGTTGGACGCGTCGCGCTCGATCGGCCCCCAGCCGTTGGACTGGTCGAGCCACGCCAGGTCCGAGACGAAGACGTCTCCGGTCGGGACGTCGGCGTGCGCGGCCGTCGCGCCCACCATCGTCAGGCCGCTCGCGATCAGTGACACTGTCGCCAGTGCCGCCACGGCCGCTGCCGCGCGGCCCTGTCCGGTGCGTCGTCGCACATCGTCTCCCTCGTCGATGAGTCGGCCACCCCGGGCCTCGGACTTCGACCCTAGGAAGGATGAACGCCCTGGTCAACGCGCTGACCGGGCGATTCCGCCAGGGGTTTCGCGCCGGCGTGGGCGTAGCGCCCTGGCAGCCCAGCCCGTCCCGGTGTCAGATGGCAGGACGGAGTCCTTCGCCTCACGTCGGCATCGGCGCGATCTCGACGGAGGGCCCGCCCACGCGAGGAGCTCACATCATGCGCGGAGCAGTCCTGCACGCCCCTGGCGACGTCCGCATCGAAGAGCGCGAGGATCCCCGGATCATCGACCCGACCGACGCGATCATCCGGGTCAGCGCGACCTGTGTCTGCGGGTCGGACCTGTGGCCCTACCGCGGGGTCGAGGAGGTCCACGACGCACCCATGGGCCACGAGTACGTCGGCGTGGTGGAACAGATCGGCAGCGACGTCAGGAGCATCAAGATCGGTGACTTCGTCGTCGGTTCCTTCTGGGCCTCGGACAACACGTGCGAGCTCTGCCGGGCCGGCTACCAGTCGTTCTGCGTCCACCGCGTGCTCATGGGTTCGATCGGCACGCAGTCCGAGCTGGCACGCATCCCGTGGGCCGACGGCACCCTCGTCGCCACGCCGTCCATGCCGGACCCGGACCTGATCCCGTCCCTCCTGGCGGCCTCCGACGTGCTCGGCACCGGCTGGTTCGCCGCCGTCGCAGCGCACGCAGCCCCGGGCGCCACGGTCGCGGTGGTCGGTGACGGCGCGGTCGGGCTGCTCGGCATCCTCGCCGCCAGGACGCTCGGCGCGGAGCGCATCATCGCCATGTCCCGGCATGCCGACCGGCAGGCGCTCGCTCGCGAGCTCGGCGCGACCGACGTCGTCGAGGAGCGCGGTGACGACGGTGTGGCGCGGGTCAAGGAGCTGACAGGCGGGCTGGGCGCGCACGGCGTCATCGAGGCCGTCGGGACGCAGGAGTCGATGCTGCAGGCGATCCGCTCCGCGCGACCGGGCGGTCATGTCGGCTACGTCGGTGTCTCCCACGACGTCAGCCTGCCCGGTGAGGATCTCTTCTTCTCGGGCGTCCACCTCCACGGCGGCCCGGCACCCGTTCGACGCTTCCTGCCCGAGCTCGTCCGGCTCGTCTGGGACCGTGAGATCGACCCCGGCAAGGTCTTCGACCGCACGCTCCCCCTCGACCAGGCCGCGGAAGGGTACCGGGCCATGGACGAGCGCAAGGCCGTCAAGGTGCTTCTGCTCCCCTGAGGCCGCACGGCCGCGGGCAGCCCTGGCAAGACACTTGGCGGACACGTCGTCCAGCATCCGGACGATCTTCTGCGAGCACCGTCGGGCCGTCGGAGGGTGGACACGATCCTGGCCCCGGACGGAGAGACGGCACCATGTCAGCACCCGCAACGCCGCGTGGCATCTTCCGCCGCAAGACCGTCGAGGACTCCCTCGCCGCCGTCGACGACCCGGAGCGCTCGCTGAAGCGCTCGCTGGGCGCCTGGGACCTCGCCGTCCTCGGCGTCGCCGTCGCGGTCGGTGCCGGCATCTTCTCCGTCGGGGCGACGGCCGCCGCGAACTACGCGGGCCCGAGCGTGATCATCTCGTTCATCATCGCCTCGGTCGTGTGCGCGCTCGCCGTCATGTGCTACGCCGAGTTCGCCTCGGCCCTGCCGGTCGCCGGGTCGGCCTACACCTTCTCGTACGCGACCATGGGCGAGCTGGTCGCCTGGATCATCGGCTGGGACCTCATCCTCGAGATGCTGCTCGCCGCGGCCGTGATCGCGAAGTTCTGGGGTGTCTACCTCAGCGATGCGTTCGGTCTGTTCGGCATCGACGTGCCCACCACGGTCGGCATCGGGCCGGTCGACCTCGACTGGGGCCCCGTCCTCATCGTCGCCGTGTTCACCGCGCTGCTCGCGATCGGCACCAAGCTGTCGACGCGCGTCACGAGCGTCTTCACGATCATCAAGGTCGGCATCACGCTGTTCGTCATCGTCGCGGGCTTCTTCTACGTCCGGGCCGAGAACTACACGCCGTTCATCCCGCCGTCGGAACCGGCCGAAGGCGCCAGCGGGCTCGAGCAGCCGCTCTGGAGCTGGATGACCGGCCTGGAGCCGTCGATGTACGGCGTCACCGGCCTGCTCGCGGGCGCGGCGCTGGTCTTCTTCGCCTACATCGGGTTCGACGTCGTCGCCACCACCGCGGAGGAGGCGAGGGACCCCCAGCGCACGCTCCCCCGCGGCATCCTCGGCGGCCTGGGGCTCGTGACCGTGCTGTACATCCTCGTGACGCTGGTCGTGACGGGCATGGTCTCCTACCGCGACCTCGCGGCAGCCGAGGAGCCGTCGCTCACGACGGCGTTCGTCCTGGTCGGCGCCGACTGGGCTGGCCGCGTCATCTCCGTCGGGATCCTCGTCGGCCTGACCACGGTCATCATGGTGCTGCTGCTCGGCCTCGCCCGCGTGGTCTTCGCGATGAGCCGTGACGGCCTGCTGCCGCGCGGGCTGTCGGTGACGTCGCAGCGGTACCGCACGCCGCTCAAGCTGCAGATCGGGCTGGGCGTGATCGTCGCGCTCGTCGCAGGGCTGTCCGACGTCGAGCTGCTGGAGGAGATGATCAACATCGGCACGCTCTCGGCCTTCGTGCTGGTGAGCTTCGGGATCCCGATCCTGCGCCGCACGCACCCGGACCTGCACCGCTCGTTCCGCGTGCCCTGGTCGCCCGTGCTCCCGATCTTCGCCGGCGTCGCGTGCCTGTGGCTCATGACCAACCTCACGACGCTGACGTGGGTCCGGTTCCTCGTCTGGGTCGTCGTCGGGCTCGTGATCTACGGGTTCTTCGGCTACCGGAACTCCGTCGCCGGAAAGGAGCCGCAGGCCGTCGTCGCCGAGTAGCGCGCCCCACGTGGGCGCGCTACCCGCACGGGAGCGCGCGACGCTCCGGTCAGACCGAGGCCTTGTCCGGGTGCACGCCATCCAACATGAGGCCGGACACGGCCTCGAGCGCGGCCATCCACTCCGCGCTCATCGCGGGCGTCCAGCCCTCGCCGCCGAGCTCTTCCATGGCAGCGACCATGCATTCGGCCACGGCGCCGTACATCGGGGCCGTCACCCCCTTGTCGGCGTGCGACCGGCCGAGCGCACCGAGGTTGCGCTGGAGCCACGGGGCGTCGTCGAGGTGGTCGAGGACGGCGACGATCGACTCGCGCAGCATCTCCTCCTGCGGGCGGATGTCGGAGGAGAACAGCGGCCGCACTTCGGGGTACCGCTCGAAGAGGATCCCGTAGAAGCGCGGGACCAGCTCCTGCTCCTTGCCGTCGATCAGCTCGAGACTCTCCGTGAGAGCTTCCTTGTCCATGGGGTGACGGTATCGCCCGCGTCGTGGCGCGTCCGCATCCGTCGGCCCGGCCCCCCGGCCTCGTGGCCCCCGTCGGCCAGGACGCGGGACCTGACGAACCGTCCGGATGGTAGGCCGATGACCTGAGCATTGGTACCTTGCCCGCATGCCCGGCCCTGAGGAGAACGAACCCGCGGTGATGACCGACGACGACGCCCAGTCCCAGGCCGTAGAACCCACGGCCGTCGTCGGCTCCGGCGCCCCCACGCCGCCGCCTCCCCCACCGCCGTCCGCGCCGGCGGCGCCGGCGCCGCCGGCGCCGCTCCCGGTGCGACCGGTCCGCCGCTTCCCCGCGACCGGCGAGATGGTCGGGCCGTTCACGCTCGGCGAGGTGCTCGGGCACGGCGGGTTCGCCCACGTCTACCGCGCCACCGGGCCCGACGGCGCGGAGGTCGCCCTCAAGGTCCTCACGGGTCTGCAGGACGGCTCCGTCGAGCGCTTCGAGCAGGAGGCGCGGCTCCTGGAGCAGGTGAGCGGCCGAGGCTTCCCCGAGTTCGTGGAGTCCGGGCTCGACGACGAGCAGCCATGGTTCGCGATGGAGCTGCTGCACGGCAGCACGCTGCGCGACCACGTGCGCTCGGCAGGGCCGATGGACCCGTCCCAGGCCTTGCGGCTGGCCGACCAGCTGGCCTCGGCGTTGCTCGTGCTGCAGGAGCAGCGGTGCGTGCATCGCGACCTCAAGCCCGCGAACATCATGGTCGAGGGCGACCGCGTCGTCCTGATCGACCTCGGGATCGCGAAGCTGTTCGACGCCGCCACCTCGACCCAGCCGGTCGGCACCCTGGCGTACATGGCACCGGAGCTCTTCGCCCGGCACGTGCACCCGCGGTCCGACGTGTACTCGCTCGGCCTGCTGCTCGTCTTCGCCTGCACCGGGAACCTGCCGCCGGACCTGAACTTCCTCGGCCGCGACCTCGAGGCCGAGGACCTGGTCGAGGAGCTCCCGCGCGACGCGCGCGGCGCCGGCACCGCGATCGGCGCCGGCACCGAGCCGCCCGTCATCGACAAGCACCTGCGCAGCCTCATCCTGTCGATGACCCGCTACCAGCCGAACCATCGCCCCGCGCTGGAGAACGTCGCGCGGGTGCTGCGCGCCCGGCTCGCCGGCGAGGATGCCGACGACACCGTGCTGCTCACGGAGCGGGTCGTGAGCGACGGCGCCACGGAGGCCGAGCGTGCGTTGGGCCCGGTCGCCGAGCTGGCCACCACGGTCGGCCTGCCGGGCCGCATCGAGCGGGCGACCAAGGTCATGGTGCGGCCGGGCACGGAGGCAAGGGAGGCCACCGCCCGCGCCCGCGAGCCGTGGCACGCCCTGGTCTACGACGCCGCCCTGATGAGCGTGCTGTCCGAGGTGCACGGCGACGGGTTCGACGGCGCCGCGGAGCAGGTCATCGCCGAGCACGTCGGCAGCATCGGGCCACAGATCGCCGAGGGCGCGACGCCCGCGGAGATCAAGGACTGGGTCTGGGCGGCCATGCGCTGGACGGGTGCGACCCCTCCCGACGGGCACGTCGACACGCTGCGCGGCTGGCGGGCCTACCGGAACCCGGAGCAGCCTCCGCCGCCGTCGCCCGTCGCGGCACGGAACGAGGTGGCACCGACGAAGGTCGCACTGGTCGAGGTGGCACAGACGGAGGCCGCACGCACCGACGTCGCACGCACGGACATCGCACGCACCACGGCGATGCCGGCCGCGCACCTCGACCCGCAGGCGTTCCGCCAGACGCAGGTCATGCCTGCCGCCGAGGCCGCCGCCACGCGGGTGGCACGACCCGCGCCGCCCTCGGTCCAGCCCCGCAAGAGTCCCGTGCGCCACCTCGGGCCGACGCCGCAGCCGGGATCCGTCCATCCCCGCAGCCTCCAGCCCCGCAACCTCCAGCCCCGCAACCTCCAGCCCCGCAACGCCGCTGCCGGGGGTGGGACACGGCCGCAGCCTTCGGGGCCGGCCGTCGCGCCGCCGCAAGCCGCGCCTCGCCCGCCGTCCGGTGCGGTCGCACCTCCCGCCGCGTCGCCGGCACGCCCTCGGCCCGGGGCCGCGCGGGCCGGTGGTGCGCTCCTGCGGTTCGTGCCGCGGCTGCTGCTGCTCGCGGCGGTGGCACGCACGGTCATGCTGGCGCCGGTCGGCCCGTACCAGCGCACCGAGCCGATCCTGGGCCTGCCGCTCCAGCTCCTGGAGGCGCTGGGCGTCTCGCCCGCGCTCGCCGGACGCGTCGAGGGGCCCGTGCTGGCGCTCGGCGCGCTCGTCGTGGCCGCGCTCCTGCGTGCGGCCGGGCACAGGATGTGGCTGTGGATCTACGTCCTCGTGGTGTTCGGGACGATCGCGGCCGGCCTCGTCCTGGGCTGAGACCGGCCCGTCGACTCCCGTCACAGAGGCGGACCATCTCCCTCACTACCGGTAGACACGTGTACCGGTGACGTCGGGCGGAGTGCAGATGGACCCTCTGTTCAGCTTCGACCCCGCCAGCATGTCGGTCTGGGCGCGCGTCCCCACCCTGCGCACCGAGCACGAGACCGAGCGTGTCCGCGCGATGATCCTGTCGGCTCTCGGTGGCGACCACCTCACGGCGCTCGCCCTGTGCCAGGCCGAGCCGGACGACGGGACACGTCGGCGGTCGGAGGTCATCCTCCCGGCGCTCTGGCACGAGGTCCGGCACTTCGCCGACACCCTGCTGACCAGCTACGGGGCTTCGCAGACGCGTGCGTTCCAGTCGGCCGCTCTCAACGTGCCCGTGCTGGTCAAGGAAGCGCTGGCGTCCGGCGGGCGGCTCGCGCTGCCGGTCACGGCGCATCTCGACCCCGTCCGGCGTGCCGCGCTCGGCCTGCCGGCACCGACGTCGGACCTGGAGACGATCGCGCGGGACGTCAAGGGACGCCGCTGGCTCACCGACCGCGATGCCCGGCTGCTGAGCTCGGGCGACACGCGACTGACCGTGGGCGGCGGGTCCCAGCTCGAGGCGCTCGCCTGGTTCAGCCAGGCGAGCATCACCCAGCAGGAGTTCGGCCCGGCGGCCGCGGAGGAGCTCCAGCGCACACCCGGTGCCTCCCAGTGGAGGTGGCAGTACACCTGGGCCGTCGCGCTGGGGGTCGGCGCCGGGCTCTCGGTCGAGGGGGACGACGGAAGTGGCGTCGCGGCGCACGTGCCGCAGCTGTCGGCCCTGCTCTACGGAGCGCTGATGGTGCGCCGGTGGGGCCAGGACCAGACGCCGGACGGCAGCTCGGGCTTCGCCGCAGAACGGCTCGTCCCCCTGCTGGAGGAGACGGTCTCGGCCGGCCTGCTACGCCAGGCGACGGACGACGGGGAGGCCTGGGACGCGGTCGACGCCGCGGCGAGCCGCGCCTTCGGCCGGACGGCAACCGAGGAGCTCGTGATCGACCTGAGCTACCACGAGCGGTTCGTCCAGCGGATCGTGAACGAGCGCTCGGACCAGGATCCCGTGGCCCGCTTCGCGGTGGACCACCTCCAGGCACGCCTCGCGCTCGCCCGGCGGTTCCTGGAGGACCCCGGGATCGTCCTCAACCCGTTCCGCTACGCGGACCTCCTGGGCGCGGTCCACCCGCACCCCGTCCTCGTCGAGCTCGGCGGAGGCTCGCTGCCCGTCGGCCTCCCCGGCTGGCACGCGCTCGAGGAGCACGGAGACGACGACCGCTTCCCGGGCCGCTGGTGGTGGCTCGCGTCCACGCGGCCGCAGTTCGCCTCGGACGGCGCCGGCGTCGTCATGCTCCGCGACGCGGACGCCTGGGAACAGATGGTCACCACCCTGGCGCCGGTGGCCAAGCTTCTCGAGCGCGGACGCCACCACCGTGTCACGATCGGTCACGAGCTGGACCACGCCGAGGCCACCTTGCGGCGTCTCGGTCTCGACGTGCGTGTCGACCCCGGGTTCCGCCGGCCGGTCTTCGACGAGAGCACGGAGCAGTACTGGTACTTCCGGCCGGGCGAGCCGGCCGTCTGCGACCTCTGCAGCGGCACGATCGCGCCCGGCCACGGTTTCTCGGTGGATGCGTGGACCCTGCGCCACGACACGCGGTACGCGTCGATGATGCCCACGGGCTACTTCGACTGGCAGCCGACGGACTGGCAGGGGTTCCTCGTGTGCGACCCGTGTCATCGCAAGGCGCTCGACCACCCGTCCCGCGTTGTCGCCTGAGGAGAGGACTCACCATGCCGCTCGCCGTCACCCTGGTCGGCGACCCGTCCGCGGTCGACCAGCTGCGCACGTCGCTCTCGGCGCTCGACGGCGTCGAGGTGTCCGAGCCCGAGTCGGTCGAGACACCGTCCTCGCTGCTCGACTCGCCGCTCTCGGCGAAGCAGATCACCGAGTCGCTCACCGCGGTCACCGCCGTCGTGACGCTCTCGAGCGGCGTCGTGCAGCTCGTCAGCACGCTGCACGACGAGGCCTCGAAGTCGCCGGCGCCGGTCGTCGTCGTCAACGTGGACAGCGGTGCCGAGCTCGTGATCAACGCGGCGACACCGCCGCAGACCATCGCCGAGTTCCTCCAGAGCTCCGACGCCGACCCGGCGGACGCGACGCTGCGCTGACGGGCCCGCACATGCGTGCTCGGGCAGGTGTTGCCACTCTGGGCGGGTGAGCGACTGGTTCCTGCCCGCAGACGAACGGCCGTGGACGGCCGGGAACCTCGTGATCCCCCGGGTGCACGGGGCCGAGTACTTCGCCCGGCTGCTCGAGGTTCTCGAGGCGACCAAGGACGGGGACCGCGTCTTCCTCACCGACTGGCGCGGCGACCAGGACGAGCGGCTGGCCGACGACGGCCCGACGGTCGGTCAGGTGCTGGCCGCGGCCGGGCGCCGGGGCGTGGAGGTCCGCGCGCTGCTGTGGCGCTCCCACTCCGACCTGACCCGTTTCAACGCCAAGGAGAACCAGCAGCTCGACATGCTGATCAACGAGACCGGCGGTGAGGCGCTGCTCGACGAGCGGGTCCGCCGCGGCGGCTCGCACCACCAGAAGCTCGTGGTCGTCCGACGGCGGGACCGCCACGAGGAGGACGTCGCCTTCGTCGGCGGCATCGACCTGTGCCACGGACGCCGCGACGACGCAGAGCACGCGGGCGACCCGCAGCCGGCGCCCCTGGACGAGAGGTACGGGCCCACTCCCCCGTGGCACGACGCGATGCTGGAGATCCGCGGCCCCGCCGTCGCGCACGTGCTCGACACCTTCTCGGAGCGCTGGGAGGACCCGACGCCGGTCGACCACCGCAACCCCTACCGCGCGCTGGTCCACCGGATCGCGCGGATGCCGCGCCACCCCGAGGAGCTGCCCGAACGGTGGGAGCCGCCGCCCGAGGCCGGGCCGCACCAGGTCCAGGTGCTCCGCACCTACCCCTCGAAGCGTCCGCGGTACCCCTTCGCGCCCGACGGCGAGCGGTCCATCGCCCGCGGCTACGCACGGGCCTTCGAGCGGGCGCGCCAGCTGGTCTACGTCGAGGACCAGTACTTCTGGTCGGCCGAGATCGTCGGGCCGCTGGCCGACGCGCTGCGCACCCGGCCAGAGCTGCAGGTCATCGCCGTCGTCCCGCGCTACCCGGAGCAGGACAGCCCGGTGACCAGCCCTGCGATGCACTACGGCCAGCGGCTCGCCTGGGAACGGCTGCGCGAGGCCGGCGGACGCCGGTTCGCCATGTACGACCTCGAGAACCGTGACGGCGTGCCGATCTACGTCCACGCCAAGATGTGCATCGTCGACGACGCGTGGATGACCTTCGGCTCGGACAACCTCAACGTGCGCTCGTGGACGCACGACTCGGAGCTCACGTGCGCCGTCGTCGACACCGAGGGGCGTCTGCCGCGCGAGGTGCGGGCCTCTCTGTGGGCCGAGCACCTCGACCTCCCGCCCGACGACCCGCGGCTGCTGGACCTCGACGGCGCGACCGCGCTCTGGGCCGAGCGCGCCGCGGACGGCGGCCGCGTCCGCGAGCACGTGCCACCACCGGTCAGCGGCCTGGACCGCCTCTGGGCGCGACCCGCCTACCGCTTCCTGCTCGACCCCGACGGCCGCCCGCGGCGGCTGCGCCGCAGCGGCAGGTTCTGACGGTCGGCGGACCGTCAGAACCTGCCACCCGCACGGGTCAGTCTCGCGCCGCCGCGGCCGTCGTCCGCGGGAACAGCCGTCCGAGGACGTCCGCGAGCGTGACGACGGCGTGGCCGCCCTCCTCGCGCGGGACGACCGCGAGGTGGTTGCGCGTCTCCCGCATCGACGCCAGTGCGGTGTGCAAGGGCGTGGTCGGGGCCAGCACGTAGGCGGGCCGGGCCACGTCGGCGACGGGTTCGTCGTCGGCCGCCAGGAGCACGTCACGCACGTGCACCACGCGGGCCGGCGTGCCGTCGGGGTCCTCGACCAGGATGCGCAGGTGACCGGAACGGTCGGCCGCCGTGCGCACGTCCGCCGCGGTCGCGTCGGCCGGGACGGCCACGGGCACGGTGCCCCGGGCCGCGAGGTCGGCGACCGTGAGCCGGCGCAGGTCCAGTGCGCCGGCCAGCTGGTCGGAGTAGACCGCGTCGAGCGCGCCGACGTTCGCCGAGTGCTCGACGAGGTGGCGCATGTCCTCCGGGCTCCGGCCCGAGGCGATGTGGCCCGTGGGCTCCACGCCCACGCGGCGCAGGCACCAGTTGGCGGCCTCGTTCAGGGCGATCAGCGCGGGGCGCGTGAGCCACATGAAGCCGCGCATGGGCAGGGCGAGCAGGGTGGCCGACGTCTCGGGGTGGGCGATCGCCCACGACTTCGGCGCCATCTCGCCCACCACGAGGTGCAGGAACGTCACGATCGCGAGCGCCAGGACGAACCCCGCGACGTCGGCGACCCAGAGCGGTGCGCCCCAGCCCTCCAGCACGGGCGTGATCCAGTGGTGCACCGCGGGCTTGGTGATCGCGCCCAGGGCGAGCGTCGCGGCGGTGATCCCGAGCTGCGACCCCGCCAGCAGGATCGTCAGCTCGTTCGACGAGCGCAGCGCGGCCCGGGCGGACCTGCTGGTCGGGGCGGCGTCCTCGAGGCGGTGCTTGCGGGCTGCGAGCAGTGCGAACTCGATCGCGACGAAGAACGCGCTGGCGGCGATGATGAGGATCGTCACCGCGATGACGACGACAGGGTTGCTCATCGGGCGTCCTCCTCGGTGGTGCGGGCGTCGTCGGGCCCGAGGTCGCTCGGCTGCCGTTCGACCACGGTCACGCGCACCTGGGCGGGCACGTGACGCGCGACGTCCATGACCTCGACGTGGAGCACACGGTCCGGCGGTGGCTCGTTCGAGGCCAGGTCGGCCGGGTCGTCGGGCAGGTCGATGTCGACCGACTCGCCGACGTCGAGCAGGGAGCCGTGCGTCGCGATCGCGAGCCCGGCGATGGTCTCGTGCTCGGTCTCGGGCAGGTCGTAGCCGACCGCACGCTCGACCTCGTCCAGGTGGACGTCTCCCGCCATGACCCAGACCCCGTCGTCGTCCGCCACGAGGGGTTCTTCCTCGGGCGTGTCGTGCTCGTCCGTGATCTCTCCGACCAGCTCCTCGGCGAGGTCCTCGAGGGTGAGCACGCCGGCGAAGCTGCCGTACTCGTCCACGACGCACGCCATCTCGTTGCGGCTCGCGGACAGCTCGCGCAGCGCGTCGGGCAGCGACATCGCCGTCGGCAGGAAGAGCGGCGGACGGGCGACGGTGGTCACCAGGGAGTCGTCGGGGACGTCGCTGCCGAGCAGGTCGGTCAGGTGCACGACGCCGACCGCGTCGTCGTCGGCCACGACCGGGAAGCGTGAGTGGCTGCGGGCCATGAGGGCCTTGACCTCGGCGACCGTGAGGTCGGCGTCCACCGTGTCGACCCGGCCGCGCGGGATCATGGCGTGCTCGACGTCCTGGCGCGGGAAGTCGAGGATGCGGTCGAGCATGGAGGAGAGGTCGCTCGGCAGGTCGCCGCTCTCGCGGGAGTCGGCGACGATGTGCTCCAGGTCCCGGGCGGTCGCGGAGTGCTCGACGTCGTGCACCGGCTCGATCCGCAGCACCTTCAGCAGGGCGTTGGACGCGGCGTCGAACACGCGGATCAGCCAGCCGAACGCCTTGAGGTACAACGTGGTCGAGCGGGCCAGCCACAGCGACACGCCTTCCGGGCGGGCGATCGCGAGGTTCTTCGGGAACAGCTCACCGAACAGCATCTGCACGAGGGTCGAGAGCAGGAGCGCCCCGACCGTGCCGATCGCGACGCCCACACCGGTGGGCACGCCGACGCCGCCGAGGCCGTCGCCGAGCGCGGCGCCGACGAGCGGCTCGGCCACGTAGCCGACCAGCAGGCCGGTCACCGTGATGCCGAGCTGGGCGCCCGAGAGCATGAACGACGTGCGCCGGGTCACCGCCAGGGCCCGCTTTGCCGAGACGTCACCGGCCTCGGCGCGCGCGGCCAGACGTGAGCGGTCGACCGCCATGTAGGCGAACTCCTGCGCGACGAAGTAGCCGGTGACCGCGGTGATCGCCACGATGACGACGACTCCGAGCAGGAGCGAGAGCACCCAGGTCATCGGGCGCACCTCCTACGATGCGACGCCGAGTCCTGGGTGTTGGTACTACTGCTGCCGTCCATGGTCCTTCCGGGGATCGATCGGCCGGGTCCGTCACCGTGCCGTGTGTCGGGACGCCACGAGGGCTCCCGGCGCTCTCAACGCACGGGGTGGAGGGTGAGTTCCGCGCGGGTGGCTGCGGCGTCGGTCACAGAGCGCGCGACGGCGATGCGCGCGGCCGTGGCGAGAAGTCGCCCGATGCTCGCGGCTCTGAGGTCACGTCCCCTAGCGTGACCTGCGCTTTCGCACTCGGGAACGATGACACCGAAGGGCATGACCACGAGGACGCGCCTGACGAGGACGCAGCCGCGTGACCTGCGGATTCTGCAGTTAGGTCTTTGTTGAGGATTCTCGCCTCGGAAGAATGTCCTCGCAGGTCAGAGGCTCATAGGCGGACGAGCCGGTCTGTACGCCGGGTTCTGTGCCCGCACCAGGTTGCCCCGGTGCGGATGACGGTCATCCATCTAGGACCTGCGTTGCCGCAGGCCTCGAGCGGTCTACCCGGGAGCTCGGGCGAGCAGCCCTCGAACGCTCCCTGTCTGACCTTGCTCCGGGTGGGGTTTACCGAGCCGCATCCGTCACCGGATGCGCTGGTGGTCTCTTACACCACCGTTTCACCCTTACCGCCCGGCCGGAGCCGGACGGCGGTCTGCTTTCTGTGGCACTGTCCCGCGGGTCACCCCGGGTGGCCGTTAGCCACCACCCTGCCCTGTGGAGCCCGGACGTTCCTCGGCACCGGTTGCCCGGTGACGCGACCGTCCGACCGACTCGTCCGCCCGAGCAGGATACCGCCGGACGGCGTCGCGGCCAGCACGCCCGCCCCGGATCACGCCTCGACGCGGTAGCTCAGCACCAGCTCGTCGCCCGTGCGCCCGCGAATCCCCCAGTTCTCACGCGGGCTCTCCAGGATGACGACCTCCAGGTCGTCGGGGTCGAGCTCGAGCGCGGGCGCGACGACGTCGTACATCGCCCGGACCAGCGCGCGCTTCGCCCGGCGCGTACGACCCGCGAACGCCACGATCTCGACCACCAGATAGGCCTCCGAGCGCGGGGCGATCAGGTCGCCGTCGTCGAGCAGGCAGAACCGGTGGAACCGCTTCTCCTCGGGGATCTCCCACGTCTTGACCAGTGCCGCATGCAGCGCGTCGGACACCTCTGCCCGCCGCTCGCCCCACACCCGCCGGTTGCCGAAGACCTTCACGTGCACCATGTCGCGGACGCTAGCAGCGCAGGGGCATCTCGCGGCAGAGGTCAGATCCACTCTGTGGACGCGCCGTAGGGTGTCGGGGTGTTGATCTGCCTGCCGCCCTCCGAGGGAAAGACGCCCGCGCCGCAGGGCGCCGCACCGGTCGACCTGGACGCGCTGAGCTCCCCGCCGCTGACGCCGCAGCGCACGGCGGTGCTCGAGGCGCTCGCGTCTGTCAGCGTGCGCCCCGACGCCACGACGCTGCTCGGCGTCGGTGACGGGCTCGCCGCCGAGGTCGCGCGCAACGTGCACCTGAAGTCGGCGCCGGCCGCGCCCGCCGCACTCGTCTACACGGGCGTGCTCTACGCCGCCGCCGGGCTGGCCGACCTGCCTCCGGACGCCGCCACCCGCGCGGAGGACGGCGTCCGGATCTTCTCTGGCCTCTGGGGCGCCGTGACGCCCTTCGACCGCATCCCGGCGTACCGCCTGTCGATGGGCGTCGAGCTTCCCGGCGTCGGCCGGCTCGCGTCCGGCTGGCGGACGCCCCTCGCCGAGGCGCTCGACGACCGCGCCGCCGGCGACGTCGTCGTCGACTGCCGGTCGGCCGCCTACGTCGGGGCGTGGAAGCCGCAGACGTCCGGGCCGGGCGCGGCCGACTGGGTCACCGTCCGCGTCGTCCGGGAGGCGCACGGCAAGCGGACCGTCGTGTCGCACAACGCCAAGCACACCCGCGGCGTGCTCACGGGCCACCTGCTGCGGCGCGCGGGCGCTCCCCCGACGTCGGCCGCGGAGCTGGTCGAGGCCGCGCGTGAGCTCGACGGGCAGGTTATCGGCACCGAGGTCGGCACCGGCCTGAGCTACCGCATGGTCGAGGCGACGCTGCACGACGCCGCCACGCGGCGCGGACCGCGGACGCTCGAGCTCGTCATCGCCTGAGGCGCCCGGAGGTCGGGCACGGGCTCGCGGCGCACACTGGGGAGCATGGCGTACGACGACGACCTCGCCGGCCGGGTCCGCGACGCGGTCGCGCAGCGTGGGGACTTCACCGAGCAGAAGATGTTCGGCGGCCTGGCCTTCATGGTCAACACCCACATGGCCTGCGGCATCACGCGTGACGTGCTCATGGTGCGCGTCGGCAAGGACGGGTACGCCGACGCCCTCGCGCTCGGCGCCGAGCCGATGACCATGGGGGAACGCACCATGAGCGGGATGGTCATGGTCGGCCCGGGTCGCACGGCCGACGACCGGGTGCTGCAGGAGTGGGTCGACCGGGGCGTCGCCCTCGCGCTCGCCGAGCAGCCCAAGAAGCCCCGGCCGCCCCGGGAGCGCCCTCAGACGTCGGTCGGGTAGCCCACGGTCGTGACCTCGATGGCGCCGTCGGGCCAGAGCCGCAGCACCGAGAGCGAGCACGGCGGGATGCGCAGCCGCGACCACGACGACGGGGGCGTCTCGAGCGCCTGGCCGACGACCGTACGGATCATCGCGGCGTGTCCCACGACGACGACCGTCCGGCCCGCGCCGTCGGCGAGGAGGTCGCGGACGCCGTCCCACACCCGCACGCCGAGCTGGGCGTACGACTCCCCGCCGGGCGGCACGTAGGTGCCGGTGGTGTGCCACAGCGCGAGCTCGCCCGGCCAGCGCTGCTCGATCTCGTGCGCGGTGAGGCCCTCCCACTCCCCGAAGTAGCACTCGGCGAAGCGGGGTTCGGTGCGCACGTTCTGCCCGATGCGCCGTCCGACGGCCGCGGCCGTCTCCTGCGTGCGAACGGTCGGCGAGGCGACGAGCTCGCTGGGACGGGCCACGTCCGGCCAGAGGTCGCGGCCGATGCGGAAGACGGCGTCGGCCGCCTGGGCCGCCTGCGTCCGGCCGCGGGACGTCAGCGACGGGCCGGGCACGCTGCCGCCCGAGTACGCGCCCGCGACCGTCAGCGGCGTCTGGCCGTGCCGCACCAGCACGAGGGTGAGGGCCTGCGCGTCGTCGAAGCGCGCGAACGGGCCCGACGGCCGCACATGGGTGTCGAAGCCCGGCGCGTCGTCCTGCGCCGGGTCGGTGGGCCCGCTCGTGGCCTCCGGTTCGGTCGGCTCGGTCGGCTCGGTCGGCTCGTCCTGCGGGGTCGTGAAGTCACGCGAGACCTGGGAGCCGGTGTCCATGGCCTCGTTGGCGAGCCGATCGGCCGCCGCGTTCTCGGCGCGCGGCACCCATTCGTACGTGACCTGCTCGGCGGGCAGCGCGGCCGCGGCCTGGCGCGCGAGGTCGCGCAGCGCGGCGTGCTTGATCTGCCACCGGCCCGACATCTGCTCGACGACGAGCCGCGAGTCGAGGCGCACCAGCACCGTCGCCGTGGGGTCGATCTCGGCCGCGGTGCGCAGCCCCGCGATCAGGCCCTGGTACTCGGCCACGTTGTTGGTGGACTCACCGAGGTAGCCGGCGCGCTCGGCGAGCACGACGCCGGACTCGGCGTCGCGCACGAGGGCACCCCAGCCCGCCGGGCCGGGGTTGCCTCGTGAACCGCCGTCGGCCTCGACGACCAGCCGGCGCGGTCGCGCCATCAGG
>Ga0233385_1000504_pt1 | contig 19623 bp, 24 predicted proteins | sample ElkDunMinimDraft_16_FD_191543 | JGI IMG/M metagenome (GOLD analysis project Ga0233385, IMG submission 191543) | Fecal eukaryotic communites from dung pellets of Tule Elk in California, USA - Elk Dung G36 | ecosystem: Host-associated > Mammals > Digestive system > Large intestine > Fecal | place...
GCGCCCTGACCATCCCAACTGAACGGACCACCCAAATCGACCTTGCCCCTGCCGCTTGACGCCTATAGGAGCATCGCACCTGTAGTCCCTGGGCGGTCAGCAGCGCGGCCACCTGGGCGCACACCGTGGTCTTGCCGGTGAAATCCATGCCCTCGACCACGACGATCATTGCTGCCGCCCCAGGGCCGGGACCGGACGCACCAGAGAGACGACATGGTCGGCGATCGCCGCGGCGATGGCCTGGGCGGGTTGGGCGGCGCTGTCGGCGCGCATCAGATGCCGGTGCCGACGGGCCACCTGCTGCAGCACCCCGCTGAACGTCCGCTCGAAGCGGGCGCTACGAACCGTGCGGGCGTCGACCCGGTCGCTGGTGCTGCCGCGCTCCCGCATCCGGGCCTGACGCACCTCAAGCGGGGCGTGCGTGAGCACCGCCAGGTCGAAGGCGGCGAAAGCGCGCGACCAGCGGGCCGCGAGCCTGGCGACGGGCCAGGCTCCTTCCGCGACGCCGTAGGCGATGGCTCGGTCCACGTAGGACTCGTGGACCACCACGTCGTTGTCGTCGTCGAGCACGCCGGGCAGGACCCGGTCCATGAGCGCGCCCGCGACGAACGCGGCGTTCAACAACCAGCTGGAGGGCTTGTTACCTGGGGTAGTTCGTTCCAGCAGCCGCCGCATCGGGTGACGGCTGGCGAGGAACCCCCGGTGGTGCACCGCGTTGAGCCCACGGGTCTCCAGTTCCGCGACCAGCAGCCGCGACAAGGTCGTTTTCCCGGTCAGGTCCATGCCCTCGACCAGCACTGATACTGGCATCCCGGCCTCCTTGTGGAGTGGTGACGATGACACCAGGAAAGAACCCACAGACCCGTTCGAGAACAGCACGTCATCGATCCTCACGCAGTGTGCGCAATCGGCAAATGCTTTGCAGTTCCCGCCGCGTCACGCTGCCAGCCGTTACTGTGAAGCCAACCCCATGTGCGGGAGGTATCCAATGAGCCCCCACGCAACACCGCACGAGTTTCCGTCCGGGCGCACCCGGGATCTCGGAGCGGTCATCCGCGGGCACCGCAACGCCTGTCGTCCCCCCATGACTCAATCCCGGCTGGGGGTAGCGGTCGGCTACTCCGCCGCCTGGGTCTCCCGGGTGGAGAACAACGAGATCGAGCCGCAGCGAGAAACCCTGCTGCGGATCGCCGGCGTGTTAGGCATCGCTCCCTCGGCTCTTGGCCTCACTGACGCCTCCAGGGACGACTCGGCCACTAGGGTGACCGCAGAGGTCCTGGACGATCAGGAGGGCAATGAGGTGCGACGTAGAAACTTCCTCGCGGGCGCGGTCGGAGTCGGCGCCGTCCTGATGACGGGGACCGCCCAGGCCGCAGGGATGCGTACCTTGGAAACCTCTTTATTCGAGCCGCTCTTCAGCGAGCCGCTGCCGCTGAACCAGCTTGCTCGTGCACTGAGCGTCGCTCGAACCGACTTCAGCGAAGCCCGCTACCAGAAGCTCAGCGCGAGACTGCCGCCGCTGATCGCCGCCGCCGAAGCCACCCGCGACTCCCTGAACGGGTCCCAGAGGGAACTCGCGTGCGCCATGGTCGCCCGCTCCTACGTGCTCGCCTCCGAACTCGCCGTCAAGGAACACAGCGACACTGCCTGGGTGACAGCCGACCGGGCGCTATCTGCAGCCCGATCCAGCGGGCATGCCGCCGCCATCGCAGAGGCCGCCCGCGTGCTGGCCATCACCATGCGACGGTCCGGCCGCAGCCAGGCGGCCGTCGACCTGCTCTCCCGCACCGCCCTCTCACTCAACAGCGAACCCGCAGCGTCGGCACGGCAGACTTCCGCCGTGCAGGTATCGCTGCTGCTGACCGCCGCCTACTCAGCGGCGCAGGCCGCAGACCGCACCGCCGCGCTTGCTCTCGCGGACGAAGCTGAGCAGTTGGCCGCCCGGCTCGGCGCCGATCCGGTGACCGGGCTGTTCACGGTGACCGCTTCGCCCCAGCAGTGCACGCTGTACCGCATCGGGATCCTCAACTCGCTGGGAAGCCCCGACGAGGCGGTCCGTTATGCCATCCGTCTTAACCCGGCCGCCTTCCCCACGGCTGAACGGCGAGCGCGCTGCTACACCGATACGGCACGCATGTGGCATATGCTCGGCGATCACCAGCGGACCTATACCGCGCTCCGGTTGATTGAGCGACATGCTCCAGAAGAGGTGCGCAGACCAACGATTCAGACCCTGACTGCGGATCTTGTCTACGCACCGGTCAGCGTGCCCGGGTTGAAGGAGTTCGCCGCGCGAACCGGTGCCACGCCACATCGTCGATAGCCGCTGACCGCCTCCTATGACAGATGGGCGCTCAAGCGCATCCGCTCGCGCAGATGAGGTGACGCGGCTCAGGTAGGCACGGTGATGTCGGGGCAGCAGGTCCGGCAGCGGCGGCCGCTACGGATCTGATCGGCGCGGACCGGAGTCGGACACTGCACTTCCCAGTGCTGGGTGTGCTGGCAGCCGTCCTCCAGGACCTGGGTCACAGTGCGGACGGTGCTGGCCAGGGTGGAGCAGCCGGCGGCGTGGACGATTCCCGAGCCGGTGGCCACGAACCAGTCCTTGGGCGCGGCGGACGCGGCGCGATAGGTGTCCAGCTCGCGCTCTGCCTGCTGGGCCCATCGGCGATAGTCCTCGCACCCTGCGCAGTGATCCCGCATGCCCTGGCACGCGCACCTGCCGCAGCACGAGCATCGCGTGCAGGTGTGCAGGATGCCCGTGTTGCCCAGAGCCACGGTCACCAGAGCATCGCCCTTCTCAGCGACGGGGATCTGCCGTACAGCGGCGCCTTGCTCGTCGCTGTAGAGGATCTCGTAGCGGCCCGGAGCGGTGATGTCGATGACACCGAGCACACTCCACTGCCGAGGGCTACGTTCTGCACCCATGACGATCTCCTGGGGGATGATGATCACGTAACTCTATGCCCTGGCACGTGCCTGATGGCTTCCTTGGGGCGAGCCGCTGGACGAGCATGCTCGACCTCCGTGCCTCTCCTGGTCCTGGCCGCGGGCGGGGCGGCGGGCTACGGTCGCATTTGTGACGATGCAGGAGCCGACTGCGGCGTCGCTGGCGCGAAAGTGGATGGCTGCGGGCGCGTTGATCCGCGATGCGGCGAGCGCGGTGTTGCTGGTCGATCCGGTCTACAAACCGCAGTGGGAGGTGCCCGGCGGGGCCGTCGACGCCGGTGAGTCTCCCCTGGCCGCGTGCCGACGGGAGCTGGCCGAGGAAATCGGCCTGGACCGGCCGGTGGGTCGCGTGCTGACGGTCGACTGGATCCCGGCCCGGCCCGGCCCGGCTGGCTGGACGGGTTGATCCTGCTGTACGACGGCGGCGTGCTCACCCCCGCACAGATCTCGGCGATCCGGCTGCCCGCCGACGAGCTGGCCGACTGGGCGTTCGTCGCCCCCGACCAGGTGCCGCGGTGGGTGCCGGCGCCGCTGGGCCGCCAGGTCACCGCCGCCGTTCGCGCCTCCGCCGACGGCACAGTGGCCTACCTGGAGGACGGCTACCCGGTGAGCTGACCGGGCCCGACCTCCCGAGCCTGGCCCGGTCACCAGCCGCCACACCACCCGGCGCGCCCGAAGCGGCCGAGAGGATTCTCCGGCCGACGAAGCATCTTCCCGAACTCACCAGTAAAGGCCATGGTCTTGCTCATACCGTGATAAGCCTATTCCGGTTGCGAGTGCCGGACCCGGAAGGTGATTCGGGTGGCACGGAACCGTTCCCAGTCGACGATCTCTCAGCGCTCAGCGGGAGCGGGAGCAGCATGGCTATTGCGGATGTGCTGGACACCAACCGAAACCTCCGTGCTCGCCGAGCACGCCCCCGGCCGCCGATGCCACGGACCCGCGCCCCTGGAGCCGCCACCATGTCGCCCGCCACCACCAAGGCAGTGCTGGCCCAGCACGCCGCTCCTCGCACGCGCACCGTCGACGAGCACATGTTCACCGTCGAACGCCGTGGTTTTGCTGCGGCGACCTTCCGCTTGCAGCTGTTCACCGCTTCTGGCCTACGCCCAGTTGTCGTGGTCACCCAGACCGACCGGGAAGGGGCCTCGCTGGTCAACGCCGCCGAATCCTACGCCGCGGCGGTCTGGCAGCAGGTATGTCCCGACCAGAGCGAACCGCCCATCTGGATCCAGCGCCAGCTGCTCTCCAGCGGCAACCATGATCGCTTCGCGCTGGTCACCTTCGCCCAGGCAACACCGTTCACGCTGAGCGGCCCCACCTGGTCTGCCATCACCGCCGCCGAGCTCACCCACCTCGTCGGGACTGCCGTCGATGCTCGGCGTGGCGGCGGGTATGTGCCGCGCCCGCCCGAGCCCGACTACGAGCCGCGCTACCGCACCGTCTGGACGATCACTCTGCCTCGCCCTCATCCTTTCCGGGCTGATGCGTGCATGCCCGCGGGAATCGGATGGAGCCGTCGCCTGGCGCGCCAGCTCGCGCCCCGCCGTCAGGCGCGCGCCTGCTGCTGGTATCACCGCGGAGACTGGCATCGCGTCTGCGCCACCGCGATCCGGCTGGTTCACCGCGCTCAGCGTGACCAGGTGGCGGCCTGCGACATCGCCGAGTTCGTGCACGAGGCGGCCGAGGCCGAAGGCGTAACGGGCTGGGAACTCGACGCGCTGGACGCCCTGGTCTGCCCCGAAGACGGCATCCAGCTGTCGATGTTCGCCGGTGACCGCCGCCGGTCCTACATCAATGGGCAGCACAAGAGCCAGGCGATGCTGGACGCCGGCGTCCGCCGTACCATCGTGGTCGACTGGATCACGCTCCCGCCACTGGCAGAGTGATCGCCTACGCACCACAAGCCTGCGTCCGCGAGCAGCTACGGCCGCCCAGGCAGCACAGCCCGCACGCGCCCGGTGCCGTACTCGACCACCACCAGCTCTGGCCTGCCTACGCGGTCGCCCTGGTCATCACCACCCGTGACGACGAGACCTGTGGCGCGGTCCTGCCAAAGGACGTCGCACGCCACCTGGGCATGCGACCCACGACAGCGGAGGGCCACCTCCGCCTTCTCGTCAAGGCCGGATTCGCGCGCCGCGACGATGATGGCGGCTGGGTTCCCATCTGGGGCGACGCGCCTGAGCACGAGCCTGCAAGGCGAGTTCCGCCAAGGCGCTGGACATCACGTCATCAGAGTGATGACATGTTCGTCGTCATCTTGACGACGTGGAGGTGTCTTGTGCGTCCCGCCTACGATCTGACCGATCCCTACGAGGTCGCGCGCTGGATCGAAGATCACGGTGAGGGCGAGGCCCGTCATGCTCGGTTCCGCCCGCCCGGGAGTGAGCGCATCTGGGCCGGCTACCTGGCCTCGCTGGCCCAGTTCGTCCCCCAGCCGGGTCGAGCCGAGCAACTGACCGCCGATGAAGCGCTGGCCGCGCTCACCTTGACCAGAGCGGTGCGGGCTTGGGCGGCCGACCTCGAACCGGACCTCATCGAGGCAGCCCGGACAGCCGGGGTCACCTGGGAGGCGCTGGCCCCGCACCTGGGAGTGGCCGACCGGCGCGCGGCCCAGCGCCGCTACGCCCGCCTCACCACCCCCAACGCACCTGACTGGGCGTCCGGTGACGACTTCACCGCCGTCGCCGACCTGCTGGCCGCGCACGGCTACGCCCGCCAGCCTGATACCGGCGACGGCGTCGTGCGATGGAACAGCACCCGCACTGACCTGCCCAAGGTACGGGTGTGGATCGGCCCCTACCACAGCCACCAGGGCTTCAGCGAGTCCATGATCCAGATCAACGACTCCCACGACAGCGGCGGCCAGGGCAAGGACGCCCTAATCGGCGAACTGTCCTCCAAGACCTCCCACCAGCTCCTCGCTGAATGTCTGACCAGCCGGGAGGAAGAGGGCTTCTACGACGCCGACTTCTACGACGACATCGACGTCTGATGGCGCCGCGGGCGTGCGGAGAGCCAGCACCCGACCAATACCGACGACTCCGATGCCGGGTACTGCACACCCTGCCGCTCGACCACGTCCACCACCGCGTCCATGATCTGCTGGAACGTCCGGTAGTCCTCATCCTCCCCCGCGTCAGCCCGCGCTTGATGCATCCGAGCCAATACGCCTGCTCGGCTTCGAGCCGGGGGAGCAGCTCGTTTCGGCTGAGCGTCCGGGCTGTCGTGATCGTCAGGTGCGGGAAGGGCGCCACCGCTTCACCGTTCGCAAGTTCTCGATGCCGCGCGGCGCGGCGGTGACTTTCCGTGAAAGCTGCTGTTCAGAGCGCTAGGGTCTCGCCATGACCTCAGCGAAAACACACGCGATGGCCCTCCGAATCAAGACCATGGTGGCGCGCGAGACTGCCGAGTCGCTCCCCGGCGAGCTCGACGAAACCTCGGGGACGCACTGCCACGTCGCCGAGATGGATGACGAGCTGGTTGCCATCCGGCTGATCTCCACCGTGCTCGCCGAGCGCAGCGTCGAGGCGCGCGGCCGGATCCTGCGCTTCCTCGCGGACCGGTGGGAGACGGCGGACGTCCTCTGTGCTGAACGACACGGTCACTCGGTGGCGGGCGCCTCGTCGAGCGGTGGGGGTTCCTGGGAGACGGCCCCGGCCGGGGCGGAGGTCGCGTAGCGCTGTTGGCTGGTCCAGTCCCCGAAGCCAGCATCCCAATGGGCGAGGTGGTCGCTGATGTCAGTGAGGGGCGCGTCGTCTCGGGATGAGCGGCGCGGCTACGGGGTCCCGGCCGCGCCACCGCCGGGCGCGGCGTCGCGCTGCGCCCCGGCCCGGTCGGCGTGGCGGCCGACCGCCTGCAGCGCGGCGGCCGGGTCGCTGCGCTCGGGCACTCCCTGGGGCAGGACGACCATGCCGTCTTCGGCCAGCACTGGCAGCCGGTCGCCGACCAGCACACCCGGGGTTCCGTCCAAGTCCTGGAGCGCTGGCGCCTGCGGGAGCAGTTGGTCGACCAGGTCCTCGCCGCGCCGGGCCCGGTCGGCCTGCGCGGTGGCGCGCGCCTCGGCGAGCGCGGTCGCGGCGCAGGCGGCGTCGCGTTCGCCCTGGGCGCGGCGCACCGCCTCGTACGACCGGCCAGGTCGGTGCGTACCGCGTCGGCGGCGGTGGCGCTCTGCTCGGCGGCCCGTAGCCGGTCGGCGAGCGCCGCGGCGGTGTCGTCGGCTGCGCCGAGCGCCTCCTGCGCAGCGCTGAGCCGGGCCTGCAAGGTGGCGTGTTCGGTGGCGACCCGCTTACGCTCGTCGGCCGCGGCCTTGACGTGGGCGGCCAGGGCGTCCTCGGCCCGGGTGCGGTCTCCAGCAGCGGCAATAGTCCGGTGTCGTAACCGAGGGACGACAGCTGAGCGTCGATGACCATGAAGAAGCAGATTCCCACCAGCTGGTCCGCCGCGCACCTCTAGGGTCGAAGTCGGCACGTTCCCTGTCACGTAGGAGTCCGCTGGTGATCCCCGAACCCGCACCAGGCCCCACCCCCGACCGACAGCGCGCCGCTGGCGAGCTCGCCCGGCACGCTTTCGAGACCGCGGGCAAACTGCGGCTGCTCCCCGAGCACATGCGCTCGCTTGGCTGGCGCACCGACGACTACAGCGTCGAGGACCTGGAGCGCGTCGCGGACTCGCTCGGCGGCATGTCGATCCGGGCCGCGATGTCCAGCGACGACGCCGACATCGTCAGCACGGTGATGGGCAAGCCCATGAAGCGGATCGCGTCGAACGTCCACCTCGGCATGAGCGACGAGGCAGGAGCATGAGCGACCAGATGAGCGGCGAGGGAGCACGGACCACGGCCGTGCCCTGGGGGAGCGTCGCCGACGCCAAGGGGCGGCGGGCCTGGACGGCGGGGCAGCTGCGGGCGGCCATCGCGCACCTGGCCGACGACGATCCGATCGTGGTCCACGTGGCCACCGATGAGGAGGGCGTGGCCGACGATCAGATCATCGTGGATGCCGGGCACGGGCGGATCTGCTGGGGTGATGGGTACGGCATGGACCGCGATCCGCTGTTCGCGCTGGAGTGCGCCTGGCACACCACCGAGGTCTTGCACATCCGGCCGCGCCGACCCGACCGGCAGGCCCGGTGATGAGCTTCCTGTCCCCGGCCGCCGAGGCCGAGATGGTGAGCGTCGATCCGGCCGATATCGCGCTGCTGACCTGCGTGCTGGCCGACCACCAGAGCAGCGTCTGGACACCGGCTCCTGGCCTGGCAACGGCCCTGGAGCACGACGAGCCGGTCATCGTGCAGGCTCACCAGCTCTGGCTCCTGCTCGGCGAGGCCGACCCCGAGCTCGTCTATGACCTGGACGGCGTCGAGAACGCCACGCACGAGCGGATGGACGTCCAGGCCCACCATCGTCTGGAGGCAGCGCTGTATACGCAGGCACCGCTGACCGCCGCGGCGATGAACGCGCTGGCGGACGCGGAGCTCATCCTCCGCAACGCCGAGGACCCCCGATCCCCGTGACCATGGCCGAGATCCTGCTGTTCACCGGCGGCCCGGCGCCGGCCGATGCCACCACCGCGTTCCTGCCTCGCCAAAACTTGGACGCCGAGACCGTGCGCTTCTACCCGGACGCCAACGCGTCGCTCATGGCCCTGTCGGGCCGTCACATCTTTTGCCCACTGGGTATCTACGTTCAGCCCAGCACCGAAGCCGTCGCCGCGGCGCTGGGGCGAGCACGACCCCGGCCGTCGACGGCACTGACCGGGCCCTACTACTACCTCGAAGGCAGAGTGTCCGATGCCCCGACCGACACAGCACCACCCCTGGGAGCGCTTCTTCGACCCCACCGACAAGCCGCGCGGACCTCGGCTGGCCGCTGCGGCCCAAGCGCTGGACGCACTCGCCGACCGAGATGACTTGAACCGGGTCATCGCGGCCGTGCTCAGCAAACGACGGATCGCCCAGCTCGCCGAGCGTCGCATTACCGTCGAGGCCGGCCAATGCCCCTGCTATCTCCGGGATCCCCGCGGCAGCCTGCACCGCCGTCGGCATCGCGAGGAGGACCCGGGCTTGTGCTACTCCTACTCCCCGCCGGGGCCGGGCCGCGGGCGGGGGATGGTGGACCACCTGCGCGGCTGGTACCGCGACGGGGAGCTCATCGCCTTCACCCTGGAGCCCTACCACGAGGTCGACGCCGACGCCTTCGGCGTGGCCAGCCAAGCTCTTGCCGAAGACGACCTCGTCATGTCCGCCTGCTCCTGCTGCGCGGTGCACTATCCCGGGCAGACGCTCGCCATCGTCATCACGCGCAAAGAAGACGATCACCTCATCCACTTGATCAACCATTTTTAGTCCGGCAGGGCCGGTGTGGCCGACCGGCCGTCGAGCGCTTCAACGCTCTTCACTGGGCACCATCTATCTGGGCCGACATCGCTCGCGTGTACTGGATGGAAACTGTTTCAGCTGGCAGGGACTGTCGGCCGAGCCGTGACCGATCCGCTCGCCCGGCCACGTCCGGCACGGTAACCCTCAGGCGTCAACGGGATGTTGACGCAGGCCGTCCGGTGAGACGGCTCGCGCGCTGACAGGAGTCCTGCTGGGTGAGAAGATGCACGGCGGTGTCGGCCGTTGACCAGGTCGCGCCGTCGGCTCGGACAACAGTGATCAGCTCGCATGCCCGGCGGTCGAGGTTGGCGAGCAACACCGTGTCGAAGCATGCGACCGGATCCTGCGCTACCTCTCAGACCGGCGAGAGGCGGACATGCTCTGTGCTGAGCGGCATGGCCGCTCGGCGCCGGAACTCGGTCATCGCGCTTCCATGAAGCCGGGACGAGTGCTCACAGCAGAGGGTAGGTGCGTCCCCATTCGCCGGAGAGGAGTTCCCAACGAACGGTGGTCATGTAGGGCTTCAGTGAATGATCGGCTTCGCCCCTGAACAGGCCCGGGACAAGGCCGTCGCCGACCAGGACGAGAAGGCCGGGCTCAAATCGGATCAGGTCGCACCACAGTTCGTAGAGTTTGCGGCTGCCTGGTCCGCGCAGCAGGCGTTGCGCCTCGGTCACGACGATCAACGGAGAGGTCGGCTCTTCCGCGAGGCTCCGCCTCAACCAGGCATGAGGCCGCTCGCCGCGGGGCCGCGGCCGATACAGGTGCTCGGCGAGGGCGTCGCAGACCGCTGCGGGCACGAGCCCGTCCGGCACCTCCCACCAGATCGCTCGCGCCAGCCTGCCCTGCTCGGACCGCAAGAAGTCCCGGGCGGCCGCCGCCGCGGTCGCCTGCATCGGCCGACCGCCTTCGAGCGCAAGGCCTTGCCCGTCGCTGCGGGAGGTTGTGAACCACTGAGCCATCTGATCTGCGAGAACCGCGACCTGGCGGGGAGCAACCTGCACATCAGGAAAGTCCGGCAGCACGTCCTCCATCATGCCACCCCTCAGCCGCTCCGCCAGAAGAACGCATGAGGTGACGGATTGTTTGGCCACCGGGTGCCGTGCTGGCACGCCGACGTGGCGGACGGGCCCACCGCCCTCAAGACGGGCTCACGATCCTACGCGCGGGAGCCCGTGATCGTCTGCTGCGCTTGGGTTTCGCCCTGGGCGAAGGCTTGGCCGAGGCGGTAGGCCGGGGAGCGCTCCAGAGCGGCGTGGGCCTGGTCATAGCGGCGGGTGGTGCGAGGATCGGCGTGACCGAGCAGGTCTTGGACGTAGTGCAGCGGCTCACCTTGGCCGAGCAGGTAGGTGGCGACCGAGTGGCGCAGGGAGTGGGGAGAGAGCTGGTCCCAGGTGGGCACTTCTGCCTTGCGGGCGATCTCCCGGAGCTTGCGGAAGATGGCGGGCTGGTCCAGCGGGCGGCCGGTGTCGGTGCGAAACAGCGGGCCCTGCCCGGGGCCGCGCAGTTCGAGGTAGCGCTCCAGGGCGGCGCTGGCGTACGGCGGGATCGCCGCGCGCAGCGTCGTGCCCTGTCGTCCCTTGGTCGGCAGGTCGATGACCCGGTGGCCCGCGTCGTAGCCGAGGGAGGACAGCTGGGCGTCGACGATGCCGCCGACCCGGGCTGCGGTGACCAAGAACAGGCAGAGCATCGCGTACGCTCGCGCGCTGTCGCGGACCCGGGAGGGCGCGGCCCGGCCCAGCTCGTGGGCGGCGGCGATCGCATCGGCCTGGGTGTGGGCCCAGGCGAGCATCCGATCCAGCTCGGCCTTGGCCAGGCCGCGGGTCTTGGAACGCGCGGGGGGCTGCGCGCGTTCCATGTCGGTGAAGGGGTTGCGCACGGCGACGCCTGCGCGCACCAGATAGCGATACCAGGAGGAGGCCGCGGAGACGCGCCGCTCCCGGGTCGCCGGAGCCAGGCCCGCCTCGCGCAGCGCGGCCCCGTACAGGTCGGCCTCCAGCGGCGCGACGTCCATCTCGTCCAGGCCGCGCACCTGCAAGTAGGCTAGCCACCAGGAGAGGTCTTGAGAGTAGCTGCGCCGGGTGGCCGGGGAGCTGCGTTTTTCGCTGGACAGCCAGGCCGCAGTGGCGGGCAGCGCGCGCGGCTCCAGGCCGGTGACGCGCATCCGGTCGGCCAGCTCGTACTCATCGCGGGCCGGTGGCGTGCCGCGCAGGGTGATGCCGGGCGCGGGAATGGGGACGAGAAGGGCGGCGGCAGGGGTGAGGTCGGTGCTCACGCGGGGTCCTTGGCGCCATCAGCGGCTGACGGGCCGAGGGCGGGCTGGCCGGGGGTGACGATGGCGCGCAGCAGGTCACCGGCGATGGCGGCGCGCTGGTCGGGTCCGAGGATGTCCATCGCCTCCAGCAGGCGCTCGGCGGCCAGGTAGCGGGAGAACTCCAGCGGCTGGTCGAAGTAGGCGCGCAGGTGGCCGGCCGCGCTTTCCTGGGAGCGGACGAAGGTGCGGCCGATGTAGGCGGCGAACGCGGCCGCGGCCGCGCCCAGGGCGCCGGTGACGATGCTGGCCGTGGGGGTGGTGGCTCTGAGCGCCAGCACGGCGAAGACGACCAGCAGCACGAAACCCACGGTCATGGCGATCTGAGCGTTGCGGAAGCTTTGCCGGGCCTGGCTGGTGGCGATCTGGTGGTAGTAGTCCAGCCGCTTGTGGGTGACGTCCCACAGCCCCGGCAGGGCCAGCCGGTCGGCCTCGCCGAGGGAGGTCTCCGCCCGTTGCAGGGCTTGCCGGGCGTGTTCGGCGCGCTGGGTCTCCTGTCGTCCACTGAAGGTGAGTCGGTAACTGCAGTAAACGACGAAGGCGAACCCGGCCAGGACGACGAGAAGCGACATGGCAGGGAGGAGGCGTTCGACCTGCTCCCGGCCGCCTTGACCGTAGGCCACCGCGACCGGGACTCCCACCAGGAGGACGCCGCCGAGGAGCGCGGCCACAGAGGCCACAGAGAAGAAGGGGGATCGGCGGCGGGAGGGGCTCGCTTCGCCCTGCGAATCGATCATGCTCGTGATCTTACATGATAACGGACATTGGCATGTAAGATCATTTAGATTCGATAAACTCGTTTCCGGAAACATAAAACGTTTCCCGTTTCCGGAAACGAGCCGAATGATACGATGATCGTCATGACCCCGTCACCGGACCCCGCCCCTACCACGCCAGACACCGCACCGGAGACCACCGGCGCCGAACGGCTCACCTGCCAGCACTGCGGCACCTCCTTCACCCGACCCAAAGCCACCGGCCGCCCGCCCAAGTACTGCGGCACGTCCTGCACCGCCGAGGCCAAGGCCGCCCGTGTCCGCGGTGACCGCAGCACGGTGGACGAGCGGCTGGCCCGGCTGTTGGAGTGGGACGAGCGGCACGCCCCGCTCCTACGCGAGGAGCTGCGGCTGCTGGGCGAGCTGCGCGAGAGCCTGCTGGCGCGCAACGCCGCGCTGGAGGAGGACATCAAGCAGGCTGACGCGCAGGCCGCAGACGCCGAGACCCGCGCCCGCGCGGCCGAGGAGCAGAAAACGGCCGCGATCACCACCGCTGAGCGGGCCGTGCAGGAAGCTCTCGCGGCGCAAGAACGCGCCGAGGACTCCGAGCGGGAGGCTTGGCGTGCGGTCGGCGAGCACGACACCCAGCGCGCAGACGCCGAGCGGGCCGCCGAACAGGTCAAACGCGAGGCCGCACAGGCCATCGCCGATGTGGAGCAAGAGCGTGAGCAGATGGCCGCTGCGGCCGCCGAGCAGCACCGCAAGCTCGATGAGCAGCAACAGAAGATCGCCGCGTTGCAGCGCGAGGTGGCCGATCGGGACGCCGCGCTGGTCCGGGCCGATACCGAGCGCAGGACTGCCGCCGAGCAGGCCCGCACCGAGATCGACCAGGTGCGCGCGGACCTGACCGCCGCCCTCGCCCGCGCTGAGGCCGCCGACACTAAACGGGATGAGGCGCTGGCCGCGGCCGAGGCGGCCCGCGCTGAGACCGGCCGGGTGCGCACCGAGCTGTCCGGCCAGATCGCCGAGCTGCGTGCCGAGCTCGCCGGCCAGGACCAGGCCGTGCGCCAGGCTTGGGGCGAGCGCGACGAAGCCCGGACCGCGGCCGCGATCGCCCAGGCCCGCGCCGAAGCGCTGGCCGACCGTGCTCAGCGCGGTGAGCAGCTGGTCGACCAGCTGCTCGCCCCGTTGCCGCCGCTGGAGAACCTGGACGGCACCCCGGGTATCCTGCTGGAAACCGGGAACGCGGTCCTGGCCGAGGAGGGGAGGGTCGTCCTGTCCTACGGGTGCCCCGCGCAGCAGAGCCCACCCGAGGCCCTCGCTCTGGCCGCCGCCCTGCACGTGGTCAGCCGCCACCTCGACCAGATCGCGAAGCCCAGCGCTTCCTCCTCACCCGGTGGCGCCGCGGACGAGAGCCGGTAGCCGTGCCGCTCGCCCCGAGGGTGCGGCCACCTTCCCGCGAACCTGGACGCCGCTATCGCCCGCGCCGACACCAGCCGGATACGCACCGCGCTGGCCAGCCAGGGACCGGCGCGACGGCCCACCGCCGGAGCATCCCGTGGCCTCGCCCTGGCGAGCTTCGCTGCTCCATTTCTGGAGTTCGGCGTCCTGGCCCGTGATATCACCGGTGGCATCAACCGTCAGCGATTGAAGGAGATACCTGTGACAACCCCTGAGCATGAACTCGCCGCCGCCTTGGCCGCAGCAGATCAGCAGCTCCATCATGTGAACGGCAGCCTCGACCTGGTTATGAAGGAGGCTCAAGAGCTCCTCCGTACTCATGGCCCCACCCAGACGTGGGCAATACTAACCAGCAAGTACGCCAAAACGTTCGACTGCACGACACGGTCCCAGCTGCACGCCGTTGAAATACTCGTAGCCGCAGCTCTGCGGCTTGCTCAAGGATCTGAAGCTCTGTGACTGCTGGAGATCTGCGTTACCCGTGACCACGGATCGCTGGTGGCGCCTGATCGGAGGGAACCATAACCTTACACCTGCCCGAGTTGGGCTCCGGAGCCGTCGAGCGTGCTGAGCGGGCCAGCGGCCGCCCGGCTGTCGTCGGCCCGCGCCCTGGGGGCGGGCTCCCCGGCGGCCGGGCCGATCGAGACCTGGCTGAACGGCATCGACAACCACAACACCCGCGCCAAGGCCAGCCACAGCCGGCGGGGATGCTCGCGCTCCGGATCCAGCGCTGAGGTCGTCTCGACCACGATTTCTGTGAGCAAGGGGCGAGTTCGCGCGGTCGACGACTGTCCGAGTCCTGCCCGGATATCCGGATCACAGGGAGCTGGGGCGCTGAGCGGCGCTCTACGGGCCACACGAGTGTGGACATCCTTTGATACCGGCCCTGCGCTGTTCGTCCGCCAGCAGCTCTCTCGGAGCGTCGTTTTCGCGCCGACACCACATATGATCATGAACTTCTCGTGCCAGCGTCAGGCGCGCATCGCCGTACCGCGATCGACATCACCCCCATAGGCAGAGTGGCGTCGAAAACCGGGACACGGGAATCGATCAGCAATGTCGCCCGAAGAGTTCGTGTGGTGGACCTCCCCGGAGAGGAGGGAGTGGCGCCGTCTACGGGTTCGCTGGCAATCACGCCGCCCGAGACTCTGGCAACATCCCGAAATCCCATTATGCGGTTGTCGCCCCACTTCCCGCGACTGTGAGATACCGGTCTCACTACAGACATCGAGACAGGAGTCCATCACACGAAACGAAGAGTACTTCCGGGAACTGCGTATCGCTATGGAGTCGAAGATTAAACAACGGTTATCGACGAAGGTTATCCATAAGCGTAGATGCGAGATAAGCAAGACTGCCCGTTCGGCGATAACGCCGAAGACCACAGTGTAGATAATAAAAGCGCAAGTAGCTTTGGATGTGATTATTCCTGACTCACCTTATCGCACTACTTATCGCGAACCGCAAGAACAAAGCGCAGGTCAGAGCCGTATAGGCCAGGGGGAGAGCGACCATCGCGAGGCGATGTGAACGTCTGCGCCGGGAGTCGGGAAGGGCGGGCAGGAATTGAGTCGACTTTCGCTCGTACACCTGCGCGCATACCGAATTCCCGGTAGGCTCTCCACTGGTTAGCGCGACGGATCCCGGCCCCGTTGGAGCGGGGCCGGGCCGTCGCGGTACTGCTGGACCTCGTGCGGATCTCGAGGCGCTAAGTACCTGTGCAACTCCATGTTCAGTGTACCGCGCCGCCGCCCCGCATTTCCCCAGGTCCAAGGCATCCGATCTGTTCTCGACAGATCGTCACCAGAGGAAAGGGATCTTCATGGCAGCTGTCGTGTGTTCGATCAATATCCGCGTTCCTGAGAGCGTCCGCCCCTACGCGGGTGCCCTGGTTGCCGTAGTCGTCCTCGTCGTGCTCGGGCGGCAGGGCATCGTCAGCATCTAGCCGAAGCGGTAAGGCTCTTGCGGTGCAAGCGCCCTCCCGGTGAGGGGCGGCCGTCGCTCGACGGTCGCCCCTCACGCGGAAGGCCCAGGTGAGGCCCGCCTCAACCGTCGCCTACGGCCGAACAGCCGAGTCCCGGCTTCGACGAGAGGGTCATTGGCCGAGATCGGCGCTGTGTCCGTGACGGTGCCGATGAGCGTGGAAGTAGCGCTCCGAGAGCGGTGAATGCGCCGCGCAGCGCAGGCCCTCCAGCGCTTTGAGCGCGGCAGGAAGATCGGTCGACGATCCGGCCGGGGCCAGGCGAGCACGAATTATCCCGTGCTCGTCCACATACACCTCGCCCTGCTCAAAGAGCGCGTCACAGCCCAGAACGCAGGCGATCATCACGATCGCCGGGTCGCGGCGCTCGGCCTCGTCGGCGTCTTCACGTCGCTTGATATGGGCCACGTGCAGGTAGGAGACCGGAAGCGTCCTGCCGCACAGGTCACACTCGGCGCTCGTGCGGTGCCTCAGCAGGTGGCGGCGCAACTTGCCCTGTTCGCGCCGCTGCGTGGCCACCCGGACGACATCGGTGGCGCCTTCCAGATCCAACCCGGTGACCGCGCTCAAGGCTTCGGGATCGGCGACCGGCTCCTGGACAGGAAGGGCAGTTCTGCGGAGGCGCCGGGATGTGCCGGTCGGGGTGAAACGACCGCGGTTGAACGTCCAGCCTTCGCGCTTGGCGAGGGTTGCTGCCGACGGCGCGGCGGCCATGACGAAGGACGGCGGCGCACCAACGGGGAAGGCCGAGGCCCGAGGCAGCCGATCGGCTCCTGCCGCAGCTCGCCGAGGGCGCTGGGTGAGACGACGCAGGTGCTGGTGCATCAGGCGGCAGTCATCGCCGGCGGTGGCGCCGCCCAGGTGCGCGAGTTCGGCGACGCCACCCGGCCAGGCGCCCCGCCACAGCAGGTCCGCCATCTGCAGGTCACAGAAACTCAGGGCGCGAAGCGTGTCCTTGACCGACTGGATCTTGCCGTTGCGGGGGTGGCCGTGTGCGAAGGCGTACTCGCGATGCAGTGCCTGCAGCAGGTCGCCTCCCCACACCACGATGTGGGTCCGGGCTCTGCCGCCATGGGCCTGCAGGCTCGGGTTCCTCAGCGCGTGGTTGAGGTTGTGGTAGCGCAAGACCAGAGCGAGTTGGCCGGCCCAATGCGAGAACGGCGTCCAGGAGTCTTCAGGGGGCTGGTGCTCGCGCGCGCACGGCCAGAACTCCTCCACCCCACGGTCATCGCAGCGTTCACCGTTGTGCGGCGCTATGGCCTGATCGAAGATCGGCTCACCGGCGCTGTCGAAGATGGCGAGTTCGCTGATCCGGCCACAGCAGCGCGCGGTCCGCCCGGCCAGGAACGCGATGGAAGCGTCGTCATCGCGCAACTCTTCGCGCAGGCGACCGGCGGTCTCACCGGCCAGATCGTCGACCTCTGTCCCGTGAAGGCGAAGTCGTCGGCGGTGGGCCCGCTGGCGGGTGTAGAGCGGGGTCCGGACCTCGCCACCCCAGTCGGTGGTCGCGATGCGGTACGCATCAGGCCTCAGGCCGTCTTGGGTGATGGAGCCGGAGCTGGGGGCCAGGACAACCGGTGTGCCGTGAGCGAGGTGTTCCTGGTAGGAGAGGAGATCAGCGGAAAGCTCATGGGCATATCCAGCCGGCAGCTCGGTCATCTCATCGACGGAGAGCAGGAACGGCGACATGCCCAGAACCTAGTGCACTCAACCTGACGCGCGGGGACGATCCGCGATTGTCGACCACCTTGCTCACCGCCTTCATCACCATCTCACCGATGAGCTGACGATGTGCCGAGCTCTGGCCGCGCCTTACCAGAAGGCTCTGGGCAGCTCGTCCGCATCAAGTCCTAGGCGTACGAGCACGGCTTCGCGCTCACCTTCACCGGCCAGCTCCACCCGGGCGGACGTGTCGCCCGCATCGGCACTGGTCCTGGCCAGCTGCTTGGCCTGCGATCGCAGGCTGGCCAGCCGGCTCATAGTGTGAACGTCTCCAGTGTCCACCGCGAGCCGGTAGAGGCGCTCGGTATCGGCTGTCCGGCTGCTCTCGGCGAGAGCGTGCAGCACAGCGGTGTCTGCGGCGGAGGCGGCTATTGCGGCCAGCCGTTCGGCCTCACGCCATTTCCCACCGCGGCGATATCGGTCGGCCAGGCTTGTCAGCGCGCGGAGGTCGGGGGCGTCGCCGCTGAGCGCGGCCACGGCCAGGCGTTTCGCCGCCCGCTCATCCGCTTTGAACCGCATGCCTACCAAGACCTTGAGCATCTCCGCATCACCTATGGTCGCGCCGCTTACGGCCAGCGCCTCGGCGCCGACGTGGCTTCCTGGCACCGCCGGTTCATCACGACGAAGGAGCTCGCAGACATGACCGTCCTGCCCGCAGCCCTGATCGCCCTCGGTGGCGCGGGCCTGCTGTACACCCTGACCGGTCTCGCTTTTGGCCACCGTGTGTCTTTGCCCGCACCTCTGCCCGCCGCCGCGACACCCGCGCTAGCCTCACCCTGCTGCTACGCCACCCATTCGACGCATCCGCTTCCCTGACCGCAGCGAAAATAGGGGCATGACGGTATCCGGGCCACGCTCTTCCGCCGAGATCCGCGCCCATCTCGTCGAGGTGTTCAATGTGGCGCTTCGCCGCCCGGGGATGTTCGGCGGGGAGATCGCGCTGCGGCTGGTGCTCGACCAGCTGGCCTACGCCGAACGACAGGAGCAGGCCTGGGCCGACGAGCAGCGAGCCCTGCAGGCTCGCGGGGCCTTCAACGCGCTCGGGGTGCGAGAAGCGCTCAACGCTCTGCTGCCTGGGGAGGAGGGTGCTGTGGCGTCGGTTTACGCTGAATTCGTTCACGCGCGCGGATGGTTGCGCGCCGACCGGGTGCTCAGCGCCGCCGACTACAAGGTCATGCACCGCCAGAGCGTCTGCGGTGACCAGGACCGGACGCTCAGCGAGGTACTGGAGACCTACGGCCCGCCGTCGGTGCTCTTCGGCTCCACCAACCCCCTGTATGGCAAAACCCTTGGCTACCTCACCGAGCAGGCGGACGCGCCAATGATCTTCTTCCACCTGTGGAACGGCACCGATCCCGACGTCGAGCCGACCTGGCCGCCGATCTACGACGAGCCGATCCTGCTCGCGATTCGCCACGGCATAGGAGCGTTCAGCGACACCTTCGCTTTCACTCCGCGGGGACGACAACGCCGCCCCGACGCCAGGTGATTTTCAGGTCGGCAACGCGGCACAGAGCGTAGACAACGGTGGCGATCCCGGTGAAGGCGGCGCCTTCGCGGAACTGGTCCGCGCTGCGAAGGTGACGCTCTCAACGGGGCAGCTGGCACTCTGCCGCGGCGCGCGCCGCGCCGCAGTTCGCGCAGGAACGTCCTCGCCTCGCGCCGTCAGCTGTGACACCGGATCGAGGGTGCCAAGCAGAGCTAAGGTGGCGCCTTCGTTCAGCAGGGCAGCGGCGTGGCGCGGTGTTCCGGTCGCATTCACAATCACGCTCACACTGTTCTGGGCCACGGAGGCGACGCACTGTACCCCGGGCACGCGACCGATCGGGGGATCGGGGGATCGGGCCGGCAGGTCAGCACCCACACCCGGGCGGCGCCGCGGCGAAACAGCTCCAAGACGCAGCCAAGCGCGACCTGCCCAGAGCCGACCAGTACGACCTCGTCGAGGTCGACTCGGTTGGGAAGCCGGTCCAGGCCCGGGCCGCGCAAAAGCTGTCCGGCCGCCACAAAGTTCTGAGAGCCCCGCCGTGTAACGGCGGGGCTCTCAATAAGTAAGCACCGTCAGCAAAATAGCAGCTTATCGCGTATGGTCACCGAAGAGG
>Ga0233385_1000506_pt1 | contig 19495 bp, 25 predicted proteins | sample ElkDunMinimDraft_16_FD_191543 | JGI IMG/M metagenome (GOLD analysis project Ga0233385, IMG submission 191543) | Fecal eukaryotic communites from dung pellets of Tule Elk in California, USA - Elk Dung G36 | ecosystem: Host-associated > Mammals > Digestive system > Large intestine > Fecal | place...
CCGCCGTCGAGTCCTTGCTGATGTCGTAGAGCGGGATGCCGTCGACCACGAACTTGAACGACGGGATCCCCGAGAACATGTTCTTGGTGACGCGCGCCGTGCAGATCGCATAGGCGACGCCGCGGCCGACGCGGGTTGAGCTCCAGCTGCGCTTGCCGTTTGAGGCCTTGGTGGTCAGGAAGCTGTCGGCGGTGGTCTGCGTGCCGTCGTGGAACTTGATCCAGAGGTTGTTGCCGTCCTTGTTGTACTCCTCGACCGGGTAGCCGCGCCCGTCGCTGTGCGGACTGTCGAGATCGAGCGTGACCTTCTCACCGTTGACCCAAACCTCGACCAGCCCGTTTACCGGCAGATCGGCGAGGGCAATCACCTGCGTCAGGAAAGCGTTGTCCGTGTCGTTGGCGTTGCCCCAGGTGTTGGCCCAGTCAAGCGAGCCGGCGGTCATGTAACGGCCGACAATAAAGGAGCGCGGAACGTCGCCGCCCGCGTGGAGCGTGCCATTGATCGACGGGGTCGGCGTCTTCGGCTTGCCTGCGGTGGCCTGCGCCAGCAGGTTGAGGCCGATGCCGGCTGCCGTCTGCAACGCGAACAACCCGCCGGCACTGAGCCCGCCAATCCACGCGGAGACAGCGCCTATCGCGCCGCCAATCGCACCGATGGCAGCGCCAATCGCCGTGAAAATTGCCATCAGAGAGCCTTGGTGAAATGCGTTTCGGCGGGCTGGTAGCCGCGCCGCAGGTAGAGGCCAGACACGTCGTTCGACGCGAGCGAGGCCATGCCGATTGTCGTGCAGCCCTGTTCGCGCGCCCACGTCTCATAGGCGTCGAGCATGCGGATCGCGCCGCGCCCGCGTGCGACAGGATCGATGTACCAGACGGTCTCTTTCGCCCAGCGACCGGCGCCGAAGGGGTGATCGAACGCCGTCGCCATCAGGACGCCGCGCGCCGGCCTGCCGAGCATCAGCACGAGTCCGCCGGCCAGATGCGTCTTGAACAGATGCTCGGCGCGCGCCGCATCGAACGGGAACGTGAAGCCGGCCGCCTTGTGACTGTCGCGCAGCAGCGCAACGACACGCAGCCTGTCGCTTTCCTCAGCCCTGCGGATTTCAGAAGTGTTCAAAGATTGTGCATTGAGAGCACGGGCCTACACTGACTTGGTAACAGGGTGCCGCGTCTTTACGCCGGGATTTAATCCGGCAACCGTGCGTGTCGCGACCGCCCTATTGCAGCTAAGGCTTTCTCAATTCCCTGATTTTAGAGGAGTAGTCCAAGACGCGCAAATGCATCAGAAGATCCCGAGGAACTTCTTGCGCTTGGGCTGCGACGGCACCTTGCCCTTGATGCTGCCCCAGAAAATTTCCCATTCGCCGGCCGTCGAACTGTCCTCGTAGAAGCTGTCGGTGGCCGAACGCAGCTTCTGACTTTCATGCGAGCGGGTGTCTGGATTCGAGCGCGTCATCTCCTGGGTATGGCTGGCGCAGGTCAGCGTGACGCCGCCTTCCTCGTTTTCCGAGGGAGTGGTGATTTCGATCTTGTCGACGAAGCCGACGAAGCGGCACTCCGCCGGCGCCACCATCTGCCTTGTTTCCGGGTCGAACAGGCCGCGGAATATCTCAACGCGCGCCTGCTGGCAGTCGTAATCCCGCACCAGTTGCTCAACCCGGTCGTTGACCTGGCTCATCTGGATCGTGACGTTTTGCACGGACAGGTTCGCCACGAGCGGAATGTCGCTAATCGCGACCAGCGTTCCGGAGCCGTAGAAGTCGCGGCTGTCCTCCAGGCCGGTGTCGGGATCGACGACGGAAGCCGTCACGTTCCCGACGTCCGACCACATGTTGTCCGTGACCGGCGCACCAGTATCGCGCGTGCGGGCGACGATGGTCAGGAAGTCGCGGGCGACCAGACGGCGCGCGGCGAGCGCGGCCAAGTTCTCGGCTGAGATGTTGCGTGTCATCGCGCTTCCACCGCCTGAAAGCTGATCGAGCCGCGCCCGGTCTGCGGGTCCGCGCTCGATGTGACCGAACCCGGCACCAACGTCATGAGCGTGAAGGGCCGCTTGACCGATACGAGGTCGTTAATCGCGACGCCTGGCCACAGATGCGGCCTCACCTCGAATTCCGGCGTGATGCCGCTGCCGTCGGCTGTCGCCTCCTCCATCACCTGGTGCAGCCCGTACTTGGTCGGCGAGCCGTAGGTGATCTGGATGAAGTCGCCCACGCGCAATTCGAACCCGGCAGGCAGGAGATCGACGCGGAGCGACTTGTTGTCCTCGCCGATGGCGTAGACCGTCGCCGAGATACCGTCGAAGCCGCCGGCAGTCGGCCATGAGCCGTTGGGATAGGCGATCGGGAAGCAGCGGGACAGCGGATGGCCCTTGAACGTCTGCAGCCCGTTCTCCAGCGCCGCAAAGCGCGCCCGCCACTCGTCGAGCACATTCGGCCTGAGCGGCTTGGAAACGCCGGCCATTTGCCAGAGCGGAGAGCCGAAGTCCTTGACCAGCGTGCGACCGTTCGCCTGCCGCGACTGTTCCTGCCGCCAAAGCAGGTCGAAATCGGTCAGCCAGCCGGGGAAGTCGGCAAGGATGTCGAGCGGATAGGTGATGCTCATTGCCGAGTGTCATCCCGCATGCTTGGATTGCTCTTTGGGGGAGAGGTCATGGCGAAGCGCCCGGAACTAAAGAATTGGGATGTTCTGCCCGATGGGCAGGTGCGCATGGACTGGCGGTTGACGCAGGCGTTACCGCCGCGCTGCCCCATGACGTCGTGCTGCGCGTGGATTTTGTGACTTCCGTTCGCCATCTCTCTCGATTTCGAGAAGGGAAAGAGAAGCCGAGCCGAATTCAGGTCGCCATGTCCCCCGAAATGGCCAGCGAACTGGCAACTCTGCTCGACCGATATTCGAAGGGACTGCAATCAACGGTGCCGCCCCGCGATAAACAGAATTGAGGCTCATGCGAACTTCACGTTCTTGCTGTTGGCTGACCGCACCGCCTGCACCACCAGCGCCGGCAGTTCCGCCTTCATCTTGGCAAGCTGCCGCTCGTTGCGCGCCACGGCTTCAACTGACGCCCCGCGGTTGTCGATCACGGGTGAGAAGTTCACCACGATGCCTCCCGCGCCTCCCGGTCCGGCGGGAGCGGAGAGCTTCGGGACGCTCGGGATGATCCTTCCCGACTGGTTCGGAATAAACAGCTCCGGCCGCTTCTCGCCGACGATGTAAGGCTGACCTTTCGTGACCGGGCCGCCAGTCGCGCGGCCGGTGAGCATATCCATGAAGCCCGTCTTGGTGCCGAACCCGCCCCCAATGCCGAGCAGGCTGCCTAGAATACCAAAATCGCCGCCACCACCACCGAACAGCGAGTTCATCGCAATATCGAGGAGCTTGTCGCCTACTTTGCTGAGCGCACCAGCCAAAGCTTCGGCAGCGGTCTGCCCTGCCATCATGTCATTGATGAACCCGCCGAAGACATCGCGGCCAAGGTCTGCCATCTCCTCCATGTGATCGCGGACCTGCTCTTGGCTCTCAGCCAGCATTTCAGCTTGCACGACAGCATTCGCATAGCCGTTCGCGAGTTCGTCGATCTTGGATTTGACCTCCGGGGTCAGCGCGACTTTTGCCTGCAGCGCGGCATTCTCAAGCTCTGCGACCGCCCTCGCCTTTTCCAGCGCGAACCCGTAGTCGTTGATCAGCGGGTTGAGCCCGGCCCGCGCAACCGTTTCAGCCTGGAGTGCGGCGGTGCGCTCGCGTATCTGGCGTATCTCGCGTTCAAAAGCGTTCGCTTTCCCGCTCTTTCCGTCGCCATCGCCGGCAGCGCCATTGCCCCCGCCGAACCCCGACGGTTTCGTGCTCAGCAGCTTTTCAGTCGCGGCAAGCTGCTCCTCGAGCTTGCCGGCGGCTAGGTCGAGAGCCGCCGCCCGTCGATCTGCCACGTCAACGGCATAGGTGAACGGTGCAAAGTCGTAGCCGCCAGTCGCGCCCCTGAAGGCATCCCGTCGACCGATCGCTGTGTCGAAGTCAGCGTTAGCCTGCGTTGCGGCCGCTCTCGCAGCCTGCGCCTGCGCCGCGATCAACTGCCGAAGCGCGTCGACCTGGGCATAGGTCGCGTCGGTTGTGTTCTTCAGCGCGGCTTCATTGTCCGCCACCGCCTTGCGAAAGGTCCCGGCCGCCCTCTCGGCTTGATCCTGGCTACGTGACAGGACGTAGATGGCGGCCGCCGCAGCACCAGCCAAGAGACCGATCGGCCCGAGGGCGGCCGTGAAACTGCCGGCGGCGACCGTTCCTGCGCGCAGTGCGGTCAGGAAGCTGCCCAGCGCTACGACTGCGTTGCCGAGCCCGACCACAACGCCAGCCAGCGCGCGCCCCGTAAGTGCGCCTATCAAGATCGTGGCGAACTGAATGACCGTATCGCCGACCTCTTTGAAGTTTGTGGCGAGGAACTGGAGGGCCTCAACAAGCTGACGGCTGGCGCCGGCGGAAGCGTCCGCATTCCCGATGTAGGCCGTGAACTCGTTGTTGACCTGTGTGATGGCGTCCCTGATCGTCGCATTGGTGGAGCGAAACTGTTCCTCGATCGGCTTTTGGGCATTGATGATGGCTCGGAACACGCGATCCGACGTCAGTTTGCCCTCTGCTCCCAACTGCTTGAGGCCGGCAATCGTGGTCTTGAACTCGTCGGCGATCGCCTGCGCGAGGATCGGCGCGTTCTCACGCAGCGACCTCAGCTCGTCACCCTGCAGAACGCCCGAACCCAGCGCCTGCCCGAGCTGCAAGATGCCGGCCGCCTGTTCGGACGCGGAGGCGCCACCAGCCTTGAAGGCCTTGGCGACGATGTTGGTAGCGTCGGCGATCTCCTGTTCGGACTTTGCCACGCCGGAGGCAGAACGGATCAACCGCGCATACAGGTCGACGTAAGCGCCGAGGTCCGTCCGGGCGCTGTTCGCCTCGTCCTTCAGGTCATTTAGGGACCGAGCGCTCACGCCGGCCGACGTGGCCGCCGCCCTGACCATATTGCCCGCCTCAGTCCAAGCGTCGGCGTAGGTCGCGATCTCGCGCACGCTGAGAGCGGCGCCGATGCCCCCCAGGCTAGTCCCTAGGAAGGCGGCGGCCGCGCCGGCCTGCCGCTGGATGTTCCCCAGCGATTTCGCAAACTGAGCCTCCGACTGACGCAACCGGGCCAGATATTGCGCGTTCTCGGCGCGCAACTGAAGGACGACCTCTGCCGCTTTTGCCATGAGTGGGAACCTCAATGTACGTTGTGCCGCGCCATCATCTCATCCCGGCCGCGCTCGTAGTCTTCGCGGGACGGCGGCTCCATCGGGGCATCATGGTCAGGCTGCCTGGCTTGCCACTCTGTCGACAAAGCATCGTACTGCCAGAGAGTGAGCCGATCGACCTTAGCCGGATCGGTCAGCCCTATGACGGCGCAGTTTCCGTAGGCGTCGGCGAGGGAGAACCAGGCTTCGCCCCCCTCGCTTTCCCTTTTTTTGGCGCCGCGTCTCCGGCATAGCCCTGCACGCACGCGGTGAGGATCGCCATCGCGTGCTGGTGCCAGATTTCCAGCGGCCAGGCATCGCAGTAGCGGTCGATCAGCTTGCGCGCATCAGGGCCTGGCACCCCGCCGCCGATCAGACCGCAGCGAACGGTTTCGATCAGATCTTCGCCGTGGAAGTCGCCAGTAAGGACGCGGCGGTAGATCGTGCCGATGCCTACCTTGCCGCACTTGTCCTGCAACTCGGCGATCATCTTCAGCGGCAGTTTGAACAGATACTCGCCGTCGCCGAATTCGAGCATCACTTCACAGGATTTGTAGTCCCGGCTCACGTGGTCGGCAACCAGGTCACGGGGCCGTCGCTCTGCAGCGTAATAGAGACTTGGATAAGCTCGGCGTCATTGCCCGTCACCCCGAAATCGGTGAGCGCGAACTTGCCTGCCCAATAGCCGCCGTGCGTGGCGTTGGTGACGTCGAGTTCGATCCGGTAGTTGAGCGGCTCGTCATCGTCGTAAGCGGCCTGATAATCGGCCAGATGCTCCATCGCCAGCGTGCCGGAGCCGGTCACGGTGAGCGCGCGGCCGCTCTTGACGATCTGGCGCCATGCCGGCGCGTCTGGATCGGCGCAATCGGGAACGTAGAATTCGCCAGTCTGCGACGTGAACTGCAGTTCTTTCGCGTTGATCGCGCAGTACGCGGTGAACGCTTCGGACGGTGTTGCGCCGTCGCCCTGCAGGACGCGTAGCTTCGTGCCGCGGCGAGTAGTCGGCTGTGCCATGTCAGGCCTCCTTGCTGTCGCGCTTTACCGGCGCGGGTTTGACGGGTTCGACGCCGCCGGATTTCGTGGATTTCAGGTCTACGGGCTTGTCGATCGCTTCGGCCTTCGCGGCGGCGATGGCGAGATCGGCCACGGACTGAGGGACGTAGACGCGCGTGCCAGCCTTGTAGGCGATCACCTGGTTGACGTGCGGACGGTGATCCCAGTCTGCCTTGAAGATCAGCCAGACCGCCATTAGAGCACCACGTCGGGGAACTGGATGCCAACCGCGAGAACGGCTGCGGATTTGGCAATGCCGAGCATGCACACGGCCTCGCCGCTGCCGACGTCAGCGAGCGGGCAGATGCCGCCAGCAGTGTCGGACAGGTAATAGGCGGTCCCGGCGGTGAGCGTGGCGCCTATCGTCAGGTCGCCGCTGGTGTGGATGGCGAGCGGCTGATTAAGAGCCGCCCCGTTAAGCGCGATGCCCATGGCGCGTCGGGCCTCCGCTGTTCCGGAGTTGGAATCGGCCCTCATCCACTTCTTGGTGGTGGAGGACTGATAGACGGGCTGCCCGGCGGCAATCGTCTCACCAGCGGTGCCTGTCTTCGCGACAGAGTTTGCCCCCGCCACCACGTTCGCGGCGGTAATCGTCAGGTCTGCCATGGGAGGTCTCCTTAAAGCCCGAGCGCAGCGCGCATCAGGTTCGCCTGGGTGACGTATTGAGGGTTTCCGCTTGCGTCCATCGCGTCTAGGAACGCGGTGAATGGCGCGACCTTCTCTGAGTCACCATCATTCTTCAGCGGATCATCGACGAGATGCACCGCAAGCCGGATTTGCTGACCGGCGAGGCGAAGCCCTTTCGCCTCGCTAGCGGCGCGTAGCCGGTCGATCCTGACGACGTCATAGTAGAGGTCGCGGAAGATATTGCTCCACGCGCTGGACTCATCCCGGAGCGCATCCGATATCTGGCGCGCCGTCATGTCGAGGAAGAACTCAAAATTCCGGTCTGTTGACGGTATACCGATCCCAGCGATGGTGGACTCCCCCGTCTCCGGGTTGGTTTCCATCATGGCCGCCGTGATGCCTATTTCGAAGATCAGTTCCGTCTCGCCATTGGCAGTCAGTGAGTTGTCGGCAATATCTTCGTCGGAGGTCGATCCGGCATCGGTGTACACCGCGATGAATGGCGCTTCCTCGTCGATCTGGATATTGCCGTCGGCGTCCGCCTCAAGCGCTGCGATCTGGCTATCGAGCACGCGGTCGCCGACAAGGGTCTTGCCTTTCAGCGCCTCGACTGCGGCGATGCGGATTGCGATGCGCGCGAGAGACATGGGCGCCTACTTGTTGTTCAGCTTGACCACGAGCCGGCCCTGCGTCCGGTCGTCGACAGAGGCGACCTCGAACCATGGCTCCCCCTGGCGCGAGAGCGCTTTGACGCGGTCCCCTGTCCTGAGCGATGGCCCGGAATAGGTCGCCCGATCGATATGAAGCTCAGCCTTGCCAGCTTCGATGATCGGAGCCCAACCGCCACCAGACGAGCCCTTGAGCGTGATAGCGGACGCGTCGCCCGCCACCCGCAAGATGGCCTCAATCTCGACCATTGCGCGGCCGGGGTCGACCACGCCTGCTTTCATAAACGAGAGCCGCACCGGTTCCGCAAACCGACGGTCCACAGCTGCGAGAACCCGGTCCCGCACATCATGGAAACGCGCTGCAAGAGGCATGGTGCGGCTCTCGCTTTACTTCTTGTCGTCGGCCTTGGCTTTGGCGGCTTTCGCCTTGTCAGCCTTCGGCTTACCGTCCGCATCGAGATTGACGAACTCGTGCGTGCCGGCTTCGACAGCGGCGGTGGCCGGACCATGACGCATAGTCTCGATCTCGCCGCTCTTCTTGTTGCGTACCTGCATGGAAGCCTCCTCAGTTGCTCGACGTCAGTTTGACCAGCAGAGCCGGCCGCTTGACGATCGGCAGCGGGTTGGACTGGCTGTGCAGCTTCACCCAGCGCTGGAACTCAGGATCGATGGCCTGGCGCACGTAAATCTGCTCGCCCATGGTGTTCACCGTGTCGATGAAGTCGGCCGGCGCAAAATACGTCGAGAACGTATCCGTCGTGCCCATGGGTACGGCGATCGCTTCACCGGACGGCACGAAGCGACGGGTCGCATAGGTGCCGTCTTCCTGAACATACTGCGCGGTGCCGCGATGCTCTTCGAACACAACGCCCTTGTGGACGAAGCGGCGACGGACATCCTCGCGGATCGGGTTGTTGGCGGCGTTGAGCGCGTCGTAGTACTTGAACGCGTCCTTCACCGTGGCATGGCCGACGAGCTTGGCGAACCATTCCGGCGAAGCGAAGACGTGGACATAGTCCATCGTTTCGCCGAGGAGGTTGTCCTCCAGATAGCCAGAGAGCTCGTCGATCTTGGCGCCGACGTCCGTGCCGGTGGTGCCGAGGACGAAGTCGATCGACTTCTGGGTTACGCCGAACACCGTGAACAGGTTCAGCAGCGAGCTGCCATCACTGTCCAGGATGTTGCCGCGCAGAGCACCCCAGCGCATATGCTCCAGAGTGATCGAGTGCTTGCGGCGCATCGTGCGCTCCTTGCGCGCGACCACGTCGGCGACCGCTTCCAGAGCACCGGCTTCGCCGACACGGGCGATGATGTTCTGCACATCGTCGGCACGCACGAAATCGTCATGCGGGATGTGGAAGCAGTTGAAGACGCGGGCATTCCGCTTCTCAGGCATCGCGAGAGACGACGGCGCGCCGCGCTCGCGAGTCGGCAGCAGGTTCAGCGTGCCGTTCTCGTACTGAACGGCAACGCTAGTGGTGGGGATGGTCTCTTCATTGAAGAGGCCGAGTTCGCGCAGACGACCGTAGTCGTTCGGCACGACGTTGATAGCCTTGGTCAGCGACGTGGCGCTGAACGCGGCATCGCCGAAGATGTCGAGGATGTTCATCGTTCAGGCTCCTTCGCGAACGAGAATGGGGGGGTTGAGGGCGCCGAGTGCAGCATGGATAGCCGCGCGCTCGTTCGCGGTGTCGACATCGGCGCCGTATTTCAGGCCCTGGTGAACGACAATTGCTTCGCGAGCGATGATGACCGCCGGCGCATCGGCGGAGGTGGCGTCGACGGCTTCCAGCAGGATGCCAGCCGCATCTTCGGAACCGTCCTCTGCGGCGACCGTCACCGGCTTGTACTTGCCCGATGCGGTGATCTTTCCGACCACGGTGCCGGACGCCACCTTGCCGGCGCCCGACACGATGACGACTTCCTCGCGGCTGTAGCCCGAGTTGTGGCTTTCCGCCTTCAGCCAATCGCTGGCGTAGCGGCCTTCAGTGATGAGAATGGGCATGTCAAACGGCCTCCTTCACGCCGAGCTGCTTCTTCATGATCGCCACGAGATCGACCTTCGTAGCGGTGGGTGCCGGCTTGCCGCCCTTGAGGCCTTCGCCGTTGAGACGGCGATCCTCGTGCATTTCGGCATCTGTCTTGGCCGGGGCCGATTCGGAAGCCTTTGGGGCCTTGCCGAGCGCGGCGACAGCGGCCTCGGCCGTCATTTCCGTGTCGTAGGCGAAGTGCGATGCCAGATCCTCGCGACCCTTGGCCTCTTCCGAGGTCATGATCGCCTTGATACGGTTCTTCGCGTCGGCGGTAGCCTTGGCGAGATCGGCGGCCGTATCGTCCGCCTTGGTCTTGTCCGTCATGGGAGTCTCCTTGTTCGGACGGTTGGCGGCGGACATAGCCGCCCGCTGATCGGCGTCGGGCAGACGCCAATTCTTCTTGGCTGCAAGCGCGGTCAGGCGCTTGGGCGCATGTTCGAAAAGCCGATAGTCGAAGGCGGCGACCGGCTCTGCCTTGGTGCCTGCGACCTCGTCGGCGAAGCCCTCGTCGACAGCCTGCTCCGGCGTGAACCAGCGCTCTTCGCGCATGATCGCGCGGCAGTCTTCGGCAGTTTTGCCGGACTTCGTGGCGTAGACGCGGGCGTAGGCGGTCGCGAGCGCTTCAAGGCCCTCGACCGTCTTCTCGTGATCCGCCGCGGTTCCCCATGTGAACCCAGAAGGGTCATGGATCATCATGACAGCGCCGAGCGACATCGTGACGGTGTCGCCAGCCATCGCGACGAGGGAGGCCGCCGAGGCAGCGATGCCCTCGACGATGATGTTGGTCGTGCCGGCGCGCGCCGACAGCAGCGCGTGGATGGCTGCACCCTCGGTGGCGATGCCGCCGGGCGAATTGAGATGCACGTCGAGGTCGGCGTCATCGTCGATGGCCGCCAAGGCAATGATGACGTCGGACGACGTGAACCCGTCCTCGAAATAATAGTCGCCGATGTAGCCGGAAAGCCGAAGCTTCCCGTCTTCCAGGATCGCAGCCATATTGTCCTCTTCAGTAGGGGCGCATCCGCCCTTTGATCGCAAAGCGCGTCCGCTTCACCGTGCGGCCTTCGGCGACCGCGCATTCCCGGTCGGCCCGCGCAATTTCCCGCTCCAGCAGGGCGAGATCGGCCTTGAAGTAGGCTACCCGGTCCTGCCCGAATGCTGCTTGCGAGACGGTGTCGCCCGTCGCAATTGCGGTTCGGATGGCGCGGAGGCGCGCTGCTTCAGCGCAGGGATCAGCGTCAGGCATTCGCATTCTCCCGCGCCGGTTCGCGGTCGCCATCGGCCGCGCCGCCGAGAGGCCCGCCGTTGCCGCCCTGCTTTCGGCCGAACGGGAGTGGTAGGCCGGCTTTCGTGAGCACTTCGGTTTCCCGCGCGATCTGAGCCGAAGTTTCTTCCCAGTCTCGCCCGAGCTCTGCGCATTCATCGGCGAGCGACGAGATGCCAAGCTCCAGCCTCTTGCCAGCTGCATTGGCGCTTTTCAGGTCGTCCGCTGATGGCTTCTGCGGACCCTGCCACTCTGCCCAAACCACGCGTTCTTTGTTGGCGAGATAGGCCTGATACCCGCCCTTCAAAGGGATGCGTCCTTCGGCGATGAACTCCTCGAGCCAGGGTTCATAGATCGCTTGCACGAAGGGCGCCGCAATACGCTCACGCCGGCGCGTCACGATCGGCCAGATCGAGGACGACCCCATGCGGACGCTCGAATACGTCGCCTTGGAGAAGTCGCCCGTGAAGCTCTCCAGCATGACGCCGAGCCGCCGCGCGATCTCGCCCTTCAGGTTGTTCGTCATCGGCATGTATTGCGAACCGGGCGCCTGCGGCGACTTGAACTCGAGCTTCTCGCCAGGGCCGAGATGCGCGATGCGCGCAGAATCGGCCAGGTTCACTCCACCAGACTTCAGCGCCTCAAACCGCTGCGCCCACACTTCCGCAAAATCGGCCTGCAGCGTGCCGATCAGTTCGCCCCATTCGCTCTCGCTCCAACCGGCCGGCATCTCGGTGTCCGACAGGGTCTGGATAGCCTGGAAGGCCTGCTCGCTCGGTTCGGGACTCTCGATGGTAGCCGCGAAGATCGCCTGCATCAGCATCGTCGCCAGTGTGGCGTCGGCGAGCTGGTCATGCTGCGCGGCAACCTTCAGCACCGGAGTCATCACAGAGATCCCGCGCGGGCTCCCAGGATTGTCTCCTCGGTCCATGACATGGATCACGTCGCGGGCAGCCACATCATGGTCGACGTCGATGCCGCTCTCGCGACGCTTGAACCGATACGCCAGAGCCCGACCGATCGCATCGTGGAAGATGCCTTGCTCCAGCCCCTCGAATTCGCGCGTTGTCCGCGGCAGCCGATGCGGAGCGATGAGGGAGACCTTCGTGCCGCTCTCCAGCCCCAGCACGCGGCGGCGACGCACAGTCAGGTAGTCGAGAACGCCGAAAGCCTCACCATAGGCCAGGTAGTGCCGCATCACGCCGTCGAGCATCTCGGGGATGGTCGACTTGCCGGCAAGATCGCACTCCTTCGGGTTCCAGGCCCAACGGCGCCATTCGGCCTCGACAAGCCTGCACCATTCGGCACGCTCCTGGTCATTGTAGCCCAGCTTCGACAGGTCCGGACGGGCGTTGAGCTTCAGCTCCGTCCCGATCGTGTCGCAGATGATCTGGTCCGCGGCGCCGGCGATCCAGCCGGAATTGTGCATGAAGTCGACAGCCAGCGCAGACGCGCGCTCTGCAGCTTCCCAAACATCCACCTTCGCATCGCGCGTCACGGCACGGCGCGCGGCCAGAACGCCCGTGCGCTCGGGGCGCAGGTAGCGCATGGCCGGGCGTGCAGGGCGCGCTTCGGGGAACGCTGTGGCCCCCGCTTTCACGCGGACCCGCGGCTTTTCTGCCTGCATGGTCGATCCTATCCGTAGGCGTTCCAGCGCCTGCGTTGCACACGCAGCGGGCGGGTTATCGCCGGCATTTCCTCGGCGGGCTCACCAATATCGGGTGAAGCATTTTCATCGCGCTCGGCCACGGCACGTTCTGCGATCGAGGCCCGGAACGGCAGGCGCTTGCCAAAGCTCTCGCGGGCAGCGAGCGCGTAGACGGCGCAGTCCAGCGCTTCGTTCCGGGCGCCGGACGGCAAGACCCACTCCCGAACCGGCTTTCCCTTCACCTTCTTGACGACGACCACTTCCGCAGTCAGTTGCGCGACGTAGGCCGCCGTCATCGACAGCGGCAGGTGGACGTAGCCCGGCACGCCGACTTCCTTGAAAGCCCCGCTCTCTAGCCGCGGTCGCTGCAACTGAAGCCGGCCGTAAATGGTATCCTTCGCCACATCGACGCCAACCCCGTAGAAGGACATCTTGCCGAGCTTTGACTTCGAGGCCTTCGGCGTCCAGATCGGTCGAGCGCCTGGCATGCCCTTGATCGCGAAGACCTTGCGGCCCTTGCGGTCCCGGCAGAACTTCAAAACCTGCTGACCCTGATGACCGCCGATATCGATGCACGCGGCCCGGGTCTTGATCTTGGCGCCGGCCTCGTCGCGACAGTCGGTGAGCAGCCATTGGTCTAGTTCCGCCCAGATGTCATCTGCAGCGGGATCGCCAAGGAATACCCTGTGTTCGATGAGCCAAGACTCGTCGCCCTCGCCCCAGCCCCAGCGGCTCGCCTCCAGCCGATCGCCCTGGACGTCGACGCCGGCAGTGATAAGCCTGACCTCAACAGGCACCGTCTCGTCGTCGTAGGCCTCACCGCGCGTGATCAGGCTCGACGCATCGACCCGCTCTGCCTCGTCCTCCCACGTCTCGCCCAGCGCAGTGTTCGTCCACGTTTTCAGCAGCTCCGGCGCGTCTTTGGCAGCGAGGAAGTCCGCCACCGTTTCCGCCAGCCGGCGCCAAGGCGAGTAGAGTTCGTTCAAGTGGAACCCGGCGACGCCCGTAAACTCACCATCGGCGATCCAGCGGCCCTTTCGAACCGCCGACCAGCGCTGCACGTCTGACCACAGGGACCCGCACGCCTCGCATGCGTAGTGCGCCGTCTCGGGCCGATGCCGGGTCGAACCGTCTTCCTCAGCCTTCGACCAATGCACCTGCGCCCAACGAAGGTGCTGCTCGTGCCCGCAGTCAGGACACGGGACGTAGAAACGCCGCTTGTCGCTTCCTTCGAATGCGCGCTCGATGCGCGATATGCCCTTGATGCCCGGCGTCGATACAAGAACGATCTTCCTGTTCCAGAAGGTCGTTGTGCGCTTCACCGCCAGGTTGACCGGGTCGCCCTCTGTCCCCGCGCTCTCCTCGTATCGATCAACCTCATCAGCCAGGACGATGCGGATCGGCCGCGACGCCAACCCGGACGGCGAATTGGCGCCGACGATGGTCAAATGGCCTCCGGGGAAGCCCTTGTGCAGGATCGTGTTCCCGCTATCCCTCGTCTTCACAGGCGCGATCCGGGTCGACAGACTTGGCGTATCCCTGACCATGGGGGCGACGCGGTCCTTCGAAAAGGCCTCAGCCATTTCCAAGGATGGCTGCACCACCAGGATCGGCGCCGGGTCCTCCCCGACGTGGAAGCCTATCAAGTTGAGCAGGATCTCGGTCTTGCCCACCTGCGCACTGGACATGATAACGACCATGGCCGTCGCGGCATCCGATACCGCATCCATGATGCCGCGCTGGTATTCTGCCCGCGCCGTATCCCAACGTCCCGGCTCGGCAGATGCTTCCGGGCTCAGTCGCCTCTCCCTGTCTGCCCACTCCGACACGGTGAGGTTCGGCGGCGGCGCAAGGATTGCCCACCAGTCTCTGCAGGCGTCAATCGCCGCTTGGCTCGTCCTCACCCTCAGGTATGGCGACAACGACTGTACCGGCGAGCTCCGCGAGCGCCTCGTTGATGGCATCAGAAATCTTCTCTTTGATCTCGGCCAGCGACGTCATCCCGAGCACAAGCGGCGCGATCTTCGATGGCAGAGCCAGCAAACGAGCCCGAACGCGAGCGAACGACGCAGTGACGACCGCCGTCACATCGGCACGGCCCAACAACTCAGCGCGGGACACGGCGTTCTTCATCTCCTGCGCATCGGCCTGCTCTTTCGCCAGCCGCGCCCGCTCCGCCGTCAGGTCCGGCCCTTCGCCAGATGACCTTCCCGCGCCAACCTCCCGGAGATTCTCGATGTATTGCTCGCGAACAAGGTCGAGGTCGTACCCGTTAGCCGGCTTGCGGTCGATCGTTCCATCGCCAAGCAGTTCGTAGAAGCGGCGCTCGGTGAGAAAAAGGTGCGCCGCGCAGTCCGCTACCGTCGCCATGCTGCTGAACCCCCTATGGCGTTCTGTGTCTGGGTGGTTCTCGGGCTCTCTCCGACCCGTTCGGGACCCCATCCCTTGGTAGGGTTCCTAAACCGGGAGGTGCCTCACGATTTCGATCTTGTGTGGTTATCTGCGCCTTGTGGCCACTATCGAGTGTTGTGGCCTACCGTGCGGCGTCGATCATCCGGTTCAATTCGTGGCTCATCCTCTCGACGAGCTTGGCACGGCCCACGGTCTCGAATGCCTTGATGCTGGCACCCGTCACCACCTGCTCGGGCAGGACAACGCCGGAGCGCACCACTTCTATCGGCAGCCTGCCGGGTGATGTGCGCTGCCATACCTGCCCGCCCATATTGAGCTTTCGGCGCCCAGGGAAGCGGCCGCCCATAATAAACGTGCCAGGGAAAGTCTTGCGGACGCCGAATGGATTGGCGGAGACGCCACCTCTCGTCTCCCTAGCCGCGAAGTGCTTGAGCCTGATGTCTCCACCTCGCACGGTCATGACATACGCCAGTGCTTGCTCGCTGGACCAACTGGACCGTTTGGTCTTGATAGCCTTGATGATGGTCCTCGACTTCAGCCCGGTCTGCATCACCAGCGCTTTGCGCATTGCGGTCCGCGTCATGTCGCCGGCACGGTTGATGGCCCGGTTGATCGCCTGCCTTGCCCTTTTCGGCCCTAGGTCCTTGATGATGTTGTCGAAGCGCGGCGAGGTCTGGATCCCCTTGGCGGAAATGACCAGCATTGCAGCGCCCTGCGGTTGGTGGTTGGGAGCCGATCAAACGCGACCTGAGACGTTCACAATCAAAATGCTTGGCTGCGGCACATCTTGACAGGCCAGCAGCCTCGCCACAAATTTTTCGCTGCCACGCAAATGTGGCTCGTCCCAGCACCCCGCGCCGGATCATCCGGCCCCAAGAGCCAAGGAGGTCGCTATGCTTGCGCAGCCATTTCTGAAGCCAGTTGTCGTATGGATCGGACTTGGCTTCCCCAGACAACTCAACACAGTTGCTGATGCCTACCAGTTTTTGGTGGAGTGGTGCGGCAACTCGCCTGAGCAACGAGCGGCGCTTCGAGCATGTAAGGCAGCGCTGGCGGGAGATGTCGATGTTGAAACCGCGCGGGGTGTGTTCACCGCGTTTGCGCGCAAGAAAGACATCTTGTTCGAAGAAGCGAGTATCCCGCCGACTGTGATGCATTCGCGGCAGAACCACGTTTGAGCCAACTGGCGGCAGATCAAAACTGCCGCCTAATGACGACACCGGAACCTGAAGGGCACCTTAGACAACTGGTTGTTGCTCTCCCCCTGGTGACGTGCTCTTGTGCCCGTCACTTTTGGAGGGGAGAACCATGAAAACCGTGCTCGCTGCTTTCGCAGTGCTTATATTCGCGTCCAGCAGGGCATCGGCGCATGGTGGCGGCTGCAGGAAGAGTTCACCACCCGGCCAATGCTGCCACATGGACAACTCGACGGGCGGCGCACATTGCCATTGAGAATTGCTGCTCTTGTCTTCGCGGCGATGGTGGCCAACGCCATCGCCGCCGATCCGATCATCGGCCGTGCGTCGGTAGTTGACGGCGACACTATCGAAATCCAGGGCCAGCGCATTCGCTTCAACGGGGTCGATGCGCCGGAGAGCCGCCAGCTTTGCTTGGACGGGGCCGGCGAGAAATATCGATGCGGCCAAGCTGCGGCGCTTGCCCTTGCCGACTTCCTCGACGCTCACCGACCGACGTCATGCACTGAGGTCGATCGCGACCGGTATAAGCGGGTCGTCGCGGTGTGCAGCGCCGGCGGCCGGGATGTCGCCGATTGGCTCGTCAGCAGCGGACATGCGCTCGACTGGCCCCGGTACAGCAAAGGCGCCTATGTCGATGCACAGAATGACGCCAGGGCGGCACGGCGCGGCGTCTGGGCCGGCTCCTTCGCTCTCCCGTGGGAGTGGCGGAAGGACCGAGACGCTGCGCTGATCGACGCGAACAGCGGCTCTTAGATTTGGTTGCCGATCATGACAGATGACGAGACACGCATTTTCCGACTGGCGCTGCTCAGCCTTGAGGAAACGATGAACGGCGTGGTCGGCGACTATTGCGAGGCTCGCAATGTTCCAGACGGCGGCGAGAAGCTAATTGGACTGGTCGCAAAGGCGATACAGGACCGCTACGAGCAACTCGTGTCCGGTGAAGGGGATGCGCTGCTGGCACAATGGCGGCACAAATCCACAGTCAACTGATCACGCCTTCGTCGTCTGATCTCCGGAATACGCTGCTTCAGCATTTGCGCTGAGCAGGCACCTGCCGCACGCGACAGGTGGGTGGCGGGGAAACCCAGGGCAGAAGGAACTATCTGCATGGCATCTGGTTGGTAACGGAACCGGAGGAAAAGCCATGCCTGACAAAACAGCCTACGAGCTCGGGGCCCGCAAGCTCACGCCACTTACCGGACCAGATCCCCACGACGACTTTTCGCAGAAGGCCGCGGAGAACAAGAAGCCTCCCCGAGGCATCGGCTTGACCGAAAAGAGTTTAGAGCACAGCGAATCCGACAAGTCCGACTTGCAGCAAGCTACCGACGGTACGCCTGAATCCGACGCGCAGGGACAATCTGAACAGCGTCATGCCGGCGGCGGCAACGATGGCGTATCGAGCGCCAATCCGCGCGTAATCTCCGGCAATGACAGCGGGGATCCCACGTTCCCATTTAAGTCCAAGCGATAGGAGCCGACATGCGCTGACGGCTTGCGCTACCCTGGAAATGAAAAACCCGCCTCGGGTCTCCGGGCGGGCGCATTTTGGCGAATGGGTAATGTCTGCCATATCCGGTTACCGGGTGCAAGAAAAATGTTTCGTGCCCGGAACAACGGGTGTGGATTAAGCTGCAACACCTCTCTGCCGTGTTTGCATCCGCCACATCGTCGCTGCGTCGTCAAGATCGGCCCGGAGGTTGTCGGCGACCGTCAGCCGCTCGCGTTTGTGCAGCGTGAGGTCGGCTAGAGCCATGCCCTCGCCGCAGACCTTTTCAAGTACATCGAAGCCGCGCTGGCCAATCTGATTGCGGAGCCGGACGAGTTCTTGGGCGGCAATGAGCTTAGCGGAAATCGGGTCGCCCTTCCCGCCGTCGACGCGATCCAAAGTGTAGTCGATCGACGAGGTCTTGCCTCCAGCGGTTTCCCATAGCTCACGGAATTTGTCGGCTGCGAGCTTCTGGGCACTGCCGAGGAATTTCCTGGCAAACAACGTCTCGACGGCGCTCTCCTTCGTGTTTTTGTCCCGCTGCTCAAAACGCGGAACGCCGGCTACGCCTTCCTTCGCTGGCTCCCAGTCGGGGTTCTCGATGGTGACCTTCGCCAGACGGATGCCCCTGTCGCGGCCTGTCACAGGCGCGGGCTTGCTTCTGTTGCGCTGTTTACGTCCCATTCAGTCTACCTTCTCCATGCAGCGGGATTTGAGGAGGGCGTTACGATCATCCTGCCCTCCGCTGATCGAGTGCCGACCGGCCGGGAGGCGGATCACCAGCGACAGCAGCGGTGACATTGCGCAGTGTGGCGACGGTATGCGGCACGAAGGTGCGAAAGCGCTCGGGAACCGGTTCTGCTCGGATACCGGTTTGCGCCGGCGAGCGCCGTTTCCGCGTCTTCTGAAACCAGACCGAAGCTAAACCCTTCCAGGTCGAAACCCTGTGCGTCGCCGCGAAGCGCTTGGCCTCGCCGTCGTGCATGTTGCCATCCCGCTCCAGCAGCGCCGAGAGGTCTTCGGCCACGATCTGGTCTCGGAACTCCGGGTCATTCAGCAGATGCTCGACAGCCTTGAGATGCGCTGCCGTGATCGGCTTGAATTTGCCGGCCCCAGCGGTCGTCAGGATGCGTAGCGCACGTTCTTCGGCATAGCCGGCCTCGATCGCGGCAAGTGCGCCGACGGCTACCGAATCGCCCGGCTTGTAATCGCCCGGATGCTTCGGGATGCGTATACCGGCCTGCTTGCAGAGGCTCAGGACGGCGACGGCGCGCGGATCGTCGGCGGCGAGCTGCGCAAAGAAGAGCTCCAGCCCGGTGACGTTCTTCCTGACGCGGTTGATGTCGACGAAGATACCCGCTTCGGCCTGGATGTCGTCGGCCTTTACGATGACGACCGGCACATGCTGGACCTTGGGATGCAGCTTGGCCGCCTCAAGCCGGTGCTGGCCGTCGGTCGCGTGATATTGGCCATCAGCCTGCGGCACGACCACCAGCGCGCCGAAGGAGCGCCAATAGAACCCCTTCAGAATGGTAGCGACCCGGTTGTGATCCAGCGGTCGCTGATACAGCGGATCGACAGAGATCAGCGCCTTGTCGATCCAGTCGAGCACCGGCACTTCGCCGGGGTCGGGATATGCGTTTTGTACGTTTTGTACATTTTGTACGTTTGCCGCTTGATCGGTCATTGCGCTCGCCTCCGAATCTCGGTTTCGAGATCGTCCAAGATCGCGGCGAACACCGCATCTCCCTGGGCGTCAGTGTGGTCAACGGCAAGCTTGGCCGCGCCGCGCCTGACTGCTTCTCTGAAATACTCCGGGATGCGCTCCTGCGCCGCGTTCAGGATGCGCGA
>Ga0233385_1000508_pt1 | contig 19486 bp, 12 predicted proteins | sample ElkDunMinimDraft_16_FD_191543 | JGI IMG/M metagenome (GOLD analysis project Ga0233385, IMG submission 191543) | Fecal eukaryotic communites from dung pellets of Tule Elk in California, USA - Elk Dung G36 | ecosystem: Host-associated > Mammals > Digestive system > Large intestine > Fecal | place...
GGTCGACGGGGGTCTTGGCCTCCAGGCAGAGGCCGCCGTCGGGGGCGCGCAGCAGGCAGTCCTCGACGGGTTCGGCGAGCACCTCGTTCATCGAGGCGAGCGTGGCGCGCAGCGCCGCCTCGCGCGCCCCCGCCGGGTCCTCCCGAAACAGCCTGGCCGGCATGTGCAGGCCGAACAGCGTCATCGTGTGGGCTCCGGCCCGGCGCAGCTCCGGGCCGAGGATGGAGGGGTCGGTCAGCGAGTGACAGTAGACCTCGGCCGGGGGCAGCGAGGGGATCCGCCCCTCCGACGCCTCCCGGTAGGCGCGGGCGAGCCGGTCGCGGCCCTCGTTGATGTGGAACGTGCCGCTGAACGCCGCCGCGGGGTCCACGCCGGTGTCCCTCAGGCGCGGCAGCCGCGAGAGCACCATGTTGACCTTGAGCTGTGCCCCCTCGGGGGCGGGCTCGGTGTCTCCGAGCAGCCGGGCGAGCACGGCGGGCGGCACGTTGACCAGGATCCGCTCGCCCGTCACCGTGTGCTCCCCGAGGGGGTCGCGGAAGGCGACCTCACCGGAGGGATCGACCGCGAGGACCTCGGCGCCGGTCAGGATCTCCGCCCCCGCGGCGCGGGCGGCGTCGGCGAGCGCGCCGGAGACCGCGCCCATGCCGCCGACGGGGACGTTCCAGTCGCCGGTCCCGTCGCCGATCACGTGGTAGAGGAGGCAGCGGTTGGCGAGCAGGTCCGGGTCCGAGGGGTCGGCGAAGGTGCCGATGAGGGCGTCGGTGAGAACCACGCCGCGTACGGTGTCGTCGGCGAACCGCTCGTCGACCACCTCGCCGATCGGCCGTTCGAACAGGTCGCGCCAGGCCTCCTCGCCGACGAGGTTCCGCGTCGCCGCGCGGTCGGCGAGGGGTTCCAGCAGCGTCGGCGCGAGCCGGCCGGCCACCTCGGCGGTCATCGTGTAGAAGCGCCGCCACGCCTTCAGCTCACCGACGCCTCCGGTGACCTGGGCGAAGGAGGCGGCGGTCCGCGCGGCGTCGCCGTTGTCGACGAGCAGCCCGGTGTCGCCCACCGGCGTGTACGAGGCGTACCTGCGGCGGCGTAACTCGATCCTGAGCCCCAGATCGGAGACGATCTTCGAGGGCAGCAGGCTGACCAGGTAGGAGTAGCGCGAGAGCCTCGCGTCGACCCCGGGGAACGCCCTCGCGGAGACGGCGAGGCCGCCGAGGTGACCGAGGCGTTCCAGGACGAGGACGCGTCGTCCGGCGCGGGCGAGGTAGGTGGCGGCGACCAGGCCGTTGTGGCCGCCTCCGACGATCACGGCTTCATAGCGAGAACGGAGCACGAGACTTCCCGATCGGTGATGGGTTCGGTGATGGGTGAGGTGAGGGAACGGGTCCGGGGTCATCGCCGCTCGCGGGCGGCGGAGAGGGTGATGTCGAGGAGGGTGGCGGCGGGGCCCGTGAGGACGCGGCCGTGGCGCCACACCGCCCGCAGGCGGCGCGTGAGGTCGATGTCCTTGGTGGGCACCTCGACCAGGCGGCCGGTGGCCAGCTCGGCCTCCACCGCGTAGCCGCTGAGCACGGCGGGGGCGGCGCCCTCGCGCGCGGCGCCCTTGACCGCGGCGTTGGAACCGAGCTCCAGCCTCGGGGTGGCGACCCTGTGGCCGGTGAGCGCGCGGTCCAGCGTCTCGCGGGTGCCCGATCCCCGCTCGCGGACGACCAGCGGGGTGGCGGCCAGTTCGGCGGCGAGCAGCGGGGTGCGGCGCCGCGCCCACGGATGCCCCGGCGCGACCACCACCACGAGCCTGTCGGTGGCCACCACCCGCGACACCAGCCCCGCCGGGACCGAGGGCCCCTCCACGAACCCGAGCTCGATCTCCCCTCCGATCAGTTTCGCCACCTCGGCCGAGTTCTGCACGTCCAGACCGACCTGGACCTGGGGCTCGCGATCCTGGAGTTCGCCCAGCCATCGCGGCAGCAGGTACTCGGCCACCGTCATGCTGGCGGCGATGTGCAGGTGCGCGGCCCGGCCGTGCCGTACCGCCTCCGCCCCCCGCATGAGCTCCTCCGCCGCGGCGAGCACCTGCGCGGCCCAGGCCGAGACCATCACGCCCTGCGGGGTGAGGGTGGATCCACGCGGGGTGCGCTCCAGCAGGGGCAGCCCGAGGCGGCGTTCCAGCAGAGAGATGCGCTTGCTCACCGACGGTTGCGCGATGCCCGCTGCCCGGGCGGCCTGGCCGAGACTGCCCAGGCGTTCCACGTCGACGAGCAGGCGCAGGGATTCGAGGTCGGGCAGCTCACTCATAGCGCCAGGCTATGACCTGCCACAGAGGTGACGGCTACCGGCCTCCCGGCGTCGCGCCAACACTTGGAGCATGCCCCTCTCCCACTCCCCCCGTCCCCCCGGCTCCACCGCGCAGTCCTCGCCGATGCCCGCACGACCGGCACCGGCACCGACGCCGGGTGCGCGGTCCGGGACTCTCGGGGCGCTCGCGCCAGGGCTCGGGGCCGCGGCCGTCGCGGTGGTCGTGGCGACGGCCGCGGCCAGGGTCGTGCCCGGGGTGAGCGCCGGCGTGATCGCGGTGTTCCTCGGGGTCGCGCTCACCAACCTCGGCGGCCTGCACCGGTCGCTCGTTCCCGGACTCGGGTTCACCTCCCGCCGGGTGCTCCGCCTGGCGATCGTGCTGCTCGGCCTGCAGATCGCGCTACCGCAGCTGCTGGCGCTCGGCGGGCAGGCGCTCGCGCTGGTCGCCGTGGCGACGGGCGTCACGTTCGCCGCGACACGGTGGGCCGGAGGCCGCCTCGGAGTGAGCCCGCGCAGGTCCCTGCTGATCGCGACCGGTGTGTCCGTCTGCGGGGCGGCGGCGGTGGCCGCCATGCACGAGGTCGCCGACAGTGACGACGACGACGTGGCGGCCGCGGTCGGCGTGGTCGTCCTGTACGGCAGCGCCTCGATCGTCACGCTGCCCCTGCTCGCGGGAGTGCTGGGACTGACGCCGCAACAGCTGGGGCTGTGGGCGGGGGCCTCGGTCCACGAGGTCGCGCAGGTGGCGGCGATCGGCGCGGCGGCCGGAGCGGGTGTCCTGGTGAGCGCGGTCGCCGTCAAGCTGGCCCGGGTCGTCCTGCTCGCCCCGATCGTCGGGCTGACCGCCGTCTCCCTGCGCCGTGCCGCGACGGACCGCTTCGAGAGCGGGAGCGCCCGGGACGCCGAGGGCACCGGGGACGCCGGGAGTACCGGAAGCGCCGGGGACGGCGGGAGCACCGGCGGCACCGTACGGCGCCCGCCGGTGGTGCCGCTGTTCGTCGCCGGGTTCGTCGCGGCCGTGGCGGCGCGGAGCCTGGGCGCGGTGCCGCCCGAGATCATCCAGGTGGTTCCCGGCCTCACGGCGGCACTGCTCGCCGCCGCGCTCTTCGCCCTGGGGACCGGTGTGGACCTGAGAAAGCTCGCGCGGGGCGGGCGATCGCTGCTCCTGGGCGGGATCGCCACGGCCATCATCGGCGGGATCTCACTGTTCGGGGTGCTGGTCATTGGCTGATCTTTAAGTGGACGTCTCCTCCCAACCGCCGTAACGTGCTCTTTTTGGGGAAGACGGTGTCGTTTACATCGTTCCAAAAGCCCGCAATGATGTACGACCTCGGACAAGGAGACAGAACCAGCTCATGCGTACCACCCGACAGTCCCTCTCCAGTGTGCTCCGCCCCTCGGACGAGGTGGCCGAAGCGCTGGAGAGGGGTGCCCCGATCGTGGCGCTTGAGTCCACGATCATCTCTCACGGCCTGCCCCAGCCCCGCAACCTCGAGGTCGCGGTGGAGCTGGAGCGGATCGTCAGGGAGACCGGGGCGGTGCCCGCGACGATCGCGGTGCTGGACGGCGTGGCGCGCATCGGCCTCGACAAGAGCGAGCTGGAGCGCGTCGCCGGTGAGCCGGGGCTTCGCAAGCTGGGCTTTCGCGACCTGCCCGCCGCCGCCGCGCTCGGGGCGAGCGGGGCGACGACGGTCTCGGCCACCTCGTTCCTCGCCGCCGGGGCGGGCATCCGGGTCTTCGCCACCGGCGGTCTCGGCGGCGTGCACCGGGGGTGGACCGAGAGCCAGGACGAGTCGGCCGACCTCGACATGCTGAGCCGGACCCGCATCACCGTGGTCTGCGCGGGTGTGAAGTCGATCCTGGACGTTCCGGCCACCCTGCAGCGGCTGGAGACGCGCGGCGTCACGATCGCGGGGTTGCGCACCGACGAGTTCCCCGGCTTCTACCTGCACTCCTCGGGCGAGCCGATCGACTGGCGCATCGAGACCCCCGACGAGGCCGCGGGCATCATGCGGGCCCAGGACGCGCTCGGCGGCCCGCAGACCGCGCTCATCGTCGCCAATCCGGTGACGCTGTCCGAGCAGCTCGACCCCGAACTGCACGACCGGGTCCTCGCCGAGGCCCTCGCCGAGGCGGAGGAGCGGCGGATCACCGGTCAGGCCATCACCCCCTTCCTCCTGGGCTACCTGGTGCGCGGCACCGACGGCGCCTCTCTGGAGGCGAACCTGGCCGCGGTGCGGGGCAACGCCCGTGTCGCCGGGCAGATCGCGGCCTCCTGGAGCCGGGGAGGCTGAGGGCGCCGTGGCCGGAACGGGTCTGCTGGTCATCGGCGACGTGGTGACCGACGTCGTCGCGCTTCACGGCGGGTCCGCCAGGAGCGGTCTCGCCGTCGGGACGGACACCGCCGCCGACATCGTGCTGCGTCCCGGCGGCTCCGGGGCCAACACGGCCTCCTGGGCCGCCTGGCTGGGCGCCGACGCGCGGATCCTGACCCGGGCCGGCTTCGACACCGCCGACTGGCACGCCGCCGAGCTGCGGCGGTTCGGGGTGCGGCCACACCTGCGAGTCGATCCCGACCGGCCCACCGCGGTGGTGATCGCCATGGTGGACGTGACCGGGGAGCGTTCCATGCTCACCAACCGGGGCGCGGGGGGGCACATCGGCACGGGCGACTGGGACGAGACCCTGCTCGACGGTGTGGGCCACCTCCACCTGTCCGGATACACGTTGTTCGCCGAGCCCGGACTCCACCTTTCCCGGCTCGCGATGGCCGAGGCGTCCCTGCGCGGGGTCTCGATCAGCGTGGACCCGGCCTCGACCGGTTTCCTGCGCTCGTTCGGCGTGGAGCGGTTCGTCCAGGAGACCCTCCCCGCCCAGCTGGTCATCCCCAACCTGGACGAGGCGCTGTTGCTCACCGGCGAGACGACCGCCGAGAGGGCGGCGGAGAGCCTGAGCCTGCGCTACGGTGCCGCGGCGGTGAAGCTGGGATCCCGCGGCGCGCTGATGGCCAGGGAAGGAAAGTTGGCCGCTCGGGTTCCCGCGCTCACCACCGAGGTGGTTGACTCCATTGGAGCGGGGGACGCGTTCGCCGCCGGGCTGCTGACGGCCCTGCTGAGCGGGGCCACCGACGAGGTCGCGCTGGACGCGGGACGCCGTGCGGGGGCGGAGGCCGTGACGGTTCTGGGTGGCCGCCCACGCGTCCTTCCGTCTGATTTGGGTACCAGGGAGCTTTACCCTCTTAATGCCAATTGATAGCTTGCGGCGTAAGCTGCACCATTAGCCACACGCGTCACTTTGGGGAGGTTACGGTCCGCCGATGGATGCCGAGTCATCGATCTGCCTGAGTGATCTGGTCCCGGCCCTGCGCTGGAGCCGTCCCCAGCAGGTCGCCGAAGCCCTCGCCGACCCCCGGCTGCCCGCCGGCTGGTGGTCGTCGGTCACCCTGCCCAAGGCCCTCGGCGCCGCGGGGATCGACTGGGTTTGCGACAGGCTGGCCCGGCTCTCGCTGTCACGCTGGGATCATCTGCCGTTGAGCGACGTGCTGCCCGCGCTGCACGTGCACACGGTCGATCCCACCCTGCCCGACTGGCCGGAGCCCGCGCGCTCGGCCATCGCCGGCCTGGGCGGCTGGAACCGCCTGCGCCGCCTGACCGCGGGAGACCTGAGCGCGCCCGCGACGCCTTCCCCGGAGATCGTGGTCACCGCCGTCTTCCGCGAGGTGCTCAGCCACATCCCCGGCCTCGTCGAGCAGGCCGCGCCGGCCGCCGGCCGCGACCAGACCCCGCTCCGGGAGCAGGACCAGGACCCGGCGCAGACACCCGCGCCGCGGATTCCCGCCCAGCCGTCGGCGCCGCAGGCGCCGGTTCCCGAGCCCGCGGCCACAGAACCGGCGGCCCCGGAACCGGCCGCTCCCGCGGTCAACCTCAACGACTACCCGCTGGTGCGCCTGGTCGACAACATGTTCCGCGACTGGAGCCCTCTGGAGCGCGCGGTCGCCGTGGAACGGCTCTTCGCGGTCGACCCGATCAGCCTGCGCGCGCTCGCGCACAAGCTGAACGCCGACCGCGACGCGCTCTCGGCGGCCCAGCGCGCCGCCGAGGAACGCATCCTGCTCTGGCTGCGCTCCCCGGAGTCCGCCCCGCTCACCGGGCACATGTTCGGGCTGACCGAGTGGCTCGGCGCCGCCGCCACCAAGGACCAGCTCATCGGCGCCGACCCCGCGCACCCGATCGAGGTCCCGACCCTGCGGACCCCGCTGTGGAGGGTGCTCGTCACGCTCATGCCGGACCGGCGGCTCCAGGACGACTGGCTCGTCGTGGGCGACCTGGGCGGCCTGCGCGAGCGGACCCGCAAGCTCCTGTCGAACAAGCCGATCGACAGCGACTCGCTCAGGCTCATGGAGCACCAGCTCGGCATCCGTGCCCACTCGGCCCAGCCCTGGCTGGACGCCCTCGCCGCCGCGAGCACCGCGCAGGAGGCGGCCTCCCAGGAGGGTGCCTCCGAGGAGGTCAGGCAGCTGCCGCGCCGCACCCCGGGGGCGAACGGCCACCACCGCGGCGGGCAGCCGATCCCGCAGGTGAGCACCGGCGCCATCGACCCTCGCGCGGCCCTGGCCACACTGTCGGCCCTGGCGGGCGGAAACTCCAGACCACACCTGATCACCAGCCGACGGGCTCCGCTCCACTCGCCCGCGAGCCCTTCGTCCGACCCGGGCCGCTGGCAGCGCATCGAGGTGACGAGCGACCACCTGCGGGGCGGCCCGGTGGCCGTGCCCGAGGGATACGCCACCCGGCTGGGCATGCGTCCCGGCACGCTGCTGTCGGTCACCGGTCCCGGCGACAACGCGGTGGTCCTGGTCTGGCGGGACCACCCTGTCTTCGACTCGCTGCAGCCCGTCCTGATGCGTCTGAACGCCCGTCCCGGCGACCAGGTCTACGTCACCGTCGACGGCTACCGCCTGGAGGCCCAGCTCCCCGCCTGAACCCCGCGCCTCCCCTGGAAACCCCGGCCTCGGGAAGGGGTCTCAGGGGAGGTGGATCAGGGCTTTCCCCGCACTTCCAGACCGGCCCCACTCCCAGACATCATCGTCCGGACGCGGAACCGCACGACCTTTCCCTGCCGCTCTTCTTCGGCGCTATGCTTTGGGACTCAAGCGACGTGGCGACACCACTGTGACCCGTTTTGGCAAACGGGCTCTCATTGGCGTTGATTTCTGCGGATTTTTGTCAAGAAATTGTCATTGTTTCCCTAACAGCGGGAGTCCGTATAGCTCTCTCCCTCCATTGCCTTGTGAGGTGTTCCCTAGGAGGCGGACGGGGACGGCGGGCGACCGGGTCGCGCCGGGGCGCCCGGGATCAGAGAGCGACTTCGAACTAGCCGATGAGAAAATTCGCCCGTGTCTGGCTGGGGATGACGTTCTCGACCGTGGGGTCACGAGCCGTGAGTGTCGCCTATCCCCTCCTGGCATTGGCCCTGACCGGTTCTCCGGTACAGGCGGGCTGGACCAGTTTCGCGCTGACCTTCCCGATTCTGGTCTTCTACATACCGGCGGGCGTCCTGGCGGACCGGGTGAACCCGCGCTCGCTCATGCTCCTCACCGAGACCCTGCGCGGGTTGATCGTTCTCACCGTGTTCCTCGCCCTCGTCCTGGACCGCCCGTCGCTGGCGCACCTCCTGGTGGCGGCCTTCCTTGAGGGCACGCTGTGGGTGCTCTACTCGCTGGCGGAGACGGCGCTGATCTCGTCTCTCGTCCCGAAGGACCGGATCTCCCTCGTGATGGCGAGGAGTGAGACGATCTCGCACATCGCGGTGCTGGCGGGCAGGCCACTCGGGGGATGGCTCTTCGGGGTCATGCACGCGATGTCCTTCGTGGTGAACGCGGCACTGTTCTTCCTCGCCCTCCTCTCCCCCCTGAGCGTGGCGGCCGACAGGACGGAGCCCGGGAAAGGCCCGCCAAGGCTGCGTGTGCTGCGCGAGATAGCCGACGGGGTGCGAAGCCTGGCGGGACGGCACCTGCTGCGGGAGATAGCCGACGGTTTCCACGAACTGTCCAGGCACCGGTTCCTCCGCAGGGCGATGGCGGTGACCACGGTCACCAACCTGATGGTCAACGCGCTCATCATGATCTTCATCGCGGGATCCGCGAACCTGCCCTCGCACCAGGTCGGCCTGGTCCTCGCCGCCGGAGGGCTGGGCGGTGTGGCGGGGTCGGCCCTCGCCCCCTATCTCAGACTCGAACCGAGGAACTTCACGCTCTTCGCCCAGCTGTGGATATGGGTGCTGGCGCTCTTCGTCGCGGCGTACGGGGAGGGGCCGCTCTTCTTCGGGCTCGCGATACTACTGACCGGCTGCACCGGAGCGCTCAGCAACGTGGCCATCAGGACCTTCGAGGTCGACACCGTCGACAAGGGCAAGCTCGGGCGGGTGATGAGCGTGCATCGGCTCGTCGCGCACGGCGCCGTGTGCGTCGCCGCCCCGCTCGGCGGAATCCTGGTCGCCGCGTTCGGCGTCCGCAGGGCGGCCGTCATCCTGACCGCCCTGATGTTCACCGTCGCGACGGGGGTGACGTTCGCGTCACTGTGGCGCCTCCACACCCGGCTCGGTCTCGCGGGGACGGCCAGGAGGGTGAGGGCGACCGGTGCCCACGTGGCCGCGCGGGCGCTCATGACGTGGCGAGAAGCCGATCCGCCTCGGCCGCGAGATGCGCAGGCAGGCTGGGCGCTCTCGCCGCCCTCGCCCGCAGCGCCAGATCGGCCGCCGACGCGGCGTCACCGGCCAGGGCGTGGACGCGGGCGACGTACAGCAGCGCCGGACCGTGATCTCCCGCCTCGGCCGGCACCGCCCTGACCTCCCGTTCCGCCTCGGGAAAGCGTCCCAGGAGGGCCAGCGCGAGGGCGTGGGCGGCCCTGGTGGAGGGCCACTGCAGCGGCCTGACCCTGTCGAGGTCGCGGAGCGCGGCCTCGGCCTGGCCGAGGCCGGCGAGGATCTCGCCGCGGGCGCGCAACGCCTCGGCGAGGTTCCCCTCCCTGCCCAGGACGTCGTTGAGGACGTCGCGCGCCGCGTCGGGATGGCCGTCGTACCAGAGCGCCCAGGCGAGCTCGGTCTGGATGTTCGTGTCGTCGGGCACACGGCCTATCGCCGAGTACAACTCCCGCACCGCGGCCGAGGTGCGCCCCTGGGCGAGCCGCAGCCTGCCGATCCCGGCGAGAAGCCCGCCGACCGCCGAGGTCGCCCCCAGCGACTCGAAGAGGACCGCGGCGGTGCGGTAGTGGGAGATCGCCTTCTCGAAGTCCTCCCGCCGGTGCGCGACGTTACCGAGGAAGGACTCGATCTCCGCCCGCGACCTGGTGTTGTCACCGCAGCGCTCCAGGGCCTCCTCCGCCTGCTTGGCGGCCAGCGCGAACTCCCCGTCGCGGAAGGAGAGTTCGGCGGCGCGCAGGTAGTCGTCGGGGAACGACCCGCTCTCGGCCCGTACGACGAGATGGTCGTTCTGGAGGATGGGCTGGATGAGACGCTCGTGCGAGAGCTCACACCACCGCGTACCCGCCTTGATGTCCTCGCGCAGGATGTGGCGGTCGACCAGCGCCCTGACCAGCGCGTTCGGCATGCCGGCGGTGACGGTCTCCCCCTGGTAGACGATCTCGCGGGTGCCGAGCTCGGTGATGAAACAGCGGCGCAGCCAGCTCCTGAGCCCGGCGGCGTCGTCCCCGAAGTGGTCGTGGGCCACCTCGGAGATCATCCGCTCGGAGAAGTCGGTGAGCGAGCGGTCGGCGTTGGCGAACCTGCGGACGTGGTCGGCGGAGATGACCCGCACCTCCTCGGGCAGGGAGCGCCACATGGCCGAGCACACGACCTGCAGCTGGACGGGCTCGACCACCTTGGCGTCGGCGACGACCTCCTCCCCGAGCGCCCTGCCGACCCTGATCATGCGCAGGTCGTCCACCAGGCTCCGTGCCGCGCCGGGGGCGAAGGAGCGGCCCGTCCCCTCAAGAGGCCTCTCGGTCGCCAGGACCGCGGCGGCCGTGTCGAGGGCGGACAGCGAGAAGCGGCTTCTGGCCATGCCCGCCAGTTTCGGCTCGTGGGGAAGGATCGCGGCGAGGTGGTCCTCCCTGATCGAGACGAGAAGGCGCAGGTTCGGGTCGTCGTCCAGCGCCTCGACGAGCTGGCCGATGAACCACTCCCGGTACGGCTGGCGGTGGGCGAACCCACCGAAGAGCTCCTCGGCCTGGTCGATCACGGCCAGGGTGAGAACCGGATCGCCGTACGGATCCTGGCGGGGCGGGCGCCGGCCCAGGAACTCGCGGATCGTCAGCCCCGCCAGCCGGGTGGGCGTCTCCAGCGGGGACCACGACGACAGCAGCGCGAACACGTGCGGGTTGTGCCGCGAGAGCGCGGCGGAGGGGAAGGGCGAGCCGTGCGAGACCCGTCCTATCGGCAGGACGTCGGTCCTGCCCGCGTCCAGCAGCGGGAGCACCCCGGCCTGGATCAGCGAGGTCTTGCCCACGCCGGACGGCCCGTACAGCACGGTCAGGCGCCCGGCCTGCCACAGGTCGGAGACCTCGCGGGCCTCCCTGTCGCGGCCGAAGAACTTGGGGCCGTCCTCACGGCGAAAGGCCCGCAGGCCGACGTACGGCCGGCGGTCGGCGTCGGGCCGGTCGCGGTCGGGGGTCACCTCGGAGGTCACGGCATCGGTCCCATCCGTCGGCGTAGCTCATGGCAGAACTCCTCCGCCGTCCCCCAGAAGATGGAGATCCGCCAGTCTTCGTAGTATCTGGCCAGCTGGCGCTGGACCTCCAGCACGTCCGCCTTCGTGCTGGCGAGCGAGGGGGCGAGCTGGACGCTCACGTGCCTGCGGCGGTTGATCCCGGGAACGGCTTTCAACAGCCCGTGGAAAAGCACGCGAAACGTCCAGTCCTGCAGGCTGTAGCCGATGAACAGCAGGGGTCTTCTGGTCAGCGCCGCGAGAATGGAGGTGGGCAGCATTCGCTGGCCGCCCGCGACACCGTCCACCGCGAGGTTGGTGAGAAACTCCAGATAGTCGTCCTCGGCAAGCACGAGCGACGCCGGATCCCGCAGATTGCCGTGCAGGTGATAGATGAGCGGAGCCTCAGGTTTGGGATTCCAGCCTGCCTCACTACTGAACAGATCCTCCGCGTAGGCGAGCCCTTTGTTCCATGGACATACGGCCACATTCGGACTTTTCCCCACCGCTTCGAGCGAGCGCAGGATGAAGTCGTCATAGTTTGTCGTCAGATATACCGGAAGCGGGAAGCTCGCCAGCAGGGCGTGCGGCTCAAGTGGGTCGAGGAAGTCGGGAGCTCCCCCGGCGTCGAGTTCGTCGCAGATCCGCCTCTTCACATATACGGAATCCCCATATCTCATCACCGCGAACTGCGTCACCCGGGGAAGATCGTGATCGTCGGCGAAGGGATAGTCCCATCGGCGCGCCATGTCACGGCTCAGCGCCGTCCCCGTCGGCAGGGTGCCCACACACGCCCCCGACCCCAGGAAGGGTGTGCAGTCTCCGCTGTTCAGCTGGTCGAGCAGACGCTCCCACTCGGCCTCCCCCATGTCGTGCACGCAGGGCACCACCTCACGGACGGCAGGTCCAATCAGGTCATGGACTCGATGCCGTACGACTCTATTGGCATGGTCAATCCCCCCGGCGCGGGAAGGCACCCCTTGCGCCGCCGAGGCGGCCGGAGCGGACGAACGATTCACGATCACCTTTCTGCCGCGACCCGCGCGAAACGGCAAGGTGATTCCTCAGATCGAACTCGTGAATCCCGCCGCCGGCTCCGCCTTCTCCAGCAGCAACGGCTCCAGCATCCTGCGCAGCCAGGTCTCGTCGACCTCCGTGAGCCTCTCCAGGGAGAGGCCCTCAAGGTCGACGAGACCGCCCGACCTTGAATTGTCATCGCGCATGCGTGCTCCCTAATGACGTCGCATCCGGCCTGGTGGGCATCGACTTTTAGGACGCCCTAAAAGGGGGACCTGATACCACTCCCGAAAGTTTCCGGGGCCAGGCTTTTTCTCAATGTGATTCTGTAATACCCCACTCTTCGAATCAACCTTTAGGATGACCGTACGATCCCTTTGGCTAGAAAAAGGCGGTGGCCCGAGGTGGTGGAGCTTTCACACGCGGCGAACACGGTGCCCGAGCGGCAGCCCGAGATCTGGGAGAAGGTTCCGCCCCGCAACAGAAACTTCACCGGGCGCGACGACATGCTCCTCAAGCTCCGCCAGGGCATCAGCACCGTCACCGCCGTCGTCCCCCAGCCCCAGGCGCTGCAGGGGTCGGGCGGTGTCGGCAAGACCCACCTGGCCATCGAGTACGCCCACCGCTACCGCTCGCACTACGACCTCGTCTGGTGGATCCCCTCCGACCAGCGCGTGCTGGTGCCGTCCGCGCTCGCGGCGATGGCACCCCACCTGGGCCTGCCGCCGGCGTCGGCCACCGGCGTCGAGGAGGCCGCCGAGGCGGTGCGCAGGACGCTGCAGAGCGGCACCCCCTACCGCCGCTGGCTACTGATCTTCGACAACGCCGAGGATCCGGGGCAGGTCCGGGAGCTCATCCCGCGCGGACCAGGGCACGTCCTGGTCACCTCGCGCAACCCCAAGTGGGAAGACCACTTCGAGACCCTCTACGTCGACGTCTTCACCCGCGAGGAGAGCGTGGCGTTCCTGAAGAAGCGCCTGCGCCGGGAGGTCCCCGACGACGACGCCTCGCGGCTCGCCGAGCAGCTCGGCGACCTTCCCCTCGCCCTGGAGCAGGCCGGCGCGCTGCAGTACGAGACCGGCATGTCGGTCGACGAATACCTGGAGCAGCTCGACGAGCACGCGAGCAGGCTGCTGGGGGCCAACAGGGCGCCGGGATACCCGATGTCGATGACGGTGGCCTGGAAGGTGTCGGTGTCGCTGCTGGAGGACCGCCTCCCCGAGGCGATCACGCTCCTGCGGTCCTGCGCCTTCTTCGGCCCCGAGCCCATCCCCCGCGACGTCTTCCGCAGGGGCAACAAGGCCGTCGCGCCCCGGCTCGGCAGGATCCTGGCCGACCCGATCCTGCTCGCCACGGCGCTGAGCGAGCTGAGACGCTTCGCACTGGCCAGGATCGAGCCCACCACCCGCACCATCCAGGTGCACCGGCTGGTCCAGGCGCTCCTGCGCGACGACCTGCCGAAGGAGGATCAGGCGGAGATCCGGCACGAGGTGCACGTGCTGCTCGCCGGCAGCGCCCCCAACGACCCCGACGAGAGCGCCAGGTGGCGCCGCTTCGAGGAACTGGTCGCCCACGTCACCCCCTCGGGCCTGGAGGAGTGCACCGATCCCGCCGCCAGGCGGTTCGCCCTCAACCTCACCCGTTACCTGTACGCGTCGGGCAACTACCAGTCGGCTCGCTCCTTCCTCGAGAGCTTCGTCAAGAGATGGACCGAGGTCAGCGGGGCGAGGCACCCTGATGTGCTCGTCGCGTACAAGCATCTGGGCAACGTGCTGCGCGGGCTCGGCCAGTACTCCGCGGCGTACGAGACCGACCACCGGACCCTCGACGACATGCGCGAGGTCCTCGGCCACGACCATGACGAGACACTCCTGACGACCAACGGCTACGGGGCGTCCTTGCGGGCGCGCGGCGACTTCATCGCCGCCAGGAGGCTGGACGAGGAGTCCCTGGCGGCCCACTCCGCCAGCCTCGGCCCCGGCCATCCCTCCACCCTGCGCGTGCTCAACAACCTGGCCCTCGACTACGCCCTCACCAGCGACTACACCCAGGCGCGGCGTCTGCACCAGGAGACGTATCTGGAGATGAGCGACGCGGGAGAGGGCATCGGCGGGACCGTCCTGCTGCTGTCGTGGAACGGCCTGGCCAGGGCCGTGCGACTCTGCGGCGACTACACCGAGGCGTGCGACCTGGGCGAGGAGGCCTACGCCTACGGCGTCCAGGAGCTGACGCTCGACCATCCCGCCACGCTGCTGACGGCAAAGGACCTGTCCATCGCCAAGCGGCGCTCGGGAGAGGTGGCCGAGGCGCTGGAGCTCGCGCGTGACACGCACACCCGCCTCCAGCGGCTCTTCGGGGACGACCACCCCGACACGATGGCCGCGGCGATCAACCTCTCCAACGCGCTGCGGACGGCCGGCGAGCTCGACGAGGCGTTCGCGACGGCGCAAAGGACGGTCGCCCTCTATCCCAGGGTGTTCGGCGAGGAGCACCCCTACAGCCTCGCCTGCGCCGGCAACCTGGCGATCCTGCATCGGTCGCGGGGCGACGTCGCGACGGCCAGGCGTCTGAACGAGAGGGTGACCCAGAGCCTGATCGCCAAGGTCGGCCAGGAGCACCACTATCCGCTGACGTGCGCCATCAGCCTCCAGAGCGATCTCGCGGCACTGGGAGAGATCACCCGGGCCTGCGAGCTCGGCGAGCAGACGCTCACCCGGCTGCGGGCGCTCTTCGGCGAGAGCCACTTCCTGAGCCTGTCCTGCGCCGCCAACCTCGTCCTCGACCTGAGGGCCGCGGGCGAGAAGGAGCGGGCCGAGCTCCTGTACGACGACACGATGCGACGCTACGAACGCCCGCTGGAGGCCAGCCATCCCGACGCCCTCCTCGCGAGCGAGGGCCGTCGCATCGACTGCGACTTCGACCCTCCGCCGATCTGACCGCCGCTCCGTCCCGCTCCAGCGGGGCGTCTGCGAACCTTGGTCCGGTTCCTCTTTCCTGCCGCGATTTCCCGGTCAGCGTTCGGTGTGGGGCCACCCGTTCGCCCGGAACCCGGGGTTGCGCCTCCTCCAGGCGTCGAGGTGGTGCTCCGCCTCGCGCAGGGCCTGGCTCTCGGCGGCGGCGTCGACCGGTTCCGCGGCGCACTCCTCCAGTGTCTTCCTCATGCGCGCCACGAACTCCTCCCCGCGTTCGTTCAGCCTCCCACTCGCCAGCAGCGTGCCGGTGACCGCGTAGGCGGCCCGCCTCCAGCGGGCGAGTTCCACGCGCGCCCGGAACGCCTCGGCGTCCCGCTCGAAGTGGTGCTGCCTGCGCCAGAACTCCGCCACCCCGAGATAGGCGTAGGAGCCCTGCAGCAGGCCGTAGACGGGGCGCGGATCGTCCCGCCAGGGCGCGTAGTGGCGGGAGCCGTCGTCCGGCAGGGTCAGCGGGATCGCCTCGGTCAGCGCCGTGAGCTTCGCGTGCTGGATCTCGTGGGCGAACGTGGCGGCGAGTCCCACCCCGTGCCGCGGGTCCGACATGGCGACGGTTCCGAACGTCTCCCGCGAGGAGGCGCTGTTCTGTCCCCGTTCCGGAGCCTTGACGGGGGTGAGCACCGACACGGTGAGCCGCACCTCCTCCGCCACGGTCGCGTGGTGGGCGGTCAGGACCCGCCAGGCCTCGTCCAGACGCGTCCCCCACGCGCGCAGCCGCCCGGGATCCAGCCGCGGCTCCGCGACCTCCTCCTCGGCCCACCGGTACGGGTCGAGGTCGTCGACGACCAGCTCGAATCCCGGGGTCACCCGCAGCCCGCGCAGCGCCTGCCAGCCGGGCCGGTCACCGCTGGGACGGACGCGGACCGTCAGGCCGGCGGCGTCGAGTTCGGCGCCGTCGGCGTCCGGTCTCACCGTGACGTCGACCACCTCTTCCGCCCCCTCAGGGAGGGTGAGGCGCCCCAGCGACGGCAGCATGATCGCGCCATCGCGGACGGGAAGCCGGACCCGGCAGGCGATGCGGGCCCGCAGCGCGGCCACCACGGCCGGCGCGCCCAGCTGCGCGGGATCGTCGGGCGTGCCGCTGCCGCTCCTCAGGGACCGGTAGGTCCGCCCCGCCCACGCCCCGACCGCCGGGTAGCGCAGCACGCGCTCGACCTCCTCGCCCGCCACCCCCTCCAGGTCCGCCAGGAGGTCGTAGGCGCGCGCCGCCAGGGCGGCGCCGGGATGCCCCGCCGAGCACGCCTCTGTCACGACCCCGCGTATCAGCAGCCTGTTCTTGAGGCGCTGGAACGCGCTCAGCTCGGCCACGGCGCCGGCGCCTCCCTCACCGGCCGCCAGCGCGAGAACCGTCGCGTCGGACACTTCCTGCGCACCGAGCCTCATCGACTTCCCTTCAGCCGGGCGACGTCTCTGGCGAAACCTGTACGGATGTGGGTGATCAACCGGTAGAGGTCCGGGCAGTAGACCGAGGGTCCCTTGAAACCGGTGGCCTCGCTGTATCTGTGCGCGTACAACCCTCCGCCGCAGACCGAACGCAGGTCGCAGGCGAGGCAGACGGGGGCGAGCGCGAGCTCGCCGATCTGCCGGGCGGCGACGGCCGGATGCCTGAGCGCGGCGTCGAAGGAGTCGCGCAGCAGATGCAGCCGGGTCGCGGCCGCTCCGTGGTAGCTGGACTTCAGGATGTCCGACTGCTCGATGCTGCCGTCGGTCTCCACCACGGCCATCCTGGCGGGTGAGAGTCCCACCGTCTCGCTGCGCGAGGCGCCTCCCGTCAGCAGGCGCATGATCTCGCGGAACAGCCGGATCTCCGTCTGGTCGGCGACCGAGCCGTACCAGCGGTCGAAGATCGGGATGAGCCAGTCGGCGTACGGCGTCGCCTCGGCGTCCGGGAGGCGGTACGGCGGCGGGGTGGACCAGTTGCCGTGCGGGAGCAGGAAGTCGACGGCCGGCGGATCGAAGGCGAGGAGCGCCTCGTAGGTCGTCAGCGGGTCGTTGCGGACGTCGACGGTGCACAGCAGGCCGCTGAAGAGGTGATGGAACGGGCCCGCGGTCAGCCTGCGGAGCGCGTCCGCGACGATCGCGTGACTCCCCCTGCCGTCCGCGTAGCGCCTGTGCCGGTCGTGGCCCTCGGCATAGCCGTCCATGCTCACCCCGACGCGGATCTCCAGGCTGTCGAAGAGCCTCAGATAGGTCTCGTCCAGGCGCAGCCCGTTGGTCTGCACGGCGACGCGGACGCGGGTCCCGACGTCGGCGGCGGCACCCCTGATGGTGCGCACGGCGTAGGAGATGAGATCGGGCCCGGCCAGCAAGGGCTCTCCCCCGTGCAGGATGACCTCGACCTCGGCCAGTTCGTGGGCGAGCGCGTGCTCGGCGACGCGTCTCGCCGTGCAGTCGACGATCGCCTTCGACATGCGCCGCGGCTGAGCTTTCCAGGAGGAGTCGGCCATCTCGTAGATGTAGCAATATTCGCAGGCGAGATCGCACCTGCTGTGGATCTTCAGGATGAACTGCCGGAAAGCCGCCGGGCGCCACCCCGAGTCCAGCAATCCTTCGACATCGAGCGTCGCGGGGAACACGCTTCGAGGCAGGGGGATTATGGGGTCAGGTTTCTCAGGCAAACGTGGCACACCTCTCTTGCGCCATTCCCTATCTGGCATGACTTTGCCCCAATAGTCAAGTTTCAGCCCCGCGAATTCTTACCCCTTCACCGACATGATCATTGGTTTTTCCCTCAACCTGGAACGGCGGCCGACCATCATCTATCGTGTAGACATCTTTCGGGCGTCACATAACGTGCTCGGCAGGGGGGTTGATCAGCGATGCGCGAGTGGCCGTCAACTCTCGATATCGGAGGGCTGATGGCCGACGGCTGGCGGCCGACTCCGTTCCGGCAGTTCATCGTGAAGATCCACAGCAGGTGTGATCTCGCCTGCGAATATTGCTACATGTACGAAATGGCCGACTCCTCCTGGCGGACTCGACCGAAACAAATGTCACGGGAGACCTTCGCCGCCACGGCCGCGAGAATCGCCCAGCACGCCCACCGCCACGACCTGGCCGACATAGAGCTCATCCTGCACGGGGGCGAGCCCCTGCTCGCCGGCCGTGAGGCGATCCGCGAGCTCGTCACGCTGGTCCGTTCGGCGGTCGGCCCCGCCACCAGGACCACCGTCGGCCTGCAGACCAACGCCACCCTGCTCGACCTCCGCTACCTCCGTCTCTTCGACGAGCTGGGCGTCCGGGTCGGGGTGAGCCTCGACGGCGACAAGACGATGCACGACCGCGGCCGCCGCCGCGCCGACGGCAGGGGAAGCCACGCCGACGTCCTGCGCGCCCTCGGCCTGCTGGGTTCGGCTGACTTCAGGCATCTCTTCAGCGGCCTGCTGTGCACCGTCGACCTCAGGAACGACCCGATCGGAGCCTACGAGGCGCTTCTCGCCTTCGATCCGCCGGCCGTCGACTTCCTGCTCCCGCACGGCAACTGGTCCGCGCCCCCTCCCGGCCGGACCCCGGACACCGGGGCGACGCCGTACGCCGACTGGCTCATCCCGATCTTCGACCGCTGGTACGCCGCGCCGCGCCGCCCCACCTGGGTCAGGACGTTCAACGAGATCATCCACGGGCTGCTCGGCGGCTCGTCGTCGAGCGAGCAGATAGGCCTGGCCCCCGCCGCGATGGTCGTCGTGGAGACCGACGGCGGAATCGAGCAGTCGGACGCCCTGAAGTCGGCCTACCGGGGAGCACCGGAAACCGGTCTGCACGTGGCACGCGACTCCTTCGACGATGTCCTGCTCCTGCCCTCGATCGCCGCCCGCCAGATCGGTGAGCTCGCCCTCTCCCCGGCCTGCCGGGCGTGCCCGGTCTCCCGGGTCTGCGGAGGAGGCCACTACGCCCACCGCTACCGCTCCGGCCACGGTTTCGCCAACCCCTCCGTTTACTCCCCCGACCTCCTCCGCCTCATCGGGCACATCAAGGGAACGGTCGAAGCCGATCTGTCGGCCCGATCGAAAGGGCACAGGAAGGGAACGATGAACCTACGTGAGCACCGGATCGCGGCCGGGACGTTCTCGGAACTCGCCGGCGGCGGCGGGGGCACCACCGCGGTCGCCGAGCTGTCCGCCGCACAGCACAGCAAACACATCCTGCTCGTACGCGGGGTGCTGGAAACCGCGCGGAAGAGCGGCCATCCCGACGCCGCCGCCACCCGCCGCGCCTACGATCTGCTCGCCACCGTTCAGCATCGCTACCCCGACGTCGTCAACGCGGTCCTCCGCCACCCGTCGGTGGGCGCCTGGGCACGCCGTACGGTCAAGTTACTCGACGCCGGCGACCGGAACGCGGCTCCAGGACAACTCGCGGCGCTCGCCGCCGCCGCGGCGATCCGTTCCGGCACCGCCTGTGAGATCGACGTACCCGCGGTGGAGGGGGTGGTCACGCTGCCGTCCCTGGGACAGGCGATTCTGTCGCCGACCGTCTCGGTGGCCACGGAGACGGTCGGCGACAGAATCGCCTG
>Ga0233385_1000514_pt1 | contig 19367 bp, 15 predicted proteins | sample ElkDunMinimDraft_16_FD_191543 | JGI IMG/M metagenome (GOLD analysis project Ga0233385, IMG submission 191543) | Fecal eukaryotic communites from dung pellets of Tule Elk in California, USA - Elk Dung G36 | ecosystem: Host-associated > Mammals > Digestive system > Large intestine > Fecal | place...
TCGGCGAAGGTGAGGAGAAGCTCGCCGCTGTTCGAGCCTTGTTCAGCGACGCCTCCAGGCACGATCGCCAGTGTATCGGCGTCGCGGCCGAGCAGCTTGCTGGCGGCTGCACGGATTGCCGCGCCGAGGGCCGGCGCAGTGCTCTCGGCTACCTTCCAGGCGACATAGGTGCCGCGGCTTGCCGTGGTGGAGCCGGACTCCGGCGTGCGGCCGGTGTCGCCGGTGATTGGGCGTACGTCGTCGCGGCCGCAGCCCAGCGCCATGGCGACCGCGCCCTTGATGGAGATGAGCAGGCCCTGGCCCATCTCGTCCAGCCCATAGAGCGCTTCGATGGCGCCGTCGTGCGCCAGCCTCAATGCGCCGCCTGCCGGGTCGGGCGGCAGCGTGCCCAGCCCGTTGCCCTGGTAGTTCATGGCCATGCCAGTGCCGACCACCTCGGAGCCGTCCTCGGACAAGCCCCGGGGCAGCTGCCAGATCGGATCGGTCTCGGCTGCCTGCAGCATCTCGAACAGCCGTTCAGAGGGCGCGACTGCCTGACCGAAATAGCCACGCGAACCTGGCTGACGCAGGTTGCGGCGGCGGATTTCGAAATGATCGATGCCGGCCGCCTGCGCGAGCCTGTCCATCTGGCATTCGACGGCATAGGCCATCTGGTTGGCGCCGAAGCCGCGGAATGCACCGCAGACGCCGTTGTTGGTGTAGGCGAGCCTGCCCTGCGAACGCACGTTCGGCACGGCATAGGGACCGCAGGCGTGCTCCAGCGCCGTTTCCAGGACGCCGGGCCCAAGCGATGCATAGGCACCCGCGTCGGCCACGACATTCACCTCCTGAGCGACCAGCACGCCATCCGCATCGCAGGCGGTGCGCATGCGAATGCGCATGGGGTTGCGCTTCGTGCCGGCAATGACAGATTCCGCGCGATCGAGCTGGATCCGCACAGGCCGTCCGGTCTTCAGCGCGAGCAGGGCGAGTGCTGGCTGCACCGTGAGTTCGTCCTTGCCGCCGAAGGCACCGCCCGTGGGGCTGGTCACAACCCTGATCCTGTCCTCGGGCAGGCCGAGAATGCGGGAAAGCTGAAGTCGGTCACGGCCGCCGTGCTGTCCGCCGGCGCAGACGAGCAGCGTCCCGTCCGGCTCGAGCCTTGCGAAGCCGCCCTCGGTTTCCATAAAACCGTGCATCTGGCGCGGGGTCACATAGGTCGCTTCGACGACATGGGCTGCCCGCGCGAGGTTGTCCTCGATGCTTCCCCGGCCGAATTCGACCAGGCACTGCAGATTGCCGGAAGCGTGGACCGGCTCGGCGCCACCGAGAAGTGCCGCCTCGGCGTTATCGACAGTGGGAAGAGGCGCATAGCGGACGTCGATCAGGCCGAGCGCGCGTGCCGCGGTTTCGGTGTCGATTGCGGCGACGGCGGCGACTGCATCGCCAGCATAGCGCACCTTGTCGAAGCAGAGCGCCGGCTGGTCCTGCACCATTATCCCGAAGGCGTTCGAACCGGCGATGTCGCGATGCGTGACGACCGCGGCAACGCCGGGCAAGGCATCGGCGGCGGTTGTATCGATGGAAAGGATGCGCGCATGTGGGACGCCGGCGCGCAGGATGCGTGCAACCAGCATACCGGGCTCGCGGCGGTCGGTGAGATATTCCAGTCGGCCAGCAATCTTGGCGGGTCCGTCCGGCCGCATGTGCCAGCGTGTCCCGGCACTTGCGCGCGAAAGGCGGATTTCGCCTGGGAGTTGGTCCACATGCGCACGGGCTGGCGTACGGCGAGGGGTTGGCTTTCGCCCCGGAAGATCGCCGCCCAGCTCGTGGATGAACGCGTTCGCCGCAGCCAAGCGTCGGTAGCGGCCGGAGCGAAAGGCGTCGTCTGGCGCGGCGATTTCCTCAAGCAGTGCCGCATGCAATGCGCGCCAGTCAATTTCGCCGAAATGCGCGCCCACAAGCATGGACTCGGCGTTGGAAAGTCGTGCCGGGGGAACCACGCCGCTGCCAACGGCCAGGCGGGCCGAAACGACGCGCTCGTTCGCGCTGACGATGAACCCTGCCACGCCGATCATGCCCGGCGTAAAGGCGGCGCGGAGGCCGATCTTGCGCTGGACCCAGCGACCGTCGGACGCCGGCCGGGGAATCAGGATCGCTTCAACGATCCGGGATGCTTCGACCCGCTGCTCCAGCCATGCATGCAGCGGGAGGACGGCATCGCCGGCCGTTGTCCAGAAGGCGATTTCCGCGTCGAGCGCAAGCAGTGCCGGCAGCAGGCAACCTGTCCTGCCGGCGATGTTGCCGCCTATCGTCGCGAGATTGCGGACGGCCGGCCCGGCGGTGGCGCGAACCGCAGCATGAAGAAGCGGGAATGCGCGTGCGAGCGCCGTATCGCGTTCCAGCATGCCGAGCGTGGTCAGGGCGCCGATGCGGGTCTTCTCCGCACCGATGGAGACGCCGCGCAAATCCGCGATGCCGTCGAGGTCGACCATGATCCGGGGTTGCGGCACTCCCTTCGCCCAGTCGAGCTGAAGCGCGGTGCCGCCAGCGACTGCCCGCACGTCGGGATCGGCCGTCAGCGCCAGCGCCTCGCTGACCGTCGCCGGGCGCAACAGGCGGGGTGTCTGCGACGTTACGGTCATGCGGCTCCCGCAGTGGTTCCGAACCGAATGCCCTTCTCCTTCAGCCAGCGACGGTAGGCGATGGAGGAGGAATCGGCCCGCGTCGGTATCTCCGCGCGGGGCTCGAGGGGCAGGAGAAGCGGGCGCTGGTTCTCCACGATGATGCGGTCCTGCAGGAAGATCACCTGCTCGAAGTTGAGCAGCGCCGTGTGGGTCGAGGCCTTGTCCACCAGATACATGACCGGCTGGGCGCGGCAGAGATCCTCCTCCATCGGCTGGATGAAGAGAGCGATGGCGTCGAGTCTGTCGGGCGCGGTCGGGCAGACCCTGTAGAGCATGACAACAAAGGGGCTGGGCACGCGGTAGGTCAGGTGGACGAAGTCGCCGCTGGATTCCGAGGCGGCGATGCGGGGCTGGAAGAAGGTGCAGTTCGTGGCCCAGACCTCGTCCACGTCGCGGCGGATCTCGCTGAGGTAATGCGGCACCTCCGTGTGCGGTTCGGCCCCCAATATGTCGGTGTGGACGAACGGGAAATGCGCCATGTCGAGGAAGTTCTCGACGACTCGCAGACCGGAGGCCCGCATCTTGACCCAGCCGCACGGCACGAACCGCCGGTCGTCTTCGGATGCCTCGGCTATGTCGAATATGTCCCGGTTGGGGTGGCCGAGCGTCGTCCAGATGCAGCCGTAGCGCTCCTGGGCGGGGAGGGCAGGGCCGCGCGCGCCGTCATCCAGTATCTCGCGGACGATCGGAGTGCCGGCCTCGTCCCGCAGGAGTTCGATGTCCTGGCCGAGCAGCCGCGTCGTCACCGGCGAAGCGGCCAGGTCGGCGGACGTCTCGACGGCATACCACTCGTCGAGTGCGGCCCTGTCGGTGGTCTTCATGTGCGAAGCCTCCCTGTCACGATGCCTTCGTCCACTGCATCGTGCCTTGCGCATTCTGCGCGAGCCACGCTGCCCGCCGGGCGAAGAGGCCAGGCGCGACGCGGTGGATTTCCTTGATGATGTCGCCGAGGCTCGCTGTCTTCAGTTCGCCGTCCTCGACCAGGATCTTGCCGTCCACCATGGTCAGCGCGACATCGCCGCCGCGCACGGCATGGACGAGATTGTGGTGCAGGTTGAAATATGGGCCGTCGCCGAACACCGGCGTCATGCGGGGCGTGTCGGTGCGCACGGCGATGATGTCGGCCCGCTTGCCCGGTTCGATCGAGCCGATCTCGTGATCGAGGCCGATCGCCCGCGCGCCGGTGATCGTCGCCATCCTGAGCACTTCCCAGCTGTCCATCGCGGCGGCGTCGAGGTCCTTCAGCTTGCCGAGCAGCGAGGCGACCTTCATCTCCTCGAACATGTCGAAGTTGTTGTTCTCCTTCTCCCCGTCGGTGCCGATGCCGACCGGCACGCCCGCCGCCAGCATCTCGCCGACGCGGGCGATGCCGCTCGCAAGCTTCATGTTCGAGACGGGATTGTGGGCGACCGAAACAGGATATTTCGAGATCAGCTCGATCTCGCTGGAATCGAGCCAAACGCCATGCGCGATCATACAGCGCGGCGTCTCGAAGAAGCCGAGGTCGTGCAGCGCGAACATCGGCCGCTTGCCGTAGCGCTTCTGGAATTCGGCAAGCTCGATCTCGGCTTCGCTGCAATGGGTATGGAAACCGGTTGCGTGCTTCTTCGCCAGTTCGATGGCGCGCTGCTGGCCTGCCTCGTCGGCGTAGAACAGATGCTCCAGGCCGACCCATACATTGACCCTGCCGTCCGCCTTGCGATGCCAGGCTTCGAGCAGCGCCTCGTTCAGGTCGAGCGTGTCGAAATAGTCGTAGTCGGGGTGCTCGCCGACATAGGGCACGGCGACAAGCCGGTTGCCGATCGCCTCAGTCGCCTTGGCGCTGCCCTCCATGAAACGCCACATGTCGACGACGGTGGTGGTGCCGCCAAGCACCGATTCCGCATAGCAGAGCCAGGATGCGGCCTCTGCCTCGTGCGGCTGCAGCATGCGGTGCATGGGATTGATGTGCAGGGTAAGCCAGTCCCACACCGGCAGGTGCTCGGCCGTGCCGCGCAGGAAGCCGGAATGCGCATGGGCGTTGACGAGGCCTGGCATCAGCACGGCGTTGGGGAGCTTTTTCACCGGCGCTCCGGGGTGGGAGGCCAGCAGCACGGCGAGCGTGTCGACGGCGGCGATGCGTCCGTCTTCCACGAGCACCGCGCCATCGGGCAGCACCCTGTTGGCGGCGTCCATGGTCAGCAAGGTGTCTCCGGCGAGGATGAATGCTTCGGTCGACATCATTCCGGTCCTGTCATTGTGCATCCCGCAGAAAAAGCAAATCTCATGCCAGCTCTACCTGACATGCCCAGCGCAAAATCGGCGGCGCGCTCGCCGATCATCGTGGCCGGCGCGTGGGTGTTGCAGGTGGGAATGATGGGGATCACCGAGGCGTCCGCGATCATGAGCCCGTCCAGGCCATGCACGCTGAGCCGGCTGTCGACGGCGGCCTCGGCGTCTTCGCCCATGCGGCAGGTGCCGCAGGTGTGGAAGAAGGTCGAGCAGGCGTCACGGACGAACCCGACCGTTTCCCGGCGCGTCAGCCGCCGGTCGGGAGCGGCGAAACCGGCGAAGAGATGCGCATTGACCGGCGCGGCCGCCATTTCCATTACCGCCTCCACGGCCGTCGCCATGCCCTCGAGGTCTTCGGGCTCGGAAAGGAAGTTGGGCTGAATTTCCAGCGCGCCGCCGGGCTTGGCTTCGAGCAGCCTGAGGTAGCCGACGCTTTTCGACCGCATCAATCCCGCTCCGAACGAAAAGACATCCCCGGAGATGTCGTAGCGGGCGCGGATCGCCGGCTCGGCACTGTTGCCTTGCACCGGGAAGGCGTGAAGGTCGGCCTGCGGCAGGTCGGGTCGCGACTTCCAGTTGATCATGGAGCCGCCGCCGTTGCCGACCACCGGCCCGAGTGGCTGCTTGGCGCGGAAAACGCAGGCCTGCGCCAGGGGGTGGTCCTGCAGGTTCCGGCCGACGCCAGGGAGCGAGTGCACGACGGGGATGCCTAGCCTGGCGAGTCCGGCGGGATCGCCGATGCCGGAGAGCATCAGCAGGCGCGGCGTGTCGATCGCGCCGAGCGCGAGAATGACCCGTTCATGCGCTCGGGTTTCGCGGAGCTCGCCACCGACGATATGGCGCACCGCGACGCAGCGGCCGTTGTCGATGACGAGCGCCACTGCGAGCGAGTCGGTCAGGATCGTCAGCTTCGTCCTGTCGAGGATCGGCCAGAGGTAGCCGCGGGCGGAACTCCAGCGCCGGCCGCCTGATATGTTGAAGTTGGCGCGCGCCGCTCCTTCATTGTCCGGTCCGTTGGGATCGTCGATGACGGGAATGCCGAGCGAAGCCGCACCGTCGATCAGCGCCTGGGCGACGGGATGGATGTAAGGCTCCCGCCCGATGCGCAAGGGGCCGCCTGCACCTCGCCATTCGCTCTCTCCGTCTTCCCAATCTTCGCAGCGGCGGAAATAGGGCAGGCAGTCGGCGAAGCTCCAGCCTTTCGCGCCGGCAGCTTCCCATGTGTCGTAGTCGCTGGCATGGCCTCGGTACCACATCATCGCGTTGATCGCGCTGGAGCCGCCGAGCACGCGTCCGCGCGGGATGCCGATGGTGCGGCCGTTGACATGCGCGGTCGGCGCATAATCGTAACCCCAGTCATAAGTGCTTCGCCCGAGCGGCACCCATTGTGCGGGGTCGTCGATCGCGGCGACGCCAATTCCCGAGGAGCCGGCCTCGATGAGCAGCACGTCAGCGCCGGCGTCGACCAGCCGACGCGTGACCGCGCAGCCACCGGAACCCGAGCCGACCACGACATAGTCGTAGCCTGACTTCAGGGGCCGGGCAGGGGAGAGGGGATCGCGGAAAGACATCGCGGCTGTCGGTTTTGCTCGCTAGTTGTGTTCGCTGGGTCCCATGATGACGATGCCTTCCGTCGCTTCGACGTGGCGAACGAAGATGTATTTGTCCTCGCGTCCGTCCGAATGCTTCCGCCTGATGTCGGGCTGCACCGTGCCGGCGACCTTGGCGACAACGACATAAGGCGTGTCCGCCTTCAGCCCGGCCTCGCAATGGGCCTCGAACTCGTCCAGCGTGCGGGCCGTATAGGCGTTCTCGACGCCGGCGCCGCGCGCGATCGCCGCGATGTCGACGCGGCCGAAGGCGGTATGGGTGGGTGGCCCGCCGATCGACTGGTAGCATTCATTGTCCCAGACGACGACGAAGAGGTTCTTCGGCTGCTCGTTGCCAAGCGTGGCGAGGATGCCGAGGTTGAACATCATGCCGCCATCGGTATCGAGCGAGACGATCCGGCGGTGCGGCAGGCCGGCGGCCAGGCCGAAAGCCTGCGGCGTGACGCAGCCGAGCTGCTGCTGGAACATGCTTGCCTCGCGCACGTGCGGCGCGGCGTTGTACCACTCGTCGACCGATGCGCCGAGTGACAGGATGACCAGCTCGTCCTTGAGGCGCGAAGCCAGGACCTTCATGCAATCGTAGCGCTTCATCGTACGACGCTCCCGCCGAGCGCGACGGCCGAATGGTAGTAGGCGTTGTAGGACCAGTTGTAGGCGTCGACGATGGATTGCTCGATCTGGTCCTCCTCGCGCACCACCCTGTAGGGAATGCGCAGCGCGTTCAGCACCGGCTCCATGGTGATGCCGTGCGGGATCGCCCACCAGTTGTTCTCGCCGAGCTCTCCGCGATAGCTCATCAGCATGACGACGGGGATGCCCGCGCCAAGGCCCATGCGCGCCAGCGGCTCCACCGACGCGCGCAGGCCGGAGTTCTCCATCACGAGAGCGGCCCGCTTACCCGACAGGAAGACGCCGCCGCAGATCGCCGCGCCTTCGCCTTCGTTGGTCACACGGATGGTGCGTATGTCCGGATCGGCGTCGAGCGCCGGGTAGAGTTCCTTGAAAAGCGAATCCGGCAGGTAGCAGACGATGCTTACCCCCGCCTTCTTCAGGCCTTTGATGACCGCGTCGACGGCGCTCTGCTTCATGTGACGTCTCCGTGAGACAGCAATGTCGCAGACGGAAGTTGTTCCAGATAGAGGTTGATTTTGCGTCGTATCGGTGCGCGTGGCGCAACAAGTTAGCCCCGGAGAGTCTCGATGGCGCGGGCGAGCAGCGTTGCGAATGCGGATGCGGCTTCGGACATCTCGCGTTCGGTGCGCGTGAGCAGCATCAGCCTGCGTGGCGGCAGTTTGGTGTCGTTGATCGGCACGAAGATAAGGCTGCCTTCTGCGAGCTCGCTTTCGACGCCGATGCGGGTCTGCAGCGCGACACCCAGGTCCATCCGGGCGAGCTCGACCATGAGGGCGATGGAATTTGTGCGCGACCGGCGGGTCAGGTCGATGATGGAGCGGCTGATCGCGTCGTCCACTGAAAGCCCGAGCGCCAGGCTGGCGTCGGAGAGGATGACCTGCTCGCCGGAGAGGTCGAAGAGCTTCAGGTTCTTGCGGCCGGCGAAACGGCTCCCGGGCGAGGCGATGACGCCTAGCGGCAGCGCCGTGGCGGCGATCCGGCGCACGTTGCGGGGGACGCGCACGTCGAAGGCGAGTGCGATGTCGCATTCGCCCTCCGCCACCGCGTCGCAGGCCTGCTGGGAGCCGGCCACCCGGATATCGACGGTGATGAGGGGATGACGGGCCCAGAAGGTCTTCAGGGCTTCCGTCATCAGGCCGCGCGCGGCGCTCTCCACCACGGTTACAGAGACCGAGCCACGGTTCAGCCCACGCAGGTCGTTGATCTCCGACCAGGCGCGGGTAAGCTCGGTGCTGCTCTGCCTGGCGTGGTAGAGCAGCAGCTCGCCGGCGCTGGTCAGCTTGAGGCGCTGGCGCACGCGCTCGAAGAGCGGCGTGCCGATCTCATCCTCCAGGCCCTTTATGACCCGGCTGATCGACGACGGCGCGACGTTGAGCACCTGTGCCGTCTGGCGCACCGAACCAAGTCGCGCCACCAGCTGGAAGTAGTGGATGCGCGGCGAGACGAGGCCCAGGCGGAAGAGGTCCACTAGAGCGCAACCTCGAACGAGAGCCAGCTGTCGGAAACGGCCATGTCGCTCATGCGTCCTCGAACAGCGGGGCGATCTCCATTTGCGGCACCAGCACTAGCCCCTTGTCGGTGATGCGGATCTCCGGGATGACGGAGAGCGGGATCAGGTTGAAGCCCATGTAGGGGATGGAGCAGCCCGCGGCCTCCCATTCCTTCTTCAGGACCTTCATTTCGTCGGCGACGACAGTAACCCGCTTGTCGGAGAGCAGCCCGGCGATCGGCAGTTCGACCATGGCGGTCACCTTGCCGTCGGCGACGACGCAGACGCCCCCTTGCGTCTTCTCTATCGCCTCCAGGGCGACCTGCATGTCAGCCTCGTTGACGCCGGCGACAATGATGTTGTGGCTGTCGTGGCCGACCGACGATGCCACTGCGCCGCGCTTGAGGGCGAAGTTCGAAAGCAGGCCGTGCGCGACGTTGCCGCTGGACTTGCCGTGACGCTCCACAACGGTGACGAAGCAGAGGCCGTGGCGGTCGAAATGGCTCTGCCAGTCGTTAGCCGCCTCCAACTTGATCTTCTCGTGGCCGAGCGTGATGCCGGGGAGTTCCGTCCTGATCGCGTTGACGGTCACCGGCCCGGTGGGGAGTTCGGGCGTCAGCTTCAGTCCCTTGGGCAGCTTCACCGTATGGTAGGCCGCTTCCGGGTAGCGGTAACGGCTTGAGAGTTCATGATCGAGCAGCGGCGTGATCTTGCGGTCTTCGACCACGAGCTCGCCACCGTACCAGGTGTTGACCGGCTTCATGGCGTCGTCGAGCAGCACGAGGTCGGCGCGACGGCCGCCACCCATGCCGCCGATCTCGCCTTCCGCGCCGAAGCGGGTCGCGCCGTGCAGCGAGCCCATGCTCCACGCCTTCTCCGGGCTCATCCCCGCCTTGATCGCTTCGCGCACGACCCAGTCCAGGCCGAAGGCCAGCAGATCGTCGGCGTCGCGGTCGTCGGTGCAGACTGCGATGCGCTTGTGCGATGCGCCGAGCTCGGTGATCGTCTTGATCGCCTGCGGCAGGCTGTGCCACGGCGTGGTCGGCGGGCCGCCGCGCAGGAAGAGCCAGATACCGGCCTCCAGCAGGTCGTCGGCGATCTCGCGGTCGATGGCCTCATGCGTGTCGGTCACGCCGGAGGCTGCATAGGCGGAAACGAATTCGCGGCCGTAAACGTGTCCGGAAACCGGCCGTCCACGCTGCAGCGCGGCGGCAAGGATGGCGTGGCTGCGTTCGTCGCCCATCGCCACCGGCACGAAGTCCATCTTCTCCCCCAGCGCGACAGCCTCCGGCCATTTGTCGAACAGCGCTGCGATCTTCTCGGGCGTCAGGTCGCCGCCTGCCGTCTCCAATTGCGGAGAGGTGGCGGGAACCGTGCTCGGAACGGTGAGGAAGATCGACAGCGGCGCCTCGCGCGCATCCTCCAGCATCGCCTCGATGCCGGCTACGTCCATGACGTTGCCGATCTCGTGGCTGTCGCAGAAGATGGTGGTGGTGCCGTTGAGCAGAGCGGCCTCCGCATAGGCGCAGGCGGTGACCATGGTCGATTCGATATGGATGTGCGGGTCGACGAGGCCGGGCGCGACGATGCCGCCCTTTGCGTCGTACACCTTCGCCGTGCTGCCGCGGTAGCTGCCAGCCGGCTTCACGGCGGCGATGCGGCCGCCCGATATCCAGACCTCCCGGTCAGGCAGGATGCGCTCGGAATAGGTCGAGAGCACGCGGGCGCCGCGGATGACCAGGTCCGGCTCGGCCGTGCCCATGGCGACCGCCGCAAGCCGGCGCGTCATGGTCGAAAGCGGCTTGACGGAAAATCTTGTCAGTGAACCCATCTCAAAACTCCTTGGTCGGCACGGCGAGACCGCGCGGCATGCGAATCGTCGTCAATGATAGTCCGGAATCCCCGGCATCGTCAGGAAGCCTGGAAGCTTGCGGAAACGGCCGGTCCAACGCCGCAGCGCCGGATACTCATCGTGGTCGACGCCGAAGTCGCGGCTGAGCGCGAATGCCGGGAAAAGCGAGATGTCGGCGATGGTGGGCCTGTCGGCTGCGAACCACTCCGCACCGGTAAAGCCGCGCGCCGTCATGTGATCGTCCATGGCGCGCAGCGCCTTGCGTGCGCCGCGGCGCAGCGCCGCCTCGTCGCCCGGTGCATCGAGCAGCGCATGCGCCCTCGCGGCGACCGCTGTCGCGAGTTCGCCCGCGGAGAACACCAGCCATTGCATGACGCGGGCGAACTCCGCGCCGGCCGGCGGCAGCCATGTCCTCGCCGGGTCGTGGGCATTGGCTAGATGGGCCAGGATGGCTTCCGCTCCGAACAGCGTGAGGTCGCCTTCCTCGAGGATGGGCAGGCTGCCGGCCGGGTTCCTGGCCAGGAATGAGGGCGTCATGTGCTCCTTTCCGGGAAAAGTATTGACGGCCACGGTCCGGTATTCGAGCCCGAGCATGGAGAGCAGGATCCGGACCTTGTAGCAGTTCTCGTCCAGATCGTAGTTGTAGAGCGTGATGCCGGACATCAGACTGCCTCCGCCTTTGCGATCTGCGCAGGGATCGATCCGTGCTCCAGCGCGTAGCGCAGGCCTGCGGTCCAGCCCAGGAAATGCGCCTGTCCCGCTCCGGCATAAATCGAGCCGGGCCCCTCGATCACCACGTGCAGCGCGGCGCGACCAGCGTCGAGTTGTTGCAGACCGACGAGCAGCCGGTCGTCGCCGGCAGCTATACGACACAGATTGTCCCCGGCGGGCGTGAGGGAAGCTCCGCCCACGCCTGTGAAGGGCGAGGGGAGGTTGGCGCTCAGGGCTTGGAAAAGCGCAGCGGCGTCTCTGTCCACGTAGAGGCTGCGCACGGGTAGGGTTTCGGCCGCTTCGGCTGGAGGCGGGGAGCGCGACGCCCCCGGCTCGGCGCTCGTCCAGATCATGCCGAGCGCCTCGACCGTCGTGAAGACCGGCACGGTGATCGTGGCTGGCACTTCGAGATCGGGATGCGCCGGGATATAGCGGCAGCGACCGCCTGTGTCGTACTGCCAGCCATGATAGAGGCAGGCGATGTGGTCGCCGCGCACGAAGCCGAAGGAGAGCTTCATGCCGCGGTGTGGGCAGCGGTCCTCCCACACATGCGCGACGCCGCTGTTGTCGCGCCACACCACTAGTTCCTTCCCGTCTATGTGGGTGCCGGCCGAGCTTCCCGGCTCGACGGAGGTGGAAAGCGCTACCGGGTGCCAGCCCTGAGCGAAGGTCATCGCCCGTTCTCCATTCTTCTTGCGTGAACAATGGCGCGTTCGCAGTCGAGAACGATGCAGTCCAGCGGACCGAGGCTGCATGCCATCTCGAAGGCGTCGATCAAGTCGGGTTGTCCGGAAATCTCGACTGCGACACGGTCGGTTCCGGCACTTTCGACCGAGACGTCGAGGTCGAGTCGGGCCGCACGGCGATCGACAAATTCCAGGAAGCTGGGCGGCACGAAGTGTCCGGTGAAGGAAATCCGCACCGTTTCCGTCAACGCCATCGCCGCGCCTTCCGATCAGTCATTTCGTGCCCTGTTTGGTGCCTTTATGCACAATATTTGTGCAGCTTGATTTCTTGTCTAATTACGCATCAAATTTGCGCTTGTGCAAGCCTGTTTTCCCTGACATGTGTTGCGTAGCGAAGAAAAATGCATGGGGTAAATGTTCGAAATATCGAACAACTCTTGCCGGGGATGACAGGGGTGGTATGTCTCTAGAGGGTTTCATTCGCGGTCTGCCGAAGGCCGAACTGCATCTGCATCTCGAGGGCGCGGTCTCCGCGACGACCTTCGCGGAGCTGGCGGCCAAGAACGGCGTGGCGCTGCCGGACGGCAAGGCGACGTCGGAGCTCTACAGCTACGGAAACCTTCAGGAGTTCCTGAAGGTGTACGACCTCGTCTGCGCCTCGGTGCGAAGCTCGGCCGACTTCTCGCGCGTCACGTTCGAGACGCTTGAGCGCTGTTCGCAGAGCGGCGCGCGCTATGTCGAAATGTTCTTCAGCCCGCACGCCCATCTCGCGCACGGCGTGGCCTATTCGACCATGCTGGAGGGCATTCTGGGCGGCTTCCGGCGCGCCAGGGAGCAATATGGCATCGTCGCCAGGCTCATTCCCGCCCATGCCAAGCCGCTCGGCGCCGAAGGCGGCGAACGCTTTCTGGACATGGTGCTGGCGGAGCGGCCGGCCGAAGTCGTCGGCATCGGCTTCGACTATGACGAGCGACCCAATCCGCCCGGCATGTTCTCGCGCATCGTCGAGCGCGCCAGGGCAGCAGGCCTGCACGTCACCAACCACGCCGGCGAGGACGGACCGGCGGATTATGTCCGCGACACGGTCGATCTGCTCGGGCTACGGCGCGTCGACCATGGCTATCACGTCGTCGATGACGCTCAGCTGGTGGAGCACTGCAAGGAGGCGGGTGTGGCCTTCACCTGCTGCCCCAGCACCACGCTGGTGACCACGGCATGGCGTGACCTCGCCTCGCCCGACCATGCCGTCCGCCGCATGATCGATGCCGGGCTCGACGTCACGATCCACACGGACGACCCGGCGATGTTCCGCACGACGCTGGACCGCGAATACACGCTGATCGCCGAGAATTTCGGCCTGTCGCCGGCGCAACTGAAGCAGATCGCGCTCGCCGGCCTCGGCGCCTCCTGGCTCGATGCCGGGACCAAGCAGGCGTGGATGTCCGATTGGTCCGCCGAGATCGACGCGCTGATCGCCAGCGAACTCGCCCCACAAGCCTGAACGACAAGACGCAAAGGACGCAAACATGCTCAAGCTATCGCATCTGACCCGTCGCGGCTTTCTGAACATCGGCGCCGCCGCGGGCGCTTCGCTCCTCCTCCCCAAGACCGGCCTGATCACGCCGGCCCGCGCGCAGGAGCCGCTGCCGGCGGTCGCCGAGGAGAATGCCGTCATCGCCTTCGGCCACACCGGTCCCGTCACCGACGAGGGTTGGACCTGGAGCCACGACCAGGGCATGAAGGCGGTTCAGGAGGCGTTCCCCAAGCTGAAGACGCTCTTCGTCGAAAGCATCCCATATTCCGCCGACGCCACCCGCACTTTCCGGCAGTTCGTGTCCGAGGGCGCCAACATGGTGTTCGCGACCTCCAACTATGGCGATTTCCTCTACGACGTCGCGAACCGCTCGCCGGACGTGGCTTTCTACGAATGCGACGGCCGCAATCCGCTCGCAAACCTCGGAACCTACTATCTGCAGCATTGGTATCCGAGCTACATCACCGGCGTCGCGGCGGGGCTGATGAGCAAGAGCGGCAAGCTCGGCTACGTCGCGTCCTTCCCCGTTCCGTCCGTCTTCTCGGGCACGAACGCATTCCTGATGGGCGCCCGCACGGTGAACCCGAATGCGACGATGCAGGTCATCGTCATCAATTCCTGGTTCGACCCGCAGGCGGCGACGCAGGCCGGCACGGCGCTCATCGACAATGGCTGCGACCTCTTGTTCGGCATCATGGACGAGGCGGGCTACCTGCAGGTGGCGGAACAGCGGGGCGCCAAGGCGGTGATGTGGAACACCGACATCCGCCGCTATGGCCCGAAGGCCTACGTCTCCTCGATCGTGATCGACTTCAAGAAGTACTATGTCGATCAGGTTCGCCTCCGCCTGGAAGGCAAGTGGACGCCGAGCGAGACGCTGCTTGGCATGGGCGCCGGCGTCGACCGCGACGCGTGGGGCGAGACGGTTCCGCCGGAGGTCGCCAAGCAGGCGGACGACGTGCGCGCCAAGATGCTTGGCGGCTGGAGCCCGTTCGAGGGCGAAATCAAGGACGCCAAGGGCAACGTCAAGGTCGCCGCCGGCCATCGCATGACCGAGGAAGAGCTCTACAACTGGGATTGGTCGATCGAAGGCGTCAGCGGCCTCTGATCAGGGACGCGCCGGCTGTTCATGAACGCGATGCCTGAAACCCTCGATCGTGCCGGGCAGGAGCCCGGCACGCCGCCTATCGTGCTGCTCAAGGGCATCGCCAAGTATTTCCCTGGCGTCGTCGCCAACCAGGACGTCGACCTCGACGTGATGCAGGGCGAAATCCATGCTCTGCTCGGCGAGAACGGCGCCGGCAAATCGACGCTGATGAATATCTTCACCGGCATCTATCAGCCGGACGCCGGCGAGATCATCCTCGACGGCTACGCCAGGACCTTCGCTTCGCCGATGGACGCCATCGCCGCCGGCATTGGCATGGTCCACCAGCACTTCAAGCTGGTGAAAGCCTTCACCGTCGCGGAGAACATCCACCTCGGATGGGAGAAGACCCCGCGCCGGATCAGCAGCCAGGAACTGGAGCGGCGCACGGCCGAACTCGGCCGCGCGCTCAATCTGGAAGTTCGCCCCGGCGCGCGCGTCAGCGACCTGTCGACCGGCGAGCAGCAGCGGGTGGAAATCCTGCGCGTTCTGGCGCGCAACGCGCGCGTTCTGATCCTCGACGAACCGACGGCGGTGCTGACGCCGCTCGAAGCGAAGGAGCTTTTCAAGGCGCTGAAGGAGTTCGTGGCGCGCGGCAACGCCGTCATCTTCATCAGCCACAAGCTGGACGAGGTGCTGGAAATCTCCGACCGCATCACGGTGCTGCGCGGTGGCTGCAAGGTCACGACGGAGAGGACCGCGGACTGCGACGAGAAGATGCTGGCGAAACTGATGGTGGGTCGCGAGATCGTGCTCAGCGACCTGCGCGGCCGCGCCCCAGGCGCCGCTCCGGTCTCGGCAGAGCCGGTACTTAGCCTCCAGGACGTCACGGCCTTCGATGGTCTGGGCAACCGCGTGCTCGGCAACGTCTCGCTCGATGTCCATGCCGGCGAGGTTCTCGGCGTTGCGGGTGTCGCCGGAAACGGCCAGAAGGAGCTTTGCCAGGTGCTGACCGGCATGCGTCAGCTCGCTGCCGGAAAGGTGCTGGTCGGCGGCCAGGATTTCTCAGCGGCAGGCGCGGAAGATTTCGCTGCTTTCGGTGTCGGCCACATCCCCGAGGACCGGCTGCAGAGCGGCCTCGCGCCGGCGCTCAGCGTCACCGACAATGCCGTCATTCGTGAATACGGCAAGCCGCCGGTCTCGACGGGTGGGTTCTATCGGCCTGGGGCCGCGAACGCGCTGGCACGGTCGATCGCCGATGCCGCGTCCGTGCAGGTTCCGGACTTCTCGATGCCGGTGCGCAACCTCTCGGGCGGCAACCAGCAGCGCCTGGTGGCGCGGCGCGAGATGCGCATCGCCTCGAAGATCCTGATCGCTGCTTATCCCAGCCGGGGCCTCGACGTCGGCGCGATCAACACGATGATGCGCTATTTCGTCGAACTGCGTGACGCTGGGGTAGGGGTTCTTCTGGTGTCCGAAGAGCTCGAGGAACTTCTCAACCTTTCAGACCGCATCGCCGTCATGTTCCACGGCGAGGTGATGGGCGTCGTCAGGACCGCCGAAACCGACATCGAGGCGATCGGCCTCATGATGGGCGGGCAGCGCCTGGCTCCGGCAACCACGGCAGGGGCGTAAACATGCCGTTCCGCATTCAACGCGTTCCTTCCGCCCAGCCAGCCGTCGCGCTTGCCGCGCGCGCCGTCGCCATCATCCTGGCATTGGTCGTCGCCGGGCTCGTGCTTGCCGCCTCGGGCGCCAATCCCATACGCCTGGCCGGCCAGGTAGTCGGCTCGACCGTCGGCTCCACCTACGGCCTGGAGGATGTCGGTCTCCTCGTGACGCCGCTGATCCTGACCGGCCTTGCGGTCTCCGTCGCGCTTCGGATCGGCGCCTGGAATATCGGCGCGGAGGGCCAGTTCTACGCGGGCGCCTTCGCCGCGACAGGCGTTGCGCTGTTCGTGCCCGGGCCGACGATCGTCATGCTGCCGCTCATGTTCATCGCAGGGGCGCTCGGCGGCCTGATCTGGATACTCATCCCGACCCTTGCACGCGCCTATGCGGACGTCAGCGAACTGATCACCACGCTGCTGCTCAACTTTGTCGCCACGCTGCTGGTCTACTGGGTCGCGACAGGCCCGTGGCTCGACCCAAGCGGCCGGGCGCTCGCGACCACGGCGAAGCTGCCGCACGAGGTGCCGGAGTTCTGGGGGATTGTTCATTGGGGTTTCCCCGTCGCCATACTCCTCACCGTGGTGGTGGCAGCCGCTCTCAACTACACGCGCTGGGGCTATGAGGTCCGCATCGCCGGTTCCAATCCGAGCGCGGCGAAATATGCCGGCATGCCGTTCCGCCGCCACCTGATCATGGTCATGCTGCTGTCGGGGGCGATCGCCGGCATCGCCGGGATGCTCGAGGTCGCAGGAACCGTCCATCGCCTGCAGGGCGGCATCTCCAACAATTTCGGCTATCTCGGCATCATGGTCGCGGTGCTGGCGCGCGGCTCGGCGCTCGGCGTCCTGGCCGGCGCGGCGCTGATGGGCGTCATCCTGAACTCAGGCATCATCCTGCAGACGCAGGGTGTCAACGTGTCGACCGTACTGGCGATCACAGGCCTGATTCTTCTCTTTACCGCCATCGGCGACGAGGCGGCGCACTATCGCATTACGCGCGCGGAGCCGGCGAATGGCTGATTTCCTGGACGGCAAACAATGGATCTGATCGCGGGCCTTATCCAGACCTCCATCCTCGCCGGCGGCGTGCTTGCGCTTGCCGCGCTTGGCGAGGTGCTGGCCGAGCGTGTCGGCGTGGTCAATCTCGGCGTTGAGGGGCTGATGGCGGTCGGCGCGATCACCGGGATCGCGACCGTCGTTGCCGTGCCCAGCCCGCTGCTCGGATTCTTCCTGGCGCTGCTGGTCGGCCTCCTGGCCGGCATGGTCTTTGCCGTCGCCACGGTCTACGTCCGCGCCAACCAGGTGCTCTGCGGCCTTGCCCTGACGCTGATGGGAACCGGGCTCGCGGCGACCATCGGCAAGGCCTATTCGGGCATGCCGGCGCCCGCCACCTTCGCGCCGATCCCGATCCCGCTCCTCAGCGACATCCCGTTGCTCGGCCGCGCGCTCTTCACCCAGAACATCCTCGTCTACCTGATCTACATCATCCTGCCGCTGGCGCTGCACTACCTCATGTTCCGCACCCGCCACGGGCTGGACATGCGCGCGGTGGGGGAAAACCCGGCGGCAGCCGATGCTGCGGGCATACCCGTGCAGCAGATACGGTTCTGGTACGTCTCCGCCGGCGCCGCGCTCGCTGCGGGAGCTGGCGCCTATCTGACCCTCGCTTTCGTGCCGTCGTGGTCCGAAGGCGTGGTGGCGGGGCGCGGCTGGATCGCGGTGGCGCTCGTCATCTTTGCCGGCTACCGCCCGATCAACGCCGTTCTCGCGGCGCTTCTCTTCGGCCTCATCACCTCGCTCGGCTTCGTCGGCCAGGCGCGCAACTGGCCGATCGCCGCGCCGGTGCTCTCCATGCTGCCCTATCTTGGCACCATCGCGCTCATCATCGTGCCGGTGCTCGCCTGGCAGAAGGTGCGGCGCATGATGGCTGCGCCCGCCGCGCTCGGCGAGCCCTATTTCCGCGACGTACGCTGAGACCGAAGACATGCCTACGCTGCTGGTCAAGAACATCGATCTTCTCGCGACTTTCGACGACCAGCGCCGCGAGATCGCGGACGGCGCGATCTTGGTGCGCGACAACGTCATCGAGGCGGTCGGGGCCACGACGGAGCTCGCGGCGGGACAGGCGAACCGGGTGCTCGACCTTTCCGGCCATGTGGTCATGCCGGGCATGGTCAACACGCACCACCACATGTACCAGAACCTGACCAGGGTCATGGTGCAGGACGACGAGCTGCTCGTCTGGCTGAAGACGCTCTATCCGATATGGGCGAGGCTCGACGACGACGCAATTCGTATTTCGGCGCGTGTCGCCATGGCGGAGCTCATCCATTCCGGCTGCACCACCAGTTCCGACCATCTCTATATCCTGCCCAACAACTGCACGCTCGATGCCACGATCGTCGCCGCGCGCGAGCTCGGGCTGCGCTTCCACGCCGCGCGGGGCGCCATGTCGCGCGGTGAAAGCCAGGGTGGATTGCCGCCGGACAGTTGCGTCGAGGATGAGGACGCTATCCTCGAGGACGCGGAACGGCTGATAGGCGTCTATCACGACAATTCCCGGCATTCGATGAGCCGCATCATCCTGGCGCCGTGCTCGCCCTTTTCGGTGACGCCGGACCTGATGCGGAACGCTGCGGCGCTCGCCCGCAGGCACGCCGGCGTCAATCTCCACTCGCACCTCGCGGAAGAACTCTTCGAGGAGAAATACTGCCACGACATCTACGGGATGCGGCCGGTCGAATTCGCCGAATCCGTCGGGTGGGTGGGCAATGACGTCTGGTTCGCGCATTCCATCTTCATGACCAGCGCCGAGATCGATCTTTTCGCCGAAACGGGCACCGGGGTTGCGCATTGCCCGTCCGCCAACATGCGCTGCGGGCAGGGCATCGCCAAGATCCGCGAGATGCTCGACAAGGGCGTGAAAGTCGGGCTCGGCGTCGACGGTTCGGCTTCGAACGACACGTCGAACATGTTCATGGAGGCGCGGCTGGCGCTGATGCTGCAGCGCGTGGCGCCGCATCACTACCTGTCCGAAAAACCCGGCGGCCGCGGCGGTTTCGGCGGTACGCCGAGCGCCCTGTCCGCCCGCGAGGCGCTGGAGATGGCGACGCGCGGCGGAGCGGCGTTGCTCGGCCGCGACGACATCGGCCATCTGG
>Ga0233385_1000515_pt1 | contig 19365 bp, 17 predicted proteins | sample ElkDunMinimDraft_16_FD_191543 | JGI IMG/M metagenome (GOLD analysis project Ga0233385, IMG submission 191543) | Fecal eukaryotic communites from dung pellets of Tule Elk in California, USA - Elk Dung G36 | ecosystem: Host-associated > Mammals > Digestive system > Large intestine > Fecal | place...
ACCTGGACGGCACTCCCGTGCTGCCCCGGCTGGATCTGATCGTTCCCGCCGGGCAGACCGTGGCGCTCGTCGGCACCACCGGGGCGGGCAAGACCACGCTGGCGAAGCTGGCCTCCAGGTTCTACGACCCCGTCGCGGGGCGGGTGCTGCTGGACGGGGTCGACCTGCGTGACCTCGGCGAGGAGACACGGCACGCCGCGGTGGTCCTGGTCACCCAGGAGAACTTCCTGTTCAGCGGGTCGGTGGCGGACAACATCAGGTTCGGCCGGCCGGGCGCGAGCATGGCCGACATCGTGGCGGCGGCCCGCTCGATCGGCGCCGACGCGTTCGTCTCCGCGCTCCCCGAGGGGTACGACACCCAGGTCGGCAAGCACGGCGGCCGATTGTCGGCCGGGCAGCGGCAGCTGGTGGCGTTCGCCAGGGCGTTCCTCGCCGACCCGGCGGTGCTGATCCTCGACGAGGCGACGTCCAGCCTGGACGTCGCCGGCGAGCGGCTGGTGCAGCGGGCGATGCGGACGATCCTGGCGGACCGGACGGCTCTGATCATCGCGCACCGCCTGTCGACCGTCGAGATCGCCGATCGGGTGCTGGTGATGGAGGGCGGCAGGATCACGGAGGACGGCCCTCCCGGCGAGCTCGTCAAGCGCGCGGGCCGCTACGCCGACCTGCACCGGGCCTGGCTCGACAGCATCTCCGAGCACCGCGACGTCACCGGCTGACCTCTCCGGCGGCGGGGAGGGCTCGCCTTCCCCGCCGCCTTTCCTCTCCTCGCTTTCCGGCCCTGGAGTTCCGTACCCCTCCTCCGTGGGTACGCGGCCTCCCAAAAGGGGCATAAGCGCAAGGCGCGGCCGGGGCGCGGTGGTGGCGGTGACGCCGAACGGCACCCGGCGTGGCGAGCAGAACGGCGACAGGCCACCCGATCCCCGCTGGAGGTCTCATGAGCACGACCCGGAGGCGCCCCGTCCTCGCGGACTCCGTCCGGATCACCGAGGACGCCGTGGAGATCCTCGACCGCCGGGTCTATCCCTTCGAGCACCGCTGGGTGCGCTGTGCCACCAGCGAGGACGTCGCGGTGGCCATCGAGCGGATGGTCACGCAGAGCACCGGCCCCTCGTTCGCGGCGACCGCCGGGATGATCCTGGCCGCCCGTGAGGCGCGGGGCGAGCCGCCGGGCCGGGCCGCGGCGCGGCTGCGCGAGGCGGGCGACCGGCTGATCGCGACCCGGCCCACGAACAACCACATCCGCGACGCCGTCGAGGCCGTCCTGGCCGCCACGGTGAACGGGCCGCTGCCGGAGGCCCGCGGAGACGAGCTGGTGGACGCCGTGACCCGGGCGGCGGCCGAGCACGACGCGGCCTACCTGGCGAGCAGCGCGGCCATGGGCAGGCACGCGGCCGCGCTGCTCGACGACGGCGCCCGCGTCCTCACCCACTGCTGGGCGGACGCCTACCTGATAGCCACCGTCGAGGCCGCGCAGGAGGCGGGCAAGCGGCTGGAGTTCATCTGCACCGAGACCCGGCCCTACCTGCAGGGGGCACGGCTGACCGCGCCGACGCTCGTGGAGATGGGCTACCGGCCCACCCTCATCACCGACGGGATGGTCGCCTCGGTGCTGTCCGACGGGCTCGCCGACGTGGCACTGACCGCCGCGGACCGGGTGACGATGGACGGGCACGTGGTGAACAAGGTCGGCACACTCGGGGTGGCGCTCGCCGCCCGCGCCTTCGAGGTCCCCTACTACGTGGTGATCCCGGCACCCGATCCCCGGGCACCGGGTATCGGTGACGTCGTCATCGAGCGGCGGAACGGCGACGAGGTCCTGCACGTTCTGGGGACGCGCACCGCGGGCGAGGGCGTGACCGGCCACTACCCCGCCTTCGACGCCACCCCGCCGCACCTGGTGACGAGAATCGTGACCGAGAACGGCGCCTACCCCGCCGAGCGCGTGTCGGAGCACTTCGGCCCCTCGGGACGTCCTTCGCCGGACGCCCCGGCTCACCCGCTGTAACCGTTCCCGACCGGCCGCCCTCGCCCTCCGGGAGCCCTGACCGTCACGCGCGACCTCAGGACGAGAACCGGGCCGGCGGCAAAACGCGCGAAGGCCCCTCTCGCTTCGGCGAGAGGGGCCTTCGCGCGTACGGCGCGCCGGAGGGCGCCGCCGGGGTCAGCTCGCGGTGCCCGCGGTCTCCTGCTCAGCGGCGCGGCGCTCCTCCGCCTCGATCGCCTCGGCCGTCTCGTTGTCGCGGTCACGGCGGTACTCGCGGACCGAGTAGGCGACGGCGGCGGCCCACAGGACCGCGATGGCGGTGTAGGCGGCGGCCTGGACGCCGCCGGAGGCGTCGATCCAGTCGCTGCGCAGCAGGGTCCTGACGTTGGTCAGGATGATGATGCCGCCGACGGCGGAGCCCAGGATGCGCGGCGGGATGTGACGGACCAGCCAGGCGGCGATGGGTGCCGCGATGACACCGCCGATCAGCAGGACGGCGACCCAGGAGAAGTCGATGTTCTCGGAGCCGATGCCGACGAAGAAGCCGACGCTGGCGGCGATGGCGACCAGGAACTCGCTGGCGTCGATGGAGCCGATCACCTTGCGCGGTGCCAGGCGGCCGCTGGCGAGGATCGCCGGGGTGCCGACCGGACCCCAGCCGCCGCCACCGGTGGCGTCGACGAATCCGGCGACCAGGCCGAGGGGCGCGAGGAAGCGCTTACGGAGCGGCTTGCCCAGGTTGCCGCGCGGGAGGCCGAAGGCCGTGAAGCGGATGAGGACGTACAGACCCAGCGTGAGCAGGATGATCGACATGATCGGGGCCGCGACCTCGGTGGACAGGCCCGACAGGAAGGTCGCTCCCACGAACGCACCGGCCGCGCCGGGCACACCGATCTTGGCGACGACTTTCCAGTCGATGTTGTTGAAGCGCCAGTGGGAGATGCCGGAGGCGAGGGTGGTGCCGATCTCGGCGAGGTGGACGGTGGCCGAGGCGGCGGCAGGGTTGGTACCGATGGCCAGGAGCAGCGTCGTCGAGGTGACACCGTAGGCCATGCCGAGGCTTCCGTCGACGAGCTGCGCCGCGAAACCGACCAGGCCTAAGAGGATGAGCGCACGCACAGCGCCTTCCTTCCCGTTTTTCCTACTCTGTTGATAGGAATTATGGTGAATGAATGCCGGGACGACGTCAAGTCACGTTTCGAGCAAAGCGTCTCAAGGGATGGGAATCTTCGTCCCATCCACGAGGTCAGGCCCTGCGCCGCCTGCCGCTCCTGGCCATTGGCGACAGGAGGGCCGCCAGGCTGACGGTGTCGACGATGGCGCTTATCGAGACCTCGATGTTCAGCCACACGCCGCGTAGTCGCACCGCCTCCCCGAAGTAGGCCACGTCACCGGTCGGCACCCCCCTCACCGAGGTCAGTTCGCCCCCGACCGCGCGCAGGACGTCCCCGACCGAGATGTCGACGGGCGGCCGGGTGAGCGTGAAGCCGCCCTCGTGACCACGCTGGGCGAAGACGAGGTCGGCGCGGCGCAGGTCGGTCAGGATGCCGCGCAGGAAACTCGCCGGGATCTCCTGCGCCTGGGCCATCGTCTCCGACGTGACCGGGTCGGGATCGCGGAGCGCGATGACCAGCATCGCTCTTATCGCGTAGTCGCTCCGAGCCGTGACGTGCATCCGAAAGTCCCCTCCCCCGACGGCGCGCCTCTGCCTCCGGCCGATGGCCTCATGTGGGCTGGTCTCGGTTAAGTCTACTATCTCTATAGGTTAACTGTGAATTATTCGCGCGGCCATGCGAGAGCTCGGCGGGCCCGACCTCCCGGCCCGGGGAGCCGAACGTCCGCCTCCCCGCGGTCACCCCCGATACCGCGACCACGGGGAGGCGGACGGCATCCGCCCGCGCCTACCCGCCCGCCATCGCCCCCACGACCATGAACGGCTCGGCCCCCGTCACGACCGGCTCGGGCAGCGGGGTGTCCGGCGGCTCGTGGGACAGATCCCGCTCGCAGGCGAAGAACCGCACGAAGGGCCGGCGGCGCTGCGTGACGTGGTCGCGGATCGTCCCTCGCAACACCGGGTAGCGGGCCTCGAGCGCGTCGAGGACCGAGCGCTGCGTCACCTCCCCCTGAACCTGGAGCTTCACCTCACCTTCCGTGTTCGTGAGGTTGCGCAGATGCGCCGGGAGCACCACGCGGATCATGGCAGCGTCTGGACTTCGACGGACAGCACGGCCGGCAGGTCCCTGGCGATGGGCGCCCAGTTGTCACCGGAGTCGGCCGACGCGTACACCTGCCCGCCGGTGGTGCCGAAGTAGACGCCGCACGAGTCCAGCGAGTCGACGGCCATCGCGTCCCGCAGCACGTTGACGTAACAGTGGCTCTGCGGCAGGCCCCTGGTGAGCGGCTCCCACTCGTTTCCGCCCGTCCGGCTGCGGTAGACGCGCAGCTTTCCCTCCGGCGGGTAGTGCTCCGAGTCGCTTTTGATCGGGACGACGTAGACGGTGTCGGGCTCGTGCGCGTGGACGGCGATCGGGAACCCGAAGTCACTGGGCAGGTCACCGCTGATCTCGTGCCACGACTCACCGGCGTCGTCGCTGCGCATGACGTCCCAGTGTTTCTGCATGAAGAGCACCTCGGGACGCGAGGGGTGCATCGCGATGTGGTGAACGCAGTGGCCCACCTCGGCGTCCTCGTCGGGAATGCCCGTGGAGTTCAGACCTCGGTTCTTCGGCTGCCAGCTCTTGCCGGCGTCGTCGGTCCTGAAGACGCCCGCGGCCGAGATCGCCACGGTGATGCGCCCGGGATCGCGCGGGTCCGCGACGACCGTGTGCAGGCACATCCCACCGGCACCCGGCTGCCAGGAGGACCCCGAGCGGTGCTCGCGCAGCCCGGACAGCTCCTGCCAGCTCTGCCCGCCGTCGGCCGAACGGAACAGGGCCGCGTCCTCGACCCCGGCGTACACCGTGTCCGGATCGGTGAGCGAGGGCTCCAGGTGCCAGACCCGGGTGAACTCCCACGGGTGCGGCGTGCCGTCATACCACTGGTGGGTGCCGGGGACGCCGTCGTACTGGAATTGGTTGCCGACCGGCTCCCAGGTCGCGCCGCCGTCGTCGGACCGCTGGATCAGCTGCCCGAACCAGCCACCGGACTGCGACATGTAAAGGCGGGAAGGGTCGGCCGGGGATCCCGTGAGGTGGTAGATCTCCCAGCCCCCGAAGTGAGGGCCGCTGATGTCCCACCGCTCGCGTCTGCCGTCCGACGTCAGGATGAACGCGCCCTTGCGCGTGCCGACCAGCACTCGTACACCACTCACCGGGGCTCCTTTTCGATCCCGGTACCGACCCGTGCCGGCACCGCGCCATGCTCCTGATCGTCCGACCGGGCTCGGAGCCGACTTCGCTCGCGATAGGTCCGCCACGGTCGTGGGCACCGACGCTACGACAGCCCACCGACAAAACCGCCGCCGACACTCGCCGGCACGGCCTCCGGAAGCCACGAAGGACGGATGACCCGCTGGTAGGCCGCCCTCGGCACCCGTACCCTCTCACCTCGGTCGTCCGGCAGACCCGGCCGGAGACCGAAGCGCACCGGACCGGACCGCTTTACGGGATGTCGCAGGTGGTTCACAATTCCTGCGGGGGGTCACACGCAGACGCGATCCGATAGGGGCATCATGCAATCCGGCAGGCGATCCCTGGTGGCGGTCCTCCTCACCCTCGGGCTTCTCACCCTGGCCTTACTCACCGCGGCACTGACGATCGGCCCGGCCGGAGAGACGGCCCTGGCTGCCGCCCCGGCGATAAACGCCCCTCATTCCGCCGTTCCGGCAGGGGCGGCCGACGACACCACACCACCGACACGTCCCACCGGAACGCGGCCCTGCCCGGTTCCGGGCATCCCCACCTCGACCGGTTACGCCTCCATCTGCTGGGATCCCTCGACGGACGACACGGGGGTCGCCGGCTACGACCTGTACCGCCTGAAGGTCGACGGCTTCGTCCTCGCCGCCACCACGACCGGCACGGTCGGCGGCTTCTCGGGCGACCTGAACCGCTTGTACACGATGTACGTCGTGGCCAGGGACTCGGCGGGGAACATCAGCCCGCCCTCCGCTCTGATCACGGTGTCCGCGACGGTCGGCATGACGCCGAGCGCCTCGCCGAGCCCCGCGCCGGGCGACCGCGTGCCCCCGTCCAAGCCGGCCGGCCTGAACGAACCCTGTCCGTGGGACTACCGGGGCGTCGCGTTCTGCTGGCAGCCGTCGAGCGACAACGTGGCGGTGACGGCGTACGACGTCTACCGCGAGACCGCGACGGGATACGCCAAGGCCGGCACGACCGCCTATCCCTCCTACCAGAGCTCCGCGGAATCCGGCCTGGTCATCGGGGAGCGCTACACCTACGTCGTGGTCGCCAGGGACGCGGCCGGCAACCTCAGCGCTCCGTCCGACCCGCTGTCGGCCCTGGCCAGGGGAGGTCTGCCCTCCCCCACCCCCAGCCCGTCGCCGTCGTCGTGCACGGTGTCGTACCAGGCGACGACGTGGGGCACCGGGCTGAGCGCGCAGATCACCGTGCGCAACGTCGGCACGACCGCGTTCGACGGCTGGAGGCTGACGGTCGACTACCCGGCCTCGGCCGTGCGCCTCGTCTCCGGCTGGTCCGCGCTCTGGACCCAGACCGGCTCACGGTTCACCGCCACGAGCGAGCAGTGGAACAGGGTCATTCCCGCGGGCTCGACGGCACAGGTCGGATTCATCGCCTCCTACAGCGGTCCCGCGCCCACTTCGGTGCGCTTCAGCCTCGACGGCAGGGACTGCGGCGTCGGCTGACCGCCTCCGGGCGGCGTTTTCGCGGGGGGCGTGCCCCCCGCGAAAACGCCGCTCTTCGACCTCCCCGGACAGGAACGGGTTTCGTCCGACGGAAAGTGGAAGGCGCCGCCCGCCCGGGGGGTGTGAGGCACAGGCGGGCGGCGCCGTCGAGGTGCCGCTCAGCGCAGGGAGAGCTGGAGCAGCAGGTCCTTGACCTCGGTGGCGGCGATCCGGTCGCTCGCCACGGAGGGGTCCGAGCAGAGCAGCACCGGGCCGTCGAGGGGGTTGTCCGGCAGGCGGCCGTGCGAGCCCCGGACGGCACGGGCGCCCGCGCCGAGGCCGACGACGTTCATCGTGTAGCGCATGCCGGTCTTCTTGCGCAGCAGCGCCACGGCGGCGCGGCGCTTGGCGGCTCCGGGATTGGCGGGGTCGAAGAGCAGCTCCGCCGGGTCGTAGCCGGGCTTGCGGTGGATCTCGACCAGGTTGGCGAAGTCGGGGGCGCGGGTGTCGTCGAGCCAGTAGTAGTAGGTGAACCACGCGTCGGGCTCGGAGACGAGGACCAGCTCCCCCGCGCGGGGGTGCGCGAGCCCGTTCCTGGCCTTGCCCTCCTCGTCGAGCACCTCGGCGACTCCGGGCAGGCCGGCGCAGAGCTTGGCGACGGCCGGGATGTCGGCGGGGTCGGCGACGTAGACGTGGGCCACCTGGTGGTCGGCGACGGCGAACGCGCGAGAGGTCCAGGGGTCGAGATACTCCATGCCGTCCTGGGTGTAGACCTCCAGCAGCCCCTCGGTCCGCAGCAGCCGGTTGACGTCGACCGGGCGGGAGACGTCGGTGATGCCGTACTCCGACAGTGCCACCACGGTGGTCCCGCGCGCGGCGGCGGCGTCCAGCAGGGGGGCGAGAACGGTGTCGAGCTCGGAGGCGGCGGCGGCCGAGCGCGGGTCGGAGGGGCCGAACCTCTGCAGGTCGTAGTCCAGGTGCGGCACGTACGCCAGGGTCAGGTCGGGGTCGTGGTCCTTCATGATCTGCTCGGTGGCGCGGCAGATCCAGGTGGAGGAGGCGATCCCCGCGCCCGGCCCCCAGTAGGTGAACAGCGGGAAGGTGCCCAGCTTGCCGGTGAGCTCCTCGTGCAGGCCCGGCGGGTAGGTGTAGCAGTCGGGGTCCTTGCGCCCGTCGGCGCGGTAGATGGGCCGGGGGGTGACCGTCCAGTCGACGTCGGCGCCCATCGCGTACCACCAGCACACGTTGGCCACGGTGAAGCCCGGCCGTTCGCGGCGGGCGGCGTGCCACAGCTTGTCCCCGCCGACCAGCGCGTTGTGCTGGCGCCACAGGAACACCTCGCCGAGCTCGCGGAAGTACCAGCCGTTGCCGACGACGCCGTGCTCGGTGGGCGCGACACCGGTGAGGAAGGTCGACTGGGCCGAGCAGGTGACGGCGGGCAGCACGGTGCCGAGTTCCGCCTGAAAGCCGCCGTCGGCGACGGCGCGCAGCCTCGGCATGTGCGCCAGCAGCCTCGGGGTCAGTCCCACCACGTCGAGGACGAGCAACGATGTCATGCTTTCACTCCCAGATCGCGCATCGCGGCGCGGGCGAAGTCAAGCTCGTCGGCGATGCCCGCGGCGAGCCCGTCGGGGGTCTGCGGGCGCAGCGCGGGTGGCAGCACGCCCCAGGTGTAGGTTTCCACGTCGAAGTGGTCGCACAGCGGCTCGGGGCCGCCGACCAGCTCCGCGAGGGCCTCGCGGAGCACCGGCACGGTGGTGCCGAGCGGCGCCTGCGGTGCGACGTGCAGGGGCACGTGGTAGTGGACGCGCCACGGTCCCGGCAGCTTCCGCTCGAACGCCTCGTCGAGGTCGTCGGCCTCGTCGCCGGCCGCGTTGCGGGTCTGGTGCAGGAAGCGCGGCTCGACGTACTCGCGCAGGGTCTCGGGGTCGTCGCTCTCCAGTGCCGCGGAAACCTGGACCTTGACGATGGGCAGGCCCGCCTCGGCGTACCGGCGCAGCGCGTCGGCGGGCCGTTCCCAGGCGCACGCCAGGTGGGCGAGGTCCAGGCAGACGCCGAGCCGGTCGGTGTCGACACCGGACAGGGCGTGCACGGCCTGGTCGGTGGTCTCCACCACGCAGCCGGGCTCGGGTTCGAACGCCACCCGGATGACGCGGCCGGTGGCGGACTCGACGGCGGCGAGCCCGGTGGCGAGCTCGTCGAGCCCGCGCGTGGCGAGGCGGGCCATGTCCTCGTCCCAGGGGTCGCGCCAGGCGAGCGGGAGCGTGGAGATCGATCCCCTCGCGGCGTCGTCCGGCAGGAGAGTGGCCAGGACGCGCGCCAGGTCGAGGGTGTAGGCGAGCCGTTCGGGAGTGGTCCAGTCGGGGTGGTAGACCGCGTGTTTGACCACCGGGTCCTGGAACGAGCGGTAGGGGAAGCCGTTGAGCGTCACGACCTCCAGCTCCCGCGCGTCCAGCTCGCGGCGGAACCCGGCCAGCAGCCCGGGGTCGGCGGCGAGCGCGGCGGCGACGGGCGCGGCGAGCCACAGCCCGAGCCCGAGCACGTCGGCGCCGAGGCGGGCGCGGATCGGCACCGCGTACGTGTCGAGCTGTTCGACGATGCCGGCGAGGTCCTGGGCCGCGTGCACGTTGGTGCAGTAGCTCAGGTGCAGCGTCCGCCCGCCGGCGTGACGCAGCCGCATCAAGACCCTCCGCGCTTGATGGAGCTGCCCTCGAACGTCGCCTCCCGTGCCCCGGCGACCTCGGAGAGGTCCAGGCGTCCCGACTGACCGTAGAACTCCACGGGGTTGCGCCAGAGCACCCGGTCGACGTCGTCCTCGCCGAACCCGGCCTCCAGCATCGCCCGTCCGGTCTCCAGGGTGAGCAGCGGGTCGGACACGCCCCAGTCGGCGGCGGAGTTGACCAGCACCCGCTCCAGGCCGTGCTCGCGCAGGATCTCCACCATGCGGGGCGGCGACATCTTGGTCTCGGGGTAGATGGAGAAACCCATCCAGCAGCCCGAGTCGTGCACGATCGGCGCGGTGACCTCGTTGAGATGGTCGACGGCGACCCGCCCGGGAGCGATGCCGGAGGCGGCGACGACGTCGAGGGTGCGCCGGGTGCCGGCGGCCTTGTCGCGGTGCGGGGTGTGCACGAGCGCGGGCAGCTCGTGCTCGACGGCCATCGCGAGCTGCCGTTCGAAGGCGTCGTCCTCCTCGGGGGTCATCGAGTCGTAGCCGATCTCGCCGACCGCGACGACACGGTCCTTCTCCAGGTAGCGCGGGAGCAGGTCGAGCACCGGCCGGCAGCGCGGGTCCCCCGCCTCCTTGGGGTTCAGCGCGATGGTGGCGTGGTGCGTGATGCCGAACTGCCCCGCGCGGTACGGCTCCCAGCCGATCAGCGAGTCGAAGTAGTCGGTGAACGAGCCGGGGTTGGTGCGGGGCTGGCCCAGCCAGAAGGCGGGCTCCACGACGGCGAGCACCCCGGCGGCGGCCATCCTGGCGTAGTCGTCGGTGGTGCGTGACGTCATGTGGATGTGCGGGTCGAAGATCCGCATCAGGCCTCCCTCTCGCTGGTCAGACGGTCGAGCAGTGCGGTCGCGTCCTCGGGGACGTCGCGCCCGGCAATGGTGCGTTCCTCGGCGAACGCGGCCAGCATCCCGGCCAGCTCGGCGTCGGCGCGCTCCTCCAGCCGGTCCACGGCGGCGAGCGGCACCCCCATGAACACGCACTTGAGCACCGCCTGCCGCCACATGGTCTGGTCGAGGTGGCGGGCGTACGGGCCGAGTGCGGCGGCCACGAGTCGGGTGTCGTTGGTGCGGATCGCGTCGAGCAGAAGCGGTACCGCCTCCGCGCCGACGGGCAGCATCGGCAGGGCCTTGAGGACGGCGCGCTTCTCGTCGGCGTCGCCGTACCGGTAGAGGTCGGCGACCTGCCCGGTCACCTCCTGTGGCGGGAGCGCGGCGAGCAGGACGGCCCTCGCCGCCTCGTCGGCGGTCCAGCCGGGCGCGTCCGGCAACGGCGCCCGTCCGGCGCGACGTCCCGCGGCGGCGAAGTGCCGGGTGACACTTCCCGGTTCGGCGGCGATCCCCTCGCGCGCGTCGGCGAGCCACTCCTGACCGAGCGCGGCCAGCAGGCCGTCCGTCTGGTCGGCGGGTTTCGGGGTCATGCGTTCGTCCCTTCGGCGGCGGTGCGCAGGAAGCTCAGGGATCGGGCGGCCACCCGGGGCGCGGCGTGCGAGTGGCGGGGCAGCTCGACCGCGACCAGGCCCCGGTAGCCGCAGTCCGCGAGGGCGCGCAGCACGGGCGGGAAGTCGATCTCCCCCTCGCCGAACTCCAGGTGCTCGTGCACCCCTCGGCGCATGTCGTCGATCTGCACGTTGACCAGGTGGGGTGCGACGGCCGTGACACAGTCGGGGACCGGCTCCGGTTCGAGACAGCGGCAGTGACCGATGTCCAGCGTGATGCCGAACCCCCGCGGTTCGCCGAGTTCGGCGTGCAGCTCGCGCCATCCGGCGATCGTCTCGACGAGCATGCCGGGCTCGGGCTCGAAGCCCAGCGGCACGCCGGCGGCGAGGGCCGTCTCCGCGAGCCGGGCGCAGCCGTCGACGAGCCTGGCCCAGGCGGTGGCCTCGTCGACCGTCTCCGGGCGCACGCCCGCCCAGAACGACACCGCCTCGGCCCCCAGGTCGGCGCCTATCGCGACCGCCCGGTTCAGGAAGTCCAGGCGCGTCTCGCGTTCGTCGTGCAGCAGCGTGGGGGCGTGCTTGTGCCAGGGGTCCAGCAGGTAGCGGGCCCCGGTCTCGACGACCACGCCGAGGCCGAGATCGCGCAGCAGGTCGGCCGTGGCCGCGACCTCGCGCGCCAGCCCTTCCTCGTACGGGTCCAGGTGGTCGTGGTCGAGCGTGAGGGCGACCCCCTGGTAGCCGAGGTCCGCGATGACCCGGAGCGCGTCGTCCAGCCGGTGGTTGGCGAACCCGTTGGTGCCGTAGCCGAACCTCAGGCCGGCACCTGTCTCGGTGCCCGTCTCGGTGCCGCGGGGGCTCATGTGGGAGAGACCTTCCTGGCGAGAGCCTGGCCGAGCGGGACGGCCGCCGCCACCGCGATCCCCTCGCGGGTCGCGCCGGTGCGGGCGACGAGCGCGCCCTGCAGGGCGGGCAGCGCGACGATGCCGGTGCCGACGGCGGCCCGCAGCCGGGAGGCCGAGGGCTCGGCGACCGCTTGGGCCTGGGACATGCCGAACCTGGTGGCGTACCAGCCGGTGAGCCCCGCCTGCACGGCCCGCACCACCCACGCCGCACGCGCGGACCGCGAAGCGGCCGAGGCGTCACCGCGCCCCAGCGCGGTGGCCACGGCGAGCGCGACGGTGCCCGCCAGGGTCGCGGCGGGCAGACTCCGGTCGGAACCGGACACCTCGGCGCGCGACAGCTCGGTGAGCAGGTAGGTGTGGGCGGCGACGGTGAGAGCCGAGGGCAGCGCGGCCGCGACGCTCCGCCCCGGGGTGGCTCCCAGCAGTACGTCGAGGCCGCGGCAGAGCGCCATCACCAGCGGTCCCGCCGCCGTGTTCTTGGCGACCAGGTCGTAGGACCAGACGGCGGCGGCGAGCGGGACGGCGACCGCCAAGGCCCGGCGTCCGCCGGAGAGCCCGGCCGCCGCCAGCCCCGCGGCGGTGAGCCCGGCGGCCACGCCGAGCGCGGCGCCCGGCGACACGCGGCCCGAGGGGATCGGCCGCTCCGGGCGTTCCTCCGCGTCCAGGTGACGGTCGGCCCAATCGTTGGCGGCCATTCCCGCCCAGTACAGGCAGACCGAGGAGCACGCCAGTCCGAGGGTCCTACCGCCCAGCACCTGGCCGGCGGCGGCCCCCGCCACGACGTCGCCGGGGACGGAGAGGGCGGCGGGGGCGCGCACGAGCTCCGCGAGGTCGCGCGGCGACGGCATCAGAGCCGCCCCTCTTCGCCGAGGGCACCGGCGAAGGCGAGCAGCGCCCGCCACTGGTCGGCCAGCGCGTGCGGTGTCTCCCCGAGCGGGTCCTTGAAGAAGAAGGCCAGCTCGCCCAGCGGCCCGGTGCGGCCAAGGCGATGCGCCGCCGCCGTGAGCCTGGCCAGGTCCAGAATCAGGGGCGCGGCGAGGGCGGAGTCGCAGCCGTGCCAGGTGAACTCCATGCGCATGGGCGTCCCCAGGAACCCCTCGAAGGTGACCAGGTCCCAGGCGGTCTTGAAGTCGCCGATGTCCTCCACGTACTCGATGCGGGTCTCGCCCTGCGGGGTGTAGCCGAGCGTCTCGCCCAGCACCCGCTGCTTGCTGGCGGCCTTGGCGGCGTTGGCCGCGGGGTCGGCGAGGTTGGCGCCGTCTCCCCCGCCGAGGAGGTTCATCCCCGACCAGGTGCGAACCCGGAGGTTGCGCTGGGCGAACATCGGGGCGAGCACCGACTTGACGAGCGTCTCGCCGGTCTTGCCGTCGTGGCCTCCGTAGGGCAGTCCCACCAGGTCGGCGAGCCGGTCCAGGGCGGGTAGCCTGGCGCCCGTCGAGGGGGTGAAGTCCAGGTAGGGGCAGCCCGCGTGGAAGGCCGCGTACGCCATCAGGGCGCTGGGCGGCAGCAGGTTCCTGGAGACCGTCAGCTCGGCCTCCAGCAGTCCCAGGTCGGCGTAGGCCGAATGTGGCTCGGGGGCGGGTTCGGTGGTCGAGACGTTGATGACGACGACTCGTTCCAGGTCGTGGCGCAGCCGGAACTCGGCGATGTCGGCGCCGATCAGCTCCGCGGTCGCGGCCTGGTTCCCGGCGAGGGGCACCTGCCTCAGGTTCTCCTCGACCCGGGCGAGTTCGCCGCGCAGGGGTTCGAGCAGCCTGGCCGGTACGATCCCGGCTCCGGCCAGCGCGGCCGCCTTCTTCTCCAGTGGGGTCGGCACGATGTCGTGCCCGCCGAACACCAGGTCTCCCAGCCCCGGCAGCCCGGCGCCTCGGAACTCGGGGAGCTCCGTGACGCAGCCCGTCGGCCGGGCGAGGCCGGCGCGCACCGCCAGCGCTCCGATGACGCTCGTGACGGCGACGGAGCCTCGTGCTCCTACCAGCCACACTCCCGTACGCATCTGGCCTCCTGTGGTGAGTCGACTCCTGGGGATGACGGTTTTCATCCGCCCGGCCGGGGTCGGACGGCGCCGATGACATCACCGTCGCGGCCGTCCGGTCGGAGGGGATGTCGTCGGCGGGTACTACGTGGTCGTTGGAACGAAGGAGACGACCCCGCGACGGGCCGGACCTGACGGTCCGGCCCGCTTATGCAAGAAATCGTAGGTTATGCGGATATTACGGATATACGCCTCACGGCAACATGTTTCCGTCAGACCAGCTCAACCCATGAAACTCATGAAATTAAGTCTGAGAATTTCGTCAGAGATGTCAGCCAAGGATCCGGGCCGATGACGGCCCGGATCCTGTCCTATTTCCATTCCTCAGAGGTCCGCCCGGGATTTTCCGTTTCCGGGCCGCCGGCCGGAAGGTCCTCTCGGCCCGAAGGCCCCGGGCTCTCGGTCCGAGTGCCCGGGGCCGGTCGTCTCAGTCGGAGGAGAAAGCGGCGTCGAAGGCGGTGGAGGGCGGGGTGATGGAGTTGAGCTTGCGGATGACGGCCAGGGCGTCGGGAGCGCCGTCCAGGCGGTCCATCCCCGCGTCCTCCCACTCGATGGAGATCGGCCCGTTGTAGCCGATCGCGTTGAGGGCTCGGAAGCAGTCCTCCCAGGGCACGTCGCCGCGCCCGGTGGAGACGAAGTCCCAGCCGCGACGCAGGTCCGCCCAGGGCAGGTGGGAGGCGAGCCGGCCTCGGCGGCCGTCGCCGGTGCGGACTTTGGCGTCCTTGCAGTCGACGTGGTAGATGCGATCGGCGAAGTCCAGGATGAAGGCGACCGGGTCGATCTCCTGCCAGACCATGTGGGAGGGGTCCCAGTTGAGGCCGAACGCGGGGCGATGGCCGATGGCCTCCAGGGTGCGCACGGTGGTGTGGTAGTCGTAGGCGATCTCGCTGGGATGGACCTCGTGGGCGAAGCGGACGCCGACCTCGTCGAAGACGTCGAGGATGGGGTTCCATCGGTCGGCGAAGTCGGCGTAGCCGTCTTCGATCATCTGGGGCGGGACCGGGGGGAACATGGCCACGGTGTGCCAGATGGACGAGCCGGTGAAACCGACCACGGTGTCGACGCCGAGTTTGGCGGCGGCGCGGGCGGTGTTCTTGATCTCCTCGGCGGCGTTGCGGCGGACCTGTTCCGGATCGCCGTTGCCCCAGATGCGGGCGGGCAGGATGCCCTGGTGGCGAGCGTCGATGGGACTGTCGCAGACGGCCTGGCCGACGAGGTGGTTGGAGATGGTGTAGACGCTCAGGTTGTGCTTGGCGAGCATCTCCTGCTTGCGGGGAATGTAGTCGTCGTCACTGAGGGCCTTGTCGACCTCGAAGTGATCGCCCCAGCAGGCGATCTCCAAGCCGTCGTACCCCCAGCCCGATGCCAGACGGCAGACCTCCTCGAACGGCAGGTCGGCCCACTGGCCGGTGAACAAGGTGATCGGCCTGCTCATGTTCCCTCCACAGATGTAAGTCGGCTCTGGTCGGCGGCGCTGCGCTCGACCGCGGCCAGCACGCGCTGGACGTTCAACCCATCGTCGAACGACGGAGCCGGAGCGACACCAGAGGTGATCGCCTCGACGAAGTCCCTCACCTCATGGGTGAAGGTGTGCTCATACCCCAGACCATGCCCCGGCGGCCACCACGCCCCCGCATACGGATGCCCCGCCTCGGTGACCAGCACCCGACGGAACCCCGCCTCCTCGGCCGGCAACGAATGATCATGGAACCACAGCTCGTTCATCGCCTCGAAATCAAACGCCAAACTCCCCGCCGAACCATTCACCTCGATCCGCATCGCGTTCTTACGCCCACCGGCGAACCGCGTCGCCTCGAACGACGCCAGCCCCCCACCACTGAGACGACCGATGAACAACGCCGCGTCATCGACATCGACCTCACCCATCTCCACCCCGGCCTCGTCCGCGCCGGACCCACTGCGCGCCGACAACCCCGCCGACGCCTGCGCCAACGGCCGCCGGGTGACGAACGTCTCGGTCACCCCCGACACCCCCGTCAACCGCTGCCCCGTCACGAACTGCGCGGTATCGATGATGTGCGCGCCGATATCCCCCAACGCCCCCGACCCGGCCAACTCCCTGCGCAACCGCCACACCAGCGGGAACTGCGGATCCACGATCCAGTCCTGCAGATACTGCGCCCGCACATGCCGGATCTGTCCCAACCGGCCCTCGGCCACCCAACGCGCCGCCAACGCCACGGCCGGCACCCGACGGTAGTTGAACGCCACCATCGCATACACCCCCCGCGCCGCCGCCGCCCGCGCCGCCTTGGCCATCGCCTCGGCCTCGGCCACCGTGTTGGCCAGCGGCTTCTCACACAACACGTGCTTGCCCGCCTCCAACGCCGCGATCGCGATCTCGGCATGCGAATCACCCGGCGTGCAGATATCGACCACCGCGACATCCTCACGAGCGATCAACGCCCGCCAGTCGGTCTCCACCCCCGCCCAGCCCAGCTGCTCGGCCGCGGCCGCGCTCCCCTCGGCCGAACGCCCGCACACCGCGGCCATCACCGGCCGCACCGGCAGATCGAAGAACGCCGACACACTGCGCCACGCCTGCGAATGCACCCGGCCCATGAACGCGTACCCCACCATGCCGACCCCCAGCGCCGGCTTGCCCGCACCCCCCATCAGGACTCGAATCCCAGCGGCAGGTACTCGGCCACGTTCTCCTTGGTGATCGTCTCCGACGCCAACGTGATCGACTGGGGCACCTGGTTCTCCATCAGATCACTCATCCCCTTGCCCTGAGCGATCAGACGCGCCAGCTTGATCGCCGAGGAGGCCATCGTGGGACTGTAGGTCACCGTGGCCTCCAACACCCCCGAACCGGCCTGGATGTCACGCATCGCGTTCGCCGAACCGGCGCCGCCGACCATGAAGAACTCCTCCCGCCCGGCCTCCTTGACCGCGGCCAGCACCCCGATGCCCTGGTCGTCGTCGTGGTTCCAGATCGCGTCGATCTTCTTGTGCGCCTGCAGCAGGTTCGCCGCGACCTTGGTGCCCGACTCCACGGTGAACTGCGCGTCCTGCTTGGCCGTCACACTGAAGCCGTAGGTCTTCAGCGCCTCCTCGAAGCCCTTGCTGCGATCCTGGGTCAGCGGCAGGGTCGCGATGCCCTGGATCTCCAGGATGACCGGGTTCGCCACCCCCTTGTCCTTGAGCTTCTTACCGATGTAGTGACCGGCCGCCACGCCCATGCCGTAGTTGTCGCCACCGATCCAGGTGCGATACGACAGCTTGTCGGGAAAGACCCGGTCCAGGTTGATCACCGGGATCCCGGCGTCGGTGGCCTGACGGGCGATCTGGTTGAGCTGCTCACCGTCATTGGGCAAGATCACCAGGGCGGAGACCTTCGCCGCGATGAGCGACTCGACCGCGGAGATCTGCGCGTTGATGTCGTTGGTCGGCTCGACCGGCTTGAACTCGATGTCGGAGTACTCCTTCGCCGCGGCCTCGGCGTTCTTGGCGATCGCGGCGATCCAGCCGTGGTCGGCCGCGGGCGCGGAGAAACCGATGACGACCTTCTCGCCGGGGGCGTCGTTACCGCCGGCCGGCGCCGGCACCGGCGCCGAGGCGGCCGCGGCCGACGGCGCGGGCGCCTCGTTACCGGTGCACGCCGTCACCAGCGCACCCGCACCGATAACCGCACCGCCGACGAGGAAACCCCTGCGTGCGACGTTTTCTGTCATGACCTTGCTCCTTTTGGGGGGTGAATCTTTGGGAGGGTGGAACGTGGGGGTGGACGTGTGGCACGCCCCGCGACCCCTGACCGGCTCGCGGAACGCGGGTCTAGGTTCTCGATTCGAGGCTGCGCCGCTGGAGCAGCACGGCCACCACGATGATCAGGCCCTTCGCCACCAGCTGGTCGCTGGTGTTGAGCCCGTTGAGGATGAACAGGTTCGTGATCAGAGTGAAGATCAGCAGACCCAGGATCGACCCGATGATCGACCCGCGGCCCCCGGTCAGCAACGTGCCGCCGATGATGACCGCGGCGATCGCGTCCAGCTCGTACAGATCCCCGTGCGTGGAGGAACCCGTCGTCGTCCTGGCCATGATCAAAACCGCCGCGATACCGCAGCACAACCCCGACAACGCGTACAGCAGCACGGTGTGACGGCGCACATCGATACCCGCCAGCCGGGCCGCCTCGGGATTACCGCCCACCGCGTAGGTGCGCCGGCCGAACGTGGTGCGGTTCAACAACACCCACCCGGCCACCACCACCAGCGCGAAGATGTAGACCAGCACCGGAACGCCCAGCACCCGGGAGGTCGACAACTCCACGATCATCTCGTTGCCCTGCTGCACCAGCTGGGTGCGCCGGTCCGACATCCGCTGCGCCAGCCCCCGGGCCGCCACCAGCATCGCCAGCGTCGCGATGAACGGCACCATCCGCCCGTAGGAGACCAGCAGCCCGTTCACCACGCCCGCGCCGGTCCCGACCAGCAACGCGCACACGATCATCACGAACGGGCCGTAGGACTGCGTGGCCAGCGTCGTCGCCCACACCGACGCCAACGCCATGATCGCGCCCACCGACAGGTCGATGCCCCCACCGATGATCACGAACGTCATGCCGACCGTGATCACCCCGATGGTCGCCGCCAGCGACAGGATGCTCACCATGTTCGAGGTCGTGGCGAAGGTGCCGGGCGCCGTGACCAGACCCACCGCCGCCAGCATCACCAGCGCGACCACCAGCCCGAGATGCGGGATGTTGCCCAGCCGGGCCAGCGGTCCCTCTCCCGCGGCGGGTTTACGGGCCTTCTCCACTCGCACCTGCTCGTCGACAGACGGCAGCCGAGGCTCGCTCATACCGAACTTCCTTCCATGATCATGTCGAGGACGGCATGCTCGTCCAGCTCACCGGCACCGGCCTCACGAATGACCCGGCCCTCCCGCAACACCAGCACCCGATCGGCCAACCCCAAAACCTCGGGAACCTCACTGGAGACCAGCAACACCCCGATCCCCTCATCAGCCAACCGCCGCACCAACGCATACAACTCCGCCCGAGCCCCCACATCCACCCCACGCGTCGGCTCATCCAGCAACAACAACTTGCGATCGTTCAACAACCACCGCGCCAGCACCGCCTTCTGCTGGTTCCCCCCCGACAACGTCTTGACCGGCCGCTCCGGATCAGCGGGCCGAATATCCAACGCCCGCACCATCTCCCGCGCATCCGCCGCCTCACGCCGCCGATCCATCCACCCCAACCGCGAATACCGGCCCAAACTCGCCAAACTGATATTGCGCGACACACTCTGATCCAGCAGCAACGCCTGCGCCTTGCGCTCCTCCGGCGCCAACCCCATCCCCAAACGCACCGCCCCACTCGTCCCACCCCCCCGACGCACCACCCTGCCCTCCAACACCACCCGCCCCGAAAACCGCCGCGCCCCGTACACCGCCTCGATGATCTCCGACCGCCCCGACCCCACCAGACCGGCCAACCCCACGAT
>Ga0233385_1000519_pt1 | contig 19325 bp, 16 predicted proteins | sample ElkDunMinimDraft_16_FD_191543 | JGI IMG/M metagenome (GOLD analysis project Ga0233385, IMG submission 191543) | Fecal eukaryotic communites from dung pellets of Tule Elk in California, USA - Elk Dung G36 | ecosystem: Host-associated > Mammals > Digestive system > Large intestine > Fecal | place...
CCCTGGGATGGAGGACTATTCCGCCGAAGATTTTCCCGACGGGATGCGCCTGGAACTCGAAGGAAGTGACGATGCCGAAATTCCCGCCGCCGCCGCGAAGCGCCCAGAACAGATCCGGGTTTTCGTGTTTGTCTGCGGTCAGGACGGCACCTTCGGCGGTAACGACTTCACAGCGCAGGAGATTGTCGCATGTCAGCCCGTATTTGTGGGTCAACCACCCGATCCCGCCACCGAGCGTAAGGCCGGCAATTCCGGTCGGCGGGGCAATCCCCGTCGGCACCGCGAGATCGAAAGGTGCGGTCGCCGCATCGAGCTCCCCGAGCGTCACGCCCGGTTGCACCTCGACCACCCGACGCGCCGGGTCCACTTTGATCGCCTTCATTCGACTGAGGTCGATCACGATACCGTCGTCACAGACCCCACGCCCGGCGATGTTGTGGCCGCCACCGCGTACGGCGACGTCCACGTCGTAGGCGCGCGCCAGCCTTACGGCGGTGACGACGTCGACGACATTCGAGCACATCAAGATCAGGCCGGGACGACGATCGATCATCGCGTTCCAGACCTTGCGGGCATTCTCGTACAGCGGGCTGTCCGGCCAGATGGCCGTCTCGCCGAAATGCAGCCGAAATGCCTCCAGGGCAGCGGCCGACAGCGGGCTTCGTCTTGTCCAGGTATCGTTCATGGTCTTCCTCGTGACGTTGACGTCACGATCGTTGTTTTTCCTGCATTGACGGATGATTACGAAGGCCTTGACTTGGGCTTCATCTGCAACGACCGCTCTTCATGCTTGGATCTCGGCCTTCAGGAAGGAGAACACTACCCTTGGGAATTGTTGTCCTCCGCCTCCGGAGCGGAAATGTTACGAATGCATTCAATTCCGCGGATATGAAATCGCGGTGACATCTGGAGTGTCAAATAAAGCCGCCCCGGAGACTATGGTTTCCGGCGACCTACACGTGCCCGTTCGGCAACTCTGTGGCGCCATCACGGTCGGTGAGGAGCGCGCAGCCCCCGGGCTTGCCGCCAGGAGCATGAATTTTGAAGCACATTCTGATTATCGATGACGATACAAGCATGCGCAGCTTTCTGATCGACTATCTCAGCCAGCATGCCTTCAGGGTTACCGGCATAGGCGATAGTCAGCATCTGGTCCGCATTCTGGGGACAGATCCTGTCGATCTTGTCATCGTCGATCTCAATCTTGGTCACGAGGATGGACTGGAGATCGTCCGCAACCTTTCCACCTCCTCCGATGCCCCGGTGATCATCATCAGCGGGGATCGCATAGAAGAAGCCGACAAGGTCGTTGGTCTCGAGCTCGGTGCGGTTGACTACATCACCAAGCCGTTCGGGACCCGCGAGTTCCTGGCCCGGGTCCGCGCCTCGATGAGGCCGCGCACCAGCAATCCGGGCAGGAAGGAACGGAAGGTCTACACCTTCGGCGACTGGGTGCTGAACATGAAGCTGCGCAAGCTTGTTCACGCTGAGACCAGGGAGGTGAAACTGACCGCCGGCGAATTCAACCTGCTGACGGCCTTCCTGAAATCACCCCGGCAAATCCTTTCCCGCGAACAACTGCTTGCCGCAAGCCGCGTCCACGACGAGGAGGTCTTCGATCGCAGCATCGACGTCCTGATCCTCAGGCTGCGCCGGAAACTCGAAATCGACCCTTCCCGCCCTAGCCTCATCAAGACGGAACGAGGCGCAGGCTATGTCTTCAACGCGGATGTCGCGCTGCTCGATCGTCCGCGACCCAAAGCCTGCTGACGAATTGAACTTGGGGAGTGGTGCCCAAGTTAATATCCCGATCTCCCCCATGGCGAAGGCGTTATCCATCCTCGCTTCATTACCTTTGTAACAAAGCCTTGCCGGCCCTGAAACAAACGCCTCACATGTGCGGGTAATGGTGCATAGGCAACGCGCAAAGGGGGTGGGAAATGGTATGGCGGACAGGATAGAGTATCCGGAAAGCGCCCAGCAAAAGCCAGGCCCAGGCATTCGCATGCAGGACAGCCTTCGAACGGTTGGGCTGGTGTCGTTCAGCGGGGCAGTCGGCACGTACGATTTCATCGTCTTCGCCTTCCTTGCCCCGGTCATCGGCAAGATCTTCTTTCCTCCCGGAATCTCGCCCTGGCTCGTATCGGTCCAGACCTTTGGCATATTTGCCGCAGGTTATGTCTTCCGCTCCTTCGGGGGTATCGTCCTTGCCCATTACAGCGACCTCTTCGGGCGCAAACGCATCTTCGCCTTCTCCACCCTGCTGATGTCCGGCGCGACGCTCGCGATCGCGGTCCTGCCCGGCTATGCCTCGATCGGCATTGCCTCACCGATCCTTCTGCTGGCGTTCAGGGCGCTGCAGGGAATTGCCATCGGAAGTGACATTCCCGGCGCATGGACGCTTGCTGCGGAACAGGTGCCACGCGAGCGGGTGGGGCTGGCCTGCGGCGCGGTTTCGGCCGGCCTTATCGGGGGCATGCTTCTCGCCGCCGTCATCGTAACGGCGCTCAACCTGATCTTCACCGTCGCCGAGATGGAAACCTTTGCCTGGCGCATCCCCTTTGCACTCGGGGCTGCACTTGCCGTGCCGGCGGTTTGTCTTCGCCGTCGACTGAAGGAAACGAGGATATATCCGGCGCTCAAGAGCAATCGGGTATTGATGCCGAGCTTTCCCCTGCACGCCGTCCTGCACGACCATCGGCCTGCGCTCGCTTTCTCCATTCTGCTGACCTGGGTAATATCGGCCGGTATGATCGTAATCTTGCTGATGACGCCGGTCATCCTGCAGACGGTCTACGGCGTGACAACGCAACACGCCCTCCTCGCGGTGAGCATCACGGCCTTCGGCCTGACGACGGGCGCCTTTATTTCCGGCCTCCTCTTCGACCGGCTGGGCCCCGCGACCTGCATGATGGGGGGCAGCATTCTTTGCGCACTGACAAGCTTTTCCTTCTATTCCCTTGCAGGCTGGTCCCTCCCCCTCCTTTATATTCTCTCTGCATCCCTGGGGTTCACGGTCGGATTGCTGGGCGCGGCACCCTCTATCATGGTCATGTCGTTTCCGCCGCGCGTCAGGGCAAGCGGAGTGTCGGCCGCGTACAACATAACCTTAGCGGTCTTTGGCGGGCTGCCCCCCGCCTTGGTAGCCTGGCTGGTCCAGTTCGAGCCGATGGCGCCAGCCTATTACATCCTGTTCATCGCCTTCCTCACCTTCTGCCTTGGCCACTATCTGTACCGCAATCCCTATCTCCTGGAGGGATCCGCAGAAGGCTTTCACTGGGGACGCTCGCGTACGTGACCCGCTTGCACGTGATCGCCACCCCTTTGTGATCGAATCTTGCAAGATTGCGGGGCGGTTTGCGGTTTTGTTGACGCCGGGGCGCGCTTGCGCGCCATGGATGTGTGCACCCGAACCGGGATGACGCCGCAAGGCGACCACCCTCTCGCACTGTCACGTCCGTCAGCTTTCGGGAGAATTGGCAGGCTATGTACCCGCAAGGAGCATTCGGCACGGCTTTCAGCGCACGAAGTCCCAATGCGCCGGCTGCACAGATTTCCATCGGCAACGGCGGGGAAGATTCTGAAACACAAATGAAACGGAGCGGGGTTACGCAGTCGCTCCGGCGAGGATTCGGGCCTGCCGGCAACGTTAAATCAGGGGCGTTGCTTCAGGAGGTCTTCCCGGGCCGCAAACGATGTCAGAAGCTTCCGTGGACATGACGACATGAAGCATGTTCTTCTCATTGATGACGATCCGGCCATACGATCCATGCTGGTCGATTTCCTGTCCCAGCATGCGTTCCGCGTCACCGGCCTCAGCGACAGCCAACACCTGACCCGCATCATGACCAATGATCCGGCCGATGTGGTCATCGTCGATCTCAACCTCGGCCATGAAGACGGCCTCCAGATCGTCCGGACACTAACCACGTCCTCGGATGCCCCGGTGATGATCATCAGCGGCGACCGGCTTGAAGAGGCCGACAAGGTCGTAGGGCTGGAACTGGGCGCCGTGGACTATATCACCAAGCCGTTCGGCATTCGCGAGCTTCTCGCTCGCCTGCGATCCTGCCTGCGACGAACCGACGAGCAGCCGAGGCGAACGAGTTCCGACAAGAGCTACGCCTTCGCCGGCTGGAACCTGAACGTCAGGCTGCGCCGTCTTCTTAGTCCCAAGGGCGAGGAGGTGAAGCTGACGGCCGGCGAATTCAATCTTCTCTGCGCCTTTCTGAAGTCGCCGATGCAGGTTCTTTCCCGCGAGCAGTTGCTGTCGGCGAGCCGCGTCCATAGCGAAGAAGTCTTCGACCGAAGCATCGACGTCCTGATCCTGAGGCTCCGCCGCAAGCTCGAGGCCGATCCCTCACGTCCCCGCCTGATCAAGACGGAGCGGGGAATAGGCTATATTTTCGATGCGGAGGTGGCCGTAAATCAGGCCGCGGGAGCCCGGACGTGAACCAGCCGGCCATGCGGCTATGGGTGAACCTGATCGCTCTTCTGGCCCTTTCTCTCACCGTACCGGGACCACCACTCGTCGGCGCGGAGGAGATCCGCGGCTTTGCTCCGTCGGAGCCGCTGGCACCTCTGCCGGCCACCCCGCCGCTGGATCGGGACCGGGTGGCGCTCGGCGGCCGCCTGTTTCACGATACCATCATGTCGCGTCGCCAGACGCTCTCCTGCAGCTCTTGTCACGACCTGTCGATCGGCGGCACCGTGCCGCTGAAGCGGACCATCGGTTATGACGGACGGATGCATGCCTTCAATGCACCCACCATTTTCAACGTCGGTCATAACTACCGGCTCGGCTGGCGCGGGAAGTTCACCTCCCTTGCCCTGCAGAACGAGAGAGTCCTGATCGATCCCAACCTGATGGCCAACGAGTGGGGCATCCTTCTCCCGCGCCTCAGTCGACATCACTACTACGGCGCTGAGTTCAAGAGGGTGTACGGCAACGTACCGGATCGGGAATCCGTCCTGGATGCGCTGGTCAGCTTTCAGCGGTCGCTGACGACCCCGAACGCACCGTTCGACCTGTTCCTGCAGGGTGATACCAACGCCATTTCGGCGCAGCAGAAACATGGCTACGAGCTGTTCAAGGGATATGGCTGCATGTCTTGCCATCAGGGAGCACATATCGGCGGCAACATGTTCCAGATTTTTGGCGTCTTTGCGGACCCCGAAACCGACAGGCTCTCGGCAACCCTCTCCCCGGAATGGCCGCTGAACGACATCGCCCAGGACCAGGAAGCGTTTCGCGTTCCGAGCCTGCGCAACGTCGCGGTCACCGCCCCCTATTTCCATGACGGCAGGGCCGAAACGCTCCGTGAAGCGGTCGCGATCATGGGAAGAAGCCAGCTCGGGCGCGAAATCGCCGACACTGAAATAGACGCAATCACCGCATTTCTTGAAAGCCTGACCGGAGAATACAATGGCAAGAGGCTTCAAACCTCTAACGGAGAAGATCGCCGGTGAAGCCTGGCTGATCGTCCTTGCGACTCTCTCTGCGATCTTTCTCGCGGTCATCGCGGTCGGTCGCGACGCAGGACGGCCAGCGCATGAAGCGGTGATGCTGAACCTGAGAGCCGTCGACGTCAATCACGCCTCGCTTCAGCGCGACGTGTTGCGGGCGCGTGCCGGCCTGTTGATGTCCTACGACCCCCTGGTCAATTCCGTGGTCGCGCTGCGCAAGACCGCAGCGACCCTTCACGAGCTGTTCGCCAACAGCTACTTCGGTCCTCGCGGCGAGCTCGAAGCTCTGCTGTCCGAACTTCAGGCCGCGATCGACGCGGACGAAACCCTTGTGGAGCGCTTCAAGACGCGCAACGCCCTCTTGCAAAACTCGATCGGCGTGTTCGGGCAGACCCTGACGGAACTGCATCAGTCGCCTGACGACGGGGTCAAGTCGGTGCTGGATGAGGTCAGCGACCTCGGCAACCTGATGATGCGGTTTTCGACGCGGCCTGACCTTGATCTCAAACGAGCCATCGGAATTCGCCTGGCCCGGCTGGATCAGTCGATCCCCGTCCTTCCGGTCGGAAAGGACATACAGACGCTGACGGCCCACGCCCGCATGATCCTGTCGATCCTTCCGACGGTCGATGCCAAGGTCGCCTCGATGCAGGCCTCCGCCACCCCTTTGCGCGCCGAACGCCTGCAGGCGAAGTATCTGGAGGTGGCAGGGGAGGCCAATGCACGCGCGGCAGCCAGCCGGATGCTGCTCGCGGTGACGGCCATTGCGCTGTGCCTCTACGTCTTCGTTCTTGTCTATCGCCTGCGCAACCAGACCGAAAGGCTGAAGCGGCGTCTGCAGTACGAGCAGGTCATCGCCGAGAGCAAGGCGGAGATGTTCAATACCGCACCACGCGATTTCGCCGAGTTCATGAACGGTGCGCTGAACAGGATGACGTCCTTCTTCACCGGAGACTCTTGCTCGCTGGCCATGGTCAATCTCGACAGCGAGGAGATAAAGCAGGTCTACGGACTTGCGGAGGAGGACGAGGAAAATCGCGCCCTCATCATCGACTTCATCCGCGACGTTCGGGCAAAAGACCCTCCCCCTGCACCCCATGACCGTTCCCCCTATGTCAGCCTCCTGCGGCCCAACGAGCTGACCTACACCCGCGATGCCACGATCCTGGGGCTGGTCGTCGGATCCCCCATGCCAGACCGGCAGATGGCCGCCCTGCTGCTGCTCTTCGATCTCCCGCGCCCGGAACTGGGTACGGACGAGATTACCTTCCTGCAGGGATGCCTTCAGACATTGATCGAGTTCGTCGAGACCAACAACAGCCAGCGCGAGCGGGAGGCACTCGAGCACCGGCTGGAACATGCGCAGCGGCTCGAAGCCGTCGGCACGCTCGCCGGCGGCATCGCCCACGAGTTCAACAACGTCCTGGGCGCCATCCTGGGTTATGGCGAGATGGCTCTCCAGCTGCTGCGCAAGCCCTCGATGACGCGCAACTACGTCCAGGAAATTCTGATCAGCGGCGAGCGGGCAAAGCATATCGTCGACCAGATCCTGACCTTCAGCCGCAAGCGCGAACGGGCGATCAGGCCGTTCAGCGTCACCGAGGCGGTGGCCGACATCCTGCCGCTGATCGAGGTCACCCTCGGCAGCAAGGTGACGCTCATGGCGCACCTGAGCCAGCAGCCCGCCGTCGTGGAGGGCAACCCGATCGAGATCCACCAGATCATCATGAACCTCTGCAAGAACGCCATGGAGGCCTCGTCACGGGGACAGGAGGTGGTGGTCGAGGTCAAGACGATCGAGGTGAGGCGCAGGCGCACCCTGTCTCACGGCGAGATATCGCCCGGCACCTATGTCTATCTGTCGGTCGAAGACTACGGCCCGGGCATCGCGGAACATGTTCTGCCCCATGTGTTCGAACCCTTCTTCACCACGAAATCGACTGTCGGGGGGACGGGGCTCGGCCTGTCGGCCGTTCATGGCAGCGTCACCAGCCTGGGCGGAAGCATCAACGTCCAGAGCGCAGCGGGATCGGGGACCCGCTTCGAGCTCTATTTCCCGGCCAGCTCACTCCCGCCTTTGCCGATCAAGAGCTTCTTCGACCAGCGCGCCGTCCCGACCGGGAACGGAGAGCGCGTCGTGATCCTGAACAACGACCGATCCTTGCTTGAAATGTACGAGGAGAAGGTCGCCGCGCTGGGCTACGAAGCCTTGGGCTACCAGAACATCAGGACCCTAAAGGAGGCCATTCACGGCAATGGCACCTCGCCCGACCTGATGATCATCGACGCCGATTCCCTCTCCCTGGACGGCCCCCCTCATTCTCTCGCCGCATCGCTGTCGGCTGGCCGCTACCTCGTGCTGGTCGAGGATGACCGCAAGCAATGTGTCGCAAATCCGGAGATCACCGCGTCATTCCTGAAGAAGCCCTTCAGCTCCAGGGCCCTGGCCAATGCGATCTTTGATCTGATGAACACCGCCCGCTGAACGAGACGAGGCCGGACCCGCCTCGGCGGCGCAGTGCCGTACTCTCATGAGTGACACGCGGGGATTGCGCGGCGCGATCGCCAGATCCCGAAAAGAGCCGTTGCTATGCCGACTGCATCGACGACGGCAATGGGCGACGCGACCAGGAGGTCGTGCACAAGCCAGGGTATGGTGCCGGCCATCACCCATATGCGCAGGCGGAGTTCGTCGATCTGCATCCTGCCGATCGCAAGGATTACAGTCCCCGCCATTGCACACATGGAGGATGGCCCCGCAAAGGTGAGCAAACCCGCAACCAGCATGGCCGCAATCAGCAGAGAAACGGGAACCCAGCGCCAGCACCCGGTGGCTGGCAGCCGCAGCGACAAGGCGACCTGCAAGGCGCTCAGCCAGTTTGCAACTGCTGCCGTCCCGGCCCCTATCAGCGCGTAATGAGCACCAAAGCCCAAGCCTATTCCAAGCTGAACCAGGAGCATGAGCCGACGATTGGGAAAGAACGGCCAGGATATGAGGCAGAGGGCACCGAAGCCTGCCGCGGCTATGGCGACGGGGTTGCCATCGATGACGGGAAGCATCACACGGGCTCCTCGAAGCCGTTACGCGCGATCGACGGTAGTGGGGACATAATCGGGATGCCGGCTGCATGGGCGCGAGCCGGCACTGGCGCCCGGCGGGGCAATGCCGCGGAAAAAAGCGTGCAGGGATCGAGTTCGCCCGGCAGTCTGGCGAGAGAGTTCATAACCACCTCCTCCGTGTGGTCCAACCTTCGTTTCGGCCGCCGTCCGAGGAGACGGCCGGCGTCGCGGATGAAGTCCTAGTTCGTGCCGATGGTCGGGAAATTTCGCTTCGCGAGCGCGAGGCTTCAAACGATATGAAGCCGTGTAATCTGAAACCGGAAGCGGTCCGGCTCGATTAACCGGGCGTTACAAACCACGGATATTGATGTCAAAACTAACACCCGATGCGGGAGCTATTGTGCTGAAGAAAAAGAAGGCTGATATGAAAAGCGTTGAGGCCATGTTCTCCCGGGATGGTCTCGGCTGTTCCCTCTGGAGGCCCAGTCCCTCCAGCTTTGAAGGGCCTTCGGTTTCCGTTGGCCCTTTCTTTTTGCCCTCGGGAATCCCTGCGCCGTGGGAGCGGAGCCGCCCCTCAAGATGACCTGAATGCCAGCCTGAACTGTCCGTAGCGGGAAGAAGATCGTCGACGACAGCTCATTGACGGAGGCCTATCGAGAGACGCGGGTGGGCGCTCTCGATTGGAGCTCAATGCGAAGAGGAAAAGGCGGGGAAGTCGGGATCCGCGGCGTCTACGCGGTAAATGGCAGTGCGGCAGGTCGACTACCGTCGATGATCGTGACGCTCTGGATATCTGTGAGAGCCAGGGAAAGGTCCCAGTCCCTCAGACCAGCCACTCCGGAGGCGATGGCCGCGATCGCGGGCTGGATGAGATCATCCTCCACGAGGATTTCCAGCCGCAGGACGGGGCGCAAATCGCTCTCCGCTTCAAGCCCGCGATGGAGTTCGATCAGCCCGGCCGCCGGCGCCACGTCATTGGCATCGATCGCAAGGAAATCGAACATCCCGAGGACGGCCAATGCCTCCCTTACCTCGACCAGGCGGAAGGTCGGGATATTGGCCTCGATCTTCTTCATTTGAAATCTCCGGAAATAACCTCAGGAGCCGGCGAGGCTCGCTGCGACCGTCGTCCGGCATGGGATGCCGAACAGGGACAAGCATTCCAGGAAATCGGGAGACCAGCAGGGACGCGTCGTCCGCCTGATAGCCTGGCGTTCGAGGCGGCAACCCTGCCGCCATTCCTCGAAAATACCGTCGATGCGATCGCGTCTGCATCATTGTGCCCGGTCCGGATGAACCAAGGCTTCGAAAGCATATGCGGGCTGGACACCCGTCGCGCTAGAGCCTGCCTCGGTTGAAGTCACCTCGGACAGCGCCTTCGATCTCGCTTCTCGAAATGCCGAGATCCTTGAGGTAGTAATCAGGCAAGCTGTACAGGGTTTCCGCCGCGCGTCGCCGTCGGCTCCATCGTCGCCAAGCCGCAGCAAGTTCGGCGACCAGCCGCGAGGCCCTGCCTTGAGTTCTCGTACTCCCTGCGAATGATCCGATCAGATGCGTAGTCATCTTCATCCTCCATCGTGATGAGCGGTATGCACCGGCATCACCGGTTGCATGCCCATTTTCTCCATCGGCATGGCCTCGGGATTTCAGGGGTCTGGAATTGTCTTTCGATTGGAACCGGGAAATCGGAGAATCGGCATCTTTGTCGCCGAGTTGCCACGGAACGGGCCTGAAACTGCCGCATCGTGCGGACCCTCAGCCGTTGGAGAAAGCCGTACCTCCAGGATTCACGGGCGTTTCACCTGCAACCTTTTGCCGTCGACCTGTGATCAAAGGTTGATCTCCAGCCATCACCATCCTGTTGCGCCGACTCGGCGCGACCCGGAGGGTGAAATGATCCCGCGAACAATCTGGCGTTTCGTCAAGCGTTCCCTGAAGGCGGCATTCGCGTCTGCGCACAAGGCGTTCGCCGCAATCGCCCCGCCTCCCTATTGACGCCGGGAGAAATCGCCTTTCACGACCTCCGCCGTCGCCGGTCGTGCACTCTGCGCCGGCAGGAGCACGCCCTCGTCGGGTCGCTCCGAGCAGTAATGGGCGATATTTCGGACTGCCTCGACGACGGGCATGGCGATACCGTGGCCCGCCGCAAGTTCGAGCACCGCATCGCAGATGGCCGCCAATTCCAGCGGACGCCCCCGTTCGATATCCTGGAGCATGGACGTCTTGAACGCTCCGAGCTTTGCGCCCTGCAGGAAAATCGATTGCTCATCGATATCGAGCCGTGCGCCGTGGGCCTCGATCAGCGGCGTTACTTCGTGAAGCATCTGGCGCGACACCTTGGCCAGAACGGGTTCGGAAAAAACAGTGCCCAGGCTTGCACCGGTAATCGCCGTCAACGGGTTGGAGATCAGGTTCTTCGCGACCTTGTTCCAGACCGCATCCCTTATCCGTGGCACGATGTCGACACGAAAGCCGCTTCGTTCAAGCAGCAGGCCAAGTTCCGCCAGCCTTGGCGTTACGCGGTCATCCAGTTCGCCGATGGTCATTTGAAGCCCGTTCATGATCCGGACCGTGCCTCGATCGAGCCTCTCGGCGGTGACCATCGTGGTGGTGCCGATTACCTGGCGTGACGATATCACCGTCTTCAGCCGGTTTTCCGGATCGACCGCGAGGATCGGCTGCCCGTCCCAGGCATCGTTCCGGCCATCGAAATACCACCATGGAACCCCGTTGACGATCGGAACGACAAGGGTGTCGGCAGAGATCAGATGACGAACGGAGACGGCAAGCTCGGCAAGGTCATAGGATTTCGAGCAGAGGAAAAGGATGTCTGCCGCTGAAAAATGCGACGCCACCCCGGTCTCGGGTCGCAGGTGATGCGCGCCGTCGGTGTCGACCAGACGCAAGCCGTACTGGCGGATGAAATCGACGCTGGCCTGTCTTGCGACCAGCCTGACCCTGGCACCGCCGATCATCAGCCGACCGGCGAGCGTGAGGCCGATGGACCCCGCACCTGCGACGCAGACAATCGGATCAGCGGATTTGCCTTGCATTGTCTTCCCTTTCGCAGGCGGAACCGGGCGACGGAACGTTTGCTGCAGGACTGTTACAGACAGGTTTCGGCAACACCGCAAACCGCTACAAATGCCATCTGTCAAACATGGGTGATGCTGCTGATCGAGACGCGAGTTCCGGCCACACCCATCGCCTGATGGGCGGCCCTTCGCTTCAACTAATCGACATCCGGCGGCATCAACTGGAATACGTGGACCGACACGGGCTCACCGGGTCCGAATGGGCCTGGCGTCTGCCTTTCTACCGGCGGGAGGGAGCGGAGATAGGCAACCATGGCCTCCATGTCCCGGTCGGTCAGTTTTGCGAGATCGGGCCACGGCATGATGGTGGAGAGGATCCGGCCGTCCGGCCTTTCGCCCGTCCGCAAGGCCTTGATGATTTCCGCCCTGGTCCAGTTGCCGATGCCGGTCGTCTTGCTCGGGGTGATATTCGGTCCCACGATCGTGCCGACGTCCGGAATTTGGAAGCCTACATCCGACCCTGCCAGCCTTTGCGCATCCTGTCGTTTTCCGAGGAAATGTCCGGGCGTGTGACAGTGATCGCAATTGCCGATTGTGACCAGATATTCTCCCCTCTGCAGTAGGCTGGCAATGGATTCTGCCTGGCTCGGCTGCGGCAGGAGAAGCGTGGTCAGACCCCAGAGGGCCAATGTGGATCGACATGCCAATACTCTGGGACGAAAGGAAAAAATAGGCAAGGCGCTACTCCTGGTTTCAGCTCGCGGCTGCACACGCAGCAGTCCCGCTTCTAGCCAGAGATTGTTGGCGGCAAATGTCGCGCTCCGCCGACAGCCTTTCATTTGCAATCCTTTGGCTTTGGGGCGTGACGAATATTTTCTTTGATTGTCTAGTCCAGAGGAACAAACTGTTGCGACGGCGAGGGGTACATTCGTCATCGCTTTAATATAAAGATGCGCCCATCTTTCGCGGGGACATCACCGCCATGCATTTCCAGTATCGGCGTCCGTAACATACTCGCAGCGTCCCGACCTGGGACGCAACGTATGGAACCACGCGCGATTTCGCCTGAAGCGACAGGGAGCCGTTCTTCCGGACGGGCATCAACTAGGAGCGGTTACATGCAAGACGTGCATCAAGACTTTCAGGGGGTGCCGGTTACATTGCCGTTGCGGAAGGAGCGTATCCGCCGCATCGCCCGAACGGCGAACGCACCTGCGGTCACCGGCGGCCTGACCCCCTGGCAGATCAGCAGGGTCCTTCACTATGTCGAAAACAACCTCAGCATCTGCATCTCGGTCGCAAAGATGGCTGCCCATGCCAAGCTGAGCGAGAGCCATTTTTCCAGAGCGTTCCAGCTCACCTTCCATGACTCGCCCTATAACTACGTCCTGCGCCAGCGCCTGAACATTTCCCAGATCCTCATGCTCTGCACCGACAGTTCGCTAAGCGAGATCGCGCTGGAAATCGGGATGGTCGATCAGGCTCACTTCAGCAACACGTTCAAGAGGTTCTACGGCGTAACGCCAAAGGTATGGCGCGAGCAGATGATGGGACGCCGTCGTTTCCCGGGTCCTGACCGTCGCAGCGCCGATAAGGCGGTGCCGGCGGATGGAAATGATCTCGGCCGCCTGGGTTAGCGCCCCGGCAGGCTAAGGGCCAATTTCTTCCTGCGAAACGCCGAGGAAGAGCTTTTGCGTCCCTTTCGAGACAATGCGACGACCGGGCGGTGGGCAGGTTCGATGCTCCACGACGCAGGAGAGAGCATTGGTTCAGCCCACCATCATCAGTTGCGCTATCACCGGCAACATCACAACCGTCGAGTCGACGCCCTACCTGCCCGTGACGCCGGAGCAGATCGCCAGTTCCAGCCTCGAGGCCGTCAGGGCCGGGGCCGCCATCGTTCATATTCACGTTCGGCACCCGGACGGCCGTCCGAGCATGGAAATGCAGCATTACCGCGAGGTGGTCGATCGGCTCCGCGCGGCCGACGAGGACGTCATCATCAACCTCACGACCGGTCCGGGACAGAGATACGTTCCGAGCGAAGCCGATCCGGCGGTCGCCGCTTCCGGCACCACTCTCATGGTGCCGGAGCGGCGGGTAGAGCACATACTGGCACTGCGCCCGGAACTCTGCAGCCTTGACTTTAACACGATGTATTCGGGCAATTCCGTCGTGATCAACACGCCCCGCAACCTTGCCATCATGGCCGAGATCATACGCGATGCCGGCGTCCGGCCGGAACTGGAAGTCTTCGACAGCGGTGACATCCAGCTCGCGAACCAGTTCATCCAGGAAGGCAGGCTCGACGCCCCTGCCCTCTTCCAGATCGTGCTCGGCGTGCGTTATGGCGCGATAGCGACGACGGAGACGCTGGCCTACATGAAATCGCTTCTGCCTGCCGGCTCCCACTGGGCTGCCTTCGGCATCGGCCGCTGGGAATTCCCCATGCTGGCGCAGGCCTTCCTGCTCGGAGGCCACGTCCGGGTCGGGCTGGAGGACAACATCTATCTCGAAAAAGGCGTACTTGCCAAAGGCAATGCAGAACTCGTGCGCAAGGCCGCCCGAATCGTCAAGGACCTCGGGGGCTCGATCGCCACGCCGGCGGAAACCCGCGAGATCCTCGGCCTGAAGAGGCAGCTGCCCAAGGCGGCTTGACCGGCGGACCGACAGGCCGGGCTCGCCCGAAACCAACCGCGGTCCCGCATCATCCCAACGACAACCGGAGCCCCAGCATGTACATCCAGAGCGACCCGCGATCCGCCCTTGCCGCGACCGAAAAGCCGAAGGCAGGCAAGACGCACGACAAATTCTTCGGCTCGCAGTTGTGCCTCTTCTATGGCACCGAACCACAGATTTCAGACGACAACGGAGACACCTGGATCAGCCGGGGCGGGAGCTTCGTGGTGGCCTACAGCCGCGGCGCGGAGGGCGGCCTCTTCTCGCGGAGCGGCCAGCCGGACGAATATGCCGTCATCCTCCCCGAGAATGACACGTCGGTAGAGATCACCACGGCGGAGGGAACCACCACCGTCCCCGGTTACTCGGTCGCCTTCGTGCCGCCGGGCAAGAGCACGATCCGAATGCTGGCCCCGGGTCCGGTCATCCGGCTCTTCACGCCGAAATCTGCCGACATGGCCGCCGCCGCCTCCAATGCAGCGGCGTTCAGCGAGCCCCATCCCAATGTGACGCCCTTCGAACCCTGGCCGGAGCCGCCGGGCGGGTTGAAGCTCAGGTGGTACACGCTCGACGTGCCGGACGATCCGTCGCGTTTCGGGCGAATCTATCGCTGCACGACCTTCATGATCAACTACCTCAATCCCCGGATCGGACCGCGTGAGCGGGACAAGGTCTCGCCGCATCATCATGACGACTTCGAGCAGTGCTCGCTTGCACTGAGCGGCGCCTTCACGCACCACCTGCGCTGGCCCTGGACCACCAACATGAATGTCTGGCGCGAGGACGAACATCTCTATTGCGAGTCTCCGGCGATCTGCGTGATCCCGCCGCCCTCAATCCACACGACCACGGCGGAGGGAAGCGGCGTGAACCAGCTCGTGGATATCTTCGCGCCGCCCCGACTGGATTTCTCGCTGAAGCCCGGCTGGGTCCTCAACGAGGCCGATTATCCGATGAGACCGCAGCAGGATTGAATCGGCGATGCCCGGGAGGAACTCTCCCGGGCATCCTCATCGGCAACGGCGGCCCGGGGCGCGCGTCCAGCGGACGAACCCCGGGCGCGATCGTTCAGGTGGGCAGGACGAGCCCTGCATCGACCAGCGGACGAATAGCGTCGATCTCGCGCTGTATCGCCTCGCTCATCTCCTGCGGGGAATTGACGACGGGCGTCAGGCCGAGCGTTGCGAGCTTCTCCTTGGCCGCCGGCGTGTCGGCCCATTCCTTGATGGCGCCATTGATCGCGCTCACGATCTCCGCCGGCAAGTCCTTCGGACCGACCACGCCGAACCAGAGCGTCTGCTCATAATCCTTGAAGCCCTGCTCCCCGACCGTCGGCACGTTCGGAAGTTCTGCCGCGCGCTCGGCCGAGGTGACGGCAAGTGCCCGGATCTTGGCCTCCCGCACATGCGGCAGGTAGTTCGACGGTGCATCGAGGGCGAAGTCGATGTGGCCCCCGAGAAGGTCGGCGAGCAAGGGCGGCGATCCCTTGTAGGGAATGTGGTTGATCTCCACGCCGGCCATCTGGCCGATGATCGCCGCCGCTATATGGCCCTTGGTCCCGGCACCGGGATTGCCGATATTAACCTTGCCGGGATTGGCCCTGGCATAGGCGACAAGCTCCTGCAACGTACCGGCAGGGGCAGACGCGCTGGCGGTCAGGAGTGCCGGGCTCTGGGCGATGATCGTGATCGGGGTAAAGTCCACCTGCGGATCATAGGCGAGGTTCTTCTGGACGACCTTGTTGGCGGCGATCGGCGCGCTGCCGCTCACCATGATGGTATAGCCGTCCGGCGCCGACCGGGCGAGCCGACCGCCCGCCAGTGCACCCGCGGCACCGGCGAGGTTCTCGACGACGAACTGCTGGCTGAATTTTGCCGTCAGCAGGTCGGCCACCAGCCGCGTAATGATGTCGCTCGTCCCGCCCGGCGGATATGCGGATATCACGACGGCTGATTTGCTCGGCCATTGATCGGCCAGGGCAAACCGGCCGGAAGCCAGCATGGCTGCCGTCCCGCCCAGCACCATGAATTCACGTCTGTTCATCTCTTGCTCCTCCCTCCGCCCGCTAGGCGGGCCTCCTCATCGAAAATAGCGTGGTGAAGCCTTTCGCCGAAGGGCCGACTTCCGGTCTTTCGCCTGACGGAACCGCGAGCCTGCAGACACCGTCATTCATCACCCGCAAGCCAATGATCCTCGCCGGCGTGGAACCGGGTCAACTGCTCCGGTCGGTCATCTCCCAGTAGATCGGGATTGACCATCACCCCGCGCAGGCTCTGAATGTAGGTCAGGAACTTGTAGGAGGGTCTCATGCCGGAAAGCACCTGCCAGTCGATCGGCAGCGTATCCGCGGGATTGACCTGTTTCATGACGTCCCTCTCGAACAGCACCTCGAAGGACGCGAGCCGCCACCGCCCTTCCTCCCTGACCGCGCGCGAGAAGAAGCGGCAAAACACATGAAAATCCACTTCCACGTCCTCCACCCGCGCCCGGTTGAAGATCATCGCCGGGCTTTCCACCGTTGCCCGGTCCCCGACCACCTGGGCGAAGGCTGGAAAGACCCAGTGCTTGCTGTTGCCGGTATTGCCCATCCATGTACGGGTCGCCTCGACATAGGCGTCGCCGCCGCGTCCCTCGTACCAGCTTGTGCGCACGTAGGCGTCCGAATGGAAGCATGCCCGCATCACCTCGAAGCGGCGCTGGTCCCGCGCAAACCGCTCGCGGCGGACCAGATCGAAAAGCTCCTCGCGGTCGAGATGTACCCTCAGGCGAGTATCGGTGTCCTGCAGCATGGCTTCCTCCTGCGACTGCGCGCATCAATTCCGGGGGGCGGATGGAAATCGTCTCGCTCAGTCCGCCTCCTGCAGGCCTTCCTCCCGTACCCGCCTGAACCTCGGCGAGACGATGGAAAGGAGCAGGAGGGCCGCCGCGATCAGTGTTATCAGGCTGAGAGGCGAGGTGACGAAAACGCTGGCATCGCCATGCGAGAGCAGGAGCGCGCGTCGCAGGTACTCCTCCGCCATCGGTCCCAGGATCATGGCGAGGATAAGCGGCGCAGGCTCCGCTCCCACCTTGCGGAAGAAATAGCCGAGCACGCCGAACAGGGCCATCATGTAGACGTCGAACACGCTGTTGTTGATGCTGTAGACCCCGATGGCGACGAAGACGCAGATCATCGGATAGAGAAAGTGGTAGGGCACCGAGATAAGCTTCGCCCAGAGGCCGACAAGCGGCAGGTTCAGGAAAAGCAGCATCAGGTTGCCCAGCCACATGGACACGACGAGCCCCCAGAACAGGGCCGGCTGCTGCGACAGGATTTCCGGTCCCGGCTGCACGCCCTGAATAACGAGGGCACCGATCATCAGCGCCATGGTCGCGGTTCCGGGAAGTCCGAGCGTCAGCATGGGAATGAAACAGGTCTGGGCTGCGGCGTTGTTCGCCGCCTCCGGCGCCGCCACCCCCTCGATAGCGCCCCTGCCGAACTCTTCCGGATGGCGCGAGACTTTCTTCTCCAGGGCATAGGCGGAGAAGGAGGCGAGCAGAACCCCCGCACCCGGGAGCACGCCGAGCACGACGCCGAGACCCGTGCCCCGCAGGATCGGGGCGACCATCCGGCGCCGATCCTCGCGGGTCGGGAAAAGGCTGCTGACCGGGGCAATTCCGGCCTGCCTGGTCCGCTCGTTCTCCAGGTTGGCGAGAATGTCGCCGAGGCCGAAGATACCCGTCGCGACGACGACGAAGTTCAACCCGTCGAGCAGGTTTGGAGACCCGAAGGTGAAGCGCGCCGCGCCTGAATTGACGTCCGTGCCTATCATGCCGAGCATCATCCCGAAGAGCGCCATTCCGAAGGCCGTCAGCAGCGATCCGCTTGCCAGCACCATGGAGGTGATCAGCCCGAGCATGATCAGGGAGAAGTACTCGGCCGGGCCGAAGGTGAGTGCGAGACTTGCCAAAAGCGGCGCGGAGATGGCGATGAAAAGCGTGCCGACGGTGCCCGCGAAGAAGCTGCCGATCGCCGCAGCTGCCAGCGCCCGGCCTGCCTTGCCCTGCTTCGCCATCTCGTGGCCGTCAAGCGTGGTGACGACCGAGGAAGCCTCGCCCGGGAGGTTCATCAGGATGGCCGTGGTGGAGCCGCCATACTGCGAGCCGTAGAAAATGCCGGCCAGCATGATCAACGCGGTGTCGACCGGGAGGCCGAAGGTGAACGGCAGGAGCATGGAAATCGTGGCGATCGGCCCCAGCCCCGGCAGGACACCCACCGCCGTGCCGAGCAGGACGCCCGCGAAGCAGTAGAGCAGGTTCCAAAGGGTGGTCGCCGTCGAGAACCCCACCAGAAGTCCGTCGAATATGTCCATGTCAGAGCTCTCCTTCCGCGTCGTCTATTGCAGCCAGGTGCCGAGGATCGGCATGGGAAGACCGATCAACTGCACGAACAGGATGCAGCAGACGCCGGCGAAGACCACCGATCCGACGAGCGCCTTGGGGTCGAGGCGGAACTTGATGCTGGTTGCAGCACTGAGAACGAGCAGAAGAACAACCGCCACCAGAAGCCCGAGCGGCTCGACGGCGAGGGCAAAAACGACGATTGCCCCGGGCACCAGAAGCATTGGCTTCCAGCGGACCGCCTGGAGTGCTTCTCCGGAGGAAGACATGGAGCGGACGAGAACGGCTATTCCGGTCAGGACCAGCAGTCCCGCGACGATAACCGGGAAATATCCCGGCCCCATGCGCCCGGACGTACCGAACGGATACTGGACCGCGATCGCGAACGTGACGCAGCCGGTCAGGGTAAAAAAGAACCCGAGCAAGCTGTCCTGGCCGATTTTCATGCGAAACCTCCCGAAACGAACACGCGCAGAAGTCCCGTTTGGCCGGGGTCGCCCGTATTCAGCAATGTTGCTGCAAGCCGCTCGACCTCCTCGTCGAAGCGGCTGCAGTTGGTGGCCGGCTAGGATGGGTAGCCAAGGATTGCCTTGACCTCGAGATATTCCTCGAAGCCGAAAAGGCCGAACTCCCGGCCGTTGCCGGACTGCTTGTAGCCTCCGAACGGCAGGCTGCGGTCGAAGGGCGCGCCGTTGAGATAGACCC
>Ga0233385_1000520_pt1 | contig 19315 bp, 19 predicted proteins | sample ElkDunMinimDraft_16_FD_191543 | JGI IMG/M metagenome (GOLD analysis project Ga0233385, IMG submission 191543) | Fecal eukaryotic communites from dung pellets of Tule Elk in California, USA - Elk Dung G36 | ecosystem: Host-associated > Mammals > Digestive system > Large intestine > Fecal | place...
CCCGACGCCTCCTTGACGCGCTTGCGGATGCCGGCGGTGTCGATGAACCGCCACTCCTCTCCCCCGAGCTCGACCAGCTCGTCGACGGGATCGACCGTCGTGCCGGCGACGCTGTCGACGACGACGCGCTCCGAGCCCGCGAGCTTGTTGAGGAGGCTGGACTTGCCGGCGTTCGGCTTCCCGACGAGGGCGACCCTGTGCGGACCCTCGTCCTCGTCGTCGGTCTCGCGGGGCGCCTCGGGCAGCACCTCGAGGATGACGTCGAGCAGGTCGCCCGCGCCACGTCCGTGGAGTGCGGACACGGGGAAGGGCTCCCCCAGGCCGAGGTTCCAGAGGACCGCGGCCTCGAGCTCGCCGCGCTCGTCGTCGACCTTGTTGGCGACGAGCACGACCGGCTTCCCGGAACGTCGCAGGACCTTCACGACCTCCTCGTCCGCGTCCGTGATGCCCACCGTCGCGTCGACGACGAACATCACGGCGTCGGCGGCAGAGACCGCCACCTCGGCCTGGGCGGCGATCCGCTCGGCGAGCCCTGTCGCGTCCGGGTCCCAGCCGCCGGTGTCGACGACGGTGAACTCGCGACCGTTCCACTCCGCGTCGTACGAGACACGGTCACGGGTGACGCCGGGGACGTCTTGGACGACGGCCACGCGGCGACCCAGGATGCGGTTGACGAGCGTGGACTTGCCGACGTTGGGACGTCCGACGACGGCGAGCACGGGGACGCGCACGGCGCCCTCTTCGTTGACGGTGTCGGTCATGGGGTGGAACCTCCGAGATCGGGTACGGCCTTCGCCGCGAGGCGGACGACCTCATCGACGACCTCGTCGAGGGTCAGGTGGGTCGTGTCGAGCTCGAGGGCGTCGGCGGCCTTGGCCAGCGGCGACGCCGTGCGCGAGGAGTCGATGGCGTCGCGACGCTGCAGGGACGCGGCGGTGGCCTCGACGTGCGCGGCCTCCGAGCGTCCCTCCTCCGCGGCACGACGGGCGGCACGCGCGGCAGTGTCTGCCACGAGGTAGAGCTTGAGCGGAGCGTCTGGGGCGACGACGGTGCCGATGTCGCGACCCTCGAGGACGATCCCGTCCGAGGCGGCGATGATGTCGCGCTGCAGGTCGACGAGCCGCTGGCGTACCTCGGGGACGCGGCTCACCTGGCTCACGGCGTCGGTCACACGCTGGCTGCGGATCGGACCGGACACATCGACCCCGTCGGCCTCGATCGTCGGCGCCTGGGGATCCGTGCCGGAGACGATGACCACGTCGGCAGCCGCTGCGGCGACGGCCGCCGCGTCCTCGACGTCGACCCCGCGCTCGAGCACCGCCCACGTCATGGCGCGGTACATCGCCCCCGTGTCCAGGTACGCCAGTCCGAGACGCGTCGCCACACCTCGTGCCGTGCTCGACTTGCCCGAGCCGGACGGGCCGTCGAGGGCGATGACAGCTGGGGGCACGGGGTCAACCTCTCTCACAGGAGCTCAGCCTTCCTACAGGGCGGCGTTCTCACAGGTACGTGGTCCAGCCGCGTTCGGTGAGCGCGGAGGTGAGCTCCTCGGCACGCTCGGAACGCACCGCGATCTCGGCGACGCCCACAGGGCGGCCGAGGTCGTGATCGATGCGCAGGTCTTCGATGTTCACTCCCGATTCTCCCGCATCACGGAAGAGGCGCCCCAACTCGCCCGGCTGATCGGGCACCTGGACGAACACGGAGGTGAGCGCAGGGGTGCTCTCCTCGCCGTGCTTGCCCGGGATCAGGCGGGTTCCGGCGACTCCGCGACCGAGCACGTCCTCGATCACCTGGCCCCTCTCGATGCCGTCGAGCAGCTCGTCGAGGTCGTCGCGGACGCCGCGCAGCAGCTCGACCAGCGGCAGCCGGTTGGCGTGCAGGATCTGACGCCACAGGACGGGATCGCTGGCCGCGATCCGGGTGACGTCGCGCAGTCCCTGACCGGCGAGCGCCAGGTGGTCGGCAGGACCTCCGTGCAGCCGCGACGCGGTGAGCACCGACATCACCTGCGGCAGGTGCGACACACGCGCGACCGCCAGGTCGTGCTCGTCGGGCGGCATCTCGACGAGCGTGGCGCCCACCACCCGCGCCAGCTCGCGGACCTGGTGCAAAGCAGTGTCGGAGACGGCGGCGTGCGGGGTGACAGCCCAGGCGCGCCCCTCGAACAACGTCTCGGACGCTGCTGTCGGACCGGACCGTTCGCTGCCGGCCATCGGGTGGCTGCCGACGTAGCGCTCGAGCCCTTCGGTGCCGGCAGAGGCCAGCGCCTCCAACGGCGGCAGCTTGACGCTCGCGACGTCCGTCACGACGGCGGTCGGCCACTCGGCGAGGGCGCCCGCGACGACCTCGGCGACGAAGTCGGGCGGGACGGCGACGACGACGAGGGAGACCGACTCGGGCGGCTCCGTGGTGCCCGCTCCGAGCATCTGCGCCGTACGGGCGTGCTCGGGCTGGGCGTCACGCAGGTGGACCGCCGCGCCGACGCGGTCCAGGGCGAGACCGACGGACGTGCCGACGAGCCCGCAGCCGATGATCAGGACGGGGCCGGCGAGGGTCGGGGGCGAGGCGTCGGGGCTCACATCGCCACGCTGTCCAGCAGCACGCCGAGCTCCTCGGACGTGAGCTCGCGGAGGTCGCCGGGCTTCATGCCGCCCAGGTGGATGCCGCCGAACCCGGTACGCGTGAGGCGCACCACCGGATGACCGACCGCGTCGAGCATCCTGCGCACGATCCGGTTGCGGCCGACGTGCAGGTCGAGCTCCACGATGCTGCGGTCTGCGGCGGTCTGCTTCACGACGAACCGGTCCACCCGTACGGGCCCGTCGTCGAGCTCGATCCCGTCACGCAGCGTCCGTCCGAGCCCGCGGGCCACCTGACCCTCGACCTCGGCGACGTAGGTCTTGGTGATCTCGTACGAGGGGTGCGCCATGCGGTTGGCGAACTCGCCGTCGTTGGTGAGCAGCAGCAGCCCGCTGGTGTCCGTGTCGAGCCGGCCGACGTGGAACAGGCGCTCCGGACGGTCGGCCACGTACTCCGACAGGTCCGTACGGCCCTGCTCGTCGCTCATCGTCGAGACGACACCGCGCGGCTTGTTGAGGACCAGGTAGACGTGGTCGGACGCGGGCGGGATCCGCTTGCCGTCCACGTGGATCACGTCCGTACGAGGATCGACGCGGCGGCCCATCTGGGTCACGACCTCATCGTTGACCGACACCCGGCCACGCTCCATGAGGATCTCGCAGGCACGCCGGGAGCCGACTCCCGCCTGCGCCAGCACCTTCTGCAGGCGGATCCCCTCGGGCTGCTCGGTCACGCGTCCTCCTCCTCGTTCTTCGTCTCTGCGGGCGTCTCTGCGGGCGTCTCTGCGGGCGCCTCGGGCACCTCTGGAGCATGTGCGGCGGCCGCCTCGGGCGACCCCGTGCCCCCGAGTCCCTCCGGGTCGTCCATCTCGTCCATCTCGGGCAGGAACGGCGCGAGGTCGGGCAGCTCGTCGAGGCTCCCCATCCCCATCCGCTCCAGGAAGTACGGGGTGGTGGCGTAGAGGATCGCCCCCGTCTCGTCGTCGGTGCCGGCCTCGGCGACCAGCCCTCGGGTCACCAGCGTGCGCATGACGCCGTCGACGTTCACGCCGCGGATCGCCGACACGCGCGCACGCGAGACCGGCTGCCGGTACGCCACGACGGCCATCGTCTCGAGCGCGGCCTGGGTGAGCCGGGCCTGCTGGCCGTCCAGGACGAAGCGCTCGACCGCGCCGGCGTACGCGTCGCGGGTCGAGTAGCGCCAGCCGCCGGCGACCTGCCGCAGCTCGAAGCCGCGGTCCTCGTCGTCGTAGGAGCGTGCGAGCTCGACCAGCGCGACCTCGACCTCTGCGGGCGGATGGCCGACCGCGGAGGCGAGGACGAGATGGTCGAGCGGCTGGTCGGCGACCATGAGGACGGCCTCCAGCGCGGGGCGCAGCGGGTATGCGGGCACCTCGGTGCCGGTCGGCTCCGTCACGTCAGTCTCGTCCATCGTCATCCTCACCGGTGGCCATCACGGCCATCTCCTCGTCACCCTCGTCGAACTCCGTGCTGACCTCGACCTCGCCGTCCTCCGTGCCCGTCCAGCGGACGGTCAGCTCCCCCAACGGCGTGGCCTGGTCGAACGCGACCACGCCCTCGCGGAACAGCTCCAGGAGGGACAGGAAGCGCGCCACCTTCGTCAGCGTGTCGGGCGCGTCGGCCACCAGCGCGCGGAACGTCAGTGCCGAGCCGCGCCGCAGCCGCTCGACCACGATGACGGCCTGGTCCCGGACGCTCACCTGCGGGGCGTGCAGGTGGGCCAGCGACAGGATCTGGGGCATCTTCGGCTGCATCGCTCTCGCGGCGAGCGCGGCCAGCTCCTCCGGCCCGACGCTGATGAGCACCTCGGGCAGCAGCGTCGCGAACCGCTCCTCGAGGGCGACCGATCTCGGGAACCGCTTCGACTCCTCCTCGAGCCGCTCGCGCATCCGGGCCGCGACCAGCTTGAACGCGCGGTACTGGAGGAGCCTTGCGAACAGCAGGTCCCGCGCCTCGAGCAGCGCCAGGTCGTCCTCGTCCTCGACGTCGGCCTGCGGCAGCAGCCGCGCGGCCTTGAGGTCGAGCAGCGTCGACGCGACGAGAAGGAACTCGGTCGTCTGCTCGAGGTCACCCTCGGGACCCATCGCCTTGAGGTGGGCGATGAACTCGACGGTGACCTCCGACAGAGCGATCTCGGTGATGTCGAGCTTGTGCTTCGCGATCAGCTGGAGCAGCAGGTCGAACGGACCCTCGTACGCATCGAGGTGGACGACGAACCCTGCCGAGGACGTCTGTTCGCCGACCTCGGGTGCGGTCACGTCGCCCCGAGCCGTCGGGCGAGCTCGCTGTCGGGTCCGTGCTCGTCGAGGTCGGCCAGCGCCATGGCCACCGCCACCCGGATCAGACGACCGCGGTCGAGGGTCTGGCCGAGCTCACGGCGCAGCGAGAGGCGGGCGTGCTCGAGGTCGAGCAGCTCGTCCGAGGTCATGTAGACGGTGACCTTGCTGTCGTGCTTGACCCGACCGCTCGAGCGCCCTTGTCCGTCGGCCTCACCCGGCGTGGCGACGGGCTCGGCCGGTGCCGCCGCGGCGGGGTCGGCCGTGGACTCCGGGACCGTCGTGGGGCGGAAGAGCTCGTCGGCGCCAGGCAGTCTCACACGCCTGGGCAACGGACGAGCACCTCCCGCGCGAGCTGACGGTAGGCCTCGGCGCCCGGTGAGTCGGACGCGAACTCGGTGATGGGCTCCCCCGCGACGGTGGCGTCGGAGAACTTCACCGTACGCCGGATGACGGTGTGGAAGACCTTGTCTCCCCACCCGTCGACGAGGGTCTGCAGCACCTCGCGGCTGTGGAGCGTACGGCTGTCGTACATGGTGCCGAGCAGGCCGATGATCGTCAGGTCGAAGTTGGTCCGCTGACGCACCTTCTCGATGGTCTCCTTGAGGAGCGCGACGCCGCGCAGGGCGAAGTACTCGCACTCCAGGGGGATCAGCACGCCGTCGCAGGCGGTCAGCGCGTTGACCGCGAGAAGCCCGAGCGAGGGCTGGCAGTCGATGAGGATGACGTCGTAGTCGTTGAGCACCGGCCGCAGCATCCGCGCCAGGGTCTGCTCGCGCCCGACCTCGTGGACGAGGTGCATCTCGGCACCGGAGAGGTCGATGCTCGAGGGGAGGAGGTGGAGGTTCTCCGTCCGGGTCTTCAGCAGGACGTCGGACACCTCGACGTCGTCATGCATCAGGAGGTGGTAGACCGTCGCGTCGAGGTCGTGCGCGGGGAAGCCGAGCCCGACGGTCATCGACGCCTGCGGGTCGAAGTCGACCAGCAGCACGCGGCGGCCGGTCTCGGCGAGCGCAGCGCCCAGGTTGATGGTCGTGGTGGTCTTGCCCACGCCGCCCTTCTGGTTGCAGAGGGCGATGACGTACGCGGGTCGTCCGCTCGGGGGTCCCGGCGGGGGGAAGTGAGGTAGGGGGCGGCCGGTCGGTCCGATCTCGGCGGGGGCCGAGGGTCCGAGGTCGCCTGGCTGATCACTGGTGTGGTTCATGCGCACTCGATCCCGTGAAGATGGCTGTCTGGACAGTACCAAGTCGACAAGTCTCCACCCCGCCGCCGCGCGGTGTGTCGAGGGTCGCATCGGGTCAGGACGGCACGGGACAGGACGAAACGGGTCATGCGAGAGCGCGCGGATGCGCCGTCGCGTAGACCTCGCGGAGCTTGTCGATCGTGACCAGGGTGTAGACCTGGGTCGTCGTCACCGAGGCATGGCCGAGCAGCTCCTGCACCACCCGGACGTCGGCGCCGCCGTCGAGCAGGTGGGTCGCAAAAGAGTGCCGCAGGGTGTGCGGCGACACCTCGACACCGATGCCGGCCCGCTGCGCCGCCTTCGCGAGCACCGCCCACGCACTCTGCCGTGAGAGCCGCCCGCCGCGGGAGTTGAGGAACACCGCACCCCCGTTGGCACGGGCACTGACCAGCCCCGGTCGTACGTCGTCCAGGTACGAACGGACGGCGTCCACCGCGAACCGACCGACCGGGACCACCCGTTGCTTGCCGCCCTTGCCCCGCAGCAGCACCTGGGAGGCGTCGAGATCGAGGTCGTCCACGTCGAGGCCGACGGCTTCGGAGATCCGTGCGCCGGTGCCGTACAGGAGCTCCAGCAGCGCACGGTCCCGGATGGCAAGCTCCGTCCCGGGCGCCCCGGCCGCGTCCAGCACCGCCTCCACGTCCTCGACAGGAAGCGCCTTCGGGAGCCGCCTGGGGGGCGCGGGAGGTTTCACCTCGGCGGCCACGTCACGCCCGACCGCGCCCTCACGGACGGCGAACTTGTGGAACCCGCGTGCCGCCACCAGCGTCCGCGCCGCGCTCGGCGCGGACAGCGGCACGTGGTCCTCGTCGCCCTCGCGAAGGTGCGCGAGGAAGTCGGTCACGTCGGCTTCCGCGATCTCGTCGACCGTCTCGATGCCGCGCCCGTCGAGGTAGGCGGCGTAGCGGCGCAGGTCGCGCCGGTACGACGTCAGTGTGTTGAGGGCGAGACCGCGCTCGATCGCGAGGTGGGTGAGGTACTCCTCGACGAGTCGACCGACGGGGGCCCGGTCGTCGTCGCCCACCTAGGTCACGACCTCGTCCGGTGCCACGTACGGGAGGCCGTGGGCCTCGGCGACGCCTTCGTTGGTGATCTGGCCGTCATGGACGTTGAGGCCGGCCCGGAGCGCCGGATCGGCCCGCAGCGCGTCACGCCAACCCGCGCCGGCGAGCTCGAGGACGTACGGCAGGGTGACGTTCGTCAGCGCGTACGTCGAGGTGTGCGGCACGGCGCCGGGCATGTTGGCGACGCAGTAGAACACCGACTGCTCGACGACGAAGGTCGGCTCGGCGTGCGTCGTCGGACGCGAGTCCTCGAAGCAGCCACCCTGGTCGATCGCGATGTCGACCAGCACGCTGCCCGGCCGCATCCCGGCGACGACCTCGTGCGAGACGAGCCGCGGCGCCTTCGCGCCCGGGACCAGGACCGCACCGATGACGAGATCGGCGTCCGCGACCGCGCCCTCGACCTGGTAGCGGTTCGAGGCCACGGTCTGCACCCGGCCGCCGAACTCGATGTCGAGCTGGCGCAGGCGCGCCACGTTGATGTCGAGAAGGGAGACGCGCGCGCCCATCCCCACCGCGACGGCCGCGGCGTTGCGTCCGGAGACACCACCACCGAGCACCACCACGTCGGCCGGGTGCACTCCGGGCACGCCGCCCATGAGCACCCCTCGGCCCTCCGGGGCGAGCAGGTGGTACGCGCCCACCTGGGCCGCGAGCTTCCCCGCGACCTCGCTCATCGGGGCCAGCAGCGGCAGCGCACCGTCGGGAGTCTGCACCGTCTCGTACGCGATCGCGGTGGTGCCGGCCTTGAGGAGCGCGTCGGTGCACTCGCGCGACGCCGCGAGGTGCAGGTACGTGAACAGCACCTGGTCGCTCCGCAACCGGGCGTACTCCTCGGGAACCGGCTCCTTGACCTTGAGCACGAGGTCGGCCCGCTCCCACACCTCGTCGGCGCCGGGAAGGACGTCGGCACCGGCGCGGAGGTACTCGTCGTCCGTGATCGACGACCCGTCACCTGCTCCGACCTCGATGAGCACCTCGTGGCCGGCATCGCGCAGCTCGCGCACTCCGGCCGGGGTGATCGCGACGCGGTACTCGTGGACCTTGACCTCGCGTGGGACGCCGACCTTCATCGTGCTCTCCTCCCCAGGACCACACCGTCCTGACCACACTCTGCCAGCACCGGGCGGCTCACCGACACAGCCGATCCTAGGCGCGGCCACCCCCGTGCGCCCTCGCGAAACACGCGAGGAGTCCCGCAACCGCGAGCGCGTTGGTGATGCGTCCGTCCAGCACGGCGGCGACCGCGTCGTCCAGCGGCACCCACACCGCGGTCATGTCGGCCTCCTCGTCGAGCCGCTCCGTACGGGCGTCGTCGGAGACGGCCTCCAGCCCACGCGCCCAGAAGACCTCGACACGCTCGTCGGTGAAACCCGGGGAGGACCGCAGCGTCACCAACGGCTCCCACGACGACGCCACCAGGTCGGCCTCCTCGGCGAGCTCGCGGGCGGCCGCGTCCCGTGGTGACTCGCCGGCGACGTCGAGCAGGCCCGCCGGGAGCTCGACGAGGCGGTGCCGCACGGGATGGCGGTACTGCTCGAGGAGGAGCACCCGGCCGTGGTCGTCGGAGACGACGATGCCGACGGCGTCGTCATGGCGCACCGTCGTGCGGTGGAGGGCACCACCTTCGGGCGTCTCCACCTCGTCGAGGACCACGTCCACAAATGACGAGGCGTACGGGGTCGTGCTCGCGCGGACGGGCCACGACTCGGCACGGTCGCCGAGGCGCTCACCTGCACTCAGCAGCAGGCCCGGCAGCTCCGGATGAGGGATCCTGCCGGGTCCTGCTGCTTCGGCGCTCACGCGTGGGTCTCGGCCGGACGGCGTCGCAGTCCCGACTCGTCGACGGGCAGCCGCAGCTCCCGCTGACGGGCGAGGGCCGCTCCCACGAGCCCGGCGAACAACGGGTGCGGACGCGTCGGGCGCGACCGCAGCTCGGGGTGCGCCTGGGTGCCGACGTAGTACGGGTGCTCCTCGCGCGGCAGCTCGACGAACTCCACCAGGTGGTTGTCCGGCGAGGTGCCGGAGAACACCAGGCCGGCGGCCTCCAGCTGGTCGCGGTAGCCGTTGTTGACCTCGTAGCGGTGACGGTGACGCTCTGAGACCTCGGTGGCGCCGTATGCCTCGGCGACGACCGACCCCGGAGTGAGCCGTGCGGCGTAGAGCCCGAGGCGCATGGTGCCGCCCAGGTCGCCCGCGCCCTCGACGAACGCCTCCTGCTCGGCCATCGTGGCGATGACCGGGTGCTCGGTGGACGGGTCGAACTCGGTCGAGCTCGCGTCGGGGATGTCGGCGCGCTGCCGGCCGTACTCGATGACCATGCACTGGAGACCGAGGCACAGTCCCAGCGTCGGGACCTTGTGCTCGCGAGCCCACGTCAGCGCGCCGAGCTTGCCCTCGATGCCACGGATGCCGAAGCCTCCCGGCACGCAGATCGCGTCGACGTCGCCGAGCCACTGCTGTGCGCCGGCGGGGGTGCTGCACTCGTCAGACGGCACCCACTTCACACGGACCTTCGCCTCGTGCTCGAAGCCGCCGGCCCGCAGGGCCTCGACGACCGACAGGTACGCGTCCGGGAGGTCGACGTACTTGCCGACGAGAGCGACGGTGACCTCCTCCTCCGGGTCGTGCACGCGGCGCAGCAGCTGGTCCCACTGGGTCCAGTCCACGTCACGGAACGGCAGGTCGAGGCGGCGGACGACGTAGGCGTCGAGGCCCTCGGTGTGCAGGACCTTTGGGATGTCGTAGATCGAGGGCGCGTCGATCGCGTTGACGACGGCCTCGGCGTCGACGTCGCACATCAGCGAGATCTTGCGCTTGACGCCGGCCGGGATGTCGCGGTCCGAACGGCAGACGATCGCGTCGGGCTGGATGCCGATCGAGCGCAGTGCGGCGACCGAGTGCTGGGTGGGCTTGGTCTTGAGCTCACCCGACGGACCGATGTACGGGACGAGCGAGACGTGCAGGAAGAAGCAGTTGTCGCGCCCGATCTCGTGCCGGACCTGCCGGGCCGACTCGAGGAAGGGCTGCGACTCGATGTCGCCGACCGTGCCGCCGATCTCGTGGATGACGACGTCGACGTGCGGACCGCCCATCGAGAGCATGCGGTCCTTGATCTCGTTGGTGATGTGCGGGATCACCTGGACCGTGTCACCGAGGTAGTCGCCACGCCGCTCGCGGGCGATGACCTCGGAGTAGACCTGACCCGTCGTCACGTTGGCGCGGCCGACGAGATCCTCGTCGAGGAAGCGCTCGTAGTGACCGATGTCGAGATCGGTCTCCGCTCCGTCGTTGGTGACGAAGACCTCGCCGTGCTGGAACGGGTTCATCGTGCCCGGATCCACGTTGAGGTAGGGGTCGAGCTTCTGCATCGTGACCCGCAGGCCGCGCGACTTCAGCAGCCGGCCGAGACTGGAGGCCGTGAGCCCCTTGCCCAAGGACGAAGCGACGCCGCCGGTGACGAAGACGTGCTTGGTGGGCACCGAGTTTGCCAAGAGAACTCCCGTGATCGTGTGGGCCATCAGTGGAACGCTGCGCGTCTGAAGGCTGAGCCTGCGAAAACCGCAGGCCGATCAGTGCACGTGCTCACGGAATTTCACCCTACCAAGTCCTGCCAACGAGCGGCGACGCCACGCTCGCTTCACCAGGTGTGACGAGGAGCGCACGTGCTTGGTCACCCGTCCCGCGCTCACGCCACCGGTGGCAGCGGACCGTCGGCAGCACCCGAGGTGCCGAAGTGGCCGGCGGTGCCCGCCGCCTCGCGCTGGAGCGCGACGACAGTGGCGACGTCGCCGAACGGGATCCCCACCACGTCGACCGTGGAGAGGGCGTCGGCCCCGGTCCCGTCGCGTACGGCTTCCACCGCTCCCCCGCGTACACCGGACCCCACGGGTCCTGCGACGAGCGTGCCGACACCGGCGGCGTCGATTCCTGCGGCCAGCGTCGTGAGCAGCTCACCGCGTCCCGACGAGTACGTGCGGCCTGCCCCGGTGACGACCACGGCGAGCTGCGCCCGGTGGGTCGGTACGGGCGCGGCCGTGATCAGCTTCCCTGCGGAGAAGGCCGCCAGCACGTTCTGGGCCGACGCGTCGAGCGGGGTCGTGGTCGGAGCCGAGAGGCCACGGCCGAGCGCCGCGGCGACGATCTCGTAGTTGGCCAGCCCTTTCGTGTCGGTGTCGGCGACCCCCTTGAGGGCCTGGGCGGCGATGCCGCTGCTGAACTGCCGGTCGGCGGGGTCGAGGAGGCGGTCGGTGAACCCCACGGTCCCGACGACCGTCCCTCCGGCGCCGCGGACCGCGGTGCCCACGGCCTCGACCGAGGGCTTGGGGGCGCCAGGGAGGGTGACCAGGACGACGGAGCGACCGGTGAGGCGACCCGCGAGCGGTGCATCCCCGAGCGAGGTGCGGTAGGCGTCGGCGACCGCGCGTGCGGCGGTGTCCTTGGGCGTGGCCTGGGGGGCGGGGCGGTCCGACGCGGCCGCAGGCTCGGGATCGCCGCCGTCGAGGACACCGGTCCCGAGCGCGATGCCGCCGGCGAGGGCCATCACGAGAGAGGCCCCGACGAGGACCAGGTTGCGTGCCGGCATCAGCCTCGGAGCTCCTGAGCGGTGGTGGTGATCCAGTCACGGGCCGAGTCGATCCACTCGGCGCCGACGGGCGTGGTGGCGAGCGCGGCCCCCAGGGCGACCACCGCCACGAGGAGGACGAGCAGCACCTGGAAGATCGTGAACCGCGGGCGGTGCAGCCCGACCATCGCCCGCGCGTCGACGAGCTTGGCACCGAGCTTCAGCCGGGTGAGATAGCGGGTCGCGCCACCGGAGCGCGCCGAGTCGAGGAACTCGTCGAGGCTGCCGAAGCCGCCGACCGTCACGACGACGCGAGCGCCGCGCGCATCGGACAGCAGCAGCGCCGCCTCCTCCGAACCGCTCGTGCCGGGGAACTCCACCGCCGTGCGCTGGAGCCGCTCGAGACGCTCCTCGCTCTCGCCGTGGCGCCGCGACTCTGTCGCGACGATCTCTCCGGCCGCGCGGAGCGTACGGTCGCTCATCTGCGCGACGTCGCCCACGACGACCGCGGGGTCGTATCCGGCGGTCACGAGGGCGTCCGCGCCGGAGTCGACACCGACCAGCACCGGCTTGCGCTCCTTGAGGTAGCGCTTCATCGTCCTGAGCTCGCTGGACGCCTGCGGGCCCGGGAGCACGACGACGACCTCCCGGTCCTCGAGGGACGTCGCCAGCTCGGGGACGCCGACGCCCTCCAGCAGCAGGGCGTGCTCGCGGCGGAGGTACTCACCGCTGTTGGCCGCCAGGGTCTCGAGCTGCATGGACATGCCCGTACGGCCGCGGGCGAGCATCTGCTCGACGAGCTCCTCGTCGACCAGCGTGCCCTCGGCGAGGACCTCACCGTCGCGGACCAGCGCGGCCTCGTCCAGACCGACCTTCTCGCCGTCCTTGACCCGCGTGAACAGGTCGGCGCCGGCGGCGTCCAGCAGCGGCACACCTGCTCCGACCAGGACCTGGGGTCCCAGGTTCGGATAGCGGCCGGTGCTGGAGGCCACGAGGTTGACGACCGCGACGACGCCACGTTCCCGCAGCGCATCGGCGGTCGTACGGTCCATGTCCGGCAGGTCTACGACGGCGACGTCACCGCTGCGCACACGTCTGACGTCGCGCGTGCTGCGGACGATGCGTACCGGCCCCGTGACCTCGAGCTCGGTGTCACGGGCCGTCCGGCGAAGGTTCAACAGGCTCACCGTCGTCATGCTGCCACCGCAGGTCGCCCGAACTCCGCAGGCCGCGGCCCCGGCGTGTCCGTACCGGCTGCTCGGCGGTCTCAGCCGCTCTCAGCCGGGCGCATGTGCCCACCTCGACCCCGCCGTCACCGCAGGGCGCGGTCCTCGGCGGCGAGGTCGACGAGCTCACGAGCGTGCGCCTCGGCGGTCGCCGAACCTTCCAGCCCGGCGAGCATCCGCGAGAGCTCCGCGACCCGCTCGTCGTCAGAGAGCAGGGCGACGCCGCTGGTCGTCACGGTGCCGTCGTCGGACTTCAGCACGTGGTAGTGCCGATCACCGAAGGCGGCGACCTGCGGGAGGTGGGTGACGACGATCACCTGGGCGCTGGCGGCCAGCCGGGCGAGGCGACGTCCGACCTCGATGGCCGCCTTGCCTCCGATGCCGGCGTCGACCTCGTCGAACACGAACGTCGGGACGCTGGCCTTGTCGGCGAGCACGACCTCGAGCGCCAGCATCACCCGCGACAGCTCTCCCCCGCTGGCGCCCTTGGCGAGCGGGCGGAGGGTCGCCCCGGCATTGGCGGCGAGGAGGAGCTCGACGTCGTCGATCCCGTCGGGACCGAGATCGGAGGCATCCGGGCTCGGAGGGGTGCGGACCTCGACCTCGATCCGTGCGTGCGGCATCGCGAGCGCCTCGAGCTCGGCACCCACCGCGGCGGCGAGCCGGCCGGCGGACTCCCGGCGCCGCGCGCTGATCTCCCGGGCACGCGCGAGGAGATCGGCCTCCAGCTCCTCGACCTCGTCACGCAGCGCCTCGATCCGCTCGTCGTCACCCTGGAGCGCCTTGGAACGCTCACGTGCGTCGTCGGCCCACCGCAGGACGTCGGACAGGGCGGGCCCGTACTTGCGGGTCAGCGTCGCCAACGCGGCGCGACGCTCGGACACCGCCGCGAGCCTGGCCGGGTCGATCTCGACGGCATCGGCGTACGACGCGAGCTCTGCCGCGACGTCGCTCACGGTGAACCGCACCTCGTCCAGGCGGCGTGCCTGGGCATCGAGAGCGGGGTCGTGCTCGCGTACGCCGTCGAGCAGGGCACCGGCCTGACCGAGCAGGTCGAGCACGTCGGCGGCGTCGTCGACCTCCGAGAGGAGAGCGTGCGCCTGCGCGGCGGCCAGCGCCAGCGACTCGGCGTGAGCGAGCCGGCCCTCCTCGACCCGGAGCGCGTCGTCCTCGCCGTCCTCGGGCGCCACCGCGGCGATCTCGTCGAGTCCGAACAGGAGGACGTCGAGCTCGCGGATCCGCTCCTGGCTGGCCGCGACCAGCTCCTCGTGGGTCCGCCGGGCCTCCTGCAGCCGTGCGTACGTCGGGGCGTACTCACCGAGCAGTGCCGTGACGTCGCCGAACCGGTCGAGCGCCTCGCGCTGGGCTCCCGTGCGGAGGAGGCGGTGCTGGTCCGACTGGCCGTGCACGGCGACGAGCTGCTCGCTCACCCGCGCGAGCACGCCGGCGGGGACCGACGAGCCGCCGAGGTAGGCGCGGGAGCGTCCGTCGCGCCCGATCGTCCGCGCGACGACGAGCTCGTCACCGTCGAGCTCGGCGGGCGTCTCCTCGAGCACGGCCTGCACGGCCGGGAGCCCGGCGACATCGACGGTCGCCTCGACGCGGAGCCGGTCAGCACCGTGGCGGACGAGGCCCGCGTCGGCACGTGCACCGCGCAGCAACCCGAGAGCCGTCACCACCATCGTCTTGCCTGCGCCCGTCTCGCCCGTGATCACGGTGAGCCCGCGCCCCAAGGACAGCTCGGCGTCGGCGATCACGCCGAGCGAGGACAACCTGATCTCCTGCCACACGGGCTACGCCTCCTGAGGACGGGGAGCCGGCGGGCCACCGTCGGCACGCGCCTGCTCGTTCTGTCGTCGGGCCGCCGCACCGCGCCAACCGCTCACCGGCAGGTCGAACTTGCGGACGAGCCGGTCCGTGAACGGCGCCTGGTGCAGCCGGGCGAGGCGGATGAACTTCTCGCCCTGCCGGACCTCGACACGGGCGCCGGGCGGAAGCTCGTACGTCCGGCGGCCGTCGCACCACAGCACTCCCGACGTCCGCGCCTCCGGGATGACCTGGATCGCCAGGAGCGATGTCGGAGAGACGACCATGGGCCGCGCGAAGAGCGCGTGGGCGCTGATCGGCACCATCAGCAGCGCCTCGACCTCGGGCCACACGACAGGCCCGCCTGCACTGAAGTTGTACGCGGTGGAGCCGGTCGGGGTCGCGCACACCACTCCGTCGCAGCCCCATCGGGAGACGGGCCGGTCGTCGATGGCGACGACGACCTCGAGCATCCGCTCGCGTGACGCCTTCTCGACGGTGGCCTCGTTGAGAGCCCAGCTGCGCGCGACCTCACGGCCGTCGACGAGGACCCGCGCGTCCACCGTCATGCGCTCCTCGACGGCGTAGTCGCGATCGACGACGCGTCGGACGGTGTAGTCGAGGTCGTCGACGTCGGCCTCGGCGAGGAAGCCGACGTGGCCCAGGTTGACTCCCACCAGCGGCGTCCCGCACTCGCGGACGAGCTCGGCCGCCCGGAGGATGGTGCCGTCACCGCCGAACACCACGGCGAGCTCGCAACCCTGACCTGCCTCGGGACCGACGGGCACGACCTCGGCGTCAGGAAGGCCCCAGCGCTCCAGCGCCTCCGCGTCCTCGCTCACGACCCGGACCGCGATGCCCTCGGCCGCCATCGCCTGCGCGAACTCGGCAGCGACCTTGCTCGCCTCCTCGCGCCCGGTGTGGGCGAGGATCAGCACGCGCCGCTCACCGCTCGTCGACGACTCAGCGCTCATCGCTGCCTCCTCCCCTCGGCCGGCCCAGCGGACCCGCGTCCACCGCAGCGCGTACGTCGGCCTCCGTGACCGGTGCAGCGTCTCTGCGGAACCACCCAAAGTACTCGACGTTCCCGGTCGGACCCGGCAACGGGCTGGCGGCGACCGCGCGGGTCCCCCACCCCACCGCAGCCGCGGCCGCGCACACGCCGAGGACGGCCTCGACGTGGAGGTCCGGGTCCCGGACGACACCCTTCTTGCCGACGCGGTCCTTGCCGACCTCGAACTGCGGCTTGACCATGAGCACCATGTCGCCGTCGTCGGCGCAGACCCGGGCGAGTGCGGGCATCACGAGCGTCAAGGAGATGAACGAGAGGTCCGAGACCACCAGCTCCACCGGTCCGCCGATCGTGGCGGTGTCGAGGTCCCGCACGTTCGTGCGGTCGTGGACGTCGACCCTCGGGTCTTGCTGGAGCGCCCACACGAGCTGGCCGTAGCCGACATCGACCGCGACGACCTCGCGTACGCCACGGCGCAGCAGGACGTCGGTGAAACCGCCCGTCGAGGCGCCCGCGTCGAGGCACCGGCGGCCCGTCACGGTCAGACCCAGGGGCTCGAACGCCTCGAGTGCCCCCAAGAGCTTGTAGGCGCCACGGGAGGCGTACCCGGGGTCGTCCTCGGCGTCGCGGACGACGATCGGCTGGTCCGTCGTCACCTGGGTGGCCGCCTTGCTCGCGCGAGCGCCTGCGACCGACACCCGCCCCTGGGCGATGAGGTCGCTGGCCTGCTCACGGGAGCGGGCGAGCCCGCGTCGGACGAGCTCGGCGTCGAGCCGCAGACGCCGGCTCACGAGACCGCGGGTCGCGGCGGGGTCGGACCAGGCGGGGTCGGCGGGCGGGGTCCCGGCGCCTGCCCCGCCGTCTGGAGCACCTCGCGCAGCTTGGCATGGACCGCCTCGTAGACCTCGAGGTGCGACTCGACAGGCAGGTCGGCCAGCTGCTCGAGATCGCTGAGCACCGCATCCACCCGCGCGTCGTGGACGGGCTCGTCGTGGTCTGAGGCTCCGCCTCCGGTCATCGCACGCTCCTTCGTGTCAGGCTGTCGATCATCGCACTCCCCACCCCTCCAACGCGTCGCGCACGTCCGCAGCATCCACCGTGTCGGGCGAGGCGCCGTCGTCCTCGTCGAGGAGGTGCCACGACAGCGCGACGGCGGCACGGAGGAGGTCGACGGCCCCCTGGACGTCGGAGGGCTCGGGGGCGCCGTCGACGACCAGACGAGCCGCTCGGCACCGGACCACCTGGTCACCGCAGCGCGCGGTGTCCGCGCCCTCGACCGAGACCGGGCGCTGCAGGAGCGCCAGTCCCCGCAGGTCGGGCGCGAGGAACGTGGGCCGCACGTGCGGAGGCGCCGCGATCACCTGATCGAGGTCGGCAACTCCCGTGAAGACGAGGAGGCTGTCCGCCCCGACGTTGTTGGCGCCCTCGATGTCGGTGTCGAGCCGGTCGCCGACGACCAGCGGGCGTGAACCGCCGACCCGCAGCACGGTCTCGTCGAACAACGGGGCATACGGCTTGCCTGCGACCTCCGGGGCGCGCCCCGTCGCGGTCGCCACAGCGGCGACGAGTGTCCCGTTGCCGGGCGCCAACCCGCGTGGGGTGGGGATGGAGCCGTCGGTGTTGCTGGCGACCCACGGGATCCCCGTGGCCACCGCGTACGCCCCCTCGGCGAGCTGCCCCCACGCCAGGTCGGGCGAGAATCCCTGGACCACCGCTGCCGGAGCGTCGTCCGCGCTGGTCACGGGCACGAGCCCGCGTTCCTCGAGCGCCTCGACCAGACCCGCGCCGCCGACGACCAGCACGCGGGCGCCCTCGGGGACGAGGCTCGCGACCAGACGTCCGGCGGCCTGGCCGGACGTCACGACGCTGTCGTCCTCGGTCGGCATCCCGAGACCACGCAGCTTGGCGACCACGTCAGCGGGCGTCCGCGCGGCGTTGTTCGTGACGTACGCCAGTCTCAGGCCGCGCTCGGCCGCATCGACGAGGGCCTCGGCGGTGTGGTCGATGGCGTCCTCCCCGCGGTAGACGACCCCGTCGAGGTCGAGCATCGCGACGTCGTAGGAGTCACGCAGGGGCCCGTCGGCGGTGGCCAGCCTGAGCACGGGACGACGGCGGGGATCAGGGGGATTCGTGTGGTCGGGCATCGCCGACCAGCGTAGGCCCCGAACCCCTGGCCTACGATGCACCGGTGGACAACGGCGTGATCCGCCCGTTCAGGGCTGTGGGCTTTCGGGGTAGTACCGAGATCGTCTCGTCGCGTACCTACGTGCCCGACGTCAGCTGGTCGCACGTGCCTGCCGAGCTCCCCGAGCACCACGTCCTGAGGCTCCTCGAGCCCGCGTTCCGCGACGACGACCCCCAGACCGCTGCCAGGACCGCGGCGGCATGGCTCGACGACGGCGTGCTCGGTCAGGACGCCGAGCCTGCGGTCTATGTCTCGCGCACCGTCGAAGGCGGGCAGGTGACGGTCGGCGTGATGGTACTGGTCGACCTCGCCGCGAGCCGGTTGCGTCCTCACGAGGACGTCATCGCGGCGTACGCGATCCGTCAGGCGCGTCTTGCCGAGGCGACCCGCGCGCACTGGGAGCCGATCACCGCCTACACGACGGCCGAGCCTGTCACCCCTCTGCTCGGTGCGGTGCTCGCACGCCCTGCCGACCACGTCGCGAAGGCTGGCGGACGGACCGACGAGGTGTGGGCGGTCACCGACCCCGACCTCATGGCGGCGGTGGCCGCACGGCTGTCCGCGCAATCGCTCGTGATCGCCGACGGGCACCATCGGTACGCCGCCTGGCGGACCTCCCCCGAGCCGGCGGGACGACTCGCGCTGACCCTCGTGCTGGACGCTCCGGCCGTCACCGTCGGCCCGATCCACCGGGTGGTTGCCGACATGGATCTCGACGAGGCGCTCAAGGGCCTCCCCCTGCCGACAGTCGAGCTCGGTGACGCCGAGGAGGCCGCACGCTACGTCTCGGTGGGCGAGTCGCGGTGCGTGCTCACCGACGGCCACCGGTTCCTCGGCGTCGATGCGTACGAGTGCGCACCCCGCTGGGTCGAGGACGTCTTCACGCCCCACCACGGTCTCGAGTCCGACGCCGTCGAGTACGACCCGGACCTGGCCAGTGCGGCACGTGCGGCTGAGGAAGCCGGCGGCGTCGCCCTGCTCCTCGCTACACCCCAGCTGAACACCGTGACCCGCGCCGCGACGACCGGGCGACTTCTCCCCCACAAGTCGTCATGGTTCCGCCCGAAGCCGCGCGTCGGCATGGTCATGCGTCGCTGGGACTGAGCGCGCACGTCCGAAGGGCGCAGCATTGCCGAACCACAGTGCACGACAACCAGTGCACGACAACGCAAAAATGACCGTAGGCCGTCACCAGTGGTGACGGCCTACGGCCTAAATATTGTCCGGCGGCGTCCTACTCTCCCACACAGTCTCCCGTGCAGTACCATCGGCGCTGAAGGGCTTAACTTCCGGGTTCGGAATGTTGCCGGGTGTTTCCCCTTCGCCATGGCCGCCG
>Ga0233385_1000524_pt1 | contig 19216 bp, 21 predicted proteins | sample ElkDunMinimDraft_16_FD_191543 | JGI IMG/M metagenome (GOLD analysis project Ga0233385, IMG submission 191543) | Fecal eukaryotic communites from dung pellets of Tule Elk in California, USA - Elk Dung G36 | ecosystem: Host-associated > Mammals > Digestive system > Large intestine > Fecal | place...
CTGGTCCTCTAGACCTGGTCCTCGACGAGGGGCACGAACGAGTAGGTGCCGTGCTCGGACGTCCGGACCGCGCCGTCGTCGTCGCGCTCGACGAGCACCATGGTGTGCTCGACCGGGATGACCATGCGGCCGCCCCGGCCGACCTGGTCGACCAGGGCCCCGGGCAGCTGCTGTGCGGCTGCCGAGACGAGCACCCGGTCCCATCCGCCGTCGCGCGGAGCCCCGAGCACGCCCGGCCGGGCGAGGATCAGGCGCGCCCAGGGCATCCCGGCACGCGTGACGTTCACCGCCCCCCACGAGGCGAGGTCGGCGTGCCGCTCGATGCCGAGCACCTCTCCGGTCGGGCCCACCAGGCGCGCGAGGATCGCCGTCGTCCACCCCGAGCCCGCTCCGACGTCCAGGACGGCGGCCCCGACCGAGACGTCGAGCAGCCGCAGCATCGACGCGACGGTCGACGGCTGGGAGCTGGTCTGGCCGTGCCCGATGTCGAGCGGCCGGTCGGCGTCCGCGTAAGGGCGCTGTGCCCGGGGCAGGAACCCACGCCGGTCGACGTCGTGCATCGCGCGTGTGACGGCGTCGTCGCCGCGTGCGCCCCACCGGGTGGTTCGGTCCATCGACCCATCGTCGCGCCAGGTGGCGAGGCTCACAGCCCGGGTGGATCCTGACGAGGAGCCAGCACACACGATTCGAGGATCGGGGAACGAGATGCCGGGGACTGTCGCACGGATCACCGAGCTCAGCGCACGCTCCGAGACGAGCTTCGAGGACGCCATCCGCGTGGCGGTCGACCGGGCCAGCTCGACGTTGCGCAACGTCTCGGGCGCCTGGGTCAAGGAGCAGAAGGTCGAGATCGTCGACGGCAACATCGTCGCGTGGCAGGTCGTGCTGCAGGTGACGTTCGTCCTCGAGTGAGAGACTGACGTCGACGGGTCCCGACAGGGCGCGGGTCGGCGGGACGACGGTCGTTTGATCGTTCCCTGACCATCACGTACGCTTGTGCGTCGGCGCGCCTACGGCGTGCCCGTCCCGTGTGCCCATGACGCACCGCACTCGACCGCCGCGGCGGACCGAGTTGCAGATCAAGCCGGTGAGTCCCGTCGTGTGAGCACGCCAAGACCAGGAGAGATGAGCATCAACGTGGTGTACGCGATCGTTAAGGCCGGCGGCCGTCAGGAGAAGGTGTCCGTCGGGGACATCGTCGTCATGGACCGAGTCGGGGCGAAGGCCGGTGACACGGTCGAGCTGACCGCGCTCTTGCTGGTGGACGGGGAGAAGGTGACCACCGACGCGGCCAAGCTCGCGAAGGTCAAGGTCACGGCTGAGGTCGTCCGGGACCAGAAGGGCCCGAAGATCACGATCCTCAAGTACAAGAACAAGACCGGCTACCGCAAGCGCCAGGGCCACCGTCAGCGGCTGACCCGCCTCAAGGTCACCGGCATCAAGTGACTTCCGCTCGGGGCGCGTGACGCGCTCCGGAGCGATTCCCCTCGTTCTTCAGAAAGCAGGTCACCTCATGGCACACAAGAAGGGCGCGAGCTCCTCGCGCAACGGTCGTGACTCGAACGCCAAGTCGCTCGGCGTGAAGCGCTACGGCGGCCAGGCCGTCAAGGCCGGCGAGATCATCGTCCGCCAGCGCGGCACCCACTTCCACCCGGGCGACAACGTCGGCCGCGGTGGCGACGACACGCTGTTCGCCCTCACCGCCGGTGCGGTGAAGTTCGGAACGCGCCGCGGCCGCAAGGTCGTCGACATCGTCGAGGCCGTCTCGGTCGAGGCCTGAGCAACAGCATCAACACTTCACACGAGGGGCGCACCGGCACCGGTGCGCCCCTCGTGTCGTCCGGGCACGCGCGCCCTCTGAGAGGATCTTCCTATGGCCAGCTTCGTCGATCGCGTGGTACTCCACGCCTCTGGCGGCGACGGCGGGCACGGCGTCGCGTCGATCCGCCGCGAGAAGTTCAAACCGCTCGCCGGTCCTGACGGCGGCAACGGCGGCGACGGCGGCAGCGTCCGCCTCGTCGTCGACCCGCAGACCACGACCTTGCTCGAGTACCACCACTCGCCCCACCGGCGTGCCACGAGCGGGACCCAGGGCATGGGTGACGACCGCGACGGCGCCAAGGGCGAGGACCTGGTGCTGCGGGTCCCCGACGGGACCGTCGTCAAGGACCCCCGGGGCAACGTGCTCGCCGACCTCGTCGGGGCCGGAGCCGAGTACGTCATCGCACACGGTGGCCGTGGAGGCCTGGGCAACCGCGCGCTCGCGTCGCCGCGCCGCAAGGCACCAGGGTTCGCGCTGCTGGGCGAGCCCGGTGAGCAGGCCGACGTCGTGCTCGAGCTCAAGACGATCGCCGACGTCGCGCTCGTCGGCTACCCGAGCGCCGGCAAGTCCTCGCTCGTGGCCGCGATCTCGGCGGCGCGTCCCAAGATCGCGGACTACCCGTTCACGACCCTGGTGCCGAACCTCGGCGTCGTCCAGGCGGGCGAGGCGCGGTTCACCGTCGCCGACGTGCCGGGCCTGATCCCCGGGGCCAGCGAGGGCAAGGGCCTGGGGCTGGAGTTCCTGCGTCACATCGAGCGCACGGCCGTCATCGTGCACGTGCTCGACTGCGCGACGCTCGAGCCGGGTCGCGACCCGGTCAGCGACCTCGAGGTCATCGAGGCCGAGCTCGCCGCGTACGCGGGCGACCTGGGCATCGAGGGCGCACGTGTGCCGCTGAACGAGCGGCCGCGCCTCGTGGTGCTCAACAAGATCGACGTGCCCGAGGCGCGCGACCTGGCCGAGCTCGTGCGGCCCGAGCTCGAGGCGCGCGGCCTGCGCGTGTTCGAGATCTCGACGGCGAGCCACGAGGGCCTGCGGGCGCTGACGTTCGCGCTCGCCGAGATCGTCGAGCGCGCGCGCAAGGAGGCTCCGCCGCCCGTGCCCACCCGCATCGTCCTGCGCCCCCGGGCCGTGGACGAGGCCGGCTTCACGGTCACGCCCAAGTCCGACCACACGGGTGAGTACTTCGAGGTCCGCGGTGCCAAGCCCGAGCGCTGGGTCCGGCAGACCGACTTCAACAACGACGAGGCCGTCGGCTTCCTCGCCGACCGCCTCGCCAAGCTCGGCGTCGAGGAGAAGCTGTTCAAGGCGGGTGCGGTCGCCGGCGACGAGGTGCGCATCGGCGACCCGAGCAACGCGGTCGTGTTCGACTGGGAGCCCACGCTCATGACCGGCCCCGAGCTGCTCGGCGCCCGTGGCACCGACCTGCGCCTCGACGAGAGCGCACGGCCGACGCGCGGCGACAAGCGCCGGGAGCACCACGACCGCATGGACGCCAAGGCCGAGGCCCGGCGCGAGCTGTGGACCGAGCGCGAGTCCGGCCGGTGGACCGACCCGGACGCCGACTGACGGCTCCGCGAGGTACCGACCTCCCGTCCAGGTACCGGCCCGTGGTCGGTACCTGGACGGGCAAGCCGGTGCCTCGCCGAGGTGGGCGATGATGGAATCGTGAACGCCCCGACCTCCCGAGCGGCCCTGTCGTCCGCCCGTCGCGTCGTCGTCAAGATCGGGTCGTCGTCGCTGACCGGCCCGGACGGCCACCTCGACCTCGACGCTCTGCGCGCGCTGGTCGACGTGCTCGCCGAGCGGCGCAGGAACGGCGGCCAGGTGGTGCTCGTGACGTCCGGAGCAGTGGCCGCCGGCATCGGGCCGCTGGAGCTCTCCACGCGCCCGCGTGACCTCGCCACCATGCAGGCAGCCGCGATGGTGGGCCAGGGCCTGCTCGTCGCCCGGTACACCGAGGCCTTCGCGGCCCACGGGCTGCCCGTGGGCCAGGTGCTGCTCACTGCCGAGGACACGGTGCGCCGCTACCGGTACCGCAACGCCCAGCGGTCGCTCGGGCGCCTGCTCGCGCTCGGCGTCGTGCCCGTGGTCAACGAGAACGACGCCGTGACGATCGACGAGCTGAAGTTCGGTGACAACGACCGGCTCGCCGCGCTCGTCTCCCACCTCGTGCGCGCCGACGCCATGGTGCTGCTGACCGACGTCGACGGCCTGCACGACGCGCCGCCGTCGCGACCCGGAGCACGCCGCATCCCGTACGTCGGCGACCTGTCCGAGGTCGCGGGCGTCGAGGTCACCGCCCGCGGCAGCGCCGTCGGCACGGGCGGCATGGTCACCAAGCTCGAGTCGGTCGGGATCGCGACCGGCTCGGGCGTGCCCGTCGTGCTCACGAGCGCCGCGCACGCACGTGCCGCGCTCGCGGGCGAGGACGTCGGCACGTACTTCGCGGTCACCGGCCGGCGGGCGTCCGCCCGGCGGCTGTGGATCGCGCACGCGGCCCGGACCCGTGGGCGCCTGTACCTCGACGACGGCGCGGCTCGCGCGGTCCTCGGCGGCCGCGCGTCGCTCCTGCCCGCGGGCATCACCCGGGTCGAGGGGCAGTTCGACGCCGGCGACCCGGTCGAGCTGCTGGCGCCCGACGGCGTGGTCGTAGCACGGGGGATCGTCGCGTTCGACGCCGCGGAGCTTCCGCGGCTGCTCGGGCGCTCGACCTTCGAGCTGCGCGACGAGCTGGGGGAGGGGTACGACCGCGAGGTCGTGCATCGCGACGACCTCGTCCTGGAGCCCGGGCGGCGATGAGTTCGGCCGGCGCGCGCCGTCGGTAGTGGCAGGAGGTGCGCGCCCCGGGCGCACCGCAGCCCGAGGAGACACCGATGCGACGCACGCGCCTTGCCGCAGCGGCCGCCGTCGTCGCCCTGGCGACCGCGCTGGTCCCCGCGGTGGCCACGGCAACCAGCACCCCGACGACGGCCGCCGCACCGACCGAGCACACCGGCGAGATCGAGGGCGCCCGCTTCCGGGTGGTCGTCCCGGACGACTGGAACGGCACGTTGCTGCTCTTCAGCCACGGCTACTTCCCGGCGCACTTCGGCGACTTCTTCCCCGACCCGCTGCCGGTGTTCCTGGCGAACAACCCGGTCAGCGAGCAGTGGTTCGCGGACCACGGGTACGCGCTCGCCGCGTCGGGGTTCCAGGAAGGTGGCCTCGGCTACACGCTCGGCGAGACGGTCGACGACCAGCTCCGGGTGCTCGACTGGTTCGAGGACAACGTGGGCACGCCCGAGGTGACGGTCGCCGTCGGGCAGTCCATGGGCGGGAACACCGCCGTGCGGCTCGCCGAGCGCGAGCCGGACCGCATCGACGGCGTCCTCGGCCTGTCCGCCGCGTTCGACCCGGTCAGCATCTGGGACTCGTCGCTCGACATGCAGGTCGCGATCCGCACGCTGCTCATGGACCCGGACGACCCGGTCGAGCTGGTTGAGGCGAGCGACCCCGACGCGAGCGCGGCAGCCCTGGCGCAGGCGGTCGTCGAGGCGAGGACGACGGAGGAGGGCCGGGCGCGTCTCGCGCTCGTCGCGTCGCTCTACAACGTCACCGGCTGGTACGGAGCGTTCGAGCCCCGGCCCGGCACGCTCGAGGAGTGGATCATCGGCCAGTCCCACTGGCTGCACGACGCCTACGTCCTGGGTCACGGCCCGCAGGACCGTGCGGACGTCGAGGGGTACCTGGGCGGCAACCCGTCTACGAACGTCGGGGTGGACTACCGCGACCTGCTGCGACGCTCCAGCGAACGCCGGACCGTGGAGGCCGCCTACCGAGCGGCCCGCAAGGCCGGCGCCGACGTCGACCTGCGCGCCGACCTGCGCGCGCTCGACGAGGCCCCGCGCATCGAGGCCGATCCCGGGGCGCGCGCGGCCATGCGCTCGCACGTCCCCCAGGCGAGCGTGCGCGCGCCCGTCCTCACGCTGCACACGACCGGCGACGGCGGGGCGCCGCCTGCCGAGGTGCGCTCGTTCTCCGAGGCGGTCCGGCGCTCCGGCGGGGACGTCCGCAACCTGTACGTCGAGCGCGGGGCGCACATCTCGACGAGCGCGGCAGAGGAGATCCTCGCGGTCAAGGCGCTGGAACGCCGGATCGCCACCGGGCACTGGCCGTCACTGAGTCCCCCGGTGCTGAACCGGCGGGCCGGCGCCATGGATCCCGCACTGTTCGCGGTGTTCGACGTAGGTGGCGCGGTGTCGCACCCGATGCCGCCGGCCTTCACCCGCTTCGTCCCTGCCCGGACCCCGCGCTCGTCGTTCTGACGCGCGCCTCGGGCGGGAGTCGCTGCGCCGGCGCACCGTCGTGAGAGACTGACCCCGCGACGCCCGGCGTCGCACCCTGATCAACACCAGTCCGACCGCACCGGAGGAGAGCCCTGTGCTGCACACCGCCGTCCAGATCGCCCAAGAGGCCGCCGAGCACAACGAGGCAGCGATCAACCCTGTGGTCATGGGCCTCCTCGCCTTCGGCGGCCTCGTGCTCGCACTGGTCGTGACCTACGCGTTCCGCAACGTCGGCTCCCGCCACTGACCAACGTCGTCGGCCAGCGTGAGCGAACCGCGCCGTAGGCGCCTGGGCGTGATGGGCGGGACGTTCGACCCCGTCCACCACGGGCACCTCGTCGCCGCCAGCGAGGCGGCGGCGCACTTCGGGCTCGACGAGGTCGTGTTCGTGCCCACCGGGAAGCCCAGCTTCAAGCAGCACCAGCTCGTCTCGCCGGCAGAGCACCGCTACCTCATGACGGTGATCGCCACGGCGTCCAACCCGCAGTTCACGGTGAGCCGGGTGGACATCGACCGCCCCGGCCTGACCTATACGGTCGATACGCTGCGGGACCTGCGAGCCGAACGGCCCGACGTCGACCTGTTCTTCATCACGGGCGCCGACGCCATCGAGCAGATCCTGACGTGGAAGGATGCGGCTGAGCTGTGGGGCATGGCACACTTCGTGGCCGTCACCCGGCCGGGGCACCGTCTTGCAGTCGACGGTCTCCCGTCCGACGGGGTGACGACGCTCGAGGTGCCGGCGCTGGCGATCTCATCGTCCGACTGTCGGCGTCGCGCCCAGGCTGGTCTGCCGGTGTGGTATCTGGTGCCGGACGGCGTCGTCCAGTACATCGCCAAGCACGGTCTGTATCGAGGTCTGCATGAGTGACAACAGCAATCGACCGCTGACGCGGCGAGAGATCCGCGAACGCGAGCAGGCGGCGGCCGCGGCCGCCGCCGCGCAGGCGGCGCAGGGTGCTGCGCCCGCCGGCCCGCCGCCCGCCGGTCCGCCCGGCGGTCAGTACCCGCCCCGCGGCGGGTACGGCGCACCGCCCGCCGCGCCCTCGCAGCCGCGTCCCTCGGCGCCGCCCGCGCCGTCGCGCCGGGCGCTGCGCGACACCGGCCCGGGCTACCCCTCGCAGGCGCCGGTGGTCCGGCCGCCGTCGACGACGGGCGGCGTGCGGGGCATCGACGAGACGGGGCGGCTGACCCCGGTCCAGCGCACCTCGGGCGATGCGGCCATGCGCCCGGCCACGCCCACGAGCGCCACGCCGCCGAGCCGGACCTCGACCCGTCAGCCGTTCGGCGGGTCGCCTGCGCAGCCGCCTGCCGGCCCGGGGGCCCCGGGCCAGAGCGGGCCGTCGTCGCGGCCGTTCGGCTCCGGTCCCGCGAGTGCCGAGCCCTCGAGAACGGGTCGCGGCGGTTCCGGGCCTGTCGGCTCGGGCGTGTTCGGTGCTGCCCAGGCTCCGCCGCAGGCCGAACCGTCGGCACCGCCGTCGCCGTGGGGAGCCTCGGCTCCGACCCCGGCGTCGCTGCCACCATCCCGGACCGAGCGTGACAGCCCGTTCGGCTCGCCGCGCCCCCCGGACGACGCACCGACGCGCGTCGGCTCGCCCGCGCTGCCGTGGGACGCCGCACCGGCGGAACCGCCGGCCAGGCCGGCCTCGGCGTCGCCGTTCGACGCGCTGGTCGGCGCCGACCAGCCCGTCCGTGCGCGCTCGGCGGCCCCGGTCGACGACGACGAGGACGACGACGAGTGGGAGGAGCCCGAGAGCTCCTACACGTGGCTGCACTACATCGTCCTCATCGTGGTGGCGTTCGTGCTGGGCCTGCTGATCTGGAAGCTGCTCCTCGACGGCCCGAGCGACAACTTCGAGACGGGGCAGGCTGCGGCCGTGGTCGGCGCGGTCTTCTTGGGTGGATATGGAGGCGTGGCATGAGTGCGACAGAGCGTGCGGTCGAGCTTGCGATCGTCGCGGCGCGGGCGGCGTCGGACCGCAAGGCGCAAGAGATCATCGCGCTCGACGTGAGCGAGCAGCTCGTGCTGACCGATGTCTTCCTCATCGCGTCGGGCACGAACGAGCGCCAGGTCTCGGCGATCGTCGACGCGATCGAGGAGTCGATGTTCAAGGCCGGCGCCAAGCCGATCCGCCGCGAGGGCAAGGCCGAGGCGCGCTGGGTCCTGCTGGACTTCGGCGACGTCGTCGTGCACGTGCAGCACGCCGAGGATCGCGTGTACTACGCGCTCGAGCGGCTGTGGAAGGACTGCCCGACGATCGACCTGCCGCCGGACGCGCGCGGTGGGGACGGTGCCGCGGCCGCGGCCGAGTACGGCGCTCCTGTGTCGGACGGAGCCATCCGCCTGTCCGACGACGGCCGCTGAGGGAGCACATCGCATGGCTGCACGAACCGTCGTCTTGCTGCGCCACGGCCGCACCCCGTGGAACGTCGCCAAGCGCCTGCAGGGCCAGTCGGACGTCGCGCTCGACGAGGTCGGTCGCTGGCAGGCCGTCGAGGCCGCGGCGGCGCTCGTGCGCCGCGTGCGGGCGGACGCGGTCGTGACCTCCGACCTTTCGCGCGCTGCCGACACGGCGCGCGCGTATGCCGGGCTCCTCGGCCTCGACGTCGTGCCGGACGAGCGGCTGCGCGAGCGGGCGTTCGGGCGGTGGGAGGGCCTCACGGGCCCGGAGATCGAGGCGCGCTGGCCCGAGGAGTACGGGGTGTGGCGCCGCGGGGGAGAGGCGGACGGCGTGCCGCCCGAGGGCGAGGGCCGTCGCGCCACCGCCGAGCGCGTGGCCGGTGCGATCGCCGAGCACGCCGAGCGGCTCGACGACGATGCGACGCTCCTGGTGGTGTCGCACGGGGCGTCCATCAACCTCGCGCTCACCGTGATGCTGGGCCTGGACCCGGTGGGGTGGCGTGGCATGGTAGGGCTCGACAACGCGCACTGGTCGGAGCTCAAGCGGATGCGCAGCGACCTCGTGCCGGCGTGGCGGGTCGCGGCCCACAACGTGGGTGCCGGGTATGCGCCCGACGAGTGGCAGGCGGGGCCCGGACCGGAGGCGTCGCTCGACGCACCGGAGTCCGATGCCGCTGCTCCCGGCGATTTGGAGCAGGGCGCTCGTTCTGCGTAAGATATCGACGTTCCGCCGGGCCATAAGGCCGGACGAACACACCGAATCAGACGAATCGCCTGGCCAAAGCCCTGCGAGAGTCAGGTTCTCGGGGCTGTGGCGCAGCTGGTAGCGCACCTGCATGGCATGCAGGGGGTCAGGGGTTCGAGTCCCCTCAGCTCCACCGAGATCGAAGTCGAAGGCCGTTTCTCCCCCCGGAGAGGCGGCCTTTCTGCGTTGTCGGACGCAGCGGCTCTCCCGAGATACCGGGTTCACCCGTGAGGTACCGACCCCAGCACGGTACGTGGGCGGGATCCCGGTACTTCGCGGATCGGAGGGAGTCGACGCGAAACATATGGACGCGGCGTCCACGGCGTGGTTATATGGACGCAGCGTCCAGATAAGTCGTCGGAGGAGTCGCCATGAGCACCACTCAGCCCCGCGTAGCACTCGTCACCGGAGGGTCCGGAGGGATCGGCCGGGCCGTCGTCGAGCGCCTGCTCGCGGACGGGTTCGCCGTAGGCGTGCACTACGCCGGGAACGCCCAGCGCGCCGACGAGATCGTGCGCCACGCCACCGAGTCCAGGGGCCGGGCGATCGCCGTCGGCGGCGACGTCGCCGACGAGCACGCGATGGCTGCCGCGTTCGACGCGGTCGAGTCGGCGTTCGGCGGTCTCGACGTCGTCGTGAACACGGCCGGCATCATGCTCCTGTCCCCGATCGCGACTCTCGACCTCGACGACCTCGACCGCATGCACCGCACCAACATCCGCGGCACGTTCGTCGTCTCGCAGATCGCGGCCAACCGGCTGCGCCCGGGCGGTGCGATCATCAACTTCTCGACGACGGTCACGCGCACGCAGCTGCCCACCTACGGCGCGTACGTCGCGTCCAAGGCGGCCGTCGAAGGCATGACCCTGATCCTCGCCCGCGAGCTCCGGGGCAGGGACATCACGGTCAACGCCGTGGCGCCCGGACCCACCGCGACGCCGCTGTTCCTGGACGGCAAGGACGATGCGACCGTCGCCCGCCTCGCGGCCGCGGCCCCGCTCGAACGGCTAGGCCAGCCCGACGACATCGCCGAGACGGTCGCGTTCCTGGCCGGGCCCGCGCGCTGGGTCAACGGCCAGGTCCTGTTCACCAACGGCGGCCTCGCCTGAGCCGCCCGTCCCACGAGGAGAGCCCATGAGCACCCCGTCCGTCGCGGTACCCGCCGCCATCCAGACCTTCGTCGAGGCCACCAACGCGGGCGACACCGACGCGTTCGTCGCCGCCTTCACCCCGGACGCCCACCTGAACGACTGGGGCCGCGAGTTCACGGGCCACGACGGCGTCCGTTCGTGGGACCGGACCGACAACATCGGCGTGCAGTCGCACTTCGACCTGGTCGGCCTCGAACCCGGGCCCGCACCCGACACGTTCGTCGTCACGCTGCGCGTCACGGGCAACGGCTACAACGGCACCGGCCCGATGACGTTCCGGCTGCGGGACGGGCGCATCGCCGACCTGCGGATCGGCTGACCGTGGGCGCGAACGACGTCGCGTCGGCGGCGCGCCCCCGCGGTCGCGGCCGGCGCCCCGCGGACGAGGTCCGTGCCGACGTGCTGCGCACGGTCGGCGAGCTCATGCTGACCGAGGGGATCGCCGACCTGACCTTCGAGCGGGTCGCCCGGCTCGCCGGGGTCAGCAAGACGACGCTGTACAAGTGGTGGCCGTCGCGCGGGGCGCTCGCGCTCGACGGCTACTTCCATGCCGTCGAGAACACGCTGGCGTTCGACGACACCGTGGACGTCCGCGAGGACCTGCGCCACCAGCTGCACTCCTTCGTCGGTGTCATGGCGACGCCCGGGGGGCGTGCGCTGCTCGAGCTCATCGGCCAGTCCCAGACGGACCCGGACCTGGCCGTCGCCTACCGGACGATGTACTCGTCCGGCCGGCGCCGGCTCGCCTACGAGCGCCTCGAGCGTGCCCAGGAGGCGGGCGAGCTCCGCGCCGACGTCGACGTGCGCGTCCTCGTCGACCAGCTCTGGGGGGCGGTCTACCACCGGCTCCTCGTCCCCGACGAGCCGGTCACGGCCGCGTTCGTGGACGCGGTCGTGGACAACCTGTTCGACGGCGTCCGCGCGTCACGCTGAGCTCAGAGCCGGAACCCGAGCAGCTCCCACGCGCGGTCGGCGACCTGCGCCCGGGACGCGGCCGGGATGCCGGTCACGGCCCCCGCGACCATCGCCACGGCGAGCCGGAGGTCGTCGCCCGTGAGGCCGGCCGGCGCGCCGGTGGCATCCGTCGCCAGACCCGCGGCCAGGGCCTGCTCGACCCGTACCGCGAGCGCGTCGATCCCCTCGCCGTGCCCTTCGGCACGCACCAGGTCGACGAAGGCGCTCGACCCGATGATGTGACGGTTCAGCAGGCCGATGAGGTCGCCCAGGGTCACTCCCGGCTCGGCGGCGAGCGCCTCGAGCTCGTCGACGTTCTCCTCGAACACCGCCATCGCGAGCGCGACCCGGTCGGGGAAGTGGCGGTAGAGGCTGCCCTGGCCGACGCCGGCGCGACGGGCGACGGCGTTGAGCGGCGCCCGCAGGCCCGACTCGGCGAACACCTCGCGCGCGGCGGCCAGGAGCGCGGCACGGTTCGCCGCTGCGGCCGCCGGACCGCGGTTCTGGGGCTTGCGCGCGATCAGGGTCACCCGAGTAGCGTATGCCTCCTGAACCGGACACCTCAGTCCGGTTAGTGGCTCGGAGGTGTGCGATGGCGCAGGACCTGACGGTCGACGTACTCGTGGTCGGGACGGGCGGTACGGGGCTGGCCGCCGCGATCGCGGCAAAGGACGCGGGTGCGGACGTGCTGGTGATCGAGGGAGCCGACCGGTGGGGCGGCACCACGATGCGCAGCGGCGGGGGTCTGTGGCTGCCCGCCAACCCCGTCATGCTCCGCGAAGGGCTCCCGGACACCAAGGACGAGGCGCTCGAGTACCTCCAGGAGGCCGTGGGGGACGTCGGCCCGGCGAGCTCCAAGGAGCGCCGGGAGGCCTTCGTCGACGCGATCCCCGCGGTCGTGACCCGGCTCGAGGAGCTGGGCGTGCGCTGGGCCGCGGCCAAGGACTATCCCGACTACTACCCCGAGCGTCCGGGCGGCAAGGTGGGCCGCAGCATCGAGCCCAGGCCGTTCGACGCCAAGCGTCTCGGGGACTGGTTCAAGCAGTCCCGGTACAAGGACTCCGTGCCCGCCCCGGCCATGAACGACGACTTCTGGGAGCTGTCCCGGGCGTGGTCCACGCCGTCGGGCTTCGTGCGCGGCGCGCGGCTCGTGTTCCGGACGCTGGGCGGTGTCGCCACCGGCAAGCGGCTGTTCGGCATGGGCGGGGCCCTGGTCATGTCCCTCATGAAGGTGGTCCAGGACCAGGCCACGCCCGTGCGGCTGTCGACGCGTCTCGTCGAGCTCGTGGTCGACGGCGCGGGCGCGGTGACCGGCGCGGTCGTCGAGGGCCCGGAGGGCCGGTACACGGTCACCGCGCGCGGCGGCGTCGTCCTGGGGGCCGGCGGGTTCGCTCACCGCACCGAGTGGCGTCAGAAGTACCACGGCGTGCCGGGCTGGAGCGCCGCCGCCGAGTCCGACCTCGGCACGGCCATCGAGGCCGGCGTCGCGGTCGGCGGCGCGCTGGACCTCATGGACGACGCCTGGTGGGGCGCGGGCATCGACATGCACGGCGAGGGCATGAACGGCTTCATCCTCTCGGAGCGCTCGATGCCGTACGGCCTGGTGGTCGACCAGACCGGACAGCGGTACGTCAACGAGTCGACGAGCTACATCGACTTCGGGCACGCGATGCTCGAGCGTGATGCGGTCGCGCCGGCCGTGCCCTCGTGGCTCATCCACGACGTGCGCTTCCGCAGGCGCTATCTGAACAACGCGGCGCTCGCGGGCGCCAAGAAGCTCAAGGCGAACGGCTCCTACGTGTTCGCCGACACGATCGAGGAGCTCGCGGAGAAGATCGGCGTCGACCCGACGGCGCTCGCGGCGACCATGCGGCGGTTCAACGGGTTCGCCCGGACGGGCGTGGACCAGGACTTCCAGCGCGGCGCCTCGCTCTACGACCGCTACTACGCCGACCCGAGCGTGCGGCCGAACCCCAACCTCGGCCCGCTCGAGAAGGGCCCGTTCTCGGCGCTGCGCATCGTGCCCGGCGACCTGGGCACCAAGGGCGGCCTGCTCACCGACGAGCACGCCCGGGTGCTGCGGGAGGACGGCGCCGTGATCCCCGGCCTGTACGCGGCCGGCAACACGTCCGCGTCCGTCATGGGCCGCACCTACCCGGGGCCGGGCTCGACCATCGGGCCCGCGGTCGTCTTCGGCTGGATCGCTGCCGCGCACGCGGCCCGGAGGTGCTAGTCGGCGTTACCCTGGAACCGAACCGGACAGTTGTGTCCGGTTCGGTTCGACGAAGGAGCACCCATGGCACTGACTACGCACTCGACCGTCGGCGAATGGCTCGACCACCCGATCGGTGGTCAGATCCTGGCCGGACTCCTGGAGCAGGGCGGAGCGACGGCTGAGTCGCTCGCACCGGCTCGCGGACTGCCCCTGCAGCAGCTCGTCGCCCTCTCGGGCGGGCGCTTCCCGGCCGAGGCGCTCGACGCCGTGGTCGCCGCCTATCGGCAGGCGGCACCCGAGGAGGCGGCACAGGCCGAGGCCGCCGTCGACGCCGCCGGCTGGGTCGAGGTCGTCACGCCGGGCCGGTTCGCCGGCGAGACCGTGATCGTCACGGGTGCCGCGTCGGGGATCGGGCGTGCCGTCGCCTCGCGTGCCGCGCGCGAGGGCGCCCGCGTCGTCGCTGCGGACATCTCCAAGGAGAAGCTCGACGAGCTGGTCGCCTCGCTCGCCGGTGCGCTGCCCGTCGGGGCGCAGATCGTGCCCGTGGCGGGTGACATCTCGGACGACGACGACGTCGCACAGATCGTGCGCGCGGCGGGCGGCCAGGTCCATGCGCTCGCCAACGTCGCAGGGATCATGGACGACATGTCCGCGATCCACGAGGTCTCGGACGAGATGTGGGACCGCGTGCTGCGGGTCAACCTCACGGGCACCATGAAGCTGACCCGGGCCGTCGTGCCGGGCATGCTCGAGGCGGGGCACGGGCGCATCGTCAACGTCGCCTCGGAAGCCGGGCTGCGCGGGTCCGCCGCGGGCGCGGCCTACACCGCGTCCAAGCACGCCGTCGTCGGGCTGACCAAGTCGAGCGCCGTGATGTACGCCAAGAGCGGCATCCGCACCAACGCCGTCGCCCCGGGCGGTGTCGCGACGGGCATCCACGTGCCCGGGGCCGCCGCGCTCGGCGCCCCGGTGCTCGGTGGGTACCAGAGCAACATCCCGTCGATCGCCATGGCCGAGGAGCTCGCCGCCTCGATCACCTTCCTGATGTCGAAGGACTCCGTGAACCTCAACGGTGCGATCGTCGCCTCGGACGGCGGGTGGTCCGCGGTCTGACAGCCGATCAGTGGTGCAGGCGGATCGGCATCACGAGGCTCACGTCCTGCGGGCGGTCCGCCGGGGAGACGGTCAGGGCGGACCGCTCGTCGTCGAGCGCGAGCGCGAGGTGCTCGGCGCGGGCCGCGCGGACGGCGTCGAGCAGGAAGGTGCGGGAGAAGCCGAACACGTCGGGCGCGCCCGGCGCGGCCAGCTCGACCCTGCCGCCTGACAGGCGCACGACGACGACGTCGCCCACGCCCGCGGCGTCCTGGGCGAGAGCGCCGGACGACACGGTCGCGCTCTGCGACCCGGCCGACCGCAGGAGCCGCTCGTAGTCCGGGTAGGCGGCGCGGAGCGGCTCGCCACGGACGCCCAGGATGTCGAGGGCGTCCGCGCTCAGCGAGACGGGCCCGACGTCGGGCAGGGTCGAGGCCGCGACCTCGTCCAGGAGGGCGAGCGGCGCGACGACGCGTGTCGGCGGGCCGGAGTGCTGCCGCACGGGCACGGTCGTGACCGCGAGGCGGGAGCGGTCGCACCCGACCACGCGCAGGGTGGTGCCGTCCAGGTGGAGCAGGACTCCGGCGAGCCCGGGCCAGTCGGGGTCGGCTCCGACCGCGTGCCGCACGGCGCCGACCGCCGCGACGAGGTCCTCGGACGCGACCGTGCAGCGCCCGGGCTCCGCCAGCAGAGCCTCCGCCGCGTCGAGGTGCGTGCAGGCGGCGGCCAGGTCGTCGTGGAGCCGGCGGCGGTGGCGCCCCAAGACGGCGTCCGCCTCGTGGGGTGCGGTGAGGACGGCGGCGAGGTCGGCCACCGGGAGCCCGGCCTGCCGCAGGCTCGCGACCAGCCGAGCGGTGTGGACCTGCGCCGACGTATACCAGCGATAGCCGGTCGCGGGGTCGACGTGCGCGGGCCGGAGCACGCCCGCGGCGTCGTAGAAGCGAAGCGCGCTCACGGGCACGCCTCCGGCGCGGCTGAGGGCCCCGATGCTGAGCAGGTCGTCGTGCACGGGGCCACTGTGCCCCCTCGACCGACACGAGGGTCAAGCCCGGTCTCGCGCGCGCGGCTTCCGCGCCGCCGGGCGGCGCGCCCAGGCCGCGGACGCCGCGAGGCCGGCTGCCGTCGCCGCCAGCGCCCAGCCGGGCGCGGTGTGCTCGGCCAGCACGCCGAGGACATTGTTGGTGACCATCACGGGCACGAGCTGCACCAGTCCCACGAGCGCCTGCACGCGGGCCAGGTGCGTCCGCGGCGCGCTGCCCAGGACGAAGGGCGCCATCCGGGTGACGAACATCCCGTTCCCGAAGCCGAACGTCAGCGCGCCGACGACGGCGACCACGACGCCGAGCACGACGGCGGCCACTCCGGCCCCGGGCCCGTCGACCAGCGAGCAGGCCGCGAGGAGGCAGACCCCGGCGGCGCTCACCGCCAGCCCGGCCCCGGCCGCGCGCGGCGCCCCGCCTCCCGCCGAGGTGGGCGCCGTGCGCCGGGCCGCGAGGAGGGCAGCACCGATCACGCCGACCCCCACCGCGCCGGCCACGATCCCGGTCGGGCCGGGGCCCCAGCCCGACGCCCGGCCCAGCAGCGGCACCAGGAGGGACGGGACGGGCAGGATCAGGGCCGCCCCGGCACCGGTGAGCAGCAGCGCGGCCCGCAGGCCGGGAGCGCGGGCCGCGACCCGGAATCCGTCGAGCAGGTCGAGCCGTGGGGCGCGAGCCCTGGCGGCCGGCGTCTTCTCCGCCAGCCCGTCCGGCACGCGGTCCGACGCCGGACCGGACAGCTCGCGGACCACGACGAGCACCCCGAGCGACACGCAGATCGTGACCGCGTGCCCCCAGGCGATGGCTGGAAGCCCCGCGCTGCCCACGAGGACCCCGCCGAGCGGGGCGGCCACCATGAGCACCGTCTGGTTGACCACCTGGCGCACGGCGAGCGCGCGGGACAGCTGGTCGTCCTCGACCAGACGCCGCGGCATGGAGCCCCAGGCGGGCAGGCAGAACGCCGTGACCGTCCCGAGCGCCAGCGACGCGGCCAGGAGCAGCCACGCGGGGGTTCCGAACCGCGCCAGGGCGACGGCGAGCACGACGGTCAGCGCGAGCAGCCCGGCCTCGCCCGCGACCAGGAGGCGCCGCGCGCCGAAGCGGTCCGCCACGGCGCCGCCCACGACCAGCAGCACGAGGCGGGGCAGGCCGTTGAGGGTGAGCACCAGGGCCGCCGTCGTGCCACCGTGCCCGGACGCCGCCCATCCGAGCGCGAAGCCGAGCACGGCTTCGCCAAGCCGCGCGACGGTGGTTCCGGAGAGCCAGGCGAGATAAGGGCGGGGGAGCACGCGCTCTGGCGCGTCGACGACGGTCATGGCGGCACGCTCGCGCCTCGACCTGGTCGAGGGTCAACCGCGCCGCCCGGCCGCGTGGGCTCAGGTGTCGATGCTGGTCACCGTCGTGAGCAGGAACGCAGCGTCGGTCAGGGCCAGCACCGCGTGCCGGTTGTGGGTCAGCACGCGCAGCTGGCCGGCGTCGAGCTCCTCGTCGCCCTCGAGCGCCGTGACCCGCACGCGCCCGTGCAGCACCAGGATCGACGCCGCGGGCGGCGAGTTGTGCTCGCCGAGCTCGACGCCTTCCACCAGGGCGAGGATCGACTGCCGCAGCGGACCGTCGTGGACGACGATCTCGGCGCTCCGCCCGTTCTCGGCGCCTCGGGCGAGCGACAGGTGCGACTCGGTCAGCAGGTCGAGGTTCGTCATGCGGGCTGGCCTCTCGTCGGTCGGCGTACGGCTCGGCTCATGCATACCGCAGGACGGCGATGCCCGGCTCGTGGAGGATCACCGACACGCCGTCGGAGCCGTTCTCCAGGTGCACCGGCTCCCAGGCGAGCAGCACCTGGTGGTTCTCGCCATCGAGCGGCACCGCCGCACCGTCGTCGGACCAGCACACGGCGACGTCGATGCCGCCCGACGCCCCCTCGCGGGTCATGACCAGCCAGCCGTCGCCCGTGCGCACGCGCGTCGCGCCGCGGTCGCCCGAGGCGATCTCCGGCACCGTGTGCCGCAGGTGGATGAGCGCGCCGTAGAGGTCGAGCATCCGCGCGTGCTCCTCGACGTCGAGCTCGGCCCAGTCCAGCCGCGAGCGCTCGAACGTGCCGGGCGCCTGCGGGTCCGGCGGCTCGGCACCCGGACCGTAGATGTCGGCCCACCCGTACGAGGCGAACTCGGCCAGCCGGCCGGCGCGCACGGCCTCGGCGAGGTCGGGCTCGGGGTGGTCGGTGAAGTACCGGAACGGCGTCGACGCCGCCCACTCCTCGCCCATGAACAGCAGCGGGGTGCTGGGCCCCAGCAGGACCAGGGCGGCGGCCACCGCCAGCTTGCCGCTCGACAGCGCCTGCGACGGGCGGTCGCCGAGCGCGCGGTTGCCCACCTGGTCGTGGTTCTGGGACGACACGACGAACCGGTGGCCGTCGACGTCGTCGGGCACGGGCGCGCCCCAGTCCTTGCCGCGGAACGTCGAGTAGCCGCCGTCGTGCACGAACGCGTGCGTGAGCGCCTTGGCGAGCGTCTCGGGCGAGCCGAAGTCGACGTAGTACCCCTGGCGCTCGCCCGTGAGCAGCGCGTGCACCGCGTGGTGCAGGTCGTCGGACCACTGCGCGGTCATGCCGAGGCCCGGGCGCCCGTCGATCTCGCGGTCGGTGGGCGTGACCATGCGGGCGTCGTTGAGGTCCGACTCGGCGACGAGCGACAGCGGCCGGCCGACCTCGCGCTCGAGCTCCGCGACGGCGTCGGACAGCTCGGCGAGCACGTGCCGCGGCGAGTCGTCGACGAGCGCGTGCACGGCGTCGAGGCGGAGCGCGTCGACATGGAAGTCGCGCAGCCAGCGCAGCGCGTTCTCGATCACGAACGCGCGCACGGGCGCGGCGTCGTCGCCGTCGAGGTTGACCGCGTCGCCCCACGGGGTGGTGTGCCGGTCCGTGAAGTACGGGCCGAACTGGCCGAGGTAGTTGCCCGACGGGCCGAGGTGGTTGTAGACGACGTCGAGGCAGACGGCGAGCCCGCGCACGTGGGCGGCGTCGACGAACCGCTGCAGGGCGGCCGGGCCGCCGTACGGCTCGTGCACGGCCCACAGGGACACGCCGTCGTACCCCCACCCGCGCTTGCCGTTGAACGCCGCGACGGGCATGAGCTCGACCATGTCGACGCCGAGCCGGGCCAGGTGGTCGAGGCGGCCGATCGCGTAGTCGAGCGTGCCCTCGGGCGTGAAGGTGCCGACGTGCAGCTCGTACCCGACGGCGCCGAGCACCGACCGGCCCGCCCAGCTGCGGTCGCCCCAGGCGTGCACGCTCGGGTCGAACGTCCGCGACGGACCATGCACCCCCGACGGCTGCCACGGGCTGCGCGGGTCGGGCAGCGGCGGGCCGCCGTCGAGCGAGAACGCGTAGTCCGTGCCTGGCGGCAGCGGCTCGGCCGAGCGCCACCACCCGTCGCCGTCGGCGTCCATGGGCACCCGGCCCTCGTCCTCGCC
>Ga0233385_1000525_pt1 | contig 19170 bp, 10 predicted proteins | sample ElkDunMinimDraft_16_FD_191543 | JGI IMG/M metagenome (GOLD analysis project Ga0233385, IMG submission 191543) | Fecal eukaryotic communites from dung pellets of Tule Elk in California, USA - Elk Dung G36 | ecosystem: Host-associated > Mammals > Digestive system > Large intestine > Fecal | place...
ATGCGCTGGCCGCACCTGGTGTTCACGCGCGGCATGGTGCAGTCCGACGCGCTCTTCGGCTGGGTGCAGCGGTCGTCCGGGCAGGGCTTCGCCGGCAACGGCGACACCCTCACGCGCGCCACCGGCGCCGTGACGGTCCTCGACGACCGCGGCAACCGCATGCGCTCGTGGGAGCTCGACGGCGTCTTCGCCGTGAGCTGGACGGGCCCGTCGCTGTCCGCCGACTCCGACGCGCCCCTGACCGAGTCCCTCGAGGTCGCGCACCACGGGTTCCGCGCGGTGACGCGGTGACGGGGCCGGACCCGGTGACCGGCACGCGCGCGTCGCGGCCGACCCCGGCGACCCCGCTGGGCGCGGCCGTCGCGCAGCGGTGGCGCCGGCCCGGTCCCGTGGGCCGGGCGCGCCCCGCCGCGATCGGGTCGCTCGCGTCCGCCGCGGTGCGGTTCGCGTCCGGCTCCGGGCGTCCCGTCGCGGTGCGGCGCGCGCTCGCGGGCCCCGCCGCAGCGCCCGCCCGGGTCCGCGTGGTGGACGACGTGCGTCCGCCGCGCTGGTGGTCGTCCGGCCTGGCCGCCGAGCGTCGGGCACGTGCCGCGCAGGACGCCGGCGTCGTCGCCGCGATCGGCGACCGCCCGCGCGGTCTGCCGCGCTCCGCCGACCGGCTGCCCGACGAGCGCGGCCACCGCCCCGGCGCGGTCCAGGCACGTCTCGCTCCGCGCGTCGTGCCGATGCGCCTGCCCGACGCGGTCCGCGCCGTCGGCACCATGACCACCCCCTCCGACGTCGCCCCCCGACGCCGGACCGCCCGGGGTCGCCCGGGGCCGACCACGGCGCCGCAGCAGCCGTCTCCCGGCCGTCCCGCGCCGGGCGCTGCGGCGCCGACGAGCCCGACGGTCCCCGGCGCCCCTGCGCCCTCCGGTCGTCCCGGTCCCGGGGGCGCGCTGGTGCGCCGTCAGGTCCACGCGGGTGCCGCGGCGCGCCGTCACGCCGCGGTGCGCGCCGAGCGCGCGTCCGAGCTCACGCGCCGCACCGCCGGCGAGCGCACTGCCACCGCGCACGCCGGCACCGACAGCGCCGCCGCCGAGCGCACTGCCACCGGCAGCTCCGCCGCCGAGCGCACCGTCACCGGCAGCTCCGCAGCCGAGCGCGTCGCAGCGGGCGGCACCGCAGGCGGCGCGGCCCGCGGGTCGTCGCGACCTGCGGGCGCGGAGCCGGACCGACCCCGCGTCGGGGTCCCGATCGCGACGGGCGGCCCGGCCGGGTCGCCCGCACCTGCCCACGCCTCCCCGGCCGCGGGCGAGCAGCCCGGCCCCGGACGGGCCGCGGTGCTGGACCGGCCTCTCGCCGGAGGGCGCGGCGGCACGGTGCGCCGCGCGGCAGCCGGTCTGCCGACCGCCACGGCTGCCCTCGCCGGGCCCGTGCGTCGTGCGGCGCTGGCGCTGCACGGCCCGCGTGACCTCGCCGTGCGCGCCTCCGTCCCCGGCACGCCCCTCCCGGGCCGCCGTCCGGTCACGGCGGTGCGGCGGTGGGCCGCGGAGACCCGCTCCACGGCATCCGAGGGGACCGGCCTCTCGGCGCCTGCGCTGCGAGCCGCCGCCGCGTCCACCGCGGCACCGTCCGCCGCGGGCGCCCCGGGACGTCGTGGTCCCGCCCTGCCGCCGGCGCAGGGCGCCGTCGACCGGGGACGCGTCCCGACGGGGCGTCCGGACACGACGGGTCGGCCGGTCACGACGGGTCGGCCGGTCACGACCGGTCGCCCTGCCGTGCCCGGACCCTCGGCGGGCTCGCTCGACGCACCCTCCCGGGTCAGCGCGTCGGCGCTGCCCGACGCCGCCTCCCTGTCCGCCGCGTCGGCGCTGCCGGGCGCGCACGGCACCGGCCCGGTCGCGTCCTGGCGCGGCGCCGGCCGTGTGCCGGGAGCCGGCCACCGGCGCGGCCTCGTGCGGCGCTCGGCCGGGCTCGGCACGGGTACGCCCACGCTGCCGGTCGGACGGCACGGCACCGCCGCCCACCCCTCCCTGCGTGCGGCCACCCGCACGCCGGCCACCGGCGCCCACGCAGGAGGCGCGTCGACCGGGCCTGGCGCGCCGGCGGCCGGGCCGGTCGCCGGATCGCGTCCGGCCCAGGACGTGCAGCCGAGCACCGTGCGCCGGGCGGTCGCCCCCGCCGCGTCGGCGGTCGCCGCCGCGGCCCGGGCCTCGCAGGCCGCGACCCACGTCACGGTGCCGGGCGCTGCCTCACGGTCGGACGGACCGGCGGCGCCGGTCCCGACGTCGCGTGCCGCGGCGCCCGCACCAGCAGCGTCTGCCGCGCCGTACGGCTCGACCTCGCCCGCCGCGACGTCCGCCGTCGCGCGCGCGACGGCCCCGGCGGTCCGCACGCCCGCGAGCATCGCGGCGCGCGGCGCGGCGACGTCCACCGCGGCGACGTCCACCTCCGCGACCTCCTCCACCACCGCGACCTCCACCGTGACGTCGCACGGCGGTCCCGCGCGCGCCCGCACCACGTCCCTCGGGACCGGCGGCGACCAGCACGTGCCCGCCGGGCCGGCAGCCCGGCCGGCACCCACCGGTGCAGCGGTGCGACGCTCCGTCGCGCGCGCCGGTGGTCCGGCGGCCCGCACGCCCGCCGTCGCGTCGCTGCGCGGGGCCGGTGAGCTCGCCCGCGCGGTCCAGCCCGTCGGGGTCCGCGCCACCGCGCCCGCCGGCGCGCTGCGTGCGGCGGTCGCCGCACCGGTGCTCCCTGCCGTCGCGCGCACGGGCCGGGGGTCGGCGGCCGCCACACTTCTCGCGTCGAGCGGCGGCCCCGGGCGCGCGGGGGCCGCGGTCCCCGCGCTCGGGGCGTCCGCCGCTCCCGTCGGCGCACCGAGCGGGCGTCCGGGCCTGCCCGGTGCACCGGCCGTCCCCGCGGTCGCGCACCCGACGTCGCACGGCGCACGGGGCCGCGTCCCCACCGGCCGCGCCGCGGCGGGCGGCACGGCGGCGTCCGGGGCGCACGCGACCGTCGCCGGCGCCCCGGCGCCTGCCCCGGCGTTCGCCGCGGCCGGCGTCGTCCGGCGGCTGACGGTGCTGCCGCCGCGCACGGTCGTGCGCCACGACCCCGTCGCCGCCCCGCCCGCGGCACCCGCGTCGGGCGGGCTCCCGGCCGCCGCCACCCGCGGCGCGCCCGGTGCCGCCCCTGCCACCCCCGCCTCGGCCGCGGGCGCCACCGTCGTCCGTCGGTGGCTGCCGCCGGCCGGCCAGGAGAGGACCCCCGTGCACGACGAGGTACGCCCACCCCATGCGGACGTCGAGCGCCGGCTGCGCGCCGAGCTGACGTCGTGGCTGGAGCACGAGCTCGACGACCGCGTCGTGCGGCTCGTGGAGGAACGGCTGGCGGAGCAGGACGAGAGGCGCACCTGGCGCCGGACGCGGGAGGTCTTCTCATGACGGCGACGACGGCCCCGGTCAAGGCGTTCCTCGAGATCGAGGGCGGGCAGAAGGTGCCCTGCCTGTTCAACCCGGCGCAGCTGCAGCTGACGCGCGAGAACCACTGGGTGGGTGACCCGCGCCCGGGCCGCGGCGTGCCCAGGCTGCGGTACGCCGGGTCGTCGTCCGGCGTGCTCACCGTCGACCTGTTCTTCGACACGACGCACGACGGCACCGACGTCACCCGGCACACCGGGCGCCTGCTGGAGCTCATGGAGGTCGACCCGTCGCTGCCGGGCGCGGACGAGGCCACGGGCAACGTCCGCCCGCCGACCGTCACGTTCCACTGGGGCGACCTGCACTCGTTCACCGCGGTGGTCGCGGCGCTCGAGCTGACGTTCACGTACTTCTCCGCGTCGGGGACCCCGCTGCGGGCCCGGGCGGGGCTCGAGCTGCGGCAGTACGAGCCGTCGCGCGCGTTCGGCCCGCAGAACCCCACGTCGGGCACGCCCCAGCCGCACCGCGTCCACCGGGTGCAGGCCGGCGAGACGCTGGACCGCATCGCCGCGCAGCACTACGGCGACCCGACGCGGTGGCGTGCGCTCGCGCAGGCCAACGGCATCGACGACCCGCTGGACCTGCGTCCCGGCACCGTGCTGTCCGTCCCGCGGGGTGACGCGTGAGCACGGACGTCGGGACCGCCCGGCTCAACCCGCTGGCGCACACGTCGTTCGACGTGCGCCTCGGCGGGCGCCCGCTGGGCGTCACGGAGCTCGACGACCTCGTCGACGTGCGGGTGCAGCGCGGCGTGCGGACCGTCGGCCGGGCGTCGCTGACGTTCGTCGACCGCGGGTACCGGCTGGTCACCTCGCGTCTCGCGATCGGGCAGGACGTCGAGGTGCGCGTCGACGGCACGGCCCTGTTCACGGGCACGGTCACGGCGCTGGGCACCCGCGCGGACCACCGCGGCAGCACCACCACCGTCACGGCCCACGACGGCGCGTACGCGCTGACCACCGACGCGGGGGTCGTCGCGCGCGCCAACGTCGACGCCTCGCAGGTGGTCGCCGAGCTCGCCCGCGCGGCGCGGCTGACCGTCCAGGGCTGGCCCACCGCGCGCACCGAGCCGTGGCACCTGCAGGCGGACTCGCCGCTCGGGCTGATCGACGAGCTCGCGGTCGCCTCCGGGCTCGACTGGGTGGTCGACGGCACGACGCTGCGCGTGTGGCGGCGGGCCGACGGCACCGCGTCCGGGGCGCGCCGCGCGCGCCTGACGGTCGGTGTGGACCTCGAGGAGCTGTCCGCGCGCCAGGTCGGACGACCCGACGCGACGTACGTCGTGCAGGGCTGGGACGCCGCGACCACGACGTCGGTGCGCGCCACCGCCGACGCACCGGCGCCGCGCGCCGGCTTCACCGCCCGGGTGGACGCCGGGGGCGCCACGCCGCAGATCCAGGTCGGCGGGCTGCAGGTGCGCTCCGCCGAGGAGGCGCGGGTGCGGGCGCAGGCCATGGCCGCCCGGCACGGCCGCGTCGAGGCGCAGGGCCGCGGCCCGCTGCTGCCCGACGTGGTGCCCGGCGGTGAGGTCGAGGTCGCCGAGGGCGGCCCCCTCGACGGCACGTACTACGTGCAGGAGGTCGAGCACCGGTTCGACGGTCGCGCCTCGCGCACCACGTTCGTCGCGGGCGACCGCGAGCCGGTCCGCCTGGGTGGTGCCACGGGGGAGCGTGCGGTGCGGTCCGCGCGGCACACCGGGCTCGTCGTCGCGACCGTCAACAGCACGGACGACCCCGACCGCCTGGGGCGCGTGCGGGTCACGTTCGTCACCGCGTCGGACCGCACGTCCTCCGACTGGGCCCGGGTGCTCGCGCCCGGTGGCGGCAGCGCGGGCGGCATGGTCCTGCAGCACGAGCCGGGGGACGAGGTGCTCGTCGCGTTCGAGGGCGGCGACGTCAGCCGGCCGGTCGTGCTGGGCGGGCTGCACTCGGCGCAGGCGCTGCCGCCGCAGACCGTGCGTGCCCAGGGCGGTCCGCGCGTGCGGGCCCTGCACGCGCGGCACGGCCAGCGCCTCGTCCTGGGCGACGGCGAGTCGGGCGACGACGCCTACGTCGAGCTCGCGCTCGGCGCCGCCGGCCACGGCCTGCGGATCTCGCAGCAGCAGGCCGTCCTCGAGGTCGGGAAGATCCCGCTGCGCATCGTCGCCGGGTCGTCGTCGATCGAGCTGGACGGCACAGGACGCGTCACCGTGCGCGGCACCGACGTCGCGGTGCAGGCGGACAACGAGCTACGGCTGAAGGGCACGACCGTGAAGATCGAGGGCACCGCGAAGGTCGAGGTCACGGGCGCGCAGGTCGCGCTCAAGGCCAGCGGCACCGCCGAGGTCTCCGCGTCCGGCCCGACGAAGGTCGTCGGCAACCCGGTGGCGATCAACTGATGAGCGACCTCCAGCACCCCTCGGCGCGCATGACGGCCGCCGCCGACTTCGTCGGCCGCGGCTTCGCCTGGCCCTTCGCGGTCGACCACACCGGGTCGATCGCCATGACCGACGGGACCGGTGACGTCGAGGACGCCATGCGTGTCGTCCTGCTCACCGCCCCCGGCGAGCGGCTCATGCGCCCCGCGTTCGGCTGCCGCATCTGGGACCTGCTCTTCGAGCCGATCACCCCGAACCTCGTCGGGCTGGTGCGCCAGGCCGTGCGCGACGCGCTGGCCCAGTGGGAGCCGCGGGTGGACGTCGAGGACGTGCGCCCCGTGCAGGACCCCGGCGAGACCGGCCTGCTCCACATCCAGATCGACTACCGCGTCCGGTCCACCAACGACCGCCGCAACCTGGTCTTCCCCTTCTACGTGATCCCCCGCGAGGACTCCTGACATGCCGCCGCTCGACCCGCCGAACCTCGACGACCGCCGGTTCCAGGACATCGTCGACGAGACCAAGCGCCTCATCCCGCGCTTCACGCCCGAGTGGACCAACCACAACCTGTCGGACCCCGGCGTCGCGCTCGTCGAGCTGTTCGCGTGGGTCGGGGAGATGGTGCTGTACCGCGTCAACCAGGTGCCGGACCGCATGTACGCGCACTTCCTGGAGCTCGTCGGCGTCGAGCCGTTCCCGCCGTCGGTGGCGCGCACGCGGCTGACGTTCCTGCTGGCCGCGCCGGCCACGGAGCCCGTGGTCGTGCCCGCGGGCACCGCGGTCTCGACCGTGACGGTGGGCGGGCAGGACCCCGTGGTGTTCGCGACGTCCGCCGAGGCCGTCGCGGTCCCGCCGGTGCTCGTCGCGGCGCGCACGGCCGGCCCCGACGGCGCCGCGTCCACCGACGCGTGGGAGGCCCTGCAGGTGCCCGGCGAGTCCGTGCGCTGCTTCCCGTCGTCACCGATCCGCGACGGCGACGCGCTGTACCTGGGCTGCGCCGGGCCGCTCGCGGACCTCGTGCTGCGCCTGGACGTCACCGCGCACGCCGAGGGCATCGGCGTGGACCCGACGCGCCCGCCCCTGGCGTGGGAGGTGTGGAGCGGCGAGGCGTGGGTGCCCACGGTCGTGGACGAGGACACCACCGGCGGGCTCAACCGTGACGGCGCCGTGACGCTGCTGGTCGGCGACCGGCACGCGCCCCTGACGATCGGCGGGACCACCGCGTACTGGCTGCGGGCACGGCTGCTCGACCGCGCCGACGGCAGACCCGCGTACCAGGCGTCCCCGCACGTGGGCTCCGTGCAGGTGCGCACGGTCGGCGTCGGCGTGCCCGCCGAGCACGCGCAGGCGATGCCGGCCGAGGTGCTGGGACGGTCCGACGGGCGCCCGGGCCAGCGGTTCGCCGTGTCCGCCGCACCCGTCGCGACGCGGCGGCCCGACGAGCGCGTGGTCGTCGTGGACCGCACCGGTGCGACCGAGTGGGACGAGGTCCCCGACTTCTCCGCCTCCGGCCCGGACGACCGGCACGTCGTGTGGGACTCCGCGACGGGCGAGGTGCGCTTCGGCCCCGCCGTCCGCCAGCCCGACGGCCGCACGCGCCGGCACGGCGCCGTCCCGCCGGACGGTGCGCAGGTGCGGGTCACCGGCTACCGGACCGGTGGCGGGTCGCGCGGCAACGTCGGTGTCCGCACGCTGACGTCGCTGCGGACCGCGCTGCCGTCGGTGCGCTCGGTCACCAACCTGGTCCCGGCCACGGGCGGCGTCGACGCCGAGACGGTCGAGGAGGCCAAGGTGCGCGGGCCGCTGGCGCTGCGCGCGGGGCAGCGTGCGGTCACGGCGTCCGACTTCGAGCAGGTCGCCCGGCAGGCGTCGGTCGAGGTCGCGCGGGCCCGGTGCCTGGCCGTGCCCCCCGACGGGCCGGTGCGGCCGGTGCACGTGCTGCTCGTGCCGCAGGTGCGCACGGACCCGCGCACCCACACGATCGACGACTTCGTGCTCTCCCCGCGGCTGCTCGACACCGTCGCCACCGAGCTGGACCGGCGCCGGACCGTGGGGGTCTCGGTGGGGCTGGGGGCGCCGTACTACCACGGGGTGTCCGTCGCGGCGCTGGTCCGGGCGGTGCCCGGGCGGCCCGCGCAGGCCGTGCGCGAGCGGGTCGTCGAGGCGCTCACGCGGTTCGTGCACCCGCTGGTCGGCGGTCCGCACGGCACCGGGTGGCCGTTCGGCCAGACGCTCACCGCCACCGCCGTCGCGCAGGTCGTCGAGGGCGTCGACGGCGTCCTGGGCGTCGACGAGGTCACGCTGTTCGGGTACGACCTGCGCAACGGGCGGCGCGTCGGCGAGGGGCGCGAGTCCCTGACGATCGACGCGGACACGCTGCTGCTGTCCGCCGGGCACCGCGTGGTCGTGCGATGACGGCGGTGCTGATGACGGCGGTGCCGAGGACGGCGGGGGTGCACCGTGGGACGCGCTGACGACTGGCTGCTCGCGCAGCTCCCCGGCGGGATGGTCGCGGAGGACTTCTTCGCGCGGTTCGTGCGGATCTTCCAGGCCGAGGCCGAGACCCTGCTGGCCCACCCGGACAACCTCCCGCACCTCGCGGACCCGCGGCTCGCGCCGCCGGAGATGGTCCGGTACCTGGCCCGCTGGATCGGCCTGCCCGGTCTGGACGCGGACCTGCCGGAGGACCTGCAGCGCGACCTGCTCGTCGCCGGCGCGGCCGCGCTGCCGTGGCGGGGGACGGCCCACGGGCTGCGCCTGCTGCTCGAGGGGTACACCGGCGGGCCGGCACGGGTCGTGGACGGCGGCGGTGTGCACCCGCTGGGCGAGGAGCCGGACGACACCGCGTGGGTGCGGCTCGAGGCCGCCACCCCGGGGCGGCTGACGCAGGACGAGCTGGTCGAGCTGGTGCGTGCCGAGGTGCCCGCGCACGTGCGGGTCGAGCTGGTGGTGGGCGGTCGCACGGTGTGGCCGCGACCCGAGGAGGGGTCCCGATGACCGAGGTGGTCCGTGAGCCGGTGCTGCCGGCGCGCCCGGGTGCGGCGGGAGGCACCCTGACGGTGTGCCCCGAGTGCGGCACCCGCACGGCGCTGGACCTGCTGCGCCGCGACGCGTCCGGGTTCTGCCCGCAGTGCGACTTCCCGCTGTTCTGGGCCGACCGCGGCGGCGCGGGGGCGCCCCCCGGGGACACCGACCCGGGGGCCGTGCGCCGGTCGCCCGGCGTCGAGGGCGAGGTCGCGGACGTGGTCGTCGTCTGCCACGGCTGCGGGGAGCACAACGGGCACGCGCGCGGCCCGTGCGTGCGGTGCGGCGGGGACCTGACGCCGCCCCCGGCGCCGCTGCTGCCGCCGCCCCCGGCCCCGGAGCCGGCTCCCGTGGTGGTCGAGGTGCCCGTGCCGGTGCCGTGCACGCACCCCCGCACGTGGGTGGTCGCGCTGGTGTCCGGTCTGCTGGGTGCCGGTGCGGCGTTCGTGGCGGCGATGCTGCTGCTGGGCTGAGCGTCGCGAGCCCGCCGGTCGGCGGGACGGCCTCAGCGCGGGAGCGTGAGGATCTCCGCGCCGTCCTCCGTGATCGCCACGGTGTGCTCGCTGTGCGCGGTGCGGCAGCCCGTCGCGCTGCGCAGCGTCCAGCCGTCGGGGTCCGTGACGAGCCGGTCCGTGTCCGCCATGACCCACGGCTCGAGGGCGAGCAGCAGGCCGGGACGCAGCGGGTAGCCGCGGCCCGGGCGGCCGGCGTTGGGCACGTGCGGGTCCTGGTGCATGGTCGTGCCGATGCCGTGACCGCCGAACTCGGTGTTGACCGGGTACCCGGCGTCGGTGAGCACGGTGCCGATGGCGTGCGAGACGTCACCGACGCGGGCACCGGGCCGTGCGGCGGCGACGGCGGCGGCCAGCGCGCGCTCGGTCGTCTCGACGAGCGCGACGTCGGCGGGGTCGCGCGGCGTGCCCACGACGAAGCTGATCGCGGAGTCCGCGGCGATCCCCCGCAGCGACACCGCCAGGTCGAGCGTCAGCAGGTCCCCGTCGCGCAGCGCGTAGTCGTGCGGCAGGCCGTGCAGGACCGCGTCGTTCACGGCCGTGCAGATGTAGTGGCCGAACGGGCCGCGACCGAACGACGGCGCGTAGTCGACGTAGCAGGACTGCGCGCCGGCGTCGACGATCATCTGCTGCGCCCACCGGTCGATCTCCAGCAGGTTGGTGCCGACCGTGGCGCGGCGGCGCAGCGTCTGCAGGATCTCGGCGACCAGGGCTCCCGTGTCCCGGGCACGGGACACCTCGGAGGGGCTGAGGATCTCGATCACGTGTCAGTCCTTCTCGGCCGTGCGGTGCGACGCGTGGTGCCACGCGTGCGCCCCATCCTCTCCCACCGTGCGGCTCACCCGTCGACCGGGGCGGCGCCGTCCTGACCGCCGCCCTGGTCACCACCCGAGCCGCCGCCGCCCGGCCCCGGCACGACCGTCACGGGCTGCACCTGCACGCCGACGGTCGTGCTCGACGGCGCCCACGTCGTCGTCGACGAGGGCAGGTAGCGGACCGCCAGCGTGCTGCTCCCCGGCGACCAGCCGGTCGTCGGCACCCGGACGGTGGCGGTCCCGCCGGCGAGCGGGACGGCGGCACCCCACACGCTCGGGGACCCGACGCCGACCTGCACCTGCCCGGCCGGTGTGCCGGAGGCGGTGGTCACGGTGACCGTCACGGTCAGGTCGGTGCCGACCTCGACCGGTCCGGCCGACCGTGCGGAGACCGAGGTCACCGCGGGCACGGGCGTCGTCGTCGCGGTGACCAGCAGCTGCGTCGCACCGGCGGGCACCGTCGCCTGCGACAGCGCGACCCGCCACCCGGGGCTCGTCGTCGCGGTGAGCGCAGCGGCCGGTCCGGCGGTGGACCCGGGCAGGTACAGCACGGAGTCGCTCGCACCGTCGAGCAGCCGCACGTCCACCGGCGTGCCGCCGGTCGGTGCGACCGTGACGTCCACCGCGGGCGCCCCGCCCGTGGCGCGCAGCCGCAGCTCGACCTCGCGCAGCTGCAGCGGCACGGTGGTCGGACCGGACACCTGGACCGTCTGCTGCACCGTCGCCAGGTGCCCGGCGGGGCCGGCGGCGCGCACCGTCCACGTGCCGGGCGGCACCTGCGGGAACGTCGTCACGTGCCGCGTGCCGGACCGCGCGACCGGCTGCGGCCCGAGCACGGTCCCGGTGGCCGACGTCAGCGTCACGAGACCACCGGTCAGGTCCGCCCCGATGCTCGACGTGAGCTGCACCGTCACCGCGTGCCGGGTCAGCGGGAACGTCACGTCCAGCACGGTGCCCTGCCCGGGCACGACCTGCACACCGCGCGTGAGGGTGGTCCCGGACGCGGTGAACGTCAGCGCGTACGTGCCGCCGCCCAGCCCGCTGAGCAGGTAGCGCCCGTCGGTGTCCGTGGTGACCGAGACCCCGTCGGTGCTGCCCTGCGGCGTCGCCGTCACCGTGACGCCCGGCAGCGCGTCGGTCGAGCCGTCGGCGGCCTCCTGCGTCACCTGGCCCTGCACCGCACCCGTGGGGGTCGCCAGCGGCACCTCGACGCGCCCCGGCTGGCCGGGGCCGACGGTCACGCGCGTGCTGACGGTCGTGTACTCGCTGGTCGAGGGCACGACCCACAGGGTGTACGTGAGCGGCAGCAGACCGCTGAACACGAACTCGTCGCCGTCCACCGTGGGCGGTGCGATCGTCACGGCGTGGTCGGAGTACGCCAGGCGCACGCTCAGCCCCGACGTCACGGCGGCGCCCGCGGCGTCGGTGACGCGCACGGTGAGGGTCGAGCCGAGCGGGTCGAGCTCCAGGTGCGAGGTCGTCGTGCCCGGTGCGACGACGGCCCGGACCGTGGCAGCGGTGTGGGCGTCCGCCGAGGCGGTGACGTCCCAGTCGCCGTCCCACAGGCCCTCGCGGTCCAGGTCGCCCACCAGCGTGAACGCGCCCGACCCGTCGGACCGCGCGCCGAACGTGACGTCGCCGGACCCGGTGCCGTCGGCGGGGCCCACGGCGCGCACCTCGGCCCCCGGCAGCGCGACCGTCCAGCCGGCACCCAGGCGGGTGGACACCGTGCCGTGGATGCGGCCCAGGCCCGCGAGCGGCACGGACGGCGTCGCGACCGACCCCGCACCGACCTCGACGCCCACGGGTGCGGGCGTGCGGAACCCGGCGGCGACGACCTGCAGGTCGTACGCGCCCACGGGCAGGGCGCCCAGGTCGACCACGGGCGTGCCCGTGACGTCCCGCTGCGCGACCACGGCCCCGCCGGCGGACAGGGTGACGCGGGCGGCGGCCAGCGGCGCGGCCCCGTCGGGCGCCAGGGTGACCCGCACGCCGCCGTCGCGCAGCAGCACGGTCTGCGAGTGCGTCGTGTCCGCCGTGTCCGCCGTGCGGTAGGGCACGTCGACGACGACCTCGGTGGTCGCGGTGGGCGTGCTCCACCCCGGGGCGCGCAGCGCGAAGCGGTACGTGCCGGGGCGGATGCGGTTCTCGACGCCGATCGCGGTGTCGACGAACGTCAGGGCCACGCGCGTCGCGGGCCGCGCGTCGGGCGCCTCCCCGTGGGTCGTGGCCGTGCCGGTGGCCGCCGGCGTGAGGCGCACGGTGCCCGTGCCGGGCGGCGCGGACACCACCTCGAGCGCCAGGTCCGGCACGGCGGCGACGGCGGGGACCAGCAGGGCCGACGCGTCGAGCAGCTGGTACGACGGGGTCAGGACCACCCGGTCCACCGTGCCCAGCTCGACCGCGCCGAGGCGCTGGGCGTCGAACCCGTCGGCCTGGACCGCGATGTCGACCTGCCCGGACACCAGCGCCAGCACCGGCAGGCCGGCGCAGGCGGCGGTCGCGGCCGTGCAGACGAGCACCTCGCCCGACGCGTCGGCGGTGAAGGTCTGGCTGCGGCGCACCTGCGTGGTCCCGGAGTACCCCACGACGCCCGTGACGGTGACGCGGGCACCGGGCAGCGCCTGGTAGGCGTCGTCCGCGGACTGGACGACGACCTGCACGACCTGGTCCCCGACGGGTGACGCGAGCACGACGGTCGCGTCGAGCTGCTGGTTCAGGGAGATGTCGCGCTCGACGACGACCTCGACGCCCGGGTCGTCGGGCGCCGACGTGACGATCCGGTAGGTGCCGGGGGTGAGCCCGCGCAGCTCGGCGATGCCGTGCGTGTCGCTGACGGCCGTCCGCACCGTCGGGCCGCCCACCTGCTCGGCCCGCACGGAGGCGTCGCGGGCCACGTCGATCGCGCCGGTCGCGTCGGCGCGCAGCGTCGTGACCCGGATGATGCCGAGGCGCTCGATGGTCGCGTCGTACCGTCGCGTCTCCCCGGGCAGCAGGACGACCTCGACGGGCTCGGGCGTCACCCAGTCGTCCGCCGGCAGGCCCACGACGACGACCTCCCACGTCCCGGCGGGCAGGCGCCGCAGCTCGTACATGCCCTGCGTGAGCCGCGCGCAGCGGGCGTCGGTGCCCGTGCAGGTCGCGGTCGCGGGGGCGCACGTGGTGGCGGACCCGGCGGGGCGTGCGACGACGCACACGTCGGTGGGCAGGGCGCCGACGCGCGGCAGCACCGAGCCGACGAGGGACGGCGACGGCGTCAGCGCGACCGTCGCGGCCTCCACGACCACGCCCATCGGCACGGTGACGGCGACGGTGCCCGTCTCGTACCCGGGCACCGACACGGTGAGCGTGTACCGGCCGGGCAGCAGGCCGCCGTCGCCGTCGGCGGGCAGGACGTAGGCGTCGTCCGGGGCCGCGGTGGTGGTGACGGTGCGCGTCGTGCCGTCCAGGGCGGCGGCGGTCGTGGTGACCGTGACCAGGCACGGCTCGGTGGTGGCCAGGCACTGCACGCGCCCGCCGGTGGAGGCGTCGGTGACGCGGCCCGTGACGCCCGCGGTCGCGACGAGCCCGTCACCGGGCACGGACGTCAGCACGAGGTCCGAGGACGCCGCCGCACCGGCGGCGACCTCCACCTGGGCGTGCCCGGTGACGTACCCGAACGCCTCGGCGGACAGCACGTACGTGCCGGCGGCGACGCCGACGAACCGGTAGGACCCCCGGCCGTCCGACGACGACATCGACTTGTACGTGGTGGTGCCGTCGCTCAGGGTGAGCCCGGCCGCGGTGACGCCGGCGCCGTCGTCGGCGCGGACCGTGCCCGAGACGGAGCCGCCGACGGCCGTCATGGCGACCTCCCACCCCGCGACGCCCGCCGCGGTGACGTCCAGCTCGCGCGTGACCGTCGCGTACCCCGGCCCGCCGACCGTCACGGTGTACGTGCCGGGCACCGGCAGGTCCGCCAGGACGAACCGGCCGGCGTCGTCGCCCGTGAGGGTCGTGGCGGTCCGCGTGACGGTGCCGTCGGTCGCGGTGACCGTCAGGCCGCCGATGCCGCCGACGCCGCCCAGCGCCGCGGTGCCGACCGCGACGCCGGTGACCGCCGCGACCCCCGGCTCCACCGCCAGGTCGACGTCGCGCTCACCCGCAGCGCCCAGTGCCACGAGCCGCGACGTGCTGCCCCAGCGGTCGGACGACGCCGTGACGAGGTACGTGCTCGGCGTGCTCAGGCCCTCGACGGACCAGGTGCCCACGCGTCCCTCGGTGACGGTGCGCGTGGTCACCGTCGTCGTGCCGTCGGTGAGCGTGAGCTCGACGCCGCCGACGGGCCCGTCGGGGCCCGTGACGAGGCCGCGCAGCACGCCGTCGCCGGCGCGCAGCTCGGTGCGCAGCGGCGCCGCGGACAGCTCGGCACCCGTCAGCACGTACCGCTGGGTGCGGTAGCCGGGCTTGGCGACCGTCACGAGGTAGCGCGTCGTGGGGGACAGGCCGGCGAACGCCCACGTGCCCGCCGCGTCCGTCGTGGTGCGCAGCCGCTGCGCGGTGCCGGTGGTGCCCTCGACGGTCAGCGCGGTGCCCAGCAGCTTGCCGGGTGCCGCGTCGGCGGTGCCGGCCAGCACCCGGCCCACGGCGGCGGCGACCGGTCCCGCGGCCGGGGCGAGCGCGGTGGTGAGGGCAGCCCCGAGGGCCACCCGTCCCACGGCGGCGGCGGAGGTCGGGACGTCGGTGCCCGTCGTCGTCGCGGCACCGGTCGAGGCCCACAGCTCCGACGTCGGCACCACCTGCACGCTCGCGTCGCCGGGGTCGGGCCCGGTGACCTGCCCGGCGACGCGCAGCGTGGCGGTGCCCGGGGCGGCGTCCGGAGCCGCGGCCGCGTCCCCGCCGTCCCCGCCCGTGGCCGTGCCCGACCCGTCGCCGGACCCGTCGCCCGGCCCGTCCGCCGCCGGGGACCCGGGGTCCGCCACGAGCGTGTCGCCGTCCCGGTCGCCGAGCGCCGTCACGACGCGCGGGATCCCGACCAGCGCCCCACCGACCCACAGCGCGAGCACGGCGACGACCGCGGCGACCTTGAGCACACCCGGCCCCAGCCACGCGCGCGACGTGAACGTGCCCGGCACCTGCTGCGGCGCGCCGCGCCCGGTGACGGTGACGGTGAACGTGTGGCGCTGCGCGTGCCCGACCCAGCGGGGCACGGTCCGCAGCACGGCCGGCACGCGCACGGTCCCCGCGGCGGGGACCTCCACGGCCGTGTGCGGCACGTCGACGTCGACGCCGTGGCCGGTGGCCGACAGCCGCACGGCCGCCGGGGTCGCCGTGGTGTTGGCGAGCACGACCTCGACGCGGCGGCGGCCGCGCCCCCGCGCGTCCGTGGGCTCCACACCGGCGACCAGCCCGTCGGCCACGGCGAGCGTGAGCACGGCGTCGGTGACGGTGCGTCCCGCGGTGCTCTCGACCACCACGAGGAACGGGTAGTCGCCGGGGGCGGCGCCCGCCGGCGGCGTCACGCGCAGCGTCGTGCCCGCGGTCGCGCCCGGGGCCAGGGCGGGCACCGTCACGGCCTGCGCGGCCCACGCCGGCTCGAGGCCGATCGCGTGGACCCGCACGTCCAGCGGTCCGGCGGCGACGTTGCGGACGCGGACGGTGACGTCCACGTCGCGGCCCGGGGACCCGTGGGCGGCGCTGCCGACCGTCACCGTCGGCGCGGTGGCGGTGCTGCGCCGGGAGGCGTCGCTCACTGCGGTGCTCCGATCCTGCGTGCCGCGGCACGCGCGTTCACGAGGTCACGTCCACGGTCCGCTGCTCGCTGGCGCCCAGCGTGAACGGCGCCGAGACGCCGAGCACGGAGCCGCCCGCGACCACGCGGACCTCCACGAGGTAGTTCTGCGGTGCGTCGACGTCGTCCAGGGCGTACGCCCCGGCGGCGTCGGTGGTCGTCGACGCGACGGGCTGCGCGCCCGCCAGGCCGTAGTCCGCGGCGCGGAACAGGCGCACGGTCGCACCGGCGGCCGCGGCACCGGCGCGCGTGACCGAGCCCCGCACGCCCGCGGGTCGCACGAGCACCGGGCTGAGCGTCGCGTCCTGCCCGGCCTGCACCACGACGATCTGCGAGACGCTGCGGGTGCCGGCGCGCGTGAACGTCACGGTGTACGTCCCGGGCGGCAGGGCGTCGACCGCGTACCGGCCCACGGTCCCGGCGGGTGTCGACGCGGTCGTGACCGTGCGGGTGACGGTCCCGGACGCCACCTGGACCGTCACGTTGCCGGCCGGTGCGGGGGCGCCGGCGGCGTCCTGCTGCTGCACGGTGCCGGACAACGTGCCCGTCGCGGAGCGCATCGTGACGTCGAGCCCCTGCGCGGACGCGGCGCCCGACGTGACGCGCCCGAACCCGTCGACGCTCACCGAGAGCACCTGCGACTGCAGGTCGGCGCGCGCGAACGTCACGGTGTACGTGCCGGGCACGGGGACCCCGGTCATCCGCCACGTGCCCGACCCCGACCGTGCGGCGGTGCGCCACGTGCTCGCGCCGTCGGTCACGGTGACCTCCACCCCGCCGGGGTCGCCGACCGGCACGCCCACGGTGCCGCCGAGGGCGCCCTCGGCGTCCCCGAGCACCACGGCGACGCCCGTGAGCTGCTGGCCCTCGCCGAGCGTCAGGGTCAGCGTCGAGGGGGCGCGACCGTCGGCGCTGACGACGACCGTGTAGGTGCCGGGGGTCGGCAGGCCGCGCAGCACGAACGAGCCGACGGCGTCCTGCGTGAGCGACACCGTCTCGACGCGCACCGCCGCGGACGACGCGACCACGGTCGCGCCGCCCAGCGGGCCGCCGCCGCCGCTGACCGTGCCGCTGATCGTGCCGTCCCCGAGCAGCAGCGACAGCTCCAGGCCGCTGCGGGACTCCCCGGCCGCCACGTCGACGCGCTGCACGTGCGTCGCGAACCCCGGCTTCGTGACGACGAGGTCGTACACCGCCGGCGACGGGACGTCGGCGACGTCGAACGTGCCGTCCTCGCCCACGGGCACCGTCCGCACGACGACGCCGTCGCCCGCGACCGGTGCGCCGCCCTCGCGCGCGACGTCCGTGCCCAGCAGCGGCGCGGTGTCCAGGGGCATCTGCACCTGGACGGTCGCGCCGCCCACGTCGTCGCCCGTGACGACGCCCGTCAGGGTCGCGGGCACGCCGCCGACGACGACCACGAGACCCTCGGCCGCGGCGCCGTCCTCGACGTCCACGGCGGTGGCGTCGTCCGGCGACGACGCCGCGGGGTACCAGACCTCGGCGAACCCGGCGCCGCGCACCCGCAGCAGGTAGGACCCGCCGGCGAGCCGCCCGACCGTGAACGTCCCGTCGGGGGCGGTGGCGACCGTGGCGACGGCCGCGCTCGTGTCGTCCGGGTCGACGACCTCCACGCTGACGCCGCCGAGCGTCGCACCCGTCGTCAGCTCCACCACGGTGCCCGCGACGCGCGCGGTCCCGCTCGTCGCCGCGGCGTCCCGCGCCTGCGCGACCTGCAGCGCCAGGTCCCGGTCCGCGGCCGAGCGCTGCACGACCGTGCCCAGCGCCAGCGCGATGACGGTCGCGAAGACCGTGACGGCGGCGAGCAGGCCCACCAGGGCCAGCGCACCGCGCGTGAAGCGCGGGCGCTGCACGAACACGCCGGTCGCGGCCGGGGGCGCGTCGGGGGCGGGGGCGTGCGGGCCGGTGGTCCGCAGCTCGAAGGGCCGCAGCAGGGGGTCCCCGACCCACGGGCGGCGGGCGCGCGCGGTCAGCGTCACGGACGTCGACGCGCGCGGGGGGACGACGACCTCGGGGGGATCGAACGCGAAGACGGCCCGCGCCTCGGGGTCGACCGCCGCGAGCCCGCCCACGTGCTCGGTGTTGCCGTCGTTGTGCACGACGGCCGTGAACACGGCCTGCCGGCCCGCGGTGACGGTCGGCGGGTCCAGCACGACGCGCGTGCGGCGCACCGCGGGCACCTCCAGCACGACCTCGTGCAGGCTCACGGCCGCCGGGTCCGCCAGGTCGACGACCTCGACGGTCGCGGTCCCGCGGCCCGCGGGGGCGTCGGGCGGGAGCGTGAGGGCGATCCGCACGCCCACGGTCGCACCGGGGAACAGCCGGGGCTCCGGGTCCGCGACGTGCACCCACGCGGGGTCGACGCCGAGGACGCGCACGGCGAACCCGGTGATGACGTCGCGCGTGTTCGTCAGCGTGACGACGACCTCGCCGGTGACGCCGGCGCCGGCGGGCAGGTGGCGGGGGGTGACGTCGACGTGCATCAGGCGCCCGCCACCGTCAGGTCGGTGCGCACCGAGGCGCCACCCGCCACGGTGACCAGCGTGGTCACCAGCACGCGGCCGTCGGCGTCCAGCACGGAGACGGTCCACCGGCCCGCGTGCAGGCCGTCGAGGGCGTACGTGCCCGCACCGAGCGTCCCGCTCTGCGCGGACGTCGTGGTGCGCACCTCGGCGCCGTCCGTGGCCTGCACGGTCAGCCCCGCGGTGCCGGCACCCCCGCGCAGCACCCGCCCGCTGACCGTGCCGACCGCGGGTCGCAGGGTGACGGTCCCGGCGGACCGGGTCGCGGCGTCCACCGCGACCGTGGTCGACGTGTACCCGTCCCGTGCGAACGTCAGCGTCAGCTCGCCCGCCCCGACACCGGCCAGGGTGAACGCGCCGACGTCGCCCGCGGTGAGCGTCGTGGTGGTGCCGCCCGCGCCGCCCGCGGTGACCTGCACCCCGCCGAGCCCGGTGCCGGCGGGGTCGACGACCCGGCCCGTGACGGTGCCGGCGCCCGCGGGCAGCGCGACCCGCACGTCGTCGCGCTGCTCGCCGGCGGCGAGGTCGACGACGAGGGTCTGCGTGCCGTACCCGGTGCGCGCGAACGTCAGCACGTACGTCGCCGGCGTCGGCAGCGCGGGCAGCACGAACCGGCCGACCTCACCGACCGTCGGCGTGCCGACCTGCACCTCCTCGCCGTCGACCGTGGTGGTCACCGTCACGCCGCC
>Ga0233385_1000527_pt1 | contig 19130 bp, 17 predicted proteins | sample ElkDunMinimDraft_16_FD_191543 | JGI IMG/M metagenome (GOLD analysis project Ga0233385, IMG submission 191543) | Fecal eukaryotic communites from dung pellets of Tule Elk in California, USA - Elk Dung G36 | ecosystem: Host-associated > Mammals > Digestive system > Large intestine > Fecal | place...
CTCAGATGACAAAGCGGTTGACACTCGTTGACATATTCGACGCGAACCTGGAGTTCTGCCGCAGGCGTCTCGCGCGCTTTCCTTTCGTCAACTATATCCAGAACAATGGCTACTCTTTCCAGCCGATTGCATCGGACAGCGCCACGGCAATCTTTTGCTACGATTCAATGGTCCATTTCAGTCCGAGTATCGTCGAAAGCTACCTGAATGACGCTGCCCGGATACTCAAACCCGGCGGCATGGCACTGTTCCATCATTCGAACTACGCATCGCCGCTAGATCGCCACTACGGGCAAAATCCCCATGCGCGGAATCACATGACGCAGTTGTTGTTTCAGAAGTATGCCGTGGCTGCGGGCCTATCTATCCGCGAGAGCGTCGTGATGGGATGGGGTGGAGTTGAGTCGATCGATTGCGTGACGCTCGTACGACGCCCGGATTGACCAAACCTCTGCCGGATCGCATTCAAGCCGCCATCACCACCTCCCGATCAGCACCGATGGCCTGAAGCAATGCGAGTGCATCCGGCATAGGCATAACCTCCGGGTGGTCAGGCGCGAACCAGCTAGCGATCGGCATCACGCTGGACTTCTACAGCCACGTCGCGCCCGGCGTGCAGCGGACGCGGCGGAGCAGGTTGACGCCGTAATCCAGAAGGCGATAAAGGCGCAGTCCCGACGCGCGTTTGGAGCAAAGCGGTATCAACCGAGTGTTCCTGGACGCGGCGAGACCGAAAATTGTGTACGGTTTCGCTATGGAAGAGTGGCCGAGCGGTTTAAGGCACCGGTCTTGAAAACCGGCGTGGCAGTGATGTCACCGTGGGTTCGAATCCCACCTCTTCCGCCAACCGCTTTGAAATACTTATGTTTTTGTGTTCATCACCTACAACCTGCAACCATAGTGCTGATTGACAGCTGTATGCCCTACGGGCCGCCGGAGACCTTCGGCGAGAGTTTGCAAGCTCCGTCTGGTAGGTTCCGCCTGTCGGGGAAGCCAGCGACACGAGGTCACTCGGCGGGAACCTGCCGGCGCGGCTTCCCGAACGACTGAAACGGCAACTCGATGAGGTAGTATGTGCATGCCGCGGCGACGATCGTCAGCGCAATGCACATGACGTCCGACAGCACGAAGCTCGACCAGACTCCGCCGACCAGTTCAGGCGCAAACCATTCTCTGCGGAAATGCGCTGACTGTACGATGATCAGGCTATGCCACAGATACACGCCGTAGCTGAAAACGCCGAGCATGATCGTGGCCCGGTTTACGAGCACTGGCATGTGGGCCGTGGCGAACGCCAGCAGGAGAATGGGAAACGGGAGGCAGATGGCTATGCGCCACCAGAGAGAATTGGCGGCGTGTGTCGACCCGTCCGGGCTGCCTATGACGAAGAACAGCACGATCCAATAAGCCAGCGACCCAACAATGGCGATCGGCCCAAACCGCGGGGTGAACCTGACTTCGCGAAAGATGAAGAAGCAGACGATCCCTGCCGCGAACATCGGCAACTGAACGAGCGTATTGGTGCGGACGAAATCCGACAGCCCTATGGAGACGATGGCATAGTGGCCGACGGCCGCAACCAGCATCGATGTCGCAAATACGAACAGGCTCGATCTCAAGTCCCGGACGACCAGCAGCAGCAGCGGAAACAGGACGTAGAAGATCATTTCGACCCCGATCGACCATCCGACCGCGACATAGCTCGCGTGAAGCCTTGGAACGAAGGCAAACGTGAACGTTGCCGTTGCGGCAACGGCATCCAATGGAATCGCTACTCCGTGCACTGCCCGGTATATCGACCACACAACGATGAAGAAATAGAACAGGGGAACAATCCGCAGAAGGCGCCGCCGCGCATAGTTGGCTAAGCCTTGCCAGTCTGCGACGCGGCCGAAATAGCCGACACACATCGAAAAGGCGGAGAGCATGAAGAACATCTCGACCGCCAAGCCAAGGTTGCCCGCCGTGGTGCGGAAGCCGTTCGGCATCGGCAAGTCGGTGATGAAATAGGTGTGGCAGATCACTACCGCGACTGCCGCAAAACCCCTTAAGCTATCCAGCCCCTCCAGCCGCACCTGCTGACGTCTCTCTTTTGCCGTCCGTTGACGTATTGCCCACAACTGCGCGTTGATAGCGTGAATTATTGGCGCGTCAAACCTATTCGAAAGTTCGCCTAGCGCCGGATTGAGATTTGCATTTTGTGGGCAAGTCCAGCGTGACCGGCTTCACTTCTTCGGGCTGCGAAACGCAACCGATCCGCTTGGTCGGCGCCGGCCAGGAGGCGCCGCTCCCGTGACTGCCGAGGAAGCGAAAATGGCGCCTTCGCCAAGCTGCCCGGAACGATCTGGGTGGCAATCGCTTATTATTGAATTGCTGTGCTGGACCTGAGTGCGTCCATGAGCCCCTCGCAAGGGAAGCCCAACCAAGCAGGTGACGGGCGCGGTCATTTCCTCGCCCTGTTGGTCCTGGCACTGGTGGTCGGCGTTTTCGCCGGTCTGCTGGGCGCACTGTTCCGCTTGTTGCTTGTTCACGGCGACATCTGGCGAAACATCCTTATCGCCTGGGCCCATGGTTTGGGCCCTGCGGGTTTCCCGCTCGTCGTGATCACTGCCGCAGTCCTGGTCGCCTTTGCAGCCTGGCTAGTCAGGCGTATCGCGCCATCCGCATCCGGCAGCGGGATCCCCAATGTGGAAGCGGCGTTGGACCAGCGCCTGCAGCCGACGCCGTTCTGGAGGCTCATACCGGTCAAGTTCGTCGGCGGCGTCCTGGCCATCGGGTCCGGCCTGGCGCTCGGTCGCGAGGGACCGAGCGTGCAGATGGGCGCCAGCGCCGGCCACTACCTGTCCGAACTGAGCGGGAGAAGCTGGCCCGATGCCCGGGCGCTCATCGCCGCCGGCGCCGGGGCCGGCCTGGCCACGGCGTTCAATGCGCCGCTGGCAGGCGCCATCTTCGTGCTCGAAGAACTCTACAAGCGATTTGAAACCAGGATCGCGATTGCCGCGCTTGCCGCCTCGGTTACGGCCATTGGCGTTTCCCGGCTGATTCTCGGCGACGCCCCGGATTTCAGCCTGCCGACGCCGCCCGACGTCGCCCAGGCCGTAGAGCCACTGTTCTTCGTGCTTGGCCTTCTCGCCGGCCTGCTCGCTGTCCTCTACAATTCCATGCTGCTCGGGGCGCTCGCCATCGCAGACCGGCTTTCCCGCATCCCGGTGGAACTGCGCGCTGGCGCGATCGGCGCGGCCGTCGGAGCGCTTGCATGGTTTGCACCGGCGATCGTGGGTGGCGGAGAGTCGATCACGCAGGAGGTGCTGAACGGCGCCGGCGGCCTCATGATGCTGCCGCTCTTCTATGCGATCCGCCTGGTGCTCAGCACCGCATCCTACGCGGCGGGGACACCTGGCGGCCTGTTCGCGCCGATGCTGGTGCTCGGCGCCCAGAGCGGCCTCTTCTTCGGCCTTCTGGTCGAGGCGATATTCCCCGGCAGCGGCGTCCAGCCGGAAAGCTTCGCCATCGTCGGCATGGCGGCGCTCTTCACCGGGATCGTGAGGGCGCCGCTGACCGGCATCGTGCTGACGGCCGAGATGACGGGCAGCGTCACGCTCGTGCTGCCCATGCTGGCGGCAAGCGTCATCGCCATGGTGATCCCGACCCTGCTTGGCAGCGCGCCGATCTACGATTCCCTGCGCGAACGCATCCTGAGCCGTCCGGCCGGAACGTCTGCGCCCTCCGATGCACCGGATGCTGACCGCAGCAACGGAGCATCGGGCCATGGATGACCTCGTCCTTCGCATCGTCGTCTTCGCGCTCGTCGGCCTGGGGTCGGGATTCGTCTCGGGTCTTTTCGGCATCGGCGGCGGAACCGTTCGCGTGCCGATCTTCATTTACCTGTTCCCCTGGATCGGCGTTGCGCATTCGGTGATGATGCACGTGGCAACGGCGACATCCATGGCCCTGGTCATTCCCAGCGCCATAAGCTCGACCCGCAAGCAATACGCGCTCGGAAGCCTGGATCTCCAGTTCTACAAGACATGGGCTGTCGGCCTCGTCATCGGCGCCGTGATCGGAGCAATCCTGCTGCCGCTTGGATCGACCGAAATCCTGCAGGGCACGGTCGCGATCTATATGCTCCTGGTCGGAATCTATACGGCTTTCGCCCGGCAACGCTCGGTCGGGGATGAGACGCTTGCGAGCGGCAAGAAGATCGGCCTCGCGTCGATCGTCGGGCTCGTCGCCGCCATGACCGGAACGAGCGGCGGGACGCTGACGACGCCGATCCTGACCACCTGCAGGGTCGCGCTCACCAAGGCGATCGCGATCTCCTCGGCGACAGGACTGGTGACCGGACCGGTCGCGGCGATCGGCGCCGTCATCAGCGGGTGGAATGCCCTGAACCTGCCGTCCTATTCGCTCGGCTATGTCGATCTCGTGATCTTCATCGTCATGATGCCGACGGTGATGATCAGCGCTCCCTGGGGCGTGCGCGTCGGCCACAAGATGAACGAGCGGACGCTCCGGCTGACCTACGCCGTCCTGCTCATCGTCGTCGGCTTCGACCTCCTGCGGCGCGTGGTCTTCTGAAAGGGGCATGTCCGGCTAAGTGCGGGAGGCCGGGCCGATCTCGATCTTGCAGCCGATGCCCAAATCTATTCCGTCCGCTGCTGCTTGCCCATCACCGCCGGCCGGGCCATGCTTGGCTGGCCTGGCGCGACGCCATGGGGTACGACGTGTTGCCGAGGGGTGCGTGCGAACATCCAAAGGACTGCGGCATGATAGATCTATTGAGGCTCTTGACCTCGCGGCGCGCTCGAAACGCCTATCGCGCGCAACGCATAAACGCGTCAAAGCCTACCCATGCCGAATTGCGGAACGGAAAATTCGACAGGGCAATTGTGGCCACGGTGGCTTTCAATCGGCCCGATGTGGTCGAGTGGCAGATCCATCTCGTCAGGAAACTCCTGGCTGAACACGAAGGCTACATCGTCTTTGACAACAGCAGCAAACCTAAACAGAGACAGGCCGTCCACGCCCTCTGCAAGCGAGAAAACGTACCTTACGTCGGCCTGCCGCGGATAAGCTTCGAGCAAAGCCATTCGCATGGAGCCGCGCTGAACTGGATCACGCAGAACTTCATCGTCAAACACCGACCGCCGCTCTTCGGCTTCGTGGACCACGATATTTTCCCCCTCGAGCCGCTGTCGATCGCCGAGAAAATAGCCGGGGCGCAAGTCTACGGGTGGGAGATGAGCCGGGGCGATGCTCGGTATCTATGGGCTGGATTTTGCTTCTTTTGCGGAGTTGACCCGCGGCCACTGGACTTTTTCCCCTTCAAGCCGCCCCACGTCGAGGCTTCGGACTGGCCGAATTGGCTGGATACCGGCGGATCGAACTGGAACATCCTTTACAGGCATTTGCGCGAAGATGAATTTCGCGCTGCTCAAGTCCAATCCATTCCGACTACTCCGCGCGGCATACCCTTTGACGAGATAGATGGATGGCTCCATGCAGGCCAGGCAGCATGGCAATGGGAAGATCATCCGAAAGACCGCCTCCGGCTGCTGGAAGAGCGGTTGATCTCTGCATATGGCGGCGACCAACCGCAGATCGACATGCGCCCGATCTGACCAGAGCAGCGAACGCTGCTCTATCTACCTGCGCATCGGACCGAAAACCGCTACGCACTTTTCGGTCCGATGCTCTAGAGAATCAGCGGTCCCGACGGGTGCAACGTCGGATCGATGCGGACTCGCCCCCGCAGCCTGTTCCACACCACGCTCAACTCGTTTTTCAGCCGCATTGCGAGCGTTTTCTTGGGTCGCGAGCGGTCAACCCGTTGGCCGGTGATTGTGGACGTCGACACGGCCGGGTCCTGCGGCATGCCCGCAGCGTTTTCATATTGAGTGCAGGGAGAGGGAAGAAGCGTGACGATCTTCCGGATTCGGCAAAACTTGCGTCCGAAAACGACCTCATCGACATTGTCGACGGGCTTGGCGTTCTCCAGCAGCCATCTCGCACCTTGCTTTGACACGATGTAGGCAGCCGTTCCAGATGATGGGTTATGCAATCGTCTGGCGTGATACCCACCGGCGAGGCTGGCGAGCCTGGGGCCGAGAAGCATCGTGGTCGGGAATGCCTCGAGCCGGATTATGTCGGCATCAAGCGCCAGGAGGCGACGATCGTCGAACACTTCGCGAAAGTTCCGGGCGAAGACCACGTCGTCTTCGAGGCACAGGCCGAAAGGCTCCGTTCCCTCGGCGATCATTTCCCAGCATTTCATGTGGCTGAGAAAGTTGCCGTAGGTGCTGGGTGGAATCGGGGTGCTGGCTAACGCCCTGCCATCTACACCTGGAACCCGGATAAACGGGACCCCCATGTGGGTGAGAAGCTTTTCCATCCGATGCATGCGCTCCTGCGAGCGGTCAAGGTTGATGACGTAGGCCTGCAATTTTGTGTCCGCTTGGTTTCAGCACGGCTTGGACTTAAACGCTCCGTGTGTCCTGGTCAAAGCTGTCCCTGCAACAAACAGGTGCCGCGAAAGTCCGTGAGGCACAACGGCAGACGCTCTTTGACGATTTGTTGCGGAATGCTAAGTGGCGGGAATGAAGACTGCTCTCGTTCTTGCCTGCGACGACAAATATGTACCTTTCACCACCGTCGTTGCGCGGCAGATCGTTCGCAGCTCGACGGAAACCTTACCGCCCATCACGGTCATTTCCGACTGTGTATCGGACGAGAACAAGGCGCTGGCGACACAATTCTGCCCGCAGATCGAATTTCTCGAGGCGGCACCGCTGTTCAACGATCATGCCCTTCCGGTCACCAGCGCGTTCAGCCGGGCCGCACATTTGCGATTGTTCCTGGACGAGATACTCGCGGACTTCGATCATGCCGTTTATCTGGACAGCGACATCTCCGTTCTGGCGGACGTCTCGCCGCTGCTCGCCATGAGGCCAAAATCCGGGCCGATCATCGCAGCTCATGACCTGCATATCATGGTGGCCAAGGCCTATAGGGAGCGGCTCCAAATATCTGGCCCCTATTTCAACAGCGGCGTCATGGTTCTCGACCTGAAGGCGATCCGCGCCGAGCGCATCTTCGCCGAAGCTTTGCGCTACGCGCAGACGTATCCGGAACGTTGCGAGATGGTCGATCAGGATCCCCTCAACGCCGTTCTCGACGGTCGCTGGCAGACTCTCGATTGGCGCTGGAACGCGATGAACTATATGAGCCAGCTCTTGCCGAAGCAGCCGTTCATTCGGCATTTTGCGGGCTGCAAGCCATGGGCGTCGAAGAAGGTGGGCGTAGAGCGTCGCTACGTCGATCAATGGCGTTCCGACCTGGCCGAAAGCCCATGGCCGGACCGGTTTCACGAAGAGGCCTTCAAATATCGGCTCCGCAAGCTCTACAGCCCAATGACAACAGCCGTGAATCGACTGGCAAACTCGCAGCTCTATGCCAGCTCAGCAGGCAAGCGCGGCAATCGCGCACGGCTGGTCAATGATTTCATAAAAACCTTGTCCGCCATCGAACGATCAGCCGCGGCTGGCGCCGTGGCGAGCTCGTTTTGACCAGCGCGACCTAGCGTCGATGTTCGAAGAGAGCCGAACCGAATTCCTGTTGCGCTGGTATCTTTATCGCTGGCGAAAGAGAAATCCCCGGCGTGTGGCGGAGCGCCTCTTCTACAAGGTCATGGACGATGCGCCGCGGCACGGTGTCTTCGTAGACCTCGGAGCAAACTTCGGGCTAGTCACGGCTAAGGCGCTTGAATACGGTCACAAGGTCTACGCGTTCGAACCGGACCCATTCCCGTTGAGCAAGCTAAGGCAGCGCTTCGGCGGCAATCCGAATGTGGAGATCATTCCCAAGGCAATCGGCGCCACCGCACGGTCGGCGAAACTATTCCGGCAGCCTGATGTGGAAATCGGAGCGGCCTCTGAAGGCTCCTCGCTCATAGAAACGGCAGTTCATGCGGATGGCGCAACCGTCGACATCGAGGTGGTCGACATCGTGGGGTTCCTGCGCAGCCTGCCGGCTCCTCCCGTTGCGGTAAAGATGGATGTCGAAGGGGCTGAGGCCGAATGCCTCGAAGCCATCCTCGATGCCGGCCTGCATCGTTCCATCGGCATGTTGCTCGTCGAAACGCACGACCGCTTTTCGCCGGAACTGGCTGCGAGGCTCGACGCCATTCGTGCCAGGATCGCGCGAGAGCGCATCGACAACATCAATCTCGAATGGATTTAGGCCCCGCGGCTGCCTTTGGCTGACTATACCGTCAGGTAGCGCTTCACCTCCGGCAGGTCGAGGTCTTCGGCCGGGCCGGTGTGGACGATCAGGCCGCGGTCCATGATGTTCACCTCGTCGGCGAGTTCGCGGCAGAAGTCGAGATATTGCTCGACCAAAAGGATGGCGATGCCGGCGGTGTCGCGCAGGTAGCGGATGGCGCGGCCGATGTCCTTGATGATCGACGGCTGGATGCCCTCGGTCGGCTCGTCGAGCACGAGCAGTTTTGGGCGCATGACCAGCGCGCGGCCGATCGCCAGTTGCTGCTGCTGGCCGCCCGAAAGGTCGCCGCCGCGGCGCGACAGCATCTGCTTCAGCACCGGGAAAAGTTCGAACACGTGCTCGGGCACGTGGCGCTCGGCGCGCTTCAGCGGCGCGTAGCCGGATTCCAGATTTTCCCTCACCGTCAGCAGCGGGAAAATTTCCCGCCCCTGCGGCACGAATGCAATGCCCGACCGGGCGCGATCGTACGCCGCGCTCCGGTCGAGCGCCTTCCCCTCGAAGGCTACACTGCCCGATGTCAGCCTGTGGTGGCCGACGATCGATCTCATCAGACTGGTCTTGCCGACGCCGTTCCTGCCGAGCACGCAGGTGATCCTGGCCGGCTCGGCGGTCAGCGACACGCCGCGCAGCGCCTGCGCGGCGCCGTAGTGAAGCGTGGCGTCCCTGACCTCAAGCATAGCGGCGATCCTGGTCCCCCCGCGCCCCCGCCGAAGCGGGGGTGGCGAGCGCGGCGGCTCGCCAGAGGGGGTTGATGAAATGGCTAAGGAGGATACCCCCACCCCTAACCCCTCCCCACAAGGGGGAGGGGAACTTCGTGGCCGCCATGCCGAGCCCAGCCAAAAACGTTTGGCGCTCGGCGGAGATGCAATCTGATCCCCCTCCCCCTTGTGGGGAGGGGTTAGGGGTGGGGGTGCGGCACCGCCGATGAGGTCGTTCAAATCGCTCGAAACAGACGCGCCAGTACATGGTCAGCGCCCCAGATAGACTTCGACGACCCGGTCGTCGGCGGAAACAAAATCGAGCGAGCCTTCCGAAAGCACCGAGCCTTCGTGCAGGCAGGTCACCTTAACGCCGAGCTCGCGCACGAAATGCATGTCGTGCTCGACCACTATGACCGAATGCATCTGGTTGATATCCTTGAGCAGCCGCGCCGTCTCCTCGGTCTCGGCGTCGGTCATGCCGGCGACCGGCTCGTCGACGAGGAGCAGCTTCGGGTCCTGCGCGAGCAGCATGCCGATCTCCAGCCACTGCTTCTGGCCGTGCGAGAGGCTGGCGGCTGGCGTGCCGCGTCTGTCGCCCAGCCGGATCACGCCGAGGATCTCGTCGATGCGGCGCGCCTCCTCCGCTCTGCCCCTGTGGAAAAGCGCCGGGAAGATCGAGCGGGAGCCGGCGAGCGACAGGAGCAAATTGTCCTCGACCGTGTGGCTCTCGAACACGGTCGGCTTCTGGAATTTGCGGCCGATGCCCATCATGGCGATCTCGGCCTCGTCGTGCCTGGTGAGGTCGACCTGCCCGTCGAAGAACACCTCGCCCTGGTCGGGGCGGGTCTTGCCGGTGACGATGTCCATCATCGTCGTCTTGCCGGCGCCGTTGGGACCGATGATGGCGCGCATCTCGCCCTTGTCGAGCACCAGCGACAGGCTGTTGATGGCGCGGAAGCCGTCGAAGGCGACCGAGACGCCGTCGAGATAGAGGATGGTGCCGGACCTCGACATCCCGCCTACTCCGCCGGCTGCGGCTGGGAGCCGCCTGGCTGTCTCGCCCATTCGCCAGATTGCGGCCGCACGATCTTCGGCAGCGCTTCGTCCGGGTCGATACCCTTCTCGGCCGCGGTTGAAACCGCACGGTCTGCTTTCCCGCCTCCTCCGGCGCGCCACTGGTCCCAGAGCCCGAGTATGCCCTTCGGCAGGAAGAGCGTGACGGCGACGAACAGGCCGCCCAGCGCGAAGAGCCAGAACTCCGGAAGCGCGCCGGTGAACCAGCTTTTTCCCGCATTGACGAGCAGTGCGCCGATGATCGGGCCGACGATGGTGCCGCGGCCGCCGACGGCGGTCCACACCACCACCTCGATGGAATTGCCGGGATCGAACTCGCCGGGGTTGATGATGCCGACCTGCGGCACGTAGAGCGCGCCGGCGATACCGGCCATGACCGCCGACACGGTGAAGGCGAAGAGTTTTACGTTCTCCGCCCGCCAGCCGAGGAAACGCGTGCGACTCTCGGCATCGCGCACTGCGACCAGCAGCTTGCCGTATTTCGAGGTGACGATCAGCCAGGTCACGAAGACGCCGAGCGCTAGGGCTGTGGCGCTTGCGGAAAACAGCGCCGAGCGCGTCGCGTCGGCCTGCACGTTGAAGCCCAAAATGTCCTTGAAGTCGGTCAGGCCGTTGTTGCCGCCAAAGCCCATGTCGTTGCGGAAGAAGGCAAGCAGCAGCGCATAGGTCATCGCCTGGGTGATGATCGACAGATAGACGCCGGTGACGCGGCTCCTGAAGGCGAACCAGCCGAACACGAAGGCGAGCAGCCCCGGCACCGCCATCACCATCAGCGCGGCGAACCAGAACTGGTCGAAGCCGTACCAGAACCAGGGCAGTTCCTTCCAGTTGAGGAACACCATGAAATCCGGAACGTCGGGATTGCCGTAGACACCCCTGCTGCCGATCTGCCGCATCAGGTACATGCCCATTGCGTAGCCGCCGAGCGCGAAGAACGCCCCGTGGCCGAGCGAAAGGATGCCGCAATAGCCCCAGACTAGGTCGAGCGAGAGCGCGAGCAGCGCGTAGCAGAGATATTTGCCCGTCAGCGCCACCATGTAGGGCGGCACATGGAAGGCGCTGTCGGCTGGCACGGCGAGGTTCAGCACGGGTACAATGATCGCAACCGCGACAAGGACCACGAGGGTGATCAGGATGCGGCGGTCGGAGCCGAAGAGGCGCGCGGCGATCATGCTTCCACCGCCCTGCCCTTCAGCGCGAACAGGCCGCGCGGGCGTTTCTGGATGAACAGGATGATGAGCACCAGCACGAGGATCTTGCCCAGCACCGCGCCGGCGTAAGGCTCGAGGAACTTGTTGACCACGCCGAGCGAGAAGGCGCCGACCAGCGTGCCCCAAAGATTGCCGACGCCGCCGAACACCACGACCATGAAGCTGTCGATGATGTAGCCTTGGCCGAGATTGGGAGACACGTTGTCGATCTGGCTGAGCGCCACCCCTGCGATGCCGGCAATGCCGGAGCCGAGCGCGAAGGTCAGCGCATCGACCCACGGCGTCCTGATGCCCATCGAGGCGGCCATGCGGCGGTTCGCCGTCACCGCGCGCATCTGCAATCCCCAGGCAGTGCGCTTCATGACGAACAGCAGCAGGAAGAACACCGCGAGCGAGAAGACGAGGATCCAGAGCCGGTTCCAGGTGATCGACAGCTCTCCGACGTCGAACGCACCCGACATCCAGGAGGGGTTGCCGACCTCGCGGTTGGTCGGGCCGAAGATCGAGCGCACCGCCTGCTGCAGGATCAGCGAAACGCCCCAGGTGGCGAGCAGGGTCTCCAGAGCCCGGCCGTACAGGAAGCGGATGATGCCGCGCTCGATGGCGAGCCCGACCGCGCCGGCGACGAGGAAGGCGAGCGGCAGCGCGATTGCCAGCGACCAGTCGAACAGGCCGGGGAAGGACGTGCGGATGACGTTCTGCACGACGAAGGTGGTATAGGCGCCGAGCATCACCATTTCGCCATGCGCCATGTTGATGACGCCCATGACGCCGAAGGTGATGGCGAGGCCAATCGCAGCGAGCAGAAGCACCGAGCCGAGAGACAGGCCGTACCAGACGTTCTGAGCGACCGCCCACATGGCGAGCGTCGAGTTCATGCGGGTGACGGCGGCCGAGGCCGTGTCCTTCAGCGTGCCCTCGGCACGCGCTTCGTAGCCGGTGAGCAAAGAGAGCGCCAAGCGGTCGCCGCGCGAGGCGATGAGGTCGATCGCCGCGAGCTTGTCGGCCTCCGGCAGGTCGGATTGCAGCACGGCTGCGGCGCGCGCCTGTTCCAGCGCCGCCCGCACGCTGGAGACGGTCTCGCCGGCGATCGCCGCGTCGAGCGCGGATATCGCGGCGGGATCGGGAGCGCCGAACATCGTACCGGCTGCGGCAAGCCGCACGGCGGGGTCGTCGGAGCCAAGCGTCAGCGTGCCGATCAGGTCGCGGATCGTGCGCCGCAGCCCGTTGTTGACGCGCACCTTCGTGAAGGCGGCCTTGGGCTCCTCGCCAGCGGCGGCTCCGGTCAGCGGATCGGCGAGCCTGACCACCTGCGCGGCCTCCGCCCCGATGAAGACGGCGCCGTCGGGCTTGCGGAAATAGAGGTTGCCTTCGGCGAGCGCCGCCAGCGGCCGCTCGACCGACGTGTCGCCGGTTGCGGCGAGTTCGCGCACGATCGCTTCGGTCGCCGGAAAGCCCTTCGCCGTGGCGAATTTCTGGATGATCGTCCTCAGCGCCGCCTCGTCGGCCCGGGACGGCGCAGCGACGGCGAGCGCCAGGAGGACCGTCAGCAGAAGCCGTCTGAAGAGTGTGGTCACGGTATGAGCGGCCCTTGTTTGGCAGGGACGCTCCGGGCGACGAGGAGGGAATTCGCCCGGAGCTGTACGCGACGCGGCCTAAGGCCTGTCGCGTCAGTTCGTCGTGCCCTTGCCGCCGCACTTTCCGGTGGCGACATTGAAGTTGCCGCACGACATCGGAGCGCGCCAATCCGCGATCAGGTCCTTGGAGTCCGGCAGGTAGTCGGACCATTCGTCGCCGACCACGAGGCCGGAGGTCTGCCACACCGTCTCCATCTGGCCGTCGGCCTGGATTTCGCCGATCAGCACCGGCTTGGTGATGTGGTGGTTGGGCATCATGGCCGAGAAGCCGCCCGAGAGGTTCGGCACCGCGACGCCGATGATGGAGTCGATCACCGCGTCCGAATCCGTGGTGCCGGCCTTCTCGACCGCCTTCACCCACATGTTGAAGCCGATCACATGCGCTTCCATCGGGTCGTTGGTCACGCGCTTGTCGTTCTTGATGAAGGCGCGCCAGGCATCGATGAAGGCGGCATTCTCGGGCGTGTCGACAGACTGGAAGTAGTTCCACGCGGTCAGGTGGCCGACCAGCGGAGCGGTGTCGAGGCCGGCAAGCTCTTCCTCGCCCACCGAGAAGGCGACGACCGGGATGTCCTCGGCCTTGATGCCCTGGTTGCCGAGCTCCTTGTAGAAGGGAACGTTGGCGTCGCCGTTGATGGTCGAGACGACGGCGGTCTTCTTGCCTCCCGAGCCGAAGTTCTTGATGTCGGTCACGATCGTCTGCCAGTCCGAATGACCGAACGGCGTGTAGTTGATCATGATGTCTTCCTTGGCCACGCCCTTCGATTCCAGGTAGGCCTGCAGGATCTTGTTGGTCGTCTGCGGATAGACGTAGTCGGTGCCGGCGAGCACCCAGCGCTCGACGCCTTCGTCGTTCATCAGGTAGTCGACGGCCGGGATCGCCTGCTGGTTCGGCGCGGCGCCCGTGTAGAAGACGTTGCGCTGGCTCTCCTCGCCCTCATACTGGACCGGATAGAAAAGCAGGCCATTGAGTTCCTCGAACACGGGTAGCACCGACTTGCGCGACACCGAGGTCCAGCAGCCGAACACCGCCGCGACCTTGTTGACCGCGAGGAGCTCGCGCGCCTTTTCGGCGAAGAGCGGCCAGTCGGACGCCGGGTCGACCACGACGGCCTCGAGCTTCTTGCCGAGCAGGCCGCCCTTCTTGTTCTGCTCGTCGATCAGGAACAGCATCGTATCCTTGAGCGTGGTCTCGGAGATCGCCATCGTGCCGGACAGCGAATGCAGGACGCCGACCTTGATTGTCTCTTCCTGCGCCATCGCCGGCGACGCGAGGCTCATGCCCGCGACGATCGCGCCCGCGGACAGAGCATTTTTTATTGCCGATAGTCCCCTCATGCGGAAATCTCCCACTGAACGTTGCACCGCACAAAGCAAAGCAATGGCCGTGCCAATCGGAGCGTTTGGCCGGTGAGCGGTGCGGTTTCACCATGATTTCCGTGTGTTACAGATGCAATTGCATCTCATGCATGACCTTGGCCGTACGCATTCCCGAGATGCCGTGAGGGAATTTTGCGCAGCGCACTAGGGCATGTCTACTATTTAGGCAGACGCTTATGAGTGCCTATTTTGCGGCCAGCGGGTGCAGGCCCAAACTGGGCTACCGGTTGTTGTCGCCGAAGCGGTTGGCGTCCATGCACTTGCGGACCCGGCAACTTTGCGTATCGGCGGTGGGCACGCTTTCGCTGATCGTCTGCTCGCCGCTCTGGCAATACGATTGATTAGCGACATAGCGATCATAGAGCGGCACTCCGTTGCTCCCCGCCTTGCGGTAGAGGATCGCCGCACCGTCGCGGCTGACCGAATCCTGCACTTCGGCGCAGGTCATGCCCTGCACCATGTAGCGCACGATGGCCGACGCCTCGACGGGCGTCAGCACCAGGATGGCTGCCAGCAAATGCTTCTTCACGCTCGGTCCCTCCACCGGCACGAGAACGGACCCTAGCAGATGTTTTTCGTTACGGCAGCCCGTCACGCCGATTGGAACTAGGTCGCCGCCTCCTGAGTTTGTCTGCCAGTGAGAAACAGGCGGCATTGATCATGGCAATGAACGGAATGAAACGTCGACGGCGCACCCCCGGCCGCGCCGAGGACCGCGAAACGCTGGAAGAACAGCTCAGCGAGGGCCTGGAAGACACCTTTCCGGCAAGCGATCCGGTGTCGGTCGTCTCGACCCTGATCGCCGGGCGCTGCAAGTCGCTCGTCGGCACAGACGAGGTCATCCGCATGATGCGCGAAGCCCGGCAACGGATGGCACAGGGGCACACCTGATGGCTTCGCGCGCGATCTGGAAAGGCTTCTTGAAGTTCGGCTCCGTTTCGTGCGGCATCAAGCTGATCAATGCAGCCAGCGAATCCGAAAAGATTCATTTCCGCATCCTGAACCGCAAGGACCGGCTGCCGGTGAAATCGACCTACGTCGATGAGATCACCGGCGACGTCGTCGCATCCGACGACCAGATGAAGGGCTACCAGCTCGAAAGCGGCGACTATCTCCTGATCGAGCCGGACGAGGTAAAGAAGCTGAAAGAGGCAACCGAGCACACGCTGGAAGTCGACGAAACGGTGCCGCTCGCCTCGATAGACCAGCGGTATCTCGACAAGCCGTATTATATCGTGCCGGCCGATGCCATGTCGAAGGAACCGTTCGCCGTGATCCGCGCGGCGCTGGCCAAAAAGAAGGCCGCCGCCCTCGCCTCGATCGTGCTCTACCAGCGCGGCCGCGAAGTCGTCATTCGCCCTTATGGCGATGACGGGATGATGATGACGACGCTGCGCAACGCCAACGAGGTTGTCTCCGAGAAGAGCATCTTCGACGACATCAAGGCGCCGAAGACCGATCCGGAGATGGTCGAGATCGCCTCGCTGCTGATCGACAAGAAGGTGGGCAAGTTCGACCCGTCGGAGTTCGAGGACCGCTACGAGAACGCGCTGATCGAGATGATCAACGCCAAGAAGGCCGGCCGCAAGCCGCCGAAGCCCGCCGCTCCGCCGAAGGAGAACGTCGTCACCCTGGCGGATGTGCTGAGCAAGAGCCTGGAGAAAGAAGGCATCAAGCCGGCCGCCAAGTCCAAGCCGAGAAAACCGGCTCGCCGGAGAAAAGCAGCATGACACGCTGCGGCGTTGCCGACCCATCTAGGAGCCGGTGAGTCGGCGCGACGAAAAGCTCACTTGCCGATCCGCCTCCGGCTTCTATCTCAACGCAGGTGGGATGTGGGTAAGCATATGAAATCCGTGCAGAATCATTAAATTAGAAGGTTACGCGGAGGCAGCCGTGGACAAATGTTTGCCCCGGGTTGAAGCCGCTGCTAGCTATGTCGCCGTGAAAAAAGTCGAAATCTCCAACATTGCCGCAGACCGGCTCGCGAATGCGCGCCTCGCAGCCATCGTTGATTCTTCGTACGACGCTATCGTCGGCAAGGATCTGAACAGTATCATCACCGACTGGAACCAGGCGGCCGAGAAGCTGTTCGGCTATACGGCCGAGGAAGCCATCGGCAACTCGGTCCTGATGCTGATCCCGGACGGCCTCCACCACGAGGAAGCGGAGATCATCGACCGCGTCCGCCGCGGCGAGCGCGTCGCCAGCTACGAGACGACCCGCCGCCGCAAGGACGGCACCTTCATTTCGGTCTCACTGACTGTCTCTCCGATCAAGGACGACACTGGCGAGATCATCGGCGCCTCCAAGATCGCGCGCGACATCACGCTGGCCAAGGAGAACGAGCGCCGCATCCGGCTCCTGATGCGCGAGGTCAACCATCGCGTGAAGAACCAGTTCGCGGTGATCCTCTCCGTGGTGCGCGAAACCAGCCGGCGCGCGACCGATCCGCGTGAGTTCGAGGAACAGATACGCGACCGCATCATGGCGTTGTCGCGCTCGCACGACCTTCTGGTGACCTCCGAATGGACGGGCGCCAGCCTCCTCGACCTGCTCCAGGAGCATCTGAAGCCATTCGGCCATGACGAGCAGATCTCGCTTTCGGGGCCGCTCGTCACGCTGCAGCCCAATGCCGTCCAGCATCTCGGCATGGCCTTCCACGAGCTCGGAACCAACTCGTCGAAATACGGCGCGCTGTCGACCGACGTCGGCCGCATAACGATCAACTGGCAGATCGTCACCACCGCCGAGGGCCGCCGCGAATTCCAGGTCGTGTGGGAGGAAACCTCGCCGGCGCTCCCGCCGGAGAGCAACGAAGCCGAGCCACGCAAAGGCTTCGGCAGCGTCGTGCTGCAGCGCGTGGCGCCGCAGTCGCTGAGCGGCGCGGCCGTGGTCGAGCGCTCGGCCGGCTATGTCCGCTGGTCTCTGGCCGCGCCGGTGGAGACCACGCTGGTGCTGCCGCTCAACGAGCGCGGCCAGATCGCGTCCGAGGCCCTGCCGGTCTCAGCCTGACATCACCGCTTCGGCAGCCACTTCTTCTCGACGCGGCAAACCATCGTGTAGGCCGGGTCGAACACGTTGCCGACATCGTAGCGGACGACCTGCCCCATCAGGTGGCTCGCCGCCGCCGGGCTGAGGCCGTATTCGCCGGTCAGCCAGTTGAACATGTCGGTCGTAGCGTGTTGCAAGGCCTGGTCGAGCGGCCTGGCATTGCCGACCGAAAAGATGTCGGTCGCGTTCTCGCCGCGCGGCCAGACGAGATTGCGCTCCTTCTCGACCGTCAGCCGCACTTCCACCTCGAAGCAGGTTTCGATCCCGGTGCCGACGATCTCGCCGTCGCCTTGCGTGGCGTGGCAGTCGCCCAGGAAGAACAGCGCGCCCGGCACCGCGACGGGAAACCAGACCGTCGCGCCTGGACAGAAGCCGCGATAGTCCATGTTGCCGCCGTTCTCGGCGCTGGTCGCGGTGGAGAAGGCCTGCGCTAGCGCCGGCGCGACGCCGAAGCAGCCGATCATCGGCTCGAGCGGCAGGACGAGATGCTCGAGCCCCGGCACGGCGGGCTCCGGCGTCACGGTCAGCCCTTGCCGGTCTATCCGCCAGTTCGTCTTGTCGCGCGGCGGCAGGCCGCGCACGAATTCCGGATCTACGACGTTGGCCGCCAGCGACGCCCTGGTCCAGCCGGTATCCCGGATCGGCGTCATGCGCAGGATCTCCACCTTCAGCGCATCGCCGGGCTCGGCGTCGGTCACGAAGATCGGCCCGTTCATCGGGTTCGGCTCTGGCGCCCGCTGCATGCCGTCCTTGTCGATGCCGTGCGCATCGATCGTCTCGGTGATGACAGTATCGCCGGAGCCAATGGTGAGGGCGGGAGGCAAGGTGCCCAGTACATTGTGCCAGGCGGTGGCGGTGAAGCGATGTGTTGTCATCTGCGAGGCCTAGCGCGACTCCAGTGCTCCGGCAAGTTGTGCCGCGCTCAACTGGCTCCCCCGAATTTGGCAAAAATGGTTCTGGCGACGGAGCCTCTCGCCTGCCAAGTTCCGCCCAAACGATGCGCCGGAAGCAAATCGACGGGGCGCATCCCCTCACCTACGCCGCCAAGGGCTAGCGATCGCTGCTCGGAACGGCGCGGGAAGCGGGCTTCACGATCGGGGCGCGGGACGGCTGATGACCAACGGCTTGCTCGACACGGTGCTGCTATTCGAAGGGGAGAAGATCACCCCGAAGCACGTCTGGAGCACACGGCCGTAAAGATGCAAACTTCTTGCCATCAGCCGTTCGGGGAGTGACTTTTGGGCGACCACATGCGCCTTTCGCTCGATATCCTGTCGGTCGACCGCGCTTCGGACGACCCGATGCACCGCCAGATCTATGGCGCGCTTCGCCGCTTCATCCTCGACGGTCGGATCGCCGCCCACACGCTCTTGCCCTCCACCCGCTCGCTGGCCGAAGACCTCAAGGTCGGCCGCAATACCGTCATCGCCGCCTACGACCAGCTCCTCGCCGAAGGTTTCATCGAGGCCCGCGCCGGCTCGGGCACGTGGGTGGCGCCGATCAAGCAGGACCGCCAGCCGAACGCGCCCCGCGCACGCCTCGACGGCAGCCCGCGTCGCCTCTCCGCACGCGGCCAGACCATCGTCAGCGGCCCGCAGCCGCCGCGCAACGCCGGCGTCATCAACTTCCACCCCGGTGTGCCCGAGACCGCCTCCTTCCCCTTCTCCATCTGGTCGAGCCTTCTGGTGCGCAACTCGCGCTCGCGCGACGAAAGCCTGCTCGGCTACCTCTCCTTCGCCGGGCACACCGGCCTGCGCGCCACAATCGCCAACAACATCTCGGTGTCGCGCGGCATA
>Ga0233385_1000531_pt1 | contig 19072 bp, 8 predicted proteins | sample ElkDunMinimDraft_16_FD_191543 | JGI IMG/M metagenome (GOLD analysis project Ga0233385, IMG submission 191543) | Fecal eukaryotic communites from dung pellets of Tule Elk in California, USA - Elk Dung G36 | ecosystem: Host-associated > Mammals > Digestive system > Large intestine > Fecal | place...
TTGGGCATGTCCACCCCGAGACCGAACGCGGAGGTGCCGACGACGATGTCGAAGCGCGTTTCGCCCGGTGCTCCCGTTGGGTCCTCGCCCCGCCACCCTGCGACCACCGAACGCCGTTCGATTTCCGTGGAATCGCCGGTCAACTTCGCGATGCGGCCGAAGCCCGCGCGGCGCAAGCGGTCGCACCACAGATCCGCGTCCTCACGGGTGGTGGTGTAGAGGATCAAGGGTCGAGGTAGGGCGGTCGCTGCCTCTAGTACCGCCGTGTCACGTTCCTTGGAGTCGTTGAACTTGTCGACGAGGTAGACCGGCTCGGGTCTGGTGTGCGAAGCCCAGACCAACTCCACCGGGCCTGGACCGCCGAAGGTGGCGGCCAGCGTCTGTACCTGGGCGGCGGTGAGTGTGGCGCTCATCGCCACCGTCACCGGTTGGCGACCTGGTGGTGCCTGGTTCAGCCACGAACGCCGCTTTGCAGCGATCGCCTGGAACTCGGGGCGGAAGTCGTTGCCCCACTGCTCGACGATGTGCGCCTCATCGATGATCAGGTGCGTCAGGTGGCCGGCCGTCGCGGCGTCGTCGAGCGCGGCGCTCAGACCTGTCATCAGCGCTTCCGGTGCGGCGATCACCAGCCGTTGCTGACCAGCCCGGATGTCGGCGCGAATCGATGCTTTGGTTGCCTCGTCGAGGCCCCCTGTATAGGCGTAGTTCCGGGTGGCGCCCGTAACGTCTCCGGACGCTGCCAACTGTCCTCGGAGCCGCCGCTCCATGTCCAAGGCGAGGACCACGGTCGGAACTACCATCACCGCCACGCCGCCGTGGCGCGATGCCGGCAGCGCACTTGCCCAAGCCACCTCGGTCTTTCCCTGGCCCGTGGGCAGGCAGGCGATGACGGTTGCGCCAGGAGGCGCCGTAGCTACGGTTCGTGCAGCTTGGCGCTGTCCGTGCGAGGTGTAATGGGTAAAGGCGGGGCCCAGAGCAGCGGTCCAGAAGGGGTCGGCCGGCAGTGTCCGCGGGCGAGTGTGAGCGCCCGCATACACCTGGCGTAGATCGTCCAGGGCCGTTTCGTCGGTGGCCGGGGACCAGGCTTTGGCGGCGACCCGCAGCCCATCCTGGGTTCGCACTGTCGTGCAGAGAGCCGAGTTCCACTGGGCGGCGTCGGGAAGCGTGGGGCCCAGCGCCACCTTGAGTGACTCCTGGACGCCGGTCCTGGCGTGGTGTTCCAGCAAGATCTGACGCGTCAACGTGGTGATGTCTTGCCACTGGGCGGTGCCCCGGGTGAGCCCGGTAAGGGCGTCGCGGAGGCGCACGCAAGTACCGTTCGCCGGAATGTCCTGGTGTTTGTGCGGCCAACTCAGCCAGATCGACTGAGCCTTGGCCCAGTCATCGAGGGACACGGCCGTTCCCCCACAGATCGCCACTGACGACACACGCCGCAGCCACAACTCTCAACTTCGGGTTGTGCAGCCCTTCGACCAGCCGGGCACTCAACGCCACGTCCGTGACCGCACTCTCCGTGTCCGAGAGCAACCGGCCGGCTGCCTGCCGGGCTTGAGCCTGCGTGCGCTGGACCGCCAGCGCCCGGCTTGCCTCTGCGTACGCTTGTTCGGTGCGTGTACGCACCCGCGCACCCTGGGCAACCAGTTCTCGGGCGGAGGATTCTGCGATACGCACGGCAGCGGCGAAATATGCGGCACCGCCGAAGCTGTCCAGCAGAGGAGCGACCCGCTCGGCGTTCAGATTTACGTCACGGGACGAATACGGAGTGCTCAGCCACCGTAGTAGACGCTCGTCGGTTACCGGCAGCCCTGCGGCGTCGACCCAGATACGTTCCATGAATGGCGGCAGGAGCAGGTCGGCCTGACGCCGGATGGCGTGTCGCGCCTCTGCACCGACCGATCGACGGGAGAGAGCAACATCCAGATCCGCCTCGACCACGAGATCAAAGCCGAAATGTACGGAATCTTCGGGCCCCCCGGGGCGCCACAATGCTGACGCCTGACCTCGGTCGTCGATCGCGGTCACGGCTGCAAGTAGTTCGACGAAGGGATTTCCGATGCGGAAGAGCCGCACCCCCGGTCGACGTAGGCTTACGTTGCGGTTAAAGGCGCCGGTCATGCTGTCGGAGGGCAGGCGCCCGCTTTCGTGCGTTAGCACCAACGGTGAGATGAGGGGTGGATTTCGCTCATCCACTCCGATTGTGACGACCGGACCGCTATCGGGTTCGATCTTGAACCTGAGGCCGCCGCTGGCGCTCTCCGCGATTGAGCGCAGCGCGGCTTCGTGCTCCTGCCACTTGTGTTCCATGCGAGCGATGCGTTTGGCCAGACGTATGCCCTGTGTGCCGTGATGAATTGACTCAAGTGCGTCCATGGCCTCGATGTCCCGGCGTTCGCGTGCCAGGGCCTCGGCGATCTTGCCTGCGGTTGCTCTCATCGCCGTCGGACCTTCGCGCAGAGCCACTTCCCAGGTCTGGCCCTGCAACTCTTCCAACATGTCCTGCAGGGCCGAGAGAGAGCCATCGAATGCGCCGAAGGCCTCGGTAAGCAGCTCGCGCCAGGACGCCACGAAAGACTCGTCCGCGTCGCCGCCCTGTTCGCAGTGCTGGGATGCGGGTTCTGCGCTTGCGCCGAAGCATCCAGCGAAGCGGTCAACGCGACCCAGGCGTTGCTCCAGGCGGTTGGGAGACCAGGGCAGGCGCAGGTGAACCGCAACATCAGCGTCTTGCAGGTTGAGCCCGTCCTCGCCGGTTCCGTCCACGAGCAGGACCGCGCCGCCGGCGCGCCATCGATCCAGGTCGGCTGCGACATCGGCAGCAGGGCGGCTGCCCGTGTGGCTGAGCACCGTCCACTCGGTCCGGTCGGTCAGCACGGCGCTGAGGTCGTCGGCCAGTCCTCCTGGCCCGCAGAACACGACCGGCCGTTGGCGGCCCTTGATGGCCTGGGCCAGACCATTGAGGCGTATTGCGCTCGGACCCGAGGCCTCGACCAGTTCGGTCATGGTCTCACGTTCGAACGGCAGTGCCGGCACCTGTTGTAGCAACCCGCGTTCGGCCTCCGACAGGCCGGCCTGGTCCGCGGCAGGTTGGTCACCATCGAGCCGCCACCGCATCGCCGCTACCAGGTCGCCGGAGAGTTCGTCCGCACGGCTGGAAAGGATTGCCAGTACCTGGCCAAACCCACGCGCCAGGTGCGCCTGATCATTGTCGAGTAGCCATTGGGCTACGCGTTGCTGCCAGCTGAGCAGGGTCTCGGTGAGTCGGTCCAGGCGTGAAACAGCCATTGTCAGGTTTTCCGGGCGACGGCGTCCGCTCACCTCGAAGGGCAGGAGGTCGTCGTCGTTCGTGCGGAGCACCTGGGTACGACGGTGTCGGATGATGCGCCGGTGCAGCCGGTACGTTTCGCTGACATGCGCACGCAAGATGTCCAGCGTGTCGGCCAACCGCGGCCGGTCTGCCTCGTCGCGCAACTCGTCGTCCTCGGTGAGGAACCGGCGAACCTCGTCGGCAAGGCGATTGAAGGCCTGATCGTCGGGGATCAGTTCCGTGATCTCCGACAGGACTTCTGGCAGGAGCATCTCGAGATCAGAGTCGAGCCCGTGGACCGCGTTCGCGAGGCGTCGGCGGTCGGCGAAGCGTTGCCGGAACCCTTCGAGGTCCTCCCATCGGTACAGGTGAGGGTCAAGGAGATGCAGAAGGCTCAGGTGTAGCTCGGGACGGGCGGTAGCCGGGGTCGCAGAGAGCAGAATCAGCCGCGGAACCGACCGGGCCAGCGCTGCCAGTTGGGGGTAAGGCTCGTCGTCAGGATTTCCTGCCCGGGTCAGGTTGTGCACCTCGTCGATGACGACCAGGTCGAACCCGTGGTATTTCTCCCACCGCTCCGGCGTTTCGTGCTGACCGATCCAGATCTCGGCCTCGGGGAAGTCCTCTGTGAAGAATTTGGTCTTGAGTTCGGTGTTCCACTGGCGGCGAAGCACATCCGGTGCGAGGACGGCGATCCGGGCAGTCGGGTGGTCGATGAGGTTCTGTCTGATGACAAGCCCGGCTTCGATTGTCTTGCCCAGGCCGACCTCGTCCGCCAGCAGGTAACGCTGCACCGGATCGGTCAAGACCGTAAGGGCGGCATCGATCTGGTGTGGATAGATCTCGATGGCGGAAGAGACGAGAGCTGAGAAGTTCGCTGAGGCCGCGCGCTGCTGGAGCAGGCTGCGAAGCATGGGCAGTCGCGCATCGCGGTAGTACGGCGACTCGTTGGCACGCGCTGCCAACACCTCGGCAGGAGAACGAACGGGTCGATGCCAACGGACCCTCAATTCGACGCCGGGCACTGGCATGTCGAACTCGCGGTTAGGAAGACGGACCGCGTAGACATCGGGGCCCCCGCCCACCACCCTGCCGGCGTGCCACATGCCGGTCGCGGCCGCGCGCCAGAAGACCCGCGTCTGAACGGGGAGAGTCACCGGAGTGCACTCTTTGGCCGGCAGCGACCAGGTGGCAACTACTGGTTCGGCAGCAGACTCGAACGCCTCAATGTTCAGTTTGTCGCCGGCCCGGGACTCCACCCGCCCGATCCCGGGGATCTTCGGATGGCTGACGAAATCGCCAGGGTTGATCGACGAGCGACGTGCGGAGGGGATCTGAACGGATTGCCCAGCTCTCGATGTGTCACCACGCATGAAGGCACCTCTGGATCGTCGCCTGCAAGGCTAAGAACGCGACCGGCTACTTGACCACATGCGGAACGTGGGCGCCGCTGCAGAGCACGCTCGGAAGAGATCTGCGGAGGGGCCGCCGTGTGCTCATGAATCCGGGCCGACGGCTTGGGCACCCGTGCGCGGGCGCGCGGAATCTTACGCGGCGCGCGTTGAGTGTTCTCAGTTCAGAAAGCATCGACCTCACCTCCCCATACGGTGTTCCTGGACCCTAGCGGCTTGAGCGCTGCCGCTGGAAGGGCCAAGATCTAGCCGATCGGCCTGCTTTGAGTGGCCTACCTGCACTGTTAATGATCTATGCAGCGGATGTCGGAAATCTGCACGTCACACAGCTTGCGGAACCGCCCAGCATCGTTCACATTGCCAAGTTGGCGTCGCAGGGACACCCGGTCGTCTGCAGTCATCGATGGGAGACGCGCAGGCCGCCGAGGCGGAAAGCCGCAGCGGCCAGCGGTCTGGCGCAGGCTTGCGGGAGGGATTGCGACTTGGCCAAAGCGACTGGTCCTCGGCGACGAAGACTCCGCGCCCCGGGTGCCCGATCAGGGTGCCTCGTTGCCGCCGCGTGGCTACGGCTTGATGGCTTGTCGACAGCGAGAGGTTGTAGTGGCCGGCGAGTTCGCTCGTTGAAGGAATCTGCGAGCCAGGCGACAGCTCTCCCTCGCTGATCCTCCGCATGAGGTCGTTGAGCAACCCGTTCATCGCCGGCGGTATCGGCATCGTCGGGCACCTTCCAGTCAGGCGAGGTGCCTAGTATCGATGATCCTCTGAATCTTCTTCTCGGCGCTGCCCCTCACCTGCCACCGGTGCGAGGGGCCCGTCGTGAGTCAGCGGGATTGGTCCTCGGCGACGTAGACACCGCGTCCAGGGCGTCCGACCAGGGTCCCCTGTCTGCGCAGCGTGGCTATGGCGCGGCTGATGGTCGAGTGGGACACGCCGAAGTCGTCAGCGAGGGCGCGGCCGGGAGGCAACTGGGATCCGGGTGGGTAGGTGCCGTCATCGATTCGCTTCAGCAGGCCGTTGATCAACTCGTCCATGGTGGGCGGGATAGGCACGTCAAAGCCCCTTGCAGTCGGTTGGCCCCCCAAGTATCGATCAGCAACCGGAGCCAGGCAAAGCACCTGGTGTAGCAAGCGATCCTGAGCAAGCCGCGCCATCAGACCCTTGCGACCTTGTTGACATAGGTCACCAAGGTCAGTAGCTTTGACATCCAGCGATGTGAATCATGTGCGGTCGGTTGGCACCTACGCGCTTCGGTTCGATTCGCACGTCGCAAGCGCCATCCAGCAGCACGGCGCCGACGAGCGCGAGACCTCTGTGGGCAGCACAACGGCGTGCGTCCGCTGGCGGGATCGCGCATTGATTTGCCGGTTCGGTCGGGCGTGAGTCCGGTCGGCCCCGGCGCTGGCATCACGAGTTGGTCCTGCTGTCGTACTCGCCGTTGGGCTGCGGTGGCAGGGCCGGGTGGTCCTGCCGACACCCGCACGGCAGGACCACCCATCCATCTGGCACCTGAACGAGAAAGGCGGAACCGATGCGCAACCTGCTCCGACGGATCTTTCTCCGCTCCGAAGGCACCCGGCCAGGACCACTCCAAGACCTCGCCCAGCACGCCGACGCCTGGTCACCACACGCCAGCCGGTGGGCCGAGAGCGGCCCAGCGGTCGGGCACGTGCCGGCAGCCGACACCCGTAAGCCGCCGCGTCTGCCGCTGCTGCCCTGGCAGGTACGCCACCGGCGCTTCTCACCGACCCGCTGGGGACGGCAGGGCGTCGACTCGGCTGAGGTGGACGCCTTCCTCCAGCGCATCGCCGACGACCTCACCACCATGTACGCCCAACTCGCCAACAGCCGCGACGAAACCCTGCGAATCAAGGACGCCCTGCGCGACTGGCAGAGCCGCCAAGCCCGCAACACCTACGAATACGCACGCCGATGACCGACCCAAACACCCGCTGGGTCATCCACCTCCCCGTCACCGCAACAGACCTGCCACGGGCACGCATCCTCGCCCGTACCGCCGCCCGCGCCCTATCGTTCCTGGCCGAACTCGACCCCGGCGAAACAACCGTCTCCGCCGAAGACACCCAGAGCGAACACCACCGCGCCTTCTGCGACCAGCTGCTCCCCGGCGGCCGGCGCTGCATCCTCCGCGCCGAACACCTCCACCCCTGCACCGACCGCCCACCGCACTCAGGCCACAACGGCCGCCCATACGGCACCTCCCGCCGCCGCTGACTCCCACCGAAGCACGTGGTGATGGGTCGTGGTGTATGACCTCACATCGGAACACCCAGGCGATGGCATCACCTGGATGCGGCGGGTCCCGGGCGGCAGAATCGGAGTGTGAGGCGCTTGGAGACGAGTCCGGCCACCAAGGTGCGCATGAGCAGGCAGCGCAGCCGTGACACTCAGGTGGAGCTAGCGCTTCGGCGGATACTGCACGCAAAGGGCCTCCGGTACCGAGTTCACCAGCGGCCGATCAAAGGTGTCCGGCGAGAGGCCGACGTCGTCTTCGGCCCCGCTCGCCTCGCCGTTTTCGTCGACGGGTGCTTCTGGCACGGGTGTCCGCAGCATGCGACGTGGCCAAAGAACAACGCCGAGTTCTGGCGTTTGAAGATCGAAGGCAACCGCGCTCGCGACCTCGACACCGATGCTCGCCTCGCCGCCGAGGGCTGGCTTGCGGTGCGCGTATGGGAGCACGAGGAACCGGCGCAGGCGGCAGACCGGATCACAGCGCTGGTCGCGTCACGACGGCGACGGTAACGAACCTGAGGTGCCATCGGGGTGGCCGCCGGATCGGTCGGCCACCCCGGAATGCCCTCTGTTGCCTATCAGTCGACGGAGAAGTAGCCCGGTACGTCGCCGCTCGGGGTCCCTACCAGTAGTGCGCGGTCGAGGAACGAGTTGTGGTTTTCGCAGCTCGTCTCCGGCAGTAATGCGCAGGCGTGGCAGGCCGCCCGGTTGAGGTTGTCCACCCCGCCTGCCTTGGACTCGATACAGAGCGGATCGTTGGAGCACCAGCCGGCACGGCGAAGCGCCGACCGGAGGGTGAGTTCGAGCCGATCGGGCTCCCCCTGGGCCACGATGCCCCCGAGGCTTCCGGCTGAGTCGCTGGTGGCGGTGTAGATCAATACCCCGGCCATGTCGTTGCCCGCGTACAGGCGCTCCCGCAAGGCCGAGGCGGGGTAACCCCCGTCCAGGCTCCATTCGTTGATCATGGCGTGCGCGAGGGTGTGAAGGAGCAGGAACCGCGGCGTTACCGGGGAGTCCGGCAGCTTCGTCTTCGACTTACCGGCGCGTGCACGGAGCACCTCGAGATGGCTGCGCCGGATCTGCTCGCCCCGGTCGGTCACCACCGGTTCCTTTTCCCAGGCGCGAAGGCGAGATTCGTCGAGGCGCAGGAACACCCCCTCGCCGCTGACCTCCATGGCAGGAAGCCAGTTGGTGCGTTCGCGGGAGAGCGAAGCTCGGCGCTGCTCCACGTCGGCTTCCGAAGGCGGGTCGTCCCGGCTGAAGCTCTCCAGAGCCCGGACTTCGCGCAGGCGCTTGACGAGCATGGTCGTCCCCATCCCGAGGGTCCGAACGGCGGACTGATCTGCCCGGGGGGCCTCGCAGACGAAGTCCTGCCACTCCGCGCTGTAGCGCTCCGGGTTGCCGTTGACGAGACGCTCGTACTCCTCCTGTCGCAGCGCCCCGTGTGCCTGCGGCGCGGGCACATCCTCATCCGTGCGCTGTGCGTCTTGTTGCTTGATCGCCTCGACGATGCGGATGACGTCTTCCACCTTGTGTCCGGTGTTTCGCAGAATCGCGGGGTGCTCGTCGAGGAACCATCGGATGGTCTCGGGAGTCGCGCTGAACAACTTGTGGCGTTCCACGATCGCGTGGAGTCCTTCTCCCCACGGCGGGATGGACAGTGCCGACCGCACCACCGGATGCCATACAGAGGAGGAACCTCGCTGCATCGCACGAGGTTGTTGAGCGCATTGTTCAGCCGGTATGTCACCGAGCCAGGGGCGTTTGCCGGAACAGCGAATGCCCAGCTTCAGCAGCGCCGAACGACGAAAGGCGCCCTCCATGGAGACCTCCGGCACGCCACAGCTGCAACTGACGACGACCGAGCGAAGTGAGGCCGTGCCGCCGGTTGCCCGGAGTTGCAGCTCTCCGCCGCATCTGCCGCTCACGTCGTCGTTGCCGCGGTGAACCCACTTCCAATACGGGAAGTCCTCGATGTGGCCGTGTGGGCATGCCAAAACGAATCGGGAGGGCACGAGATCCTCGCTGCATTCGCCGCACTCTGCCTTTTTCGGCGGAGAGTTAAAGCTCCGGAACCTTTTCAACGCGTTGCAGCCGGGGCAGGAGTACATCTCCGGAAAGCGACGAGCGCGTACGCCGTCAGTGCCGCGATCCGGATCCGGTGCGGGAGGGAGGCGGAAGGACCGGACCTTGAGGATGCGCGCAAGCCGGTGCTCGAATACCTCAGGCGCCTCGGAAATGTCCCAGCTGTCCAAGCCGGACACAATGAACGACTCGTTGTCGACCGCGATCATCGCGCCGACTCCGTAGGTGGTCACCAGCTGGGAGCGGCGGACGGCGCCGAGGGGACGGTTCCTCGGAGAGGGAACGCCGCCTTTGCGATACCTGCGGGCAGGGGGAGGGGTCATCGTCACTGCTCCAGGAAGAGGGTGGACTCGGCATCGACGTCGCGCAGACTCCACAGGGTGGGCACACCGGCTGGGTCCTCATCGTCAAAGCCGCTGAGTAGAGACGGGTTCTTGGTTCCGCGCTTCGCCCGGTAGACCAGGTTTCCCTTTTCTGCTGCCTCCGCTTGCCACCACTCGATGAACTCGTCGAAGGCACGCACAGTCATTTCCTGCTCGGCAGAATCAACCGCGGAGACTCGGGCGACGATGTGCGGACGTACCCGATTGTTGATTTCGTCGAGGTAATCCTCGATCGCTGCGGCTGCGTCGTTACCTCGGGCCGCCGGCACGAGGAGACGGGTGAGTCCCACGATGACGGCATGCAGCCCGCGATCCCGAGACCGCGCCGAGAACGGCGTGACGCTGGTCGACTCCACTTCGCGATAGAGCGCGGAGTGGAACCCGGGGAAGTTCTCGTAGTGCGATCGGTCCCGTGATCTGGCGGAGTTCAGCATCACCGCCACCAGCCCGGGACGGCGCCGGCCGACACGGCTGGTCGCCTGGATGTACTCGGCGGTGGTCTGGGGCTGCCCCATGACGGCCATCAGCCCGAGCCGGTCGATGTCCACGCCCACCGAGATCATGTTGGTGGCGAGCAGGACGTCCAAAGTATCGCGGTGAGGGAGACCGAGCTCGAGCTGCTTGAGCCGTCGCGGGATCTCACTGGAGTCGGCGCGACTGCTCAGCTCGACCAGTGCCGTGGCTTTACGAATGTTCGCTGCGGCGTCGCGTGCGGCAAGAAACTCCAGCCGGTCCTGCACATCGTCGAGCACTTGAAGTTCCGCCGCCGACAGCAAGCGCAGACTGTTGAAGTAGCCGACCAATGTCCAGTAGGCGTCCTTGACCTCGTCCGCCGCGTCCGTCTGAGCGACGGCATGCAGCAGAGCGGCGTAGGTGCGGACCAGCAGGGTTGCCTGACTGGTACTGGGCGTCAGCAGGCCCACGTACTCGCGGGAGGCTTTGCTGGCCCGGGGAGTCTCGACGGCGAACCACGAGTCTCGGGAATCGAGGCCAGCCGGAGGGAACTGCGCAACCTGACGGTCGAAGAGCGCTCTCCCCTGGTCGGCGGCGCGTCGGATCGTCGCTGTCGAGGCGACCACCTTGGGACGATCGGCGAGGACGTCGACCGCCGTCTCGTAGAGGCCGGTCAGAGTTCCCAGTGGCCCGGAGATCAGGTGTAGCTCGTCCTGGACGATCAACTCGGGCGGGCGGGGCCCGTCCTCGTCATGACGGTTGAACAGGTGCGCCGTTTCCGCACGCCACGGCAAGGAGGCGAACTTGTCGACCGTCGCGATCACCAGCGTCGGATGCGCGGAGTACACCGCGTCGTCGATCAGGTGCACCGGCAGGCCCTCGCCTGCGCTGAACTCACAGCCGGCGCTCGGGCATCGGATCGTCATGCGTGCCATGCCGTGCTGGACGCTGTAGTCGCTAGCGTCGAGGGGCTCTCCGCACCAGGGACAGGAGTGCAGTTGGACCGGGTTTTCCTTCTGAAGCGCCCGCCCCGGATTGTTGCGTAGTTCCTTGAGACGTTCCTCCGCGCGCACGAGGTCGTTGGGAGTTGCCGACGATCCCACCCACATGCCAATGGAAATGGGCTCCGAACCGAATCGGCCAGGATTGGCCGCCCGAAGGCACTCCATCGCGCAGATGAGGGTGGCGGCGCGCTCGAACTGTTGCAGCGTCAGCAGCCGCAGCGTGTACCGCATCAGCACGGTCACGCCACCGCCGAGAGCCCCGTCGCGAAGGCGTCGCAGGAAGGTGGTGAAGGCAATCAACCCGAGGTATGCCTCGGTCTTGCCGCCACCTGTGGGGAACCACAAGAGGTCGGCGACAGCGCGGTCATCGTGCTCCGGATCGACGATGCCTTCGAGGCAGAGCAGGATGAAGGCGATCTGGAACGGGCGCCACGTCCCGATGTGTGGCTCCGGTTCGCCGCGCCGGCCGGCCTTGATCCAGGACGTACGAGCCCGTTGTTGCGCCATCGAACGGTTGGCGAGCTGGAAGGCCTCCAGAACCTCGGGCCTCGTCTCGTCCGACAGCAATCGGACGCCGCGTCGCATCCGCGCCAACGCCTGCCGACAGAGCTCCAGCTGCTGCTTGGCCGTCGATTCGTGCTCCGTGCCGGCGAGAACGGCAGCCTCTTCGGTGCGTTGGTCGATCCAGGCCTCGTAGCCGTCGAGGAGCTCGTCCAGGGCGGCGCGGATGTCTGCGGCCGAACGATGACCAAGGCCGTGCATCGTGAGAGAGCTGTCGTCGATGTCGGGATTCGAATCGGTCAGCAGCACATCGTGGGTCGGCATGAATTCGGTGCGCAGCGAGGCAACCGCGGCCTGCGCCGGCACCTCCGTGTGGATCCTCGGTGCGACCCACTCCCAGGCGACGGAACAACCGTGTCCGGTGGCGAAGTACGGCGCATGACGATGCAGCAGGCGACTGAGCGCATGCTCGGAGTCCACCGCCCCGAGCGGGGCAGGCCTCTCGACGAAGGGCTTGCTTCCCTCCCGTCCGGTGACCGACAGCACCGACTGGAAGAAGCAGTACGCGTCCTGAAGGTCGAACTTGCCCACCTGGTGGGTGTTCACCAGGGTGGCCGTGACCGTGACGGCTCCCCCCGGGGCCAGGGGTTTGCGCACCAGCACGCGGAGTTCGAGACCGGGGCAAAGCGCGACTCGCTCCTTGCTTCCCGGCTGCGTCACGTCGATCACGACGGGTGCGCAGGTCACGGGAGAGCGTCGCCATCGCTCGCGCTGCTGCTCCACGCTCCGCGCCTCGCCACGACGTGGTTCCACGGGACGCCCCTGATCGTCCTCCGGCAGGTACGTCGCGGTGCTGACCTGGGCGATGATCGTCGACGACGCCGCAGGATCCACGGAGAACGTGATTCCCATGGACGAGGGCTTGCGGAGGTTGGCCAAGGAGACACCAAGGTCCGTGCTGCCGTCGTCGAGGCTGTCCCCGGTCACGACAGTGGCGGGCACATCCACCCCGTCCAACTCGTCGGCCGCGACGGCGAACTCCGCGCCGGCACTCTCGTCCGCGGCCTGCGGGAAGAGCACACCGATCGGGTAGGCAGTGACGGGAGCGTCTCCGGCGAGGATTTCCTTGGGCCCGTGCTGCGGGCCGAGAAGATCGGCCCGCAAAGCCTCCTGGAGCTCGTTGCGCAGTGCGTAATGCGGTTCGTGCAAGGACGCGCTCATCGGTCTTGCCCTCCACCTTCCATCGGGTCCTCATGTTGCCAATCGAAGCGACCGAGACCCGTCAACCGCGGTGCCAGCCAGACTCCGGAAGAGTCGAGGCCGACGCGTTCCCCGGCGGCGCTGGTTCCAGCGACCGTTTCCGACCCCTCGACGCGTAGGTCGAGGATGCGGCCCGGGGTGTTCCACACATCCCGGCCCGTCTTGAGCAGACACCACAGATCACGGCGGAACCGCTCCGAAACCTCACCGATCAGGCTGCCGTTGTGGAAGATCCCGTACGGCGGAGTCTGACTCGGCCCCGCGGGCAGCTCGTGCAGTCGGTAAAGCTCCACGAGGTCATTCGCCTGCACCGTTCCAGCCAAGTAGCGCTGCACCGCTGCCGGGTCCGCTGCCGGGTCCCCGGCTCCGGCCGGGAAGTCGTGATTCACGTCCCCACCGGTGGCCTCGATACCCATGCGCACGTACGTCTCCCGTCCGCCGATGTACCAACGGCCGGTGCGCTTGTGCTTGCGCAGCTTCCAGGTGTTCGGGCGCGAGATGCGGAAGATGTCGTGGCGTGCACGGGTCATGGCCACGTACAGCAACCGCAGCTCCCCTGCCCGGTCGTAGTCCCCGCCGTTGCGCTTACACATGGCGACCGGGGATTCGGGTTCGACGATGAGTACCCGGTCGAACTCCAGCCCTTTCGCCCTGTGAATCGTGGAGAGCACGAGTCGATGCGCAGATGCTGCCGTCAGCTCGTCGGGGAGGCTGCCCTGGGCGATGACGCTGCGCAGCTTCTCGAGATCCAAAGTGTTGCGAGGTGCGCCGGCGGCACGCCGCAATGAACGCCACACTCGATCCGGCGCCAGATCTCCGTCCCCCGTCAGGGTTGCGGTGATCTCGGTGAACCGCTCTTCGGTCAGCGATCCCGCCGTGGTCATCGCGAAGAGACCCGTCAGCCACGGGGGTGTCGGCCGATCGCGAGGTGAGCGCTGCAAACGATGATCCACCCCGGCCGCGTGCAGCTTCTGCGACAGGTACAGCATCTGCCCGTTGTCGCGGCAGAGGACGGCGCAGGTGCCGTCGAAGTCTCGCAGACTGTCTTGTGCGAAAAGCTCGTCGAAGTCGCCGAACTCTGGCGCGGTCTCAAGGAGCATGCGCAGTTCGGAGTAGAGAGCCTCTGCCTCTTTTGCTGCCTTCTCCGGGTCGCCCGGCAGTGACTGGATGCGTGCGCCGAACGGCAGGGCCATGCGCGCTTCCTCTGTGTGGGCACGGAAGTTGTCGGCCAGGACAACCTCGAGCAAGTCCTCATTGAAGGACGCGCGCACCCAGTCGAGAAAGCGGTTCGTTTCGCGTGCGCGCTCCTCCAAGTTGGTGATCTGAAAGCCGTAGACCGATTGTGCGGCGTCGCCGACGACCGTGAATCCGCAACCATCGCGCAGACGGTCGAGGAGAGCTTCGACCATGTCCCGGCGCACGCCGACCAGGTCCTGCACCTCGTCGATGATCACGTGGGCCGGCGCCCCGTGCTCGGTGGCCTCCACCGCCCCGGCCTCGATGGCGGCGGTCGCCTCTTGGATGCGCTCGTCAAAGGTGGTGCCGGACAGATCGCGGTCCGGGTATGCCTGCCGCAGTAGGGAAGCAGCCCACGAGTCGAACGTTTGGGCCCGTACCCGCCGGGCGCTCACCGCCTGCCGGTCGATGCGGTCCCGTACCTCCCGGACTGCGGCGCGAGAGAAGCTCAGCACAAGAATCTCGGCGGCCCCCAACTCCTCGCGTCCGGTCAGCGCCTCCAAGCGATAGGTGAGAGTGGTGGTCTTGCCCGCGCCCGCGCCCGCGGTGACCAAGGTTCTGGCGTCCCACGGCTGATCGACGACAAGCTGTTGGGCGGGGGTGAGGACGGGCTTCGTCCCGGGAGAAATCACCGCCGTTCCTTCTTCCACAGGTGCTCGAAGTCCCGGAAGGCGAGGTCCTTGTTGAAGTTCGTGATGTTGTCCCGGACGTCGAGGATCAGGCAGGTCTCCTTGCCGCCGTTGAGAGGTCCCCGCAGTCCGCGTCCGATCATCTGCTGATAGACGTTGGCGCTGTACACGGGACGGGCGATGACGACAGCGCGCGTTGCCGGAGCATCGAAACCCTGACTCAGCACGCCGTAGTTGGTGATGACCCGGAGTTCGCCCTTGCGGAAGGCCTCCACTCGCTTGCTGCGCTCCGCGGTAGGCGTTGCGGCATCGATCGCTGCGGCCCTGATACCTCGGTCGCCGAGCTTTGCAGCCAGGAACTTGGCATGCGGGACGGAAGTGGCGAAGACCAGGACCGGACCATCCTTGGCCACTCGCACGATCTCCTCGATGAGCACCCGGTTGCGGTCCTGGTCGTCGGCGAGCCGCTGCTCGGCGCCTTTGGGCAGGAAGCCGTTGAACTGCTCGATGGTCCGCAGTTCGTCCGGGTTCAGCTGCATCTGCGCACCCGCCAACTGGCGGTGCTCCACCTGCGCGAGAACACCGATGTCCTGCAGCCTGGTGATTGCCTCGCCCTCGAAGATGTTCTCGTCGAGGCGCAGGTTGCCGAAGCGTTGGACGAGACGGCGAGTCAGCTCGACGTTGTTGCGGAAAGGCGTGGCAGTCAGCCCGACCAAGTGCCGGCGGGTTTCCCGGTGTGTGAGTCCCAGGTGCTCCAGGATCTCCGTGTACAACGGAGAGATGGCGACATGGGCCTCGTCCACCAGCACCAGGGCTGCCTGACGCAGCCAGTCGTACGCGGCGGTGCCCAGATGCAAACGGAGCTTGGCGTCGGTCGCGACCACCAAATGCGGGCGGCCGCTCACCGGAGTGGCCGAGTTCCCGCTCCACAGGCGGTCGATGACCAGCGGCTGGTCCGCGCCCACCTTTTCCCAGACGAACCGCCAGCTCTGGACAGCCTGTTCGCAGAGTTCTTCGGTCTGGGCGATCCACAGGATCGGCCCATCCGGCGTGCCGGAGCGGCGGATCCACCGGATCACGCCTTCGGCGGTGACCCGGGTCTTGCCGGCGCCGGTGGGCAAACTGAGCATCGCCCGCTGTGGGCGCTTCGACTGGAGAAGCTTGGTCAGCTCCGACGCCAGTTCCTCCTGGTAGGCGTGCAAGGCCGGAAACTCCGTCGGGCCCTTTACCTCTTCGCGCTCCGGCGGCGACGGCGTCCGTGCGCCGGCGAATGAGTCGGGGAAGCCCAGATCCGCAACGAACTCCAGGGCCTTGCTTCTACCGTCGAAAGTTCCCGGCGCGCCCTGGTACGTGGCAGCGATGTCCCTGGCGTGGACCCTGAGGATGCCTTCGCCGTGTGCGTTGTAGGCCATCTCCGCCAACCGACGCAGATCCGGGCCCGTGCCTGCTTCCGCGATCTCACTGTCGATCAAACCGGCAGGTAGTCCGCGCTTCAGGTCTTCCGCCGAGATCAGTTTCGAGATCTTGTCGATGACGCTCTCGCTGTGGCGAATGCGCGTGCGCTTTTCTTGGTGAGCGCGGTTCTTCCGCTGTTGCTCCTGCGCTTCGAGGATCTGACGGCAGCCCGCGGGACCGAGACGCCAGCCGAACTCACGATCAGCGGCGATCAGGGCTTCCTCTCGCGACGCGTTCTCCAGGACGAGGACCGTGCTCTCCTGCCGGGCGCTGGGCAACGGCTTGTGGCGGGTACCGGATGGAGTCCGAACGGACTCTTCCAACTCGGTGCAGCGCTGGAGGAAATGTCCGTTGGCTCGGGTGCCGAGTCGCTGGCGCAACGGCGGGGACTCGTCGACCAGCGGTACCGCCGGCCCGCCGGGGACAAAGCGAAGCCCTTTCTCGATCACCTCGGAGACCCGGCTCATGCCCCAAACGCTGATCATGAACTCGGCCTGCTCGTGATCCTCGGGAGAGTTCACGAGCAAGGCGGGGTGGCCCTCTCGGCAGAGTTCGTCGAACTCCTCGGTGGAGACGGCGACGGCTACGTCTTTGTCCGGGCGCATCTCCCAGCGATCGCCGACGCGGCACCGAACGGTGAGCTCCTCGGAGAAGTCGAAGTCGACTCGAATCAGCAGCGCGTAGGCATGACCGACGAACGAAGGGTCCTCGCTGGCTTTCGCCGCTGACAGCAGCTCGGTCCAGCGTTCGGGTTTGACCGCTTCGACCTTGGTCGGCAGCCCGAGTCGTTCTGCCTTGCCGGGTGACAGCTTCGCTACGGGAAGAACCTTCTCGTAGGCCTTCAACTGGGGACCGACCGCGTCGCGGAGGGGAATGAGTCCCTTGGAGGTGTCGACTCGACCGTACGTGCGCAACAGCCACCTGATCGGTGAGGAAACAGCGACTCGCGTGCCGGCGTTCTTTCCCTCTTGGCGGACCCAGGTCTCGACCAGGCTGTCCTCGGGTAAAGCGTCAAGGAAGGCGGCCCGTCCTTGCTCCGAGAGGCGCGTGAAGAGATTCAGCGGGCCGGCGACGGATGCGCCGTCGATCTTCAGCGTCTGCAGTTGAATGCGCGGGGCAGTGGGGCCAAGCTGCTGGCAGTACGCGTCGTAGACCGCCTTGTGGTACTTGGGAAACCATTCCTCGGATTCGGGCCGGTGGCCCCGCTGGGGGCGATCGGTCATACCGAGATCGCGTAGGGCAGTGAGGTCGTCGCGGTGGAAGGTGATGTCAACGGCGAAGCCGGAGTCTCGGGAACCGTCTGCCGGTACGACCGGGCCGGGCAGGAGACAGTCACGTAGCGGTCGGAAGGCGCCGACGACGGTCTTCACGCGGATCACCGCGGAAATGTCCGGCACCTTGTTCCGGATGTCGCTCACGCGGATCGCCCCACCTGCGCTGCGCATGAGTTGCCAGAAGCGCGTCCACGACTCGTCGGTGTAATCGTCGAAGCCCTGGTCCAACACGCTCTGGAAGCGCCCTTGGGTGTCCGCGTTGCGGATACCGATGCGATCGAGATCGAAAGTCATCGACAGGTCGTCGGAGATTTCCGGATGCACGTACACGAGGTCGTCGCGCAGTCCGTCCTCGTCGGCACGGCGGAAGACGCCGCCAGGGACGGGCGCCACAAGCCCATGGCGCTCGGTGAGGACGATTCGTGCCTTGCGTGCTTCGGCGAGGTCCTCCGCGCGGGTGGATGAGTCCTGCACGAGATTCGCGAGGAGACGAATCGCCGCTGCGGAAGCGGCGGCCTTGCCGTCCTCGACGAGCGCTTCCAGCCAGGTGCGAAGGCTTCCTTCCTCCTTGATGCCGGCTGCGTCGAGGACGTGGGCGACCTTGCCGCGTCGAGTACGGTCGGCCTCGACCGAGTGGTGCACCCAGTTGGTCGGCCGGCCCGGGTAGGAGCGCCAGAGCTCCAGGGCCCGCGGCGACACGACCGGGTGGATGCGGAGTTCCTTGGGAAGGCGAAGGACCCCCTCCTGGTCCGGCAAGGAGGGCTTGATCGCGGTCAGCCTCCAGATTTGACCGGTCAGGAACTCGCAAGCCCAGTTCGGCGATTCCTTGGCGCGGCCGGGAAGCAGCGGCAGGAATGCGGCCGGGTCCTTCGCAGGAACCAGGTCGGAGAGTGAATCCACCACCAGTTCGGCGGCCACTCGCAGGAGTTCCCGGTTGAGGGAGCTGCCATCGAGAAGATTTTGTCGGTCCTCGTTTGTCTTCCAAGCGGCGTTCAGGGCGCCACTGAGCGTGGTCGGGTACTTGGTGGGGAAGAACGACCAGAACGTTCCGCGCTCGCTGGGAACCGTGAGGACACCACGATCGTTGCTGGTGTAGTCGGGCACCGCCCAAGAGATGTCGATGGTCACCCGGTCGTGCAGCTCACCCGCGCCACTGCGGGACTCCTCGGTCACGTGGTGAGGTCGGGTGAAGACGCGGTAGTTCGCTTCCACCTGCTTGGCGCCGCTACGGGACTCTCGAATGATGTGGTGTACACCCCGGTGTTCCACCAGAACCTCGCGCCACAGGTAGGGCATCTGGCGGCGGTCTTCGAGCCGCACGGTACCGACGTGGTGGGAGAAGAGCTGGAACAGGCGCGGAAACTCTCGTCTGTCACCAGTGCTCCTGGCCTGGTGGAAGATGTCCTCGCCCAGCCGCGCTGCCGCACCGGGAAGCAGGGGCAGCCGTACGACTGTGGTGGCCCATCCCAGAAGTTCGTGCAGTACCGGATCCGCAGCCCGCTCGCGGTCCACATCCAGGGGTCGGGCGAGTCGGAGGACCGGGGTGTCGCCGAGCGCTTCGACCAGAGGTTCGCCACGATCGGCACGTCCCGAGTTGACCGCGCTCAGGATTTCTCGCGCAGACCAGTCGGCATCGAAGCCGAAAGCGCCGGACGTACTGAAGAACTCGGGGGTGCGAGTCACCGACAGCACGGACTTCACGCCCACGCCGAATCGGCCGATCTGGCCGCCTCGCTTTCGAGAGACACCCATCCGCAGGATTGTTTCCGCCCCCGACGGGGTGACCGCGCTTCCCTCGTTTGCGCAGTACAGGTGGTCCTTGGTCAGGGCGA
>Ga0233385_1000532_pt1 | contig 19044 bp, 16 predicted proteins | sample ElkDunMinimDraft_16_FD_191543 | JGI IMG/M metagenome (GOLD analysis project Ga0233385, IMG submission 191543) | Fecal eukaryotic communites from dung pellets of Tule Elk in California, USA - Elk Dung G36 | ecosystem: Host-associated > Mammals > Digestive system > Large intestine > Fecal | place...
AGCTCCTCCAGCGTTTTCAGCCGCGCCTGGAAATAGGGCCCGAGTTCCCGCGCGCGCTCGAGGATGCCGCCTTCCAGCAGGTCGAGGTTCGCGAGCGCCACCGCGCAGCCGATCGGGTGGCTGGTGTAGGTCAGCCCATGGCCGAACATCGCGTCCGGATGGTTGGACCGGTTGAGGTTCCTGAGCAGCCGCTCCGAGATCACCACGCCGCCGAGCGGGAAGTAGCCCGACGTCACGCCCTTGGCGAAGGTGATCATGTCGGGCTCGATGCCGAACAGTTCTTTGGAAGCGAACACCTCGCCCAGCCGCCCGAACGCCGTCACCACCTCGTCCGAGACAAACAGGATGTCGTTCTCGCGGCAGATTTCGCGGATGCGCTTCAGATAGTTCTTCGGCGGCACGATGACGCCGCCCGACGCCTGGATCGGTTCGCCGACGAAGCAGCCGATCTTGTCAGCGCCGAGCCGCTTCACCGTCTGGCGGAACTCCTCGACCAGGAAATCGCCGAACGCCTCCACGCTCATGCCCTTCGGCCGCCGGAACGGATCGGGCGAGGAGAGTTTCACGACCAGCCCGTCCGCCGCGTCCATCCAGTCGCGGTCGCGCGGCCTTCCGTTCAGCGACGCCGACAGATAGGTCGAGCCGTGATAGGCGCCGCCGCGGCTGAGGATCAGCTTCTTCTTGGGACGCCCGCGCACATTGTTGTAGAACTGCATGAAGCGCAGCGCCGTCTCCACCGCCGACGAGCCGCCGGTCGTGTAGAAGACGTGGTTCAGGTCGCCCGGCGCGTATTGCGCGATGCGCCTCGACAGCTCGGCCGAGGGCGTGTTCATCGTGTACCACGGCGTGTTGTAGGACAGCGCAAGCGCCTGTTCGTACATCACCCGCGCCAGCTCCTCGCGGCGGTGGCCGGCATTGATGCACCACATGCCGGCCGGCCCGTCGATCAGCCGCCTGCCGTCGCCGTCGATGAGATAGATGCCGTCGCCGCTGGTCACCAGCGTGCGCGCTTCCGTTCCGATCGAGCCGGCAAAGGGCCAGGGCTGAACCAGATGGCTCGTCGCCACATCGACGGCGTCGCTTGCGGCGGCCGCTGCCTGCTCCACCCGGAAATCCCTGACTGCCGCCATGTTTCTCTCCGCCATCCACGTCCAATGCCCAAGGCTTTGTGAAAGCAGCCTCGTTTCACATCATATTGAATGTCCGTTCAATCAATATCGCAGAAATGGCCCTTGCTTTCAATCGCGGTCTGCGATCATGATGACCAAAAGCCGGCAAGCGGATGGGAACCCCGAGACCGGCAAGAGCCCTTGGGACGGCTAATGGCGCCACAGCCACTCTTTTTTCAGCATGCTCAGCGGGAGCGAGACCCCGGCGATTGGCCATCCTCCCTCCCGGGCAGGGAGGGAGGTGGCTCGACCCGCAGGGTCGAGACGGAGGGGGGCTGCTTCAGCAACCGAGACGTCGTTCCCATGCAGCGTGTATTTACCCCCGCACCACGCTCGGTGACTGCCCACCGTATGACGCGCGCCCGTATCCGGAGCGGCACCCTCCAATGACGACCCTCGCGGAAGGATCAGCCCCGGCCCACGCCCCGCGCGGCCACAAGCGCCCCCTTCTGCAATCGGAACAGGCCCAGGGCCTCGCCCTCATCAGCCCGACGCTCGCCTATGCGCTGGTCCTGCTCGTCGCGCCGATCGCGGTGGTCATCGCCTACAGCTTCTGGACGCAGGACTATCTCACCGTCGACCGCAGCTTCACGCTGGAACAGTACCGCATAGCGCTCGGCGAGCCGATCTACCGCGACCTCCTGCTGCGTTCGCTGTGGGTGTCGCTGCTGGTCAGCTTCTTCACCGTCGTGCTCGCCTACCCGATCGCCTATTACATCTCCTTCCATGGCGGCAGCCGAAAGGGGCTCTGGCTCTTCCTGATCACCATCCCGTTCTGGACCAGCTACCTGCTGCGCGTCATGTCGTGGAAGGTCATCCTCGGCTACAACGGCGTGCTCAACTCCGGCCTGATGGGTCTCGGCATCATCGACGAGCCTTCGACGGCGCTGCTCTACAACACCTCGGCCGTCGTCATCACGCTGACCCATACCTGGGCGGCCTTTGCCATCCTGCCGATCTTCGTGTCGCTGGAGAAAGTCGACCGCACGCTGATCGAGGCCGCCACCGACCTCGGCGACGGCCCGATCCGCAGTTTCTTGCGGGTCACGCTGCCGCTGTCCTTGCCCGGCGTCATCTCGGCGATCCTGATCGTCATGATCCCGACCGTAGGCGACTACGTCACGCCGAAGCTCGTCGGCGGCAAGGACGGCGTCATGATCGCCACCGCCATTGAGGCGCAGTTCAAGCGCGGCGCCAACTGGCCGCTGGGTGCGGCGCTCTCGGTCGTCACCATGACCGTCGTCACGCTGATGGCGGCGGCGATCGTCTTCGTCATCCGCCAGGCGGGGAAGCGCGCGCGATGAGAGCGATCCTGTCCCGATGGCTGCCGGCCTATGCCTTTCTCTACGTCGGCTTCCTCTATTTGCCGGTGATCTTCCTGCCGATCTTCTCGGTCAATACGTCCGCCGTGCCGAAATTCCCGCTGATGGGGCTGACCACCAAATGGTATGCGGACCTGCCGCGCACGCCGGCCCTCATCGACGCCGCCTGGAACAGCCTGATGGTCGGCGTCACCGCGGCACTTCTCTCCACCGTGCTCGGCATCTGCGCGGCGCGGGCGCTGACGCGCTACCGCTTCCCGGGCCGCACCGCGGCCAACGGCATCATCATGGCGCCGCTGGTACTACCCGAGATCATCCTCGCCGTGTCGCTCCTGATCGTCATGCTGTCGATCGGGCTGGAACTGTCGCTCTTCACCGTCGTGCTCGGCCATGTGCTGATCTGCATCCCCTATTCGGTGACCGTGCTCAACGCCGGCTTCGAGGGCTTCGACCGCAGCCTCGAGGAAGCCTCCGCCGATCTCGGCGAGACCTCCTTAGGCACGTTCAGGCGCGTCACGCTGCCAATGGTGGCGCCCGCCATCATCTCCTCGCTGCTCGTCTCCTTCACCATCTCGCTCGACGAGTTCATCATGGCCTTCTTCCTCGCCGGCACGGAGGCGACGCTGCCGGTCTACATCTGGGGCCAGCTCCGTTTCGCCGCCAAGCTGCCGAGCGTGCTCGCGCTCGGCACGCTGCTCCTCGTCGGTTCCTTCATCCTTCTCACCATCGCCGAGCTGCTGCGCCGCCGCGCGGAGCGTCGCGTCCATGGAGCCGCCGTTCATGCTTGAGAAAACCATCCCCGCCGAGGCGCGGCCGATGATCGAGATCCGCGGCGTCACCAGGAGCTACGGCACCTTCAAGGCGCTGGACGACGCCAACCTGACGATCCGCGAGGGCGAGTTCTTCTCGCTGCTCGGACCCTCCGGCTGCGGCAAGACCACGCTGCTCCGGATGATCGCCGGCTTCGACAACCCGACATCAGGCTCGATCGTCGTCGACGGCCAGCCGATGGACGGCATCCCGGCCAACCGCCGCCCGACCAACATGGTGTTCCAGAGCTACGCCATCTTCCCGCATCTCAACGTCGAGCAGAACGTCGCCTACGGGCTGAAGCGCCTGAAGCTCGATGCCGCGGAAGAGAAGCGCCGCGTCGAGGAGGCGCTGGCGCAGGTGTCGCTTTCGGGCCTGGGAAAACGCGGCGCGACCGAACTCTCCGGCGGCCAGCGCCAGCGCGTCGCGCTCGCCCGCGCGCTGGTCATGCGGCCAAAAGTGCTGCTGCTCGACGAGCCGCTTTCCGCGCTCGACAAGAAGCTGCGCGAGCAGATGCAGGTCGAGCTGCGCCGCCTGCAGCAGGCGGTAGGCATCACCTTCGTCCTCGTCACGCACGACCAGTACGAGGCGCTCGCTCTCTCCGACCGCATCGCCGTGATGTTCGGCGGCAAGATCGCGCAGGTCGCCTCGCCGAAGGAGATTTACCAGCGCCCGGTCAACCGCCAGGTCGCCGACTTCCTCGGCGGCATGAACTTCATGAAGGGCGAACTGGTCGAGGCGAACGGCGCGACCATCACGCTCGACACCGCCGGCTTCGGGCGGGTGAGGACCGAGAAGCCGGCCGGCTTCGTCGCCAACGGCCATGCCACGCTCGGCATCCGCCCCGAGCGCCTGCGCGTCCTCTGGGACGACGCCAGGGCCAGCCACGAGATATCGGGCAAGGTGGTCGAGCGCCACTATTTCGGCGAGATCACCCACCTCGTCGTCGAGGTCCCGGGCTTCGAGACGCCGCTGTCGGTCACCGAGACCAACGATTTCGGCGCCGACGACCTCCCCCTGGGCGCCACCATCCGCCTCGCCTACGACCCCGACGCCCTCGTCGCGATGGCGGATTAGCGCCTCTTAAACCTCCCCCCTGAGGGGAGGTCGGCACGCGCAGCGTGCCGGGTGGGGGTAGCGGCCTCTCGGAACCTGGTTCCTCGCCCCCACGAAGTGGGGGAGGAGGCGGCTCGGGCGAAGCCCGAGACGGAGAGGGGGCTTCAGGCAACTTCGCCAATGACAGGGAGCTAAGGCAAATGGACATCCGCTCGACGCTGACGGAACTCTGCGCCGCCTTCAACGCGCACGACCTCGACCGCATCATGGCCTTCTTCGCCGACGATTGCGTCCTCGACATGCCGAGGGGCGACAAGCCATGGGGCTCCCGTTTCGAAGGCAAGCCCGCCGTGCGCCAAGCGCTCGCGTCACGCTTTCATGGCCTGCCCGACGTCCACTACGGCGACGACCAGCATTTCATCGACGAAGCCGCCAACACCGGCATCTCCAAATGGACGCTCACCGGCACCACGCGCGACGGCGTGCGCAGGCAAGTCCGCGGCTGCGACTTCTACACCTTCCGCAACGGTCAGGTGACGCGAAAGGACTCCTACTGGAAGATCGTGGAGTAGGGCGGCGATGGCGCCTTTGCCAGGCCGGACTGCACCGTGTGAATGAGATTCCGACCTTCTTTCGCAACTGGCGATTTTTCACTCCGGCTTGTCCCTCGGCAAGCCGTTGGAATTGCTACTTCTTCAGCGCGGCAACGGGAACATCCGGCGGTCTCTTGGAAAAAATTTCTCGCAACTGCACTCACACCCCTCGGCGCTACCCGATACTTGCCCCATCGCTCTCGCGGGAACCTGGTGCGCACCGGGTATCAGGGAGGGCGGCGGCGCCGGATCGGTCGCGCCGGGACATGATCGCCGACAAGCGGGTAACCGCTTGTCGAGTGATCATGCCCTTCGGTAGCGCGGCTGGGTGATGAACCCCCAGGTCCGGGCCCTCTTGGAGACCAGCGGCAACGGCCGTGTCCTCCATCAGGGCAAGAACGCCGGCGGGGCGCGGGAAACCGGGCCACGTATAATAATCTGAGAGGCTTGGGCCTGCGCCCCGCTTCCCGACTTCTGCTCCCGTGGCGAGCAGCGTTCTTTGACAGAGGCCAGACTGCGAAAGCAGGGCGTGGCGACGATGGACCGCGTCCTCCGAGGCTCGTCCGAAGACGAGGGTCGACATAATCGGTTCGGCGCGCCCGACGAAGCGTGAAGGGATTCTACCCCTTCTTCTCCACATGTCCCCCGAACGCAAACCGCATCGCGGACAGCAGCTTGTCGGCGAATTCGGATTCGCCCTGCGAGGCGAAGCGGTCGAACAGCGCCGACGACAGCACCGGCGCCGGCACGCCGGTGTCGATCGCGGCTTTCAGCGTCCAGCGGCCTTCGCCGGAATCCGACACGCGGCCGCCGTATTTCCTGAGCTGCGGGTCTTCCTTCAGCGCGCCGGCCGTCAGGTCGAGCAGCCACGAGCCGATGACCGAGCCGTGCCGCCAGACTTCGGCGACTGCCGGCAGGTCGATGTCGAACCGGTAGTATTGCGGCTCGGCGAGCGGGGTGGTCTCGGCGTCGGCGGTGCGCGGCTTGTTGCCGGAATTGGCCGCCTTCAGGATGTTGATGCCCTCGGCATAGGCCGCCATCACGCCGTATTCGATGCCGTTGTGCACCATCTTGACGAAGTGCCCGGCGCCGCTCGGCCCGCAATGCAGGTAGCCGTATTCGGCAGTGCCGACATCGACGGAGAGCGACGCGGCGGGATCGGCGCCCGGCGCCAGCGAGGAGAAGATCGGGTCGAGGTGCTGCACGGCCTCGTCCGGCCCGCCGATCATCAGGCAGTAGCCGCGCTCGTAGCCCCAGATGCCGCCCGACGTGCCGACGTCGATGAAGCTGATGCCCCGCGGCGCGAGCTTCGCGGCAGAATCCACCGCGTCGCGATAGTTGGAGTTGCCGCCGTCGATGATGATGTCGCCGGGCTCGAGCAGCGCGGCCACCTGGTCGACGATGCGGCCGGTGATGGCCGCCGGCAGCATCAGCCAGACTGCCCGCGGCCTGTCGAGCTTGCGGACGAAATCCTCCAGCGAAGCGCCGCCGGTGGCGCCGTCCTTGACGAGGTCGGCGACGGCCGCCGCGTTGATGTCGTAGACGACGCAATCGTGCTTGTCGCGCATCAGGCGGCGCACCATGTTGGCGCCCATCCTGCCCAGTCCCATCATGCCGAGCTGCATTGTTCGCGACCTCTCGTTTGCGGTACCTGGCCTTAGCAGACGACGCCGGCAGCCATTTGACAACCCCGCGCCTGCTCCTCGCCGTGGGCGTCAGCCGCCCAGCGCCGCGACGATCCTCGCCGCTGCCTCGCGGCCGGCGACGATCGCGCCCTCGACGTAGCCGGGGAAGGAGGGCGACAGTTCGGAGGAGGCGAAGAAGAGCGGCGGCGCGCCGGCGCGCAGCACCGCCTCGGCGTCGCGCGCATGCATGTCGACGACGAGGTCGCTGTAGCCGCCGCCCGACCAGCGGTCATCAGTCCAGTCGCGGATCGTCATGTCGAGCACGTCGCCGGCCTGAGGCCCCAGCGCCGCAGAGAGCCGCGCCTTCACTTCCGCCCGCAGCGCCGCGTCCCCCAGCCTTCCCCATTCGACCGCCAGCGGCCCGCCGATGAAGAAGGCGAGCTGGGCATGTTCGGCGTCGCGGCTGAGATCGAAGGCGAACAGGCCGGACGGCTCGCGCCACATCACCATGCCGCTTCGCCCGCCGTCGCGCCAGAAGGCGTGGCCATATCGGATCAGCACCTTGATGACAGCGCCGCTCCGCCATGCGCGGAGCGCACTGGCCAGCGCCGGCGGCAGGGCCGGCGCATAGTCGATCCTCGCCGCCATCGCCGGCGGCACGGCGACCAGCACGGCGTCGGCGGCGATCGTCCCGCGCTCCGTCGCCACGCGCACGCCGTGCGGCCCGCGCTCTATCCGCGTCACCGGCGTCGCCAGCCGCACGCGGTCGCCGAGGTCCCACGCCAGATCCCCGGCCAGCGAATGCAATGTCTCGGCCAGCGAATATTGCAGCTCGCCCACCTCGTTGGTGATGCGCCGGTCGTTGTCGATCAGGTACCAGATCGGCAGGCTGGCGATGTCGAGGCACCACAGGCCCTCGATCATCGCGCGGAACGCCGCCTTCACCTCCGCCGGCTCGTTCTCGGCGTCCAGCCAGTCGGCGACGCTCAGGCCCGCGAGCCGGGAGTCGTCCGGCGACATCCTGTTCATGAGCTCGCGCAGCGCAGCCGAACCGCTGTAGGCGCGCTCCGCATCCCTGCGCGTCATCGCAGGCTGGGCCACGTAGTCGCCGTCGAAATTTGTCGTCACCAGCGACTTGCCGTGCCGACGCGCCAGCGCCATCACCTCCGGCATGTCGTCGCAGATGAACTGGCCGCCGGTGTCGACCGCCTCGCCGAGGCCGTTCCGCCTCGCCTCGACCCTGCCGCCGACGCGGTCGCGGGCTTCGAGCACGACCACGCCGACGCCTGCGTCCCGCAGCGCGGCGGCGGCGGACAGTCCGCAGAAGCCGGCGCCGACCACGACGACCTCAGCCATGCAGGCGGCCTCCGGTTCCCGCTGGGATGCGGATCAGTACCCCGCTTTGATCTTCTCGAATTCCTCGATCATCCTCTGCTTCAGCGCGGCCGGCACGGGCGACTGGAACAGCGTCTTGTCGACGAACTTGTCGACGTCGGCGTAACCCTGCGCCTCGACGACCGCGGGGTCTATCGCCGCCATGCTCTTGGCATCGGCATGGCCATAGCCCCAGTCGGAAAGCAGGAAGCTCGCCACTTCCGGCGCGTTGATCGCGTTGAGGTAATCATAAGCCTTGTCGGCGCTGCCCGGCGCGCCCTTCAGGCGCACATAGCCGCACACCCAGGTCGACTGCCCCTCCGCCGTGTCGCGCGTGTTCTTGATCGGCGCTCCGGCTGCGGCCGACTGCACCGCGGCGTCGTTCCAGGCCCAGGCTAGATCGACCTCGCCACCGCTCATCGCCTGCACGATCTCGGTCGAGTCGGTCCAGTAGAGCCGCACGTTCTTGTGCACTTCGCGCAGGAAGTCGGACGCCTGCTTGAACTGCTCGTCGTTCATCTGCGTCCAGTCCTTCAGGCCGATGACGAGCGAGGCCAGCGCGTAGGCGTCGTCGACATTGTCGCCGATCGAGACGCGGTCCTTGAACTTCGGGTCGGCAAGCGACTTCAGCGACTTGATGTCGTCGGCGGAAACCTTTTCGGAATTGTAGGTCAGCAGCGTGTTGCCCCATTCCCAGGGCATGAACCAGGCGGTGCCGTCGGCGCTGGTCGTGAGGTCCTTCATCTTCATGATGCCGGGGTTCATGTCCTTCCACGCCGCGATCTTCGAAGTGTCGAGCGGCTCGATCAGCCCGGCCTCGCGCCACTTCAACACGCTTTGCGAGCAGGGATGCGCGAGGTCGGTCTTGAAGCCCGAACGGATCTTCTCGAACGCCTCGTCCTCGTCGCCGAAGAAGGTGAATGTCGGCGACTGGCCGTACTTGGCGGTGTAGGCGGGATGAAACTCCGGCGCCTCGTAACCGGACCAGTCGAAGATGACGAGTTCGCTGTCTTCGGCGGTGGCGACCGCGGCAACCGAGGCCGAGAGCGCGGCGGCGAGGACGAGGCTGATGCCAAGATGGCGGTGTTTCGATGTCATGGCGGTTCCCCTGTTTTGCTTGTTGTGATTCTTATTTGTCGTGATTGACGGCCCGCTCGCGCGAAAAATGTTTCGGGAAGACCGAGGCAAGGAACTCGCAGGCGGCCTGGTGCGCAGTCTCCCGCGTCACCTCCTCCGTGCCCATCATCAGCCTCAGCCACAGGCCTTCCAGCATGGCCGACAGGCCGAGCGCGGTCGCCACCGGCTCGAAATCGTAGCCGCCGTCCTTCTTCAGCCGGCGGCACAGCTCGATGAACACGTTCTGATAGGCGGCGTCGCGCGCGCCGCAGAGCGCCTGGTAGGTCGGGCGCGATTTCGCCTCGCCCCAGAAGGCGCACCATGCGGCGAGCTTGCGCTTGTTGCAGATCGAACGGTCGAAGTCGGCCGCCACCAGCGTGCCGAGCTGCCTTGCGGGATCGTCGCCGGCTTTCTGCAAGGCGGTCCGCCAATGCGCCGAATATTCGTCGGCCATGTATTTCAGCGTGGCGACGAGCAGCTTCTCCTTGCTCTCGAAATGGAAGTTGACGATGCCGCGCGACAGGCCGGCGCCGTCGGCGACATCTGCCATCGTCGTCTCGGAATAGCCGCGCTTGGCCAGCGAATCGATCGTCGCCTCGATCAGCTGCTGGCGGCGCGTCTCCTTGGAGGCCTTGCGCCCGCGCTTCTCCGGCTCGGCGGCCTGCGTCTTGAGGGCTTCGATGTTCATGCCTGCAGTATACCCCCATCCTTGTCTCCTCCCCACAAGGGGGAGGGGGATTTGGCCGTCACTATGTCCTTACATCCGCGTGCGCCGATGCGGGCCAATGCGCCGGCGTTGATATCGTCCCCCTCCCCCTTGTGGGGAGGGGTTAGGGGTGGGGGTAAATCGGGCACGACAGATCGCATCATCTAGTTCTATTCACGACCGGCCGGCTTCCAGCCGCGCAGATGAGTGGGCCGGTGCTCGCCCGAGTCAAGCACCTTCTGCATCGCCTCCCAGGTGCGGATGTTCTTGTCCACGTAGGCTGCCCCGAGGGCAGAGGCGACCTCGCCGTACAGAGGCCCTTTCAGTCGTTCGAGCTCCGTCCGCGCGACCTCGCGATACCATGGGTTGCGGTCGCGCGTGACGACCTCGGCGAAGCCGGCGCGCCGCATCGCTTCGGCGTAGCGGGCCGGCGAGGCCATGGCGAAGGACAGCCCCTCGGCGGCGATATAGGCCTTCATATCCGGCGACGGCTCCCCGTCATGCGAGATCATCCAGTTCGACGCGGCGAACACGCCGCCGGGCTTCAGCACGCGGAAGATTTCGGCGAACAGCGCATCCTTGTCTGGAACGTGAAGCAGCGCGTCCTTGGAGAACACCATGTCGAAGCTTTTGTCGGCGAAGGGCAGCGCGCCGGGCGGCGCGTGGACGAAGGTGGCGCGATGCGACAGGCCGCGTCGTGCCGCGCGTTGCCTCGCCGCCTCGATGACCGGCAGCTCGACGTCGAAGCCCGTCGCATGCTCTGCGCCGTGCCTTTCCAGCAGATGCAGCGTGACGCCGCCGGCGCCGCAGCCGACGTCGAGGATCTCCTTGCCCTTGAGCGACAGGCCCTCGACCACGCGGTCCACTTCCTCCGGCCCGCCGGGCGACAGATAGCCGTCGCCCCATAGCGCCTCGAGGAAACGGATGGCGGCGTCGTCATATTCGGGCTCTTCGTCTGCCGTTTTGATCATCGATCGCTCCCAAATGCCTTGCCCCTGTCAGGCTCGAAAAGACAAGAAAAGCCTAACTTGGCCTGCGCAAATTGCAACTCTGTTTGTTGAACATTCATTCAATATGGCTGGACAGCTTCGCGGGCGGCGTGCCAGATTTGACCTCATGAGGACGTGGTGACACAGCAATGGACGTGATGGTTACGCGCCGCGCTATACCCCCACCCCTGACCCCTCCCCTCAGATGGGAGGGGAACTCCGGTGCCTGCCGGGCAAGCGCAACATTCCGCGATGTTCGTTATGTTGGTAGGGCCGCATCGCCCCCAGAATCCCCCTCCCCCTTGAGGGGAGGGGTTAGGGGTGGGAGTCCCCGCGACGAGCGCCGCCTACGGGCCGGGGTCCTTCCGCCGAACCCGCCGCCGCCATCGCTCCCCCACAGGTCCCTCCCATGAAGAGCTGGGACGCCATCGTCATCGGCGGCGGCCATAACGGGCTCGTCAATGCCTGCTACCTGCAGCGCGCAGGGCTCGACGTGCTGGTGGTCGAGAGGAACGACTGGGTGGGCGGCGCGGCCACGAGCCGCGAGCTGACGCCCGGCTTCCTTTACTCCAACTGCTCCTATGTCTGCTCGCTGTTCCGGCCGGAGATCATGCGCGACCTCGAGCTGCCGCGCTTTGGCCTGCAGGTCATCGCCTATGAGGGCGGCGCGGTCTTCACCCGAGACGGCGACTACCTCGCCAACTACCGCGACCACCATGCACACCGCCGCGAGTTCGCGCGCTTCTCCGCCCGCGACGCCGAGGCCTACGACCGCTATGCGCGCGACGTGACCCGGCAGTGCCGCTTCATCCAGCCGCTCTTGATGCGCACTGCGCCCGACCCGACCAGTCTGAGGCCCCGCGACGTCGGCGAACTGATGTTCCTGGCGAAGAAGTTCTGGGACCTCGGCCCGACTCAGATGGCCCAGACGCTGCGCTTCTGGACCATGTCGATCTCGGACTTCCTCGACGAATATTTCGAGACGGACGTTATCAAGGCCAATTTCTCGATCTCCGGCATCATCGGCACCGCGCTCGGCCCGATGTCGCCCGGCACCGCCTATGTGCTGCTGCACCACTATATGGGCGAGGTCGACGGCTCCGTCGGCGCCTGGGGCTATGCGCGGGGCGGCATGGGCGCCATCACCAGGGCGCTGTCAAAGAGCTTCGAGGCGTCGGGCGGCACGATCCGCACCGGCACCGAGGTCGACCATGTGACGGTCAGGAACGGCAAGGCTACCGGCATCGTGCTCTCCAGCGGAGAGGAGATATCCGGCAAGCTCGTCGTCTCCAACGCCGATGTGAAGCGCACCTTCCTCAAGCTGGTCGAGGAAAAGGAGCTGCCCGAAATCTTCCTGCGCCGGGTCAGGAACTTCAAGATCCGCGGCTCGTCGGGCAAGGTGAACATCGCGCTGGATTCGATGCCGGAATTCCCGGCGCTGCCGAAGGACTCGCCCTGCTATTTCGGCGACCTCCATTTCACCGATTCCGTCGAGCGCATGGAGCGCGCCTATGACGACTGGAAGGCCGGGCGCTGGTCCGCCGACCCCTTCCTCGACATGATGATCCCGACCACGCTCGACCCGACCATGGCGCCGCCCGGCAAGCACTTCATGAGCTGCTTCGTTCAATACTGCCCGCCGAAGGTGGAAGGCCGCGACTGGACCGACGCCGACCGCGCCGCCTTCGCCGAGACCGTCATCTCCCAGATATCGGACTATTCGCCCGGCTTCCGCGACCGCATCGTCCACATGGAGGTGCGCACGCCGCGCGAGCTGGAGGCCGAGGTCGGCCTCACCGAAGGCAACATTTTCCAGGGCGAGCTCACCTTCGACCAGCTGCTCTTCAACCGGCCGGTGCCGGGTTACGCGCAATACCGCTCGCCGATCGGCGGCCTCTACATCTGCGGCTCCTCGACCCACCCCGGCGGCGGCGTCATGGGCGCGCCCGGCCGCAACGCCGCCGCCGAAATCCTGCGCGACCTCAGGAAGCCCGCAAGCCACATGAGCCCCGCCCATGACGTCATTTGACGTCATCGTCATCGGCGGCGGGCATAACGGCCTCGTCTGCGCCACCCTGTTGGCGAAATCCGGCCGCAAGGTGCTCCTCCTCGAAGCCGCCGCCGAACTCGGGGGCGCCGCGCGCACCGAAGAATTCGCGCCGGGCTTTCGCGTCTCCTCGGTCGCCCACATCCTCAACCGCCTCCACCCGGAAGTCGTGAAGGCGCTCGAACTTGAAAAGCACGGGCTGGGCTTCGTGCTTCCCGAGGCCATTCCGTCGATTTCTTTGTCGGCTAAGGATGGGCCGCTGACGCTCGAGGGCGCCTATGGCGAGTCGCTCATCGGCGCGTCCCAGTCCGAGGCGGCCGCATGGAAGGAACTGCGTGCGCAGCTCTTCCGCTATGCCGGCATCCTGAAGCCGTTCCTCACCCGCCGGCCACCCGATCTGCGCGGCGGCAACTCGCCAGTCGAAACCTTCGCGCTCGGCCAGGCGGCCCTTGCCCTGAAGCGGCTCGGCAAGGAGGACATGCGCGACTTCCTGCGCGTCATCCTGATGAACGTCGCCGACCTGCTCGACGAGCAACTGAGCGACGACCGGCTGAAGGGACTGCTCTCCTTCGACGCGGTGGTGGGCAGCCATCTCGGACCGCGTTCGCCGACCTCTCTCCTCGGTCTTTATTATCGCCTCGCCGGCGAGACCGGGGGGCAGCCCGGAGCGCAGCTCGTGCCGAAGGGCGGAATGGGCGAGATCGTCGCCGCGATCGCAGCTTCCGCCGCCAAGGCAGGCGTTATTCTGCGCAAGAATGCGCTTGTGAACAAAATCCGGGTCGCGAATGGCCGCGCCATCGGCGTAGTGCTTGAAAACGCTGAGGAAATTTCAGGGCACATCATCGTATCGGCGGCCGATCCATCCGCTACCTTCCTGCATATGGTAGGCTCGCGCGAGCTCGATACCGGCTTCGTGCGCAAGGTAAGAAACATCAGGAATCACGGGGACGCGGCGAAGCTGCATCTTGCACTCGACCGCCCGCCGCGCTTTTCCGGCGTCGACCCCGCCGGACATCGCGGCCGGCTGGTCATCGCGCCGTCCGTCGACCATGTCGAGCGCGCTTTCAACCCCTCGAAATATAACGAGTTTTCTCCAGAGCCGGTGCTGGAGGTCACGCTTCCCAGCCTCGCCGACCCCTCGCTCGCCCCCGACGGCGCCTGCGTGCTTTCGGCCGTCGTCCAGTACGCGCCCTACCATCTCAAGCAGGGCTGGGAGGCAGGCAAGCCGAAATTCTTCAAGTCAATCATGGGGATGCTCGAGAAGCACGCGCCCGGCATCGGCAAGCTGACGCGCCATGTCCAGTTGCTCACTCCCCTGGATATCGAGCAGCGCTACCGCATTTCGGGCGGCCACTGGCACCACGGCGAATTGCAGGCGGATCAAATGCTTATGTCGCGCCCGGTGTTCGGCGCCGAGGGTTACGCCACCCCGATCGACGGGCTCTACCTCTGCGGCGCGGGTTCGCATCCGGGCGGCGGCGTGTCGGGTGTGCCAGGATTGAACGCCGCCCGGCGCGTAATGGCGATGGAGCGCTAAGTCATGGAAACGCCTGCGAAAAAGAGTTCGCCTTACGCCGGCCGCATCGCCGCGCGCGGCCATTTCCGGACCCTGCGCCTCGACACGCCGTTCCAGCCGCGTCTCGATGCGCTGATGAAGCGCAACGACTGGTACGACTGGGCCGGCTACCGGGCGCCGAATTCGCTTTGGGATGAAGAGCTTGAGTATTTCGCGATCCGCAGCCAGGCGGCGCTGTTCGACATCTCGCCGATGGTCAAATACCGCATCGAAGGCCCCGATGCCGAGGCTTTCCTCGACCGCGTCACCCTGCGCAACGTCTCCAAGCTGCCGCCGGGCAGGGTCCACTACACCGCCTGGTGCGACGACGAAGGCCATGTGCTTGACGACGGCACGCTTTTCAGGTTGGCCGGGGACCGTTTCCAGCTCTGTTGCCAGGAGCGGCACCTGCCCTGGCTGTTCGACAGCGCTATTGGGCACGACGTTTCGGTGGCGGAACAAAGGCCGGAGATAGCTGGACTAGCGCTGCAAGGGCCGACCTCCTACGCCATCCTTCGCGAGGCGGGCTTCGCCGGTGTCGCGCAACTCAAGGTTTTCGACCTGGCTGACTTTCGGTATCAGAACGGGAACGTAACGATATCCCGTACCGGCTTCACGGGCGATCTCGGCTACGAACTCTTCGCGCCCGCAGAACTCGCTCTGTCACTATGGGACCGGCTCATGGAGGCCGGCCAGACGCGCGGCATTCGCCCCATCGGCTATACGGCGCTGAACCGCGCCCGGCTGGAGGCCGGTCTCATCGTCGCCAATGCTGACTTCTCGACGGCCGAACATGCCCTTCGGGCCGATCGCGTGCGCATGCCCGACGAGATCGGCATGGGCTTCATGATCGACCTGAAGAAAGGCCACTTCAACGGCCGCCGCGCCATCGAGGCAGCGAGGAAGGGCAAGAAGCTGCGCCACATCCTCGTCGGGCTGGAGATCGAGGGCAACATTCCCGCCGAGCATGCCATCGTTTATCATCGCAAGAAGAAGGAGGTCGGCCTGGTCAGCGCCGCCGGCTGGTCGCCACTGGCGAAGAGAAACATTGCGATCGCAAGCCTCTCGCGGCCGTTCGGCGACACGATCGTCGACGACCTCTGGGTCGAGATCTATGCCATGCGCGAGCTGAGATACGAGAAGCTGATGAAGCGCGCCAAGGTCGTGCCGCGGCCCTTCATAAAGCTCGACCGGCGCACGGCGAACCCGCCTGCGGACTGTTGAGCGTCGAGAATGCCTGAGATGGACAACGAACCGGACGAGCAGTGGGAACTGGTCAACACGCCGCTCGGCGAAGCATGGTCGGGTCGTACGCGCTACGCCGCCGCCATGTATTTCTACAAGCGCGGCGAACTGCCTGCCGAGGTGCTCGAAGTCTATCGTCTCTGCTCGCGCCTCGATCACCAGGATCCGCTCGTGATCATCCGCGACCGCGGCATCGGCAAGGACTGGCTGACGCGGATGGAATCGGGCCGCGCCGGCTGAGGCCAGCTTCGCCGTTGATCATCCTTCCTGATGCGAACCGTCCCGATGCGGAGGCGCGGGCCGCGGAGTTGGCCGGATGATGCGCTACGCCGAGAAGGAGACGGCTATTCCGCCGCGCCCCTGAAGGCGCTGGCGCCGGTCTCGAACTGCAGCTTGGCGAGACCGGCATAGATGCCGCCCTTGGCCACCAGGCTCTCATGCGTGCCTTCCTCGACGATCCGCCCGCCATCCATGACCAGGATTCGGTCGGCGCGAAGGACGGTGGCAAGCCGGTGTGCGATCACGATCGTGGTCCGGCCCTGCATCAGCCGTTCCAGCGCGGTCTGCACCAGCGTCTCGCTGCCGGCGTCCAGCGCCGAGGTCGCCTCGTCGAGCAGAAGGATCGGTGCGTCGCGCAATATGGCGCGGGCAATAGCGATGCGCTGGCGCTGGCCGCCGGAGAGCGTGACGCCGCGTTCGCCGACCTCAGTGTCAAAGCCCCTCTCCAGCCTTTCGATGAATTCGTCGGCCAGCGCGTCCTTCGCCGCCTGCTCGATCTCGGCGGTCGGGGCGCCGGGGCGGCCGAAGGCGATGTTGTCGCGGACGCTTGCCGCGAAGACGGTGACGTCCTGCGGAACGATGGCGATGCGGCCGCGCACGGCGGCGGGGTCGGCCTCGCTGATGTCGACGCCGTCGATGATCACCTTGCCGCTGTCCGGATCGTAGAAGCGCAGGATGAGCGAGAAGACGGTGCTCTTGCCTGCGCCGGACGGGCCGACGATGGCGACCGTCTCGCCGGGCTTCACCTGGAAGGTGACATTGTGGAGCGCCGGCAGGTCGGGCCGCGCCGGATAGGAGAAGGTCACGTCGTCGAAGAAGATCGAGCCTTTGCCGGACGAAGGCAGCGGCTTCGGCTTGGCTGGCGGCGCGATGGAGGGCCGCTCGGCGAGAATTTCGGTCAGGCGTTCCGCTGCGCCTGCGGCCTGCGACAGCTCGCCCCAGACTTCCGAGAGCGAGCCGAGCGCGCCGGCGGCGAACACCGAATAGATGAGGAACTGGCCGAGCGTGCCGGGCGACATGACGCCGGTGAGCACGTCGTGCGAACCGAACCAGAGGACCATCACCACCGAGGTGAAGATGGCGAAGATGGCGAAGAAGGTGAGCGCCGCACGCGCCAGCGTCGAGGCGCGCGCCGCGTCGAAGGCGGTCTCGACGGCGTGCGAGAAGCGGCCGGTGACCAGCTTTTCGTTGGTGAAGGACTGCAGCGTGCGCACGGACGCGATCTGCTCGCTGGCATAGGCCGTCGCGCCGGCCAGCGTGTCCTGCGCCTGGCGCGCCCTGCGGCGCACCGACCGGCCGAAGGCGGCGAGCGGCAGCACGACCAGCGGGATCGCAGCGATGACCAATCCGGAGAGCTTTGGGCTGGTGACGATCATCATGCCGACGGCGCCGAGGACGAGGATGAGGTTGCGCAAGGCGACGGAGGCGGTCGCGCCGACGGCGGACTTTACCTGGGTGGTGTCGGCCGAGAGCCGCGAGACGATCTCGCCCGACAGTGCGGCGTCGAAGAAAGCGGGCGACAGCGTCGTGACATGCGAGAATACGTCGCGGCGGAGGTCAGCGACGACGCGCTCGCCGAGCGTGATGACGAAATAGTAGCGGCAGGCCGACGCCAGTGCCAGGAGCGCGGCAATCGCTATCAGGACGCTGAAGTAGGTGGCGACGAAAGTGGTGTCGGCATTGCTGAAGCCGTAGTCGATCACGCGGCGCACGGCGAGCGGCAGCGTCAGCGTGGTCGCGGCCGCAACGGTGAGCGATGTGACGGCGGCGGCGACGAGCCAGGGGTAGCGCAAAACATAGGGGAGGACGCGTCGCAAGGGCCGCAAGGGCGGGCTTGTGCGGTCTTCGGCGACTGCCGCCGTGAATGCCATCTCGTCGCGTTTCCCGGGTCCGGCCCTCTCGCACGCGGGTGCGCGGTCTGCGGCCTTGTGATTCAATTCCGGCTGATGTATAGGCTCGCCGACCGTTTTAGAAGCCGCGGCCTGCTAATAGCTGCGGCTCGACGTTTTTCAAAAGAGACGCTTCGACGCAGGCCGGACGGCCGACACGGCGCGCGGCAAAGGACGAGACCTATGAAAGAGAAGATCCATCCCGACTACCACACCATCACCGTGGTCATGACCGACGGCACCAGCTACGAGACCCGCTCGACCTACGGCGCGGCCGGCGACACGCTGAACCTCGACATCGACCCGAACACGCATCCGGCCTGGACCGGCGGCCAGCAGAACCTGCTCGACCGCGGCGGCCGCCTGTCGAAGTTCAAGAACCGCTACGCCGGCCTGTCGATCTGACATCAGCCGTCCGACTTCAAAAGGGCTCCGGTTTCCGGAGCCCTTTTTGTTTGGGTGACGGCAGGTGGATTCGCCAATGAAAAAGGCCGCATCCCTGGGGATACGGCCTTTTCCGGTTCTGGAGGCTAAGCTTGCGCTCAGGCAGCCTCTTCCTGCTCGGCTTCCTCGTTGTCGGCCTTGGCGCCGCGCTTGGGACCCTTGGCGAGGTTGACCTCGATGAGGCGGACCGCCTCGGTCTCCGACATGCGGTTCACGGCAGCGATCTCGCGCGCCATGCGGTCGAGCGCGGCTTCATAGAGCTGCCGCTCGGAATAGGACTGCTCCGGCTGGTTGTCGGCGCGGAAGAGGTCGCGCACCACCTCGGAGATCGAGATCAGGTCGCCGGAATTGATCTTGGCGTCGTACTCCTGCGCGCGGCGCGACCACATGGTGCGCTTCACGCGGGCGCGGCCCTGCACGACCTTCAGCGCGCGCTCGACATAGTCCTCTTCGGAGAGCTTGCGCATGCCGATGGAGGTTGCCTTGGCGACCGGCACCTTGAGGCGCATCTTGTCCTTCTGGAAATCGATCACGAAGAGTTCAAGCTTGTGCCCCGCCACTTCCTGCTCGTCGATCGCCACGATCTGTCCAACGCCGTGTGCCGGGTACACGATGTACTCGCCGGTCTTGAACCCGTGACGCTGCGCCGACTTCTTCTGCTGAGTGGTAGTTGCCATTACGCCCTGAACTCCTTAGTTATGGCTGCCGGCCGTTAGCCGGAAAACCTGCTGCGGCCCTGCGGGCCGAACCCATGTCAGCGGCAAAAAAAGCGCGTTCGACGGAACAGTCCAAACCGGCACGACGAGTAAAACGCCCCGCCTGGCC
>Ga0233385_1000534_pt1 | contig 18986 bp, 15 predicted proteins | sample ElkDunMinimDraft_16_FD_191543 | JGI IMG/M metagenome (GOLD analysis project Ga0233385, IMG submission 191543) | Fecal eukaryotic communites from dung pellets of Tule Elk in California, USA - Elk Dung G36 | ecosystem: Host-associated > Mammals > Digestive system > Large intestine > Fecal | place...
CGAGATGGATTGCTTCATGTCGCGCTGGACGACGGCGGAGCCGGACGGCTTCGCCGACGCCGACCTCGCCGCGCTGCGGCGCCTCGTCCCGGTGCTCGGCCTCGCCATCAAGTCGGCCTCGCTCGCGCGCGTCGCGCAGTCGCTGGCCGAGGCCTATCTCGGCCGCGATCCGGGGCGGCGCGTGCTCGACGGCCGCGTCTCGCGCGGCGCCGCCGAGCGCATCAACGCCGTCATCTGGTTCTCGGACATGCAGGGCTATACCAAGCTGTCCGAAAGCATCGACAGCGATCAGCTCATCCCTTTCCTCAACGACTATGCCGAGATCGTCATCACCTCGGTGCATGCGGCGGGCGGCGACGTGCTGAAGCTGATGGCAGACGGCGTGCTGGCGATCTTCACCGCCGACGATCCGGGCGACGCCTGCGCCGCCGCGCTCAGCGCCGAGGCGCAGCTGCGGCAGAAACATGCCGCGCTCAACCAGCGCCGCGCGGCGGCCGGCCAGCCGACGTCCTCGATCTATCTCGGCCTCAACATCGGCGACGTCTTCTACGGCAACATAGGCAGCAACGAGCGGCTGGACTTCACGGTCGTCGGCCAGGCAGTCAACGAGGCGAGCCGCATCGCTTCCACGTGCCGCTCGGCCGATCGCGACGTGCTGTTCTCGTCCGATTTCCGCGATGCGCTGCCGCCGGCCAAGCAGGACCAGCTGGTGTCGGTCGGCCGCTACGCGCTGCGCGGCGTCGGCCGCGCGCAGGAGCTGTTCACGCTGGATCCGGAGGCTGTGGCTTCCCCTCCCCCTTGAGGGGAGGGTGCCGAGCGAAGCGAGGCGGGTGGGGTCGCCTATGCAGCGCGCGACGCAAAGATGATGCCGAGCACTTCCTCCGGGGACCCCACCCGGCCAACCGCCTTCGGCGCTTGGCCACCCTCCCCTCAAGGGGGAGGGGGCGCGCCTACTTCTCCTGCACGAAGGTCTGCTTCTGGGTGCCGAGCCCTTCGATGCCGAGCTCGACCACGTCGCCGTTCTTCAGGAACTTGGGCGGCTTCAGCCCGAGGCCGACGCCGGGCGGCGTGCCGGTGGAGATGATGTCGCCGGGCAGCAGGCTCATGAACTGGCTGAGATAGGAGACCAGGTAGGCGACGCCGTAGACCATGGTCTTGGTCGAGCCGTTCTGCCGCTTCTTGCCGTTGACCGTCAGCCACATCTTGAGGTCCTGCGGGTCGGCGACTTCGTCCTTCGTCACCAGCCAGGGGCCGGTCGGGCCGAACGTGTCGCAGCTCTTGCCCTTGGTCCACTGGCCCTGGCGCTCGGCCTGGAAGGCGCGTTCCGACACGTCGTTGACGACGCAGTAGCCGGCGACATAGTCCAGCGCCTCGGCTTCCGAGACGTATTTCGCCGGCTTGCCGATGACGACGCCAAGCTCGACCTCCCAGTCGGTCTTCTTCGAGCCGCGCGGGATGAGCACGTCGTCGTCGGGGCCGACGATGGCCGACGTGGCCTTCATGAAGATGATCGGCTCGGGCGGCACGGTGGCGCCCGTCTCGGCGGCGTGGTCGGAATAGTTGAGGCCGATGCAGATGAACTTGCCGGTGCCGGCGACGCATGGGCCGAGGCGGGGCTTGCCGCGCACCGGCGGCAGCGTCTTCGGATCGATCTTCGACAGTTTCTTCAGCGATGCCGGAGCGAGCACCGCGCCCGCGATGTCGCCGACATGGCCGGACAGGTCGCGGATCTTGCCGTCCGCATCGAGCACGCCCGGGCGTTCCTTGCCCGGCTTTCCATAACGCAGCAGTTTCAAGAAAAGTCCCTCCTGAGGCGCGACCCGAAGCAGGCTGCTCCGGATGCATGAACACGGATCGCGGCGGGAGAGGCGATTGCGGAAGATTGCGAATGACCGCCGGCCGCCACAGCCTTGCCGTACCGTCGGGTACGGTCAGGTCGCGCATCTTTTGCAGGTGCAGGCCCTGGCGACAAGGGGAAATCGGCCATCGGCCGGGCGCGAGCCAAGAAAAACCGGCGGGCGGAGCGCGCCGGCGCCCGGAAATCAGCCGACGAAAGCGCGCTCGACGACGAAATCGGCCGGATTGCTGAGCGAGCCTTCCTTGAAGCCCATCCCTTCGACCAGCTCCTTGACGTCCTTCAGCATGTGCATCGAGCCGCAGATCATGACGCGGTCGGTCTCCTGCGACAGCGGCGCGATGCCGAGGTCCTCGTAGAAGCGTCCGTTCTCGATCAGCCGGGTGATACGGCCCATGCGCGGCGTGATCTCGCGCGTCGTCGTTGAATAGAGCGTGACGCGGCCCTCGGTCAGCTCGCCGATCAGCGGGTCGGCCGCGAGCTGCTCGAAAAGCTCGACGCCGTAGGCGAGCTCGGCATGGTCGCGGCAGGTGTGGGTGAGGACGATCTGGTCGAACTTCTCATAGGTGTCGGGATCGCGCACCAGGCTGGCGAAGGGCGCGATGCCGGTGCCGGTCGAGATCATGAACAGGCGCTTCGCCGGCGTCAGCGCGTCGGTGACCAGCGTGCCGGTCGCCTTCTGGCGCAGGAGCACCGTGTCGCCCGGCTGGATCTTCTGCAGGTGCGAGGTGAGGGGGCCGTCCGGCACCTTGATCGAGAAGAACTCGATCTCCTCGTCCCAGGCGGGGCTGGCGATCGAATAGGCGCGGAACACCGGCTTCTCGGCGTTCGGCAGGCCGATCATCACGAACTCGCCGGAGCGGAAGCGGAAGGCCTGCGGCCGCGTCACGCGGAAGGAGAACAGCCGGTCGGTGTAGTGGCGCACCGACACCACCGTCTCGGCGAAGACGTTTGCGGGAATCGGGAACGAGACGCGTTCCGCATCCTCTTTCCTGACGGCCGAACCCTGCTGCATTTCTGGACCTCTCGACAACGCTCGACCTCTTCCGCGCGGGACGCCATCATCCGGCGCGTCGGGCAAGGAGGCTGAACGGGGTGATGTCTTGTTTGGAGAATTTATTAGTATACAAACGAATATTGGGTCAAGGTAACGGCGGGAAACAGACTTCCAACCTCTTGCCTTTCCTTAAGTCCGGCGTTTCGGATTTCGTGCATGGCTGAGAAAAATCGGGCTGAGCGGGATTTGTCCGGGCCGGATCATGCGGCCGGCGTCGTCGCCGGCATCGACGTCGGCGGCACCTTCACCGACTTGATCCTGATCGACGCGCACAGGGGCGTCCGCGTCGCCAAGACGCCGACCACGTCGGACAACCAGGCCTTCGGCGTCGTCAACGCGCTCGGCGAAGCCGGGGTCGATGCCTCGGCGATCGACCTCATCGTGCACGGGACCACGACCACCACCAACGCCGTGCTGGAGCGGCGGCTGGCGAAGACCGGCATGATCACCACGCGCGGCTTCCGCGATATCATCGAGCTCGGCCGCCGCACCCGCCCGCGGGCCTACGGCATGACGGGCGCCTTCGTGCCGGTCATCCCGCGTAACCTGCGCCTCGAAGTGACGGAACGCGTCGAGGCGTCGGGCCGGGTCCACACGCCGCTCGACGAAGCCGGGCTGCGGGCGGCGGTGGAGGCGCTGCTCACCGCCGGCTGCGAGTCGCTGGTCATTCATTTCCTGCACGCCTACGCCAATCCCGCGCATGAGCGCCGCGCCGCCGAGATCGCGGCCGAACTCTGGCCGAACGGCTACATCACGTCAGGCCACTCGCTGCTGTCGGAGGCGCGCGAGTTCGAGCGCGGCGTGACGGCTTCGGTCAACGCCTCGGTGCAGCCGATCCTGGAGCGCTACGTGCACCGCCTGCGCGGCGAGCTGGAGCGCTTGGGCTATCGGCGTGACTTCCTCATCATGAACGGCAATGGCGGCATGATCTCGGCGCGCTTCGTCGCCGAGGACGCGGCCAAGACCGTGATGTCCGGCCCGGCCTCCGGCGTCATCGCCGCCGCCTATACCGGCAGGCGCGCCGGCCACAGGAACCTCGTCACCTACGACATGGGCGGCACCTCCACCGACGTGGCGCTGATCCTCGACGCCGAGCCCGCCGTCTCCAACGAGACCGAGATTGAATATGCGATGCCGATCCATGTGCCGATGGTCGCCGTGCACACGGTCGGCGCCGGCGGCGGCTCGATCGCGCGCGTCGACGCGTCCGGCCTGGTCCAGGTCGGGCCGGAGAGCGCCGGCGCCAGCCCCGGCCCGATCTGCTACGGCCGCGGCGGCAGCGAGCCGACCATCACCGACGCCAACCTGCTGCTCGGCCGGCTCGACCCGAAACGGCTGCTCGCGGTCGACGCGCCGGTCACGGTCGATGCGGTGAAACAAGTCTTCGAGGAGAAGATCGGCCGCGCGGCAGGGCTCGACGCCATTGCCGCCGCCGGCGCGGTGCTCAAGCTCGGCAACCTCAAGATGGCGGGCGCCATCCGCATGGTGTCGGTGTCGCGCGGCCACGACCCCAGGGACTTTTCGCTTTTCGCCTTCGGCGGCGCCGGGCCGCTGCATGCGACGGCGCTGGCCAGGGAGCTCGGCCTGCCGACAGTGCTGGTGCCGGCGCGCCCCGGCATCACCAATGCGCTCGGCTGCGTCGTCGCCGACCTCAGGCACGACTTCGTCAACACGATCAACCAGCCGGTGCCGCTCATCGACGAGGCGCGCGTCAGGGCGGTGCTCGAGCGCCACCGCGAGGAGGGCAGGGCGCTGATCGCCAAGGAGGCGATCGAGCCGGAGACGATCCGCACCATCCACTCGGCCGACATGCAGTTCCTGGGGCAGACGCATATCCTGAACGTGCCGCTGCCCTCTTCCGAGATTTCCCGCGCCATGCTGCAGGAGCTTTTCGAAAAGGCCTATTTCGCCCGCTTCCGGGTCGAGCTGCCGGAAATCCGCGCCAACCTCGTCAACCTCAACACCTCCGTCATCGGCGTCCGTCCGGCGGTCGACCTCAGCCGGCTGATCGACCCGGCCGGCCGCGCCGCCTCGCTCGATGATGCGCGCCGCGAGGTGCGGCCGGTCTGGTACGACGGCGAATGGCTCGACACGCCGGTCTATGTCAGGGAAAGACTGCCGCTCGATGCGGTGGTGGCGGGGCCTGCAATCATCGAGCAGATGGACGCCACGACCGTGCTGGAGCCGGGAGACGAGGCGAAGAGCGATGCGGACGGGAACATATTGATCGAGGTGGGGAGATGAGGGGGGCGTCAGTGCAGTCGTCCTTCTCCCCGTTTACGGGGAGAAGATGCCGGCAGGCAGATGAGGGGCAGCGCCCGACTTTGGCACGTTTTCTCCTGCCCCTCATCCGTCACTTCGTGACACCTTCTCCCCGCAGGCGGGGAGAAGGAAGATGACCCTCGACGCCATCACCCTCTCGGTCATCCAGGCCGCCTTGCAACAGACCTGCGACGAGATGGACCTCGCTTTCTCCCGCGCTGCCTTCTCGCCGGTCATCGCCGAAGCCAACGACCGTTCCGACGGCATCTATTCGGCTGTCGACGGCTCGCTGATCGCGCAAGGCAGCCAGGGCCTGCCGGTCTTCGTCGGCGTCATGCAGTATTCGACGAAGACCATCATCGAGATGATCGCCGGCGGGCGCTGCCTGGAGCCGCAAGAAGGCGACATCTACATCGTCAACGATCCCTATCTCGGCGGCACGCATCTGATGGATGTGCGCTTCGCCATGCCGGTCTGGCGCCGCGGCAGGATCTTCTGCTGGCTCTCCAACACCGGCCACTGGCCCGACATCGGCGGCGCGGTGCCGGGCGGCTTTTCCGCCTCGGCAACGGCGGTCGAGCAGGAGGGCCTGCGCCTGCCGCCGGTAAAGCTCTTCAAGCGCGGAAAGCTGGACCCGGAGCTCTACGCGGTCATCACCTCGAACATCCGCGTCGCCGACCAGCGCATCGGTGACATCCGCGCCCAGGCGGCGGCCTTGCTCGTCGGGCAGGACAGGCTCTTCGCCATCCTCGACCGCTACGGCGACGACACGGTGGTCGCCGCGATCGCCGAGTTGCGCAAACGGGCCGCCGAGCAGATGCGCGCCAACATCGCCGCCATCCCCGATGGAGTCTACCGCTCAAAAGCCTTCGTCGATTCCGACGGCGTCGTCGACGAACCGCTGACCATCGCGCTCGCCGTCGAGAAGCAGGGCGACAGCCTTACCTTCGATTTCGCTGGGTCGTCGAAACCCTGCGCCGGGCCGATGAACAGCGTGCTCGCCACCACGCTGTCGTCGGTCTATCTCGCCATGCGCCACATCTTCCCGGATGTGCCGATCAGCGCCGGGGCATTCGAGCCGCTCACCGTGATCCGCCCGGAAGGCACGTTCCTCGACGCGCGTTATCCGCGCCCCGTCTCGGGCTGCGCCGCGGAAGTGTCGCAGCGCATCGCCGAAGCCGTCTTCGCCGCGATGGTGCAGGCGCTGCCCGACAAGGTCACCGCCGCGCCCGCCGGCTCCAGCGGCAACTTCGCGCTCGGCGGCCACGATCCCGCGCGCGGCCGCGACTATGTCATGTACCAGATCTCCGGCGGCGGCTATGGCGGCAACATCGGGGAGGACGGCCTCTCCAACGGCTGCTCCACCATCGGTATCTCCAAGTCGCCGCCCGTCGAGATCATGGAGCAGGCCTATCCGGTGCTCTATCGCCACTATGCGCTGCGCGAGGGCTCGGGCGGCGCGGGAAAACACCGCGGCGGCTTCGGCCTCGCCTACGAGGTCGAGCTCCTGCGCGGCGAGGCGCGCGCCTCCTTCGTCATGGATCACGGCCGCTTCGGCCCGCAGGGTGCCATGGGCGGGTCGGACGGCGCGGTCAACACCGTCACCGTCTTCCGCAATGGCGAGGCGCATGTGCCGAAACATCTCTCCAAAGAGCAGGATATCCCGCTCAAGGCCGGCGACCGCGTGCGCGTCGGCACGCCGGGCGGCGGCGGCTACGGCAACCCCGCCGAGCGCGACCCGGCGCTGGTGAAGCGCGACGTCGCCATGGGGTACTACACGGCAGAAGAGGCGGCGCGGCTGTTCGGGAAGACGGTCTGACGTCGAGCCAGCTTCGAGGCTCGCCCGCAATCTATCCGTTCGTCCGGGCAGGCGAAGGCGTACAGGCTACCCCGACGGCTTCCCTTCCATCTCCCACAATTGCGGATAGACGCGCGCGAAGCCGCTCGGGTCGAGCTCGAGCATCGCCTCGTAGCTGGCGGTGGGTGATTGATACCAGTAGTGGGTCCGGTCGCGGCGCTCGTAGATCTGCGGCAGCTCGACCAGTTTTTGCTTGCCGATGTCGAACCAGACGACGGAGAACTCGGCTCGCTGGCCGACCTCCAGCGCCGCGCGCTTCAACTGCTGCAGATTGGTGGCGGGGGTGAAGCCGTAGTCGAGATCGACGAGTTCCGCCATCCCGTTCGGCTCCCCGTCGAGCGTCCAGCCGTCGGCCGTGCGCTCCATGGAATGGTAGAAGCGCCGGCCGTTGGAGAAGCCGCGCACGCTGCCGCGCTTCGTCTGCCAGGCCTCGTCCAGCTCGACCGTGTAGTTCGCCGCCACCGGACCGTCGTCGCCGCGGAAGACGGTCATTCCGGTGAGATGCCACCCCATCACGGCAGGCGCAAGCACGGCCGAGTCGTGCCCCGCCGTGAAAAGGCACCGCCAAAAAACCGTCCGCGACCCATCCATCCGCGCCAACGCACGAAACGCCGAAGCGATCCCGACCGAAGTGGTTCCGCCGCGTCACCATCCCCAGGAGGACAGGCGGCGGAAGACGGCTCTCCCGCGCCGTCGATGAAAGCCTACGCCTTCTTCACCGGCTTGCATACGACCTTGATGTAGTCGCCCGGCGAGCGGCCGAGGGTTGCGGTCCGTGCCAGCAGCGACTGCCCTTGCCGCCCGCACTGGAACACGGACGCGACCTGCGGCCCGTTGATGACGTCATGCGCCGTCTCGACCTGGCATTCCACGGACGAAAGGCTGGTCGAACAGACCAGGATCAGGATTTGCAGCATCGTTCATAGACCCCTGCATCGAAGAGACTTTTCTTCTCCTCCGCTCCCGGGGAATAGCCTATGCGCATTTTGTTGCGCCGCAACATAAATGTTGCGCGCAACGGGTCCCGTCGAGACAGGCCCGGCTCTATTTTGTCACGCGATCCGGGCGAGCAGTTTCAACAGCGTCGCGGCTTCCTTCCGCGACAGCGGCGCCAGCGTTTCCACGGTGATCCGTTCCGCCAGCGGGACAAGCCGCTCGACCGTCTCGCGGCCTTCCCCGGTCAGGCTGACCAGCAGCCGCCGCTTGTCGCCGTCGTGCCGCGTCAGCTCCACCAGCCCGCGCGCCTTCAGCCGGTCGATGACGCCCTTCACGGTCGCCGCGTCCATGGCGACGAGATTGCCGAGCTGGTTCTGCGAGGTCTCGCCGACGTCGGCGAGCTTGGCCAGCGTCGCGAATTGCGGCGGCGTCAGGTCGTCGATCTTCGAGGCGAAGATCGCCACATGCCGCTGGTGCGCCTTGCGCAGCACGAAGCCGATCTGCTCCTGCAGGCGGTACCCCTCCGCCGGTTCGGGCGCGACCAGATCGAGCGCGTTTCCCGCGCTCATCTCAGCCCATCCCAGGCCTTGATCTCGTCGGCGGCCAGCCCGCCCATGCGGTTGTGCACGCGCGGCCCGATCGCCATGGCGAGGATGAAGACGATCTCGTCGGGACGCGGCCCGTCGGCCAATCCGACCTCCATCGCGTCGAAATGGCTGCGCACATAGGCGGCGTCGACATGGCCGAGCGGAATGTCGATGCGCGATCCGAAGGCGCCGACCTTGGTGGCCGAAGGCACGATCGCCTTGGCGCCGCCCAGCCGGTCGCGCATCGCGTAGCCGCCCGGCACATGCCACAGCGCGCAATGCTCGAGTTCGCCCGCCGTACCGCAAATCGCGCCCTTGCCGTAGCCGTCGATCCGCTTGGGGTCGCCGCCCAGCGCGTCGATGAGCCTGTCCGACAGCAGTAGTCCGAGCGGCTTCAGATCGTCCATCGCCGCTTGCAGCCGCTCGACATAGCGCCCGGCGAACGGGTTCTTCACCACCGCCATCGCCGCGGCGCGGCGCCGCGGCTCTTCCGGCGGCGGCCCGCCCTCGTGGAAGATCTCCTCGGTGACGACGGCGATCTTGCGGATCGGAAATTCAGCCATGTGTTCCCCTAACGATGTGACAATCCAGGGAGGCGCCGATGCCCTATGTCGCCCCCCTCTGGCCTGCCGGCCATCTCCCCCACGTGGGGGGAGATTGGCAGCTTCGGCCTTGCCCTCGTATTGCGGCGCGGGCGATTTGCGAAGCCCCATGCGACGGCTGATCTCCCCCCTTGTGGGGGAGATGGCCGGCAGGCCAGAGAGGGGCGCGCGGGGGCACATGCCCATCCGGCAGCACGCCACACACCCGCGCCTCTCCATTCAGGAACAGCGCCGCCGCCTCGATCAGTCCACGCCGCCACAATCTTTCCGCCACTCTCAGCCCGCTCTCCAGCGCCTCGGCCACCTCATCCTCGGAAAGCGCGCCGACACCGGTCGTCACCAGCCGCTCGCCCAGGTCGCTGTCCGGCGCCAGTGTTCGCGCCTTCTCGCGCCGCACCGCCGGATGATCAGGCAGACCCACAGCGTTGGCGACGATGGTCGCAGCCGCATCGGCTTCCGCGCCGGTGCGCGCCAGCACCGTCACCGCGTCGGCGATGCCGAGCGAGAAGCTGCGTCCGCGCCAGCCGCTCGTCGCCACGCCGCGCACGGCATCCCCGGCGCGAACCGTGATCCGGTCGGCAAATCCCTTGCCCGCGCCGGCGATCGCCAGCCGCATCGACTGGCCGGGCGCGAGAAAGAGCGCGCTGTCGCCGCCATTGTTGACATAGGCCTTGTCGAGGACGCGCCCGGCGAGCATCGCAGCCAGCATCTCGTCTGCGACGGAGCCCGCCACCGCCGCCATAGGCGTGATGAAATTCTCGCCGGCAAGCGGCGACACCGCCGCCTCCATCCGCAGCGCCGTCGGACCCCGGAAGCGGCGCGGCTGCGCCGCCGCTGCGCTGCGCAGCGCCGGCAGCTCCTCGACCAGCTCGCCGAGGATTGTCCGGAACCGCGCCGTGGCCTGTTCGTAGGCGGCCCGCACCTCCACCGCCTCGCCGAACGCCTCGACGATCAGGTCGATCGGCCCGTGGTTGAGATGGAGCCGCTTTCCGTCTGCCAGAAATCCTGCCTGCGGCCCGTTCATGCGGCGCGGCCCTCCCGGTGGAGCTGCGCCAGCGGCGGCCAGGGATTGTCGCGCGACGCTTCCGTCCCGCGGCGCGGGTTGAGGAACTCGCCGCCCCGGGCGATCACGTCCTCGACGCTGCGGATTTCCTCGGCATGGCCGCCGAGCGCGACATAGTCGTCGCGGCGCAGCGTGAACTCGATCGGCGCCACCAGCGCCGGCGTCGGCACGTAGCCGAAGGCGTTGTCCGGCACGCGCATCACGTCGACCATCAGCGTGATGCCGCCGCCGGGCCACACATAGACCGGCGCGCCGCCGACCGTGACGTAGGTCCTCAGGCCCTGCACCGAGCGCGTCAGCCGCACCGGATTCTCCACCACGCCGGCGCGCAGCGATCCCCCGGCGCCGCCGACGAAGAGCACGGTGCAGAGCGCCGGCTCGCAATTCTCCTCGATCAGCTCGACCGATTTCCTCAGCCGCTCCGGGAACGGTCTTTCGACCGGGTTCAGCGTCTCGTCGAGCTCGTAATAGGCGAACTGCTCGCCCGTCGTGGACACCATCAAGAGCGACATGCCGGGGCGCGCGCCCTTCTTCGGGTTCCATTCGCCGAGGATCGACAGCGGGTCGGAGATCGTCGTGCCGCCCCAGCCGAGCCCCGGCTCCGACACCTTGAAATAGCGGCCGGGCGTCGAGCGCCTGCCGATGATCTTGATGCCCGTGTCCTCCCACCCCAGCACCTTGCCCGCCTGGTGCTCGGAGACGACGCCGGTGATGTGGTCGTCCACCACCACCACCTCGTCCACCAGCCCGCGCCATTGCGCCGCGAACATGCCGATCGTCGCCGAGCCGCAGCCGACGCGCATGCGGTGCTCGACCTTGCCGTCGATGACCGGTGGCCTGCCCGCCTGCACGACGACGCTGGCACCGCCGTCGATGGTGAGCTCCACCGCCTGCTTGTTGCAGAGGTTGAGCAGCGTGTCGCAGGTGACGCGGCCCTCCGCTTTAGAGCCGCCCGTCAGGTGATGCACGCCGCCGAGCGACAGCATCTGCGAGCCGTATTCGCCGGTCGTCACATGGCCGACGGCTTCGCCTTGCGCTCGCACCGTCGCCGCTTCCGGACCCATATGGCGGTCGGTGTCGATCTTCACCTTGACGCCGCAATAGGAGAAGATGCCCTCCGTCACCACGGTGACGAGATCGACGCCTTCCACCTCCTGGCTGACGATGAAGGGCGCCGGCTTGTAGTCGGGATAGGTGGTGCCGGCGCCGATCGCGGTGACGAAACGCTGCCCCGTATTGACCAGCCCGCCGCCGCCGGCCTCTCCCGCATCGAAGGCGACCGCCTCGCCGCCGGTTTCGGCGCGCTGCTCCAGGATGGTCAGCGGGTCGAGCCGCACGATGCTGCCGCCGACATTGCCGTAGCGGTCGCAGGCGCCCGAGCGCCCGTCGGCGATGTAGCACATCACCGGGCACGCATCGCAGCGTATCTTCTCCGCCACCTGCTTCTCGCCGGCCTCATGCGCCTCGAAACGTTCGACGAGCTCGCTCATGGGGCGGCTCCGGAAAGCTCGGAGGTTGACGCCCTATGTCGCCCCCCTCTGTCCTGCCGGACATCTCCCCCACAAGGGGGGAGATCAGCCGGCCTCGCCACCTTCGCCAATTGCCAACGGCTGTGATTAGCGAAACCGGTTGTGACGGCCAATCTCTCCCCTTGTGGGGGAGATGTCCGGCAGGACAGAGGGGGGCGCGAAAGAGCGCTTGCAAACGCGACAATCATCCCCCCACCTCCCTCCTGCGGATCGCCTCCAGCACCCGCGTCGGCGTGGCCGGCACTTTCGTCACCAGCACGCCGGTCGCGTGGCGGATGGCGTTCAGGATGGCCGGCGCGGTGGGGATCAGCACATGCTCGCCGAGCCCTTTCGCGCCGTACGGGCCCTCCGGATCGGGCACCTCGATCAGGATCGACTCGATCGGCGGAACGTCGCCGATGGTGGGGATCAGGTAGTCGTGCAGGTTTTCCGTGCGGCCTGGGATGTATTCCTCCATCAGCGCCATGCCGATGCCCTGCGCGATGCCGCCCTCGATCTGCCCCTCGACCAGCAGCGGGTTGATGGCGCGGCCGACATCGTGCGCGGCGGTGATCTTCACGAGCTTGACCGTGCCGAGCTTCATGTCGACCTCGAGTTCGGCGACCTGCGCGCCCCAGCCATAGACGGCGTAGGGCGCGCCCTGTCCCTTCTCGTCCAGCGCCGTCGTCGGCGGGTCGTAGGTCTCGCGCGCCGAGAACACATAACCGTCGCCGTCGGCCGGCAGCGCCGAGAGATCGATGCGCCTGACGGCCTCGCCCTCGCGCACGACGATCAGGCCCGGCTCGAAGGCGAGCGCCGCCTTTGGCGATACATTGGCAAAGCGCAGGATGGTTTCGCGCAGCGCCTTCGCCGTCTTCGCCGCCGCCTTGCCGGAGATGAAGGTCTGGCGCGAGGCAGACGTCTTGCCGGCGTCCGGCGTGATCGCTGTATCCGCGCCGACCAGTGTTACTTCGCCGAGTGCGACGCCGAGCGCATCGGCGAAGATCTGCGCGATGACGGTGTTGGAGCCCTGGCCGATGTCGACCGCGCCCTGGTGCAGCGTGATGTGGCCGTCGCCGCTGACGCCCGCCTTGATGGTCGAGGGATTGGCGATGGAGGTGTTGCCGCAGCCGTACCAGCACGAGGCGATGCCGACGCCTCGCTTCATGTCCTTATGCGAGGCGTTGAACGCTTCCGCCTCGGCCAGTGCGCGCGTCCAATGCGGCTTCAGCGCTTCCAGGCAGGCGGAGATGCCGACGCCGCGGCCAAGCGTCTGCCCGGTCACCGTCGTGTCGCCGGCGCGGATCGCGTTCTTCAGCCGCAATTCCAGCCGGTCCATGCCGAGCTTCTCGGCGAGCTGGTCGTAGAGCGTCTCTTGGCAGATCGTCGCCTGCGGCACGCCGAAGCCGCGGAAGGCGCCGGACACCGGCCCGTTGGTGTGGATGGCGCGTCCCTCGGCGCGGTAGTTCGGCGTGAAGTAGGGACCGGAGGCATGCACAGGCACGCGGTTCGCCACCGTCGGCCCGAAACTCGCATAGGCGCCGGTGTTGAAGTCGCCGTCGAAGACCATGGCGAGGATCTTGCCGTCGGTGTCTGCGCCGACCGTCGTCTTCATGGAGGCGGGGTGGCGCTTGGTGGTAGAGGTCATCGACTCCTGCCTTGTATAGGCGAGGGCGGCCGGCCGTCCCGTCTTCAGCGCCACCAGCCCGATCAGCGGCTGCAGCGACATGTCGATCTTGGAGCCGAAACCGCCGCCGGTCGCGGTCGGCAGGATGCGCACTTTCTCCGGCGACAATCCCAGCACCGTCGCCGTGTCGTCGCGGTCCATGTGCGGCGCCTGCGTGCAGGCGGAGATCACCAGCGTGTCGCCGTCCATGCGCGCGAAGCCGGCCTCGGGCTCGATATAGGCGTGCTCGACATAGGAGGTCTCGATGGCGCCGGAGACGACATGCGCGGCTTTCTCCAGCGCCGCCTCCGCATCGCCGCGCTCGACGAGGCCTTTGGTCAGCAGATTGCCCGGCCTGTTGTCGTGCAGCAGCGCCGCGCCGTCCTTGGCCGCGTCGCACGGGGCCAGCGCATGCGGCTCCTCGCTCCACGCGATGGGGAATTTTGCGATGTCGAGGTTTGCGATCGCTCCGCGCTCTCCGGCGATCAGCGCCACCGCTTCGCCGCGGAAGCGCGCCTCGCCCTCGGCCAGCGCCGGCTGGTCGGCGAAGGGGGGTATTGCGCCGAAGCAGTTCCTGCCTGGGATGTCGGCCGCGGTGAACACCGCGACGATGCCGGGATGGCTGCGCCGGAAGGCGTCGAGATCGCCGAAGCCGAAGCGCGCGCGATAGTGAGGCGAGCGCACGACGAGCACCGAAAGCGCGTCGGCCGGAAAGGAATCTCCGCCGAACTTTTCCGCGCCCGTCACCTTCGGCACGCCGTCCAGCCGGACCGGCGACGCGCCGACGGCCTTGCCTGCTGCGGGAAGGCGGAGGTCCAGCGCGACGCAACCGTCCTGGGCAGCGCCGAAGTCAGAGTCGTGCCGCCACGCATCCATCACCGCCGCGACGATCTTGCGGTAGCCGGTGCAGCGGCAGAGCACGCCGCCGAGCGCATCCTTCACCTCGATCTCGGAGGGTCGCGCATTCTTCTCCAGCAGCGCCGTGGCGGTGACCAGCAGGCCCGGCGTGCAGATGCCGCATTGCGCCGCGCCGTGCTCCAGGAAGGACGCCTGCAGCGCCGACAGCCCGCCCTTCGCCAGTCCCTCGACCGTGCGCACAGCGCGGCCCTCGACCGAAGCGGCGGGCACCAGGCAGGCGCAGGCCGGCTCGCCGTCGAGCAGCACCGTGCAGGCGCCGCAATCGCCGGCGTCGCAGCCGACCTTGGTGCCGGTCAGCCCGAGTTCGTCGCGCAGCACGGAAGACAGCCGCGCCACGGGATGCGCCGACACCGAGACGGGCGAGCCGTTCACCTCGAAGGCGATTGCCTGCTCGACGGCATGGTCGGCGACGGGCTGTAGCACGTTCATGCCGCCATCTCCGTGCCGGTTGCGGAGATGGCGCCGGCAAGCGCGCGGCTCACGATCTCGCGCGCCGCGGCGCGGCGGTAGTCGGCGCTGCCGCGCACGTCGTCGATCGGCGAAAGCTCGGCAAAGCCGTCGCCTGCAACCGCGTCCTCGATCTCCCGTCCCGGCCTCAGCCCGACCAGCGCCTGCTCCAGCCCTGATAGCCGCTGCGCAACGGCCGAGCAGGCCCCCACCGCGACCGCCGCCTGTTCGATCCTGCCGTCGCTGGTGACGACCCGCGCCGCCGCCATGGCGATGGAGATGACGAGGTAGCGCCGTGCGCCGAGCTTCTGGAAGGACGACGAACCGGCGACCGACGCCTTCGGCAGCCGTACCGCCGTGACGATCTCGCCTGGGCCGATTGCGATCTTCCTGTTGCCGAGGATGAAATCGCTGAGCGCCAGCACGCGCCTGCCGGCCAGCGACGCCAGCTCGACCTCCGCGTCGAGCACCATCAGCGGCGGCCCGCCGTCCGCCGCCGGCGAGGCGTTGCACAGGTTGCCGGCCACCGTGCCGGCATTCTGGATCTGCGCCGAGCCGACTTCCCTGGCGGCCTGCTTCAGCGCCTCGAAGGCCGGGGGCAGGGGGTGGCCGACGATCTCCGTCCAGGTCGTGCGCGCGCCGATGACGAGATGCGTCGCCGTCTCGGAGATGCCGCCGAGCTCGCCCAGCGCGTTGATGTCGAGCACGTTTTCGGAAAGCGGCCTGTTGCCGAGCGCGGGATAGAAGTCGGTGCCGCCGGCCAGTATCTTCCAGCGCGCTTCGCCGAGCAGCGCCAGCGCCTCGTCGACGGACCTGGGTTTCGCGTAACGGATCACGCAATGCCTCGCGGCGTTTCCCGCAGCGGGGAAATCGTTCGTATGCAAATGATATCAGCGGCCTTCTGAAAGTCAAAGCGCATGCTTGACGCCGGCGCGCTTACAGCGGAATTTCGCTGCGGGCATTCCATCCGGGGCAAGGAGAATTTCATGGCGTCCGAGGCATTGATCGTCGTCGATATGCAGAACGATTTCTGTCCGGGCGGCGCGCTCGCGGTCGAGGGCGGCCATGAGATCGTGCCGATCATCAACAAGCTCGTGCACGAATTCGAGCATGTGATCCTGACGCAGGACTGGCACCCGGCGCACCATTCGAGCTTCGCCTCCAGCCATGCCGGCCGGAACCCCTTCGAGTCGATCGAGATGCCCTACGGCCCACAGACGCTGTGGCCGGACCATTGCGTGCAGGGTACCTCGGGCGCGGAGTTCCATCCGCATTTCATCCACGACAAGGCCGAGCTCGTCATCCGCAAGGGATTCCGCAAGGACATCGACAGCTATTCGGCCTTCTTCGAGAACGACCACAAGACGCCGACCGGGCTTGCCGGCTACCTCAGGGAGCGCGGCATCCGAACGGTCACCATCGCGGGCCTCGCCACCGACTATTGCGTGGCCTATTCGGCGCTGGATTCCGTCGGCCGCGGCTTCGTCACCAACATCCGGCTCGACGCCTGCCGCGGCATCGACCTCGGCGACTCCATCGCGGCAATGACCACGGAGATGGAGGCCGCCGGCGTCAAGCTCCTCCACGGCGGATAAGGCTTCCCATAGCGGCCGACTATCGCATCTGAAGGTTCGACCCCCACTCCGTCTCGCTTTCGGCGAGCCACCTCTCCCCCGATCGACGGGGGAGAGGAAGGCCGGCGGCACAGCTTGGCGCCCTTCCTCTACCCCACGGGGGAGAGGTGGCTCGGGCGAAGCCCGAGACGGAGTGGGGGTCTGCCCGCGACGCCTTGCCTCAAGGGGGAGGGGGACTTGCTGCCTTTGTGCAGCTCGTGGGCAATTTGTCAGTCGCGGCGCGGCCCGATCCCCCTCCCCCTTGTGGGGAGGGGTTAGGGGTGGGGGTAATTCATGCGAGCCAAGGCGGCCCGAAACCTAACTCACGCCCACATACCGCTTCACCAGCTCCGGCTCGTTGCGCAGGCGGCCGACCTCGGCGGTCTCTCGCACGCGGCCGTTCTCGATGAAGGAAACCCGGTCGGCGACCGGCAGCACGGCGTCGACGCGCTGCTCGACCAGGATGGTCGACACGCCGCGTTGCTTGAGCTCGGCCACCGTCTCGCGGATCTTCGCGATCATCGACGGCATCAGCCCCTCGGTCGGCTCGTCGAGCAAGAGCACCTGCGGCTCCAGGCAGAGCGCGCGGGCCATGGCGAGCATCTGCTGCTCGCCGCCCGACAGCGTGCCGGAGCGCTGCCTCAGCCGCTCGCGCAGGATCGGGAAGAGCTCGAGCACGGCCTCGCGCTCCGCCTTGCCCCTGCCGCGGGCCATCAGCCCGATCTCGATGTTTTCCGCAACCGTCATCTCGGCGAAGAGACGCCGGCCCTGCGGCACATAGGCGACCCCGGTCTTGGCCACCTCGTGCGGCGGCAAGTCCGTCAGTTCCACGCCTCCCAGCCTGATCGAGCCCGCGCGGGCCGGCACCAGCCCCATGATGCATTTCAGCGCCGTCGTCTTGCCGGCGCCGTTGCGGCCGAGCAGGCAGTGCACCTCGCCCTGCCGCAGCGACAGGTCGAGCCCGTAGAGAACCTGCGTCCCGCCGTAGAAGCAATCCAGCCCGGAGATGGTGAGCGCGTCAGCCATAGGCGCCGTTCTCCTCCGGCGTGCCGAGATAGGCGTGCTGCACGTCGGCATTGGCGCGGATCTCGTCCGGCGTGCCCTCGGCGAGGATGCGGCCCGCATTCATCACAGTGATGCGGTCGGCAAGCTGCATCACCACCGGCATGTTGTGCTCGATGAGCAGCACGGTCGCCTCGCGCGCGATCTCGCGCACCAGCGTGATGAAGTTCTCGATCTCGCCGTCGGACAGGCCTTGCGTCGGCTCGTCGAGGATGAGCAGGCGCGGCTTCAGCGCCAGGCCCATCGCCACTTCGAGCAGCCGCTGGTGGCCGTAGGACAGCGTGCCGGCGACTGCGTGCTCGCGGCCCGCGAGCCCGACGCGCGACAGCGCCGACATCACGCCGGCATGCACCGCGCCGTGTCCGCGCCCGTCGGCCAGCGTGCGCTGAACGGGGAGCGCCACATTGTCGTAGGCGGTTAGGTTGGCGAAGACGCTGGTGATCTGGAAAGTGTAGGCGATGCCGCGTCTGACGCGCCGGTGCGGCGGCATGCCGGTGATGTCGCTGCCGTCGAAAACGACTGCGCCGGACGAGGGCGCGACGCGGCCGCAGACGAGGCTGACGAAGGTGGTCTTGCCGGCCCCGTTGGGGCCGATGATGGCGCGGATCTCGCCGGGCATCACGGCGAAGTCGACGCCGTCGACCGCCTTCAGCCCGCCATAGTGGCGGCTCAGTCCCTTCGTCGTCAGCAGCGGCGTCATGGCAGCCACCTCGCCCAGCGCTCGCGCACTGTGCCGAGAATCCCCTTCGGGAAGAAGAGGACGAGCAGGATGAGGGCGACGCCGACGACGCCGAGATGACTCATGTTCCAGCCCGGGAGGTACGCCTTCAGCAGGTCGCTCGATCCGTCGACCATGTAGTACATCAGCACCGTGCCGACGAGCGGCCCGAGCGTCGTCGCGGCGCCGCCGAGCAGCACCCAGAGCAGCGGCAGGATGGAATACTGCACCGAGGCGAGCGTCGAGCCGACATAGCCGAACAGGATGACGTAGGCGGCGCCCGCGGCCGCGCAGATCGCGCCGGAGGCGACCATCGCGACGAGCTTGCTGGCAAAAGTGTCGTAGCCCAGCATCGTCGTCCGCTCCTCGTTCTCGCGGATGGCGACCAGCACGCGGCCGAAGGACGAGCGCACGACGGCAAGCGTGACGAGGAGCACGATCGCGAAGAGCAGGAGCGCCGCCATGTAGCGCACCGTCGGGTTGGTGAGGTCCATGGTCGTGGAGCCGAGCGTGATCGCCCGGTCGTGCTGCTGGATGACAAGACCCTCGTCGCCGCGCGTCCACGCACCAAAATAGTAGACGAGCAGATAGGCGACCTGCGCGAACATCATGGTGACGATCATGAAGGCGACGCCCTTGGTGCGCAGCGCCAGCACGCCGATGACCAGCGCAAGCAGAGAGCCCGCGGCGAGCCCCGCGACGAAAGCCGCCGGCACGCCCCAGGCGAGGTGGTACATGGTGAGCCCGGCGCCGTAGAGGCCGGCGGCGAAGAACATCGCATGGCCGAGGCTGAGGAGCCCCGCATAGCCGAAGAGCAGATTGTAGCCCATGGCG